>Ga0302299_10001158_pt1 | contig 15721 bp, 19 predicted proteins | sample III_Fen_N3_4_FD_198795 | JGI IMG/M metagenome (GOLD analysis project Ga0302299, IMG submission 198795) | Peat permafrost microbial communities from Stordalen Mire near Abisko, Sweden - III_Fen_N3_4 | ecosystem: Environmental > Terrestrial > Soil > Wetlands > Permafrost | place: Sweden: Abisko... | reverse complement strand
ACGCGCGCAGTTCGTCGCGGAAGGCGAGCTCGCGCTCGTTGAAGGTCAGGTCCATCGTGGGACCGTATCCGTCCGGCCCGCCCAGCGGCGCGGCGCGGGGTGTGGAAATCCCGCAGAAGTTCCGCTGTTTCCCGCAGCAATATCAGCAGGACCCGCTGATGCCCTGGCACCCCGCCGCGCACGATGCTCCTTCCATGCGGACGGATCCGGTGGAGAGCGATCATGAGCGGCGGCACACGCCGCGGCTGCCGCAGGCGCTGAGGCACGTGCCTCTCCCGCCTGCAGTGAGCCGCGGTGCGATCCCCCCCAGGGTCAGTGCCGTCGCAAGTGCGGTGCCCCCACATCGCCTCACGACGCTCGTTGCCCACCTGATGCGGACCGCTCAAGCCGGGCGGCGGTAGGAGCCTCGGCGGGTTCTCCGCCGCTGCCCGTTGGAAACGCCAATGGCCGCGCCTCGGTGAATACCGAGGCGCGGCCGGCGTCCTCTCGTAGGCTCTGAGACATGACGAACCCCCCTCTCCCCACCCACGTCGGAGTCCTCGGAAGCGGTGACGTCGGCCGCGTGCTCGCCGCCGGGCTCGCGCATCACGGCATCGAGGCCGTCCTCGGCACCAGGCGCACGGGTGACGCCGATCTGACCGCCTGGTCGTCGGCGACCGGCATCAGGGTCGTCTCGTTCGCCGAGGCGACCGCGTTCGGTGACACCGTGATCCTCGCCGTCCGCGGCGCCGACCATGCGGTCGGCGGCGTGCTCGACGTCGCGGGCGGGCCGGAGGCGTTCGCCGGCAAGGTCGTCATCGACGTCACGAACCCACTGGTCTTCGGTGAGGGCGGCCCGTCGCTCGAGTCGACCGAGGTGTCCGGCGGCGAGGCGCTGCAGGAGCGGCTGCCGGGGGCGCATGTCGTGAAGGCCTTCAACACCGTCGGCAACACGCTGATGGTCGACCCGCAGCTCCCCGGTGGCCCGCCCGTCATGTTCATCGCGGGCGATGACGAGGACGCCGTCGCCCGCGTCGGCGCGATCCTCGACGCCTTCGGCTGGCGCTGGCTGAACGTGGGCGGCATCGAGCGGTCGCGTGAGCTCGAGTCGCTCTGCATCCTCTGGGTCGCGATCGGCTCCCGCAGCGGCTCGTGGGACCACGCATTCACCCTGCTGAAGAACTAGGCGCCGCCTAGTCGAGGTCGAGCCCGTCCATCACGACCGTCGCGTCGCCGTAGGCCTCCGCCGGGACGCGCAGGGAGATGTCGCCGCGGCCGAACTCGTCGAGCGGCCAGTCCGCCGTCAGCGCGCAGGTGATGCCCAGGCCGGAGAGGTGCCCGGCGAACGCCTTGGCCGTCTTCAGGTCCTCGTAGTCGCCGACCGGCTCCCAGTCGTCGAACCGGGAATCGCCGACGTGCAGGTCGGTCGGGCGCGGGCGGCGGCGGAAGAGGGCCATGGCGGCACGGTACCCGCGAAACAGGATGGTTGCACGCGCAATCACTCTTGCTAGAGTGGCCGTATGGAACTCGGCCTTGCGACCTTCGGCGACGTCCACCCCGGCACCACGCCCGAGCGGCGCATGCGCGAGCTGCTCGAGGAGATCAGGCTCGCCGATGAGCTCGGTCTCGACGTGTTCGCCGTCGGCGAGCACCATCGGCCCGACTACGCCGTCTCGGCGCCGGCGGTCGTGCTCGGAGCGGGCGCGGCGATCACCGAGCGGATCCGCCTCTCCAGCGCCGTCTCGGTGCTCAGCTCCGACGACCCCGTACGGGTCTTCCAGCAGTTCGCGACCGTCGACCTGCTCTCCGGCGGTCGCGCCGAGATCATGGCCGGACGCGGGTCGTTCACCGAGTCGTTTCCCCTCTTCGGCCAGGACCTGAAGGACTACGACGAGCTCTACAGCGAGAAGCTGCAGCTGCTCCTCGCGATCCGCGACCAGGTGAACGTCACGTGGTCCGGCCGGCATCGTGCGCCGCTCGACGGCCAGGGCGTGTACCCGCGGCCGGTCCAGGACCCGCTGCCCGTCTGGATCGCCGTCGGCGGCTCGCCGGAGTCGGTCGTCCGCGCCGGCACACTCGGCCTGCCGCTGACGATCGCGATCATCGGCGGTCAGCCCGAGCGGTTCGTCCCGCTCGTCGAGCTCTACCGCGAGGCCGCGACGCGTGCGGGTCACGACCCGTCGACGCTGCCGCTCGCGATCAACACCCACGCGTTCGTCGGCGCCACCGTCGAGGAGGCCGACGCCGCCTTCATGCGGACCTACCTCGCCGTGATGAACAAGATCGGCCGCGAGCGCGGCTGGCCGCCGTCCGGGCCGGACCAGTTCCGCGCCCTGCGCTCGCCGCGCGGCGCACTCGCCGTCGGCTCCCCGGAGGAGGTCGCCGAGAAGATCCTCTTCCAGCACGAGCTGTTCGGCCACCAGCGCTACCTCGCGCACATGAGTCTCGGGGCGGTGGAGCACCGCGACGTACTGCGGTCGATGGAGCTCTTCGGCACCGAGGTCGCGCCGGTCGTCCGCGCGGAGGTCGCGCGACGCGAGGCGCAGGTGGCGCAGGCCGGATAGGGTCGGCCGTCATGGCCACCACCGACGAGAACAAGAGCACCATCGCCGCCTTCTACGCCGCGTTCGGAGCGGGCGACGGCGACGCGATGGCCGCGCACTACGCGCCGGACGCGACCTTCAAGGACCCCGCGTTCGGGACGCTGACCGGCGAGGAGGCCGGCGACATGTGGCGGATGCTCACGGGACGTGCATCGGATCTCAAGATCGAGCTTCCCGAGCACGACGCGGACGGGGACAGCGGCACCGCGCACTGGATCGCCCACTACACGTTCGCCCAGACCGGGCGCTTCGTCGTCAACGACATCCATGCCCGCTTTCGCTTCGCGCCCGACGGCCGATTCGCCGAGCACATCGACGACTTCTCGTTCCACAAGTGGTCGAAGCAGGCGCTTGGCACGCCCGGCACGCTGCTCGGCTGGACGCCGATCCTCCCGGCGATGACGCAGAAGAAGGCGCGCGCCCAGCTCGCCGCGTTCCGCGCGTCGCGCAAGTCCTGAGTCCGGCTGACGGCGCACGGCATCCGCCCGGGCGGTCAAGCTGCCCGTTGATGGGAGGGAAACGTGGATGCCGCCTCACCGTCGCCTCCCTCCTGGTGGCGGCGCTCGCCGCGCCCGTGCCCGCGTCCGCATCGGCGTCGTCGCGGGGCGGAGCCGCGCACGAGCTCGCCGCCGACGCGACCCCGCTGGACCTTGCGTCGGTCGCCCTGGGTCAGCGGGACCGCGACCTCGTGTTCACGCTGCGGACCCGGCGGCGCCTGAGCCGGACGCCGCTCGGAGCGGGCACCGGACACGCCTGTCTGACCGTCACGCAGGGCCATGACCACGTCGTCTGCGTCGACCGGCGCACGGGCGGCTGGAGGCTCAAGGACGCCGGCCGGCTCGTCGCCGGGCAGATCTCCAGCCCCCGCGGCGGGACGCTCGTCGTGCGGGTGCGACCGGCCGACCTCGGGCTCACCGCGGGCGCGTTGCGCTGGCACGTCGCCGCCTCCCCGGATTCGTGCACGGACCAGGCGGAGCCCGAGCCGAGCACGCACGGGGGGCTCCCCGGGACGGGCGGTGTCCCCGCCGCGGAGGGCGCGAGCGCGCGATCCGCGGCGACCTCCTGTTCCTCCCGCGCGCCGCGCGCGACCGGTGTGGACTACGCCGGCCGCGTCTGGCGGGTCGTCGTCCGCGGCTGCACGCCGCGTGGCGCCGCGCAGGTCCGGCAGGGACCTCGGTCCAAGCAGGTCGCGCTGACCTACGACGACGGACCGTCGTCGATCACGCCACGGTTCCTCGCGACGCTCCGCCGGCTGGCCGTCCCCGCGACCTTCTTCATGCTCGGCCAGCAGGTCGCGGCGAACCCGGGGATCGCCCGCGCGGTCCTCGCCGACGGCCACGAGATCGGCGATCACTCGTGGAATCACGCGGACCTCGGCGGGGGCGGGCCTGGGGCGACCGCGCAACTCGAGCACACGAATGCCGTGATCCGCCGGGTCACCGGGTTCACCCCGTGTCTGTTCCGCCCGCCCGGTGGGTCGACCGGCGCCGACCTCGTCGCCCGCGTGCGAGCGCTCGGGATGACGACCGTCCTGTGGAGCGCGGACCCGTTCGACTGGCGCACGCCCGGGACCTCGGCGATCGTCCAGCGCGTGCTGGCCCAGTCCGGGCCCGGCGGCATCATCCTCGACCACGACGGCGGCGGCCCGCGTGGGCAGACGCTCGCCGCGGCGCCGGCGATCATCGCCGCGCTGCGTGCCCGCGGCTACACGTTCGTGACCGTCAGCACGCTGCTCGGATACCGCGAGCGCGTGGCACTCGCGCGCTGACCGGGACGTTCATAGGAGACTCTGCGGAGACGTTGAGGATTCGCAGAGGTACGCCTGATGGGATGCCCTGCATGACGACGCTCAGCCCGCCCATCACCTCCACGACCGCCACCCGCCAGTTGGCGGAGGACCTCGGACTCGTGCTCGACGCGCTGCTCGAGCGCACCGCCCAGGGATTCGTCGAGCGGATCCGCGCGCACGGCCTCACGTTGATGGAGGCGCGCGTTCTGCGCAGCCTCGACCGCTCGCTGAACCCCGTGCGGGCCGACGACGTCGCGGCCCGCGCAGGACTCGAGCCGGAGACCGCTGCTCGAGCCGTCGCAGGCCTGCGCGACCGCGACCTCGTGATCGACGTCGGCACGAGCCGCGCCGCCCCGGGCGCGCTCACGCTCACGCGCCATGGTCGCGCGATCGTGCGCGACCTCGACCACACCCGCCGCACCGAGCTTCAGGCATTCATCGAAAGTCTCGATCCGACCGAGCGGCGGCGGGTCGAGGCGGCGGTCAGCCTGCTGCACGGCGAGCTGTAGCCCAGCGGCCGGATCCGAGCGGGCCGAGGCAGCCCGTGTTGTAGCGTCGAAACGAGTGAGCGGGCCGAGCACACGCGTTCCGGAGCCTCTCCCGCAGGACCTGCGCGCGGGCCGCCTCGCGCGCCGCGCCGCGGAGCTCGCCGTGCTGGGCATCGTCACCGCGCTGCTGATCAGCACGCTGCCGGGCCTCAGTGAGGTCCGGGAGCGATTCGCGGACGCCAAGCTGGTCTGGCTGGTCGCCGTGGTCGCGCTCGAGCTGGCCTCGTGCCTGTCCTATGTCGTGGCCTTTCGCGGCGTGTTCTGCTCGCGGCTGAGCTGGCGCTTCAGCTACGAGATCGGGATGGCCGAGCAGGCGACGAACGTGCTGCTCCCCGCCGGCGGCGTCGGCGGCCTCGCGCTCGGCGCCTGGGCGCTGCGCCAGGGCGGCATGAGCACGGGCCACATCGCGCGGCGCAGCGTCGCGTTCTTCGTCCTCACGAGCGCGCCGAACTTCCTCTGCGCGGCGGTGTTCGGCTCGATCATCGCGACCGGGCTCGTCCCCGACGCAGGCCCCGGGGCGCTGACGATCGTGCTGGCCGGGCTCGCCTGGGCGACGATCGTGCTCGTGGCGCTGCTGCCGCGGATTCTCGAGCGGCTCGATCCGGCCGTGCACGCGCCGGACCGCGGGCACGAGTCACGCGTGACACGGCTGCGGCGGGTCCTGCGCCAGGGCGCGGTCACCGCGGCGGCGGGCGTCCAGGACGCCGTCGAGCTGGTGCGCACCCGCGAGCCGATGGCCCTGGCCGGCGCGGTCGGCTACATGGCGTTCGACGTCGCGGCGCTGGCGGCCGCCTTCGCGGCGTTCGGCAGCACCCCGGGTCTTGCCACGTTCGTCTTCGCCTACGTGATCGGCCAGCTCGGCGGCCTGATCCCGATCCCCGGCGGGATCGGCGGGACCGACGGCGGCCTGATCGCCGCGCTGACCGTCTATGGGAGCCCGCTCAGCCAGGCGACCGCCGCGGTGCTCGCCTACCGCGCGTTCCAGCTCGGGATCCCCGCGATCCTCGGCTCCATCGCCTTCGTCCAGCTGCGCAACACGCTGGCGCGGTCCGAGGCGCCCGCCGCGCTGTGCGAGCCGATCGACGAGCCGCTCCCGGTCGTCCACCTGCCTGTCGCGCACTAGGTGGACGTCACGGCGTCAGCGCGACGGCGGCCTCCGGCGTCAGGACGCGGAAGGTGAACGTCTCGACGAGGTAGAGCTCGACGACGTCGGCGTCGTGGCGCTCGTAGCCGATCGACAGGTCCTCGCCCGCCTCGAGCACGAAGTCCCCGCCGCGCCGGCTCAGCACGACCGCTCCCTGCACTCCGGGCGCCCAGACGAGCGGGCCGCCGACGATCTCGCGCAGGTGGTTCAGCAGCGGATAGCCGCCGTGCTCGCTGGTCTCCAGGACGTTCGTGTACGCGTCCGGGCCGAGCGCCAGTCCATATGGCCCGTCGATGCCGGCGCGCAGCAGCGCCTCGACCGCCCCCGCCACGTGCCGCGGGTAGTGCTGGCAGTCGTCACCGAGCGCGATCGGGGCGTGCGTCGATGCCTCCGCGATGCCCGTGACCCCCGCCGTCTCCCACCCGTGGAAGACCGCGCGGTTCTCGAGTGTCGCGATCCGCTGCGCCGCGCCGTCGAGCGTCCCGAGGTCGGCGTCGTCCGCGCCGCGGTCCGCGTCGCGCAATTCCTCACGGCTGAGCGAGAACGCCACGCGCGCCTCGACCGCCGGGAGGACCCGGCGCTGCACGGCGCTGACGCCCTCGACGGGCGCGCCCTTGACGGGCGCGGTCCGGCCGAGGTTCGCGCCCGCGTACTCCCAGCCGCGCGGGCCCTCGAAGTCGACGAGCCGGCGCGCCGCGAGCGCAGGGGTGAGCCGCTCGCGCGCCTCGTCGTCGATCAGCTTCCAGCCCGCCTCGGTGATCGGTGCGAGCTCACGCAGGAGATGGTTCATGACCGGACCTCCAGAAGGCCGCCGATTCCGAGCGAGGTGCTGCCGGCGAGCGGTGCTCCACGATCCGCGGCGCCGTCGACGGCCCCTTCCTCCGCGGCCTCGCCGTGCTCCACGATGTCGCCCTCCTTGAAGAGGACGCCCTGAGCGATCTCGCGCCAGAGCGGGGTACGCCGCATCAGGAACTCGAGATCCATGCAGAAGTGCTTGAACTCCTCGCCCTGCGCGTCGCGCATGATCGCGAGCGCGTCGCGATCCTTCTCGACCGCCATCCGCTGCTCGTACCAGCCGATCGCCTCGGCCTCCTCCGTCAGCGACGCGCAGAGGCGCGCGAAGGTTCGCGTCCGCTCCGGCAGCTCGCCGGGCGGCTCGTGGTACTGATCGAAGCCCATGTGCTGATTCTTTCAGCCCGCGAGCCGCGCGCTCAAGACGATCTCGGGCACGCCGGCGAGCGCGCGTGACACCGGACAGCCGGCCTTCGCCTGGTCGGCGTAGGACTGGAACTGCGCGGCGTCGATCCCGGGGACGACGCCCTCCGTCTCGAGGTCGATGCGCGCGATCGTGGGCGCGCCGTCGATGTTCCGCAGATGGACCTTCGCGGTCGTGCTCACCGAGTCGGGAACGTGACCGTCGGCGGCGAGCGCGCCGCTGAGCGCCATCGAGTAGCACGCCGCGTGTGCGCCGGCGATCAGCTCCTCCGGGTTCGTGCCCTCCCCCTCCTCGAACCGCGAGGCGAACGAGTAGTCCCCTTCGAACACGCCGTCGCCGACCCTGACGGTGCCCGCGCCGCCCTTGAGGTCGCCCTTCCATTCCGCACTTCCTGTCCGTGCCGCCATGTCAGCCTCCACTTTCCGGTTTCCCCCCAAGTGTCGGGTTTCCCAGGCCGCACGCGTTTCAAACAGGGCTCGGTGTGGCACGGTGCAAGCCGTGGAAGTGGCACAATTCTTCGAGGACGACGTGGAAGCGCTCGTCCGCGCGTCGCTCGCCTGCCCGCTCTGCCTGTCCGGGACGATGGATGCGGCGGTGGACGAGGATGACGGCGGCTTCCTCGTGCGATGCTCCTGTGTGTCATGCGGCCACGAGCGACTGGTGGGGCTGACCGACGCACAGGCGCTGCGTCTGGCCCTCGTTCCGCTGGCGTGACGGACCCTGAGGAGCCGCGCGACCTCGTCCGCTCGCTGGACACGATCTCCGATGTGCTCGGCGGGCTGTCGGCCGAGCCGGTCGAGACGGTCGACGTCTTCTATGACGCGCTCTGCGAGGCGATCTGCCGGCTCACGTCGATCCGCCGCGCCGTCATCTTCCTCTGGGACGGCGCGCGGCGAACGGTCCGCGTGGCGGGCTCGCACGAGGTCGACATCTCCGTCTTCGCCGACGACTTCGTGAACGTCGATCTGCTGCCCGCGGCGCGACAGGCGCTCGAGGCGGACACGGTCGTCGAGTCCACCGACCACCCCGACGTGAGTGAGCGCTATGGCGCGCTCGTCGACGGCCGCACGCTGATCGTCACGCCGATGGTCGCGGGCGTGCGCTGGATCGGTGTGGTGATCGGCGACCGGCTGCCGGATGCCGGGGCACTGACCGATTCCGAGCGGCATCTGCTCTGGAGCCTCGGCAAGACCGCGGCGCTCGCGGCGACGGCGCGCAGCGCGACGCGGCAGGCGATGCGCGCACGTGAGCTCGAGGCCCGGATCGACCTGGCGCGCGAGATCCACGAGCGCGTCGTGCAGCGCCTCTTCGGCGTCTCGCTGGCGCTCTCGGGAGACGGAGAACTCGACGCCGAGACGCGCGAGCGCTGCCGGGTGGAGCTCCAGGGCGCGCTGCAGGATCTGCGCGGCGCCGTCCAGCGACCGCTCGGGCGCCGGTCGCCGCCGACCGACGCGCGGCTCGTCGACGAGCTGCGGCGGCTGGAGCGCGAACACGCGCGGCTCGGTCTGCGCCTGGTCTCCGGCGACGCCGAGCAGGTGCCCGCGCACCTCGAGCCGCTGGTGCAGTCGGTGCTGGTCGAGGCGATCCGCAACGTCCAGAAGCACGCGGAGCCGACCGCCGTCGACGTCTCCGTGGCGCGGGCCGACCGCACGCTCGTCATGAAGATCACGAACGACGGCGCGCTCGCGCGCCCGGGCCGGCCGGAGCGCCCCGGCATGGGGCTGCGGCTCGCCGGGCTCGAGGCGCTCCAGTACGGCGGACTGCTCGAGTTCGGCCCGGAGCCGGAGGGGCGCTGGCAGGTCCGTCTGGCGGTGCCGGATGGCTGAGGAGCCCTCAGCGCGGCGCCTGCGCGTGCTCGTCGTCGACGACCACGACGTCGTGCACTGGGGCTTTCGCCTGATGCTCGGCCAGCTCACCTGGATCGAGCGCACGATCAGCGCGCGGACCGGCGCCGAGGCCGAGGCGCTGACCCTCCGCTACGAGCCGCATGTCGCACTCGTCGACCTGTTCGTGGGCGAGGAATCCGGCGCCGAGATCGCCGAGCGGCTCACGCAGCTCACGCTCCCCCCGCGGATCCTGCTGATCAGCGGCGCGGGCCGGATCTCGGCGCGGGCCGCCCGTGCGGCGGGCGCAGCCGGGTTCATCCTCAAGGACCAGCCCGCCCGCGAGGTCGCGGACGCGGTGCGCGCGGTCGCGGGCGGTGAGCTCGTCTTCCCGGCCCAGCCCGCGGAGACCGGCGTCGTGCTGACGGACCGCGAGCGCGAGGTGCTCGATCTGATCGGCTCGGGCGCCACGAACCGCGAGATCGCCGACACGCTCTACCTCTCGCACCACACGGTCAAGGAGCACACGAGCGGGCTCTACCGCAAGCTCGACGTGCGCGGCCGTGCGGAGGCCGTGCGCCGCGCGCAGACGCTCGGGCTGCTCGGCTGAGCATCCCCCTGGTGGGCGTCTGAACCCCCGAGTCGGGGGGTTCCCCGCACTGCCGTGCGTCGTTCCCGCCCGTCCTGCCAAAGGGTGTGGAAGATGACGGCCACCGCCTACCTCTTCCCCGGGCAGGGAGTGCAGGAGCCCGAGCACGAGCGGCTCGTGCGCGAGCTGGCGCCCGACCTGCTCGACATCGCGCTCGACCAGGTCGGCGCGAACCCCTTCCCCCGCTGCGGCGAGAGCACGCGCTTCGCCCAGCCCGCCATCGTGCTGGCGAGCCTCGCCGCGTGGCGCCGGCTCGACGCGCGGGACGCCGCGGCGTTCGCCGGGCATTCACTCGGCGAGCTGTCCGCGTTCGCGGCGGCCGGCGCCATCACCGAGACGGCGGCGGTCCGCCTCGCGATCGTGCGCGGCGAGCTGATGGCGCAGGCGGCCGAGCATCGCCCCGGCGGAACCATGCTGGCCGTGCTCGGTGGCACCCCGGAGCAGGCGCTCCGGCTGGCGGAGGACCACCACCTCGTGCTCGCCAACGACAACGCGCCGGGGCAGCTTGTGCTGGCCGGATCGCAGGACGACGTCGACGCCGCCCGGCGCGAAGCTCGCGGCCGCGGCCTGCGGGCGCTGGAGCTCGACGTCGCGGGCGCGTTCCACTCGCCGCAGATGCAGCCGGCCGCCCAGGCCCTGACCGAGGAGCTCGGCGCGGTCGTGTGGACCGAGCCGCGCGCTCCGGTGTTCAGCGGCCTGACCGCCACCCCCTTCAAGGACCCGATCCACGAGCTGGCGGCGGCCGTCGTCGCGCCGGTGCGCTGGCGCGAGCTGCTGCTGGCGCTGCGTGACTCCGGCGTTCAGCGCTTCGTGGACGCCGGGCCGGGCGACGTCCTCTCACGGCTTGTCGATCGAACCTTCAAGGAGCCGCCGAATGGCGTCGCTGTCGCAGCCTGACCTGATGCTCGCCGAGCCCGCGCAGCGCGTCGGAGCCGCCGCGTGCGGTCTCGGTTCCGCCCTGCCGGCGCGCGTCGTCGGCAACGACGAGGCGACGAGCCGGCTCGGCGTGGACGGCGCGTGGGTCGAGCGGCGCACGGGCATCCGCGAGCGCCACTGGGCCGCGCCGGGTGACCACCTGCACGACCTCGCGGCCGACGCGGGGCGCCGCGCGCTCGCCGACGCGGGCGTTGCGGCCACCGACCTCGATCTCGTCCTCGTCGCGACCGTGACGGCCGACCAGGTCACGCCGTCCTGCGCGCCGCTCGTCGCCGCCACCCTCGGCGCGGAGCGCGCCGGGGCGCTCGATGTCGGCGCGGCCTGCACCGGGTTCGTCTCGGCGCTCGGCCTGGGCTCGGCGATGATCGAGGCCGGACGCGCCGCGCGCGTGCTCGTGATCGGCGCGGAGATCCTCTCCCGCCACCTCGACCCGGGTGACCGTCAGACCGCCGTCATCTTCGGGGACGGCGCCGGCGCCGTCGTGCTCGAGGCCGCGGCGGGTGCCCGGATCGGCCCGGTCATCCTCGGCGCGGACGGCGCGCTCGGCGACCTGATCACCGCCCCGCGCGACACGGGGTTCATCGCCATGGACGGGCACGCCGTGTTCGTCGAGGCGGTCCGCCGGATGTCCGAGGCGTCGCTGGCCGCCTGCGCCGCCGCGGACGTCACGCTCGCGGATCTCGACCTCTACGTCTTCCACCAGGCCAACGCGCGGATCCTCGGCTCGCTGACCGAGCGGCTGAATCTGCCGCCCGACCTCGTCGTCTCCGCGATCGCGGGGACGGGCAACACGTCCGCCGCCTCGATCCCGCTCGCCCTCGCGCACGCCCGCGACGCCGGGCGGCTCCAGCCGGGTTCACGCGTGCTGCTGGCCGCCTTCGGCGCGGGCGTCACCTGGGCCGCCACCGTCGTCACGTGGGGCCGGGATGCCTGAGCGCCCGGACGACGCGGTCGTGCTCGTCACCGGCGGCTCGAGGGGGATCGGCGCGGCCTGCGCGCGGACGCTCGCGGCCGACGGATGGAACGTCGCCCTGACCTACCGCTCCGGCTGCGATGCTGCGACCGAGGTCGCCCGCGAGATCGAGGAGGCCGGCGGCCGCGCTGTCGCGCTGCAGCTGGACGTGACCGGCGAGAACGCCGCGTCGCAGGTGCTCGCCGCCGCGGGCGACGCCCTCGGCGGCCGGGTCCTGGGACTCGTCAACAACGCCGGCATCCGCGACGACGACCTTGCGGTCTCGCTCGACGACGAGCGCTGGTCGCGCGTCATCGACACGAACCTCACGTCCGCCTTCCGGCTCACGCGCGAGGCGCTGCGGGTGATGCTCCGCGCCCGCCACGGGCGGATCGTCAACATCGCCTCGGTCGTCGGCCCGCGCGCCAACCCGGGCCAGGCGAACTACGCCGCCGCGAAGGCCGGCCTGATCGGCATGACGCGCACCGTCGCCGCCGAGGTCGCACGGCGCAGCGTGACCGTCAACGCCGTCGCCCCCGGATTCGTCGCGACGGACATGACCGCGGATCTCCCCGCCGAGACGCTCGCGGCTGTTCCCGCGCGGCGCCCCGGGACACCTGACGAGGTCGCCGCCTGCGTCGGCTTCCTCGCATCCGACGCCGCGAGCTACGTCACCGGCTCAACCCTGTACGTCGACGGCGGCCTCGCCGCCTGAAAGGAGCAGCATCAGATGAGCACCAGCGACACGATCACCACCGAGCATGTCCAGAAGGTCGTCTACGACGCCCTTGAGAGCTTCGGCGCCGAGCCCAGCCAGTTCGCGCCGGGCACCACGTTCGAGAGTCTCGACATCGACTCGCTCGACCTGGCCGAGCTGTCACAGGTCGTCGCCGACGAGTTCGGCGTCGTGCTGAAGGGCGAGGACATGAAGCGGATCAAGACGATCGGCGACGCGGTGTCCACGATCATGGATCGCGCCTGATCATGCGCGACGTCGTCGTCACCGGCGTGGGGGCCGTCACGCCGCTCGGCGCGGGAGCGCACACGCTCCACGAGCGCTGGGCCGCCGGCGTCTGCGCCGTCGACGGCGGCGAGGCCCCGTGCGCGGACTTCGATCCGCTCAGCACGATGTCGCGCAAGGAGGCCCGCCGCGCCGACCGCTTCACGCAGCTCGCGCTTGCGGCCGCCGACGAGGCGATGTCGGGCGCGGGACTGACGGAGGTGGGCGCCGTCCCGCCAGAGCGCATCGGCAGCATCGTCGGGACGGGCATCGGCGGCCTCGCGACGCTCGAGAGCAACCAGGAGCAGCTCCTCGACCGCGGCGCCTCGGCGGTGTCGCCGCTCGCGGTGCCGCTGATGATGGGCAACGCGGGCGCCGCCGCGATCGCGCTGCGCTACGGCCTGCTCGGCCCGTGCTTCGGCGTCGTCTCGGCCTGCGCCGCCGGCGCGAACGCGATCGGCAGCGCGCTGCGCGCGATCCAGTCGGGCGAGGCCGACGTGATCATCGCCGGCGGCGCAGAGGCGGCGCTGACCCCGCTCTCGCGGGCGAGCTTCGCGGCGCTCGACGCGACGTCGCACGCCGGCATCTCGCGGCCCTTCGACGTCCGCCGCGACGGCTTCGTCATGGGTGAGGGCGCGGGCATGCTGGTCCTGGAGTCCGCCGAGTCGGCGGAGGCCCGGGGCGCACGCCCGCTGGGGCGGCTCGCCGGCTACGGCACCACCTGCGACGCCCACCACCTGACCGCGCCGGACCCCGCTGGGGCAGGCGCCGCTCGCGCCATCAGCGCCGCGCTGCGCGATGCCGGGATCGGGCCGGACGGCATCGACTACGTGAACGCGCACGGCACGTCAACGCCGCTGAACGACCGCGCCGAGACCGTCGCGCTCAAGACCAGCCTCGGCGAGCGCGCGGGAGCGATCCCGGTGTCCTCGCTGAAGTCGTCGATCGGCCACCTGCTCGGCGCGGCCGGAGCAGTCGAGGCGGTGGCCACCATCCTCGCGCTGCGCGACCGGATCGCACCGCCGACGCTCGGCCTCGAGGAGCCCGACCCCGACCTCGACCTCGACTACGTCCCGGGCGTCGCGCGGCCGTTCGACGTCCCGGAGGGCCGGCCGGCGCGTGCCATCTCCAACTCGTTCGGGTTCGGCGGCCACAACGCCGTGCTCGTCCTCGAGGCCGCGTGACGGCGATGTCGACGCGCCTTGCCCTCCTGCCCCGACCCGACGAGCGGCTGTCCGCGCTCGACCGGCTCGAGGTGCTGACCGACCCCGGGTCGCTGCACCTGCTGCGCACCGGCGTGCGCTCCTCGCGCATGGGCGGGCGCGCCGTCGACGGCGACGGCGTCGTCGGCGCCAGCGGCACGGTCGACGGCCGGCCCGTCGCATGCTTCGCGCAGGATGCGTCGTTCGCCGGCGGGTCGCTCGGCGAGGCCCACGCCGACACGGTCATCCGCGTCCTGGACCTCGCCGGCCGCGCGCGCATGCCCGTCGTCGGCTTCATCGAGTCCGCAGGCGCGCGGATGCAGGAGGGCGTCGCGGCGCTCGCCGGCTACGGGCGCATCTTCCGCGCGCACACCCGCCTTTCCGGCGTGGTCCCGCAGATCTCGGTCGTCTGCGGCGCGAGCGCCGGCGGCGGCTCGTACGCGCCCGCGCTCACCGACCTCGTCGTGATGACGCGCCGCGCGAGCATGTTCCTCACCGGCCCGGGCGTCGTGCAGGAGGTCACCGGCGAGGATGTCGACGCCGCCACGCTCGGCGGCCCGGGCGTGCACGAGCGCAACGGCGTCTGCCATGCGGTCGCCGAGACCGAGGTCGATGCGGCGCTGCTCGCGCGCGACCTCCTCGACCACCTGCCGCAGCACAGCGGTGAGCTGCCGCTCCGCTGGCCCACCGTCGATCCGCTGCCGGGCTCGCCCGGCGCGGTCGTCCCCGCCGAGGACCGCAAGGTCTACGACGTGCGGCACGTCGCCGCGCGGATCGTCGACGGCGGGCGACTCGTCGAGGTGGGCGAGCGCTGGGCGCGCAACATGGTCACCGCCTTCGCGCGCCTGGACGGCCGCGCCGTCGGCATCGTCGCGAACCAGCCGCGGTACCTCGGCGGCGTCCTTGACTCGGAGGCGGCGACGAAGGCGGCCCGGTTCGTGCGCACCTGCGACCTCTTCGGGCTGCCGCTCGTGGTGCTGGTCGACACGCCCGGGTTCCTCCCCGGGACGGCGCAGGAGCGCTCCGGCGTGATCCGCCACGGCGCAAAGCTCGTGCATGCCTTCGCGGGCGCCGGCGTGCCGCGCGCGACCGTCGTCCTGCGCAAGGCGTTCGGCGGCGCCTTCATCGCGATGAACTCGAAGGACCTCGGCTCCGACCTCGTCATCGCCTGGCCGACCGCGCGCCTCGGCGTGATGGGCGCCGAGCAGGCCGTGGGCATCGTCTCGCGGCGCGACATCGAAGCCGCTGACGACCCGGTCCGCGAACGCAAGCGCTTCGCTCGCGAGTACGAGCGCACGCACCTGGACGTTCGCGCAGCGACCGCCGGCGGCTTCGTCGACGAGATCGTCGAGCCGGCCGCGACCCGTACCCGGCTCGCCGCCACGTTCGAGGCGCTCGCGGGCGGCCATCGCACACCCCGACCCGGAAGGAACATCCCCCTGTGACCTGGTCAACGCCGTTCGAAGAGCTCGCGGAGGGCGTGCCGTTCAGCACGCGCGCGCGCACCATCACCGAGTCCGACATCGTCTCCTTCGCCTCCCTCACGGGCGACTGGCACCCGCAGCACGCCGACGCCGAGTGGGCCGCGCGCAGCACGTTCGGCCAGCGGATCGCGCACGGGATGCTCGTCCTCTCGTTCGCGGTCGGCCTCGTCCCGTTCGACCCCGAGCGGGTGATCGCACTGCGGCGGATCCGCGACGTCGTCTTCCGCCGCCCGGTCCGGATCGGCGACACGATTCACGTCCAGGGGCGGATCGCCGCGCTGCGCCCGGCAACGCAGGACGCGGGGCTCGTGACGGTCGGCATCGACGTCGTCCGCCAGGACGGGCTGCGCGCGTGCGGCGCGAAGATCGACGCGCTCTGGCGCACCGATGCCGCGC
>Ga0302299_10001157_pt1 | contig 15727 bp, 15 predicted proteins | sample III_Fen_N3_4_FD_198795 | JGI IMG/M metagenome (GOLD analysis project Ga0302299, IMG submission 198795) | Peat permafrost microbial communities from Stordalen Mire near Abisko, Sweden - III_Fen_N3_4 | ecosystem: Environmental > Terrestrial > Soil > Wetlands > Permafrost | place: Sweden: Abisko... | reverse complement strand
CGGCGGCGGCCGCCCCGGTCGACCGCCCTGGCCGTCCGACCGCCGGATGTCGAAGAAGCCGCACCGCGGGAGTCAGCGGCCGCTCGAGGCCGTCGTCCTGCCGGAGCGGCGCATCCCGCCGCGGGTCACCGCCCACCTCGGCCCCGCCAACAGCGGCAAGACGCACGCCGGGCTCGAGGCGCTGATCGCTGCCGGGTCCGGCGCCTACGCGGCACCCCTGCGCATGCTCGCCAACGAGGCCTACGGGCGCCTCGCGGAGCGACTGGGCGAGGCCAACGTGGGCCTCGTGACGGGCGAGGAGCGCATCAACGAGCGGGCGCCGGTGATCGCCTGCACGGTCGAGATGCTGTCCCCGGCCCGCCGTGGCGTCGTGGTCCTGGACGAGGTGCACTGGGCTGCCGATCCCGAGCGCGGATCCGCGTGGACGCGCGTCCTGTGGCACAGCGGGGCCGACGAGCTGTACCTCGCGGGCGCGCCCGACGCGGAGCCGCTGCTCGCGGCGGCTTACGGCGACGCGCTCCAGGTCGTCTGGACCGAGCGCCTCACGGGACCGCTCGACCTCGTGGGCGGCGTCGACATCGCCGCGCTTGCACCCGCCACGGTGGTCGTCGCGTTCTCGCGCGCGGCGGTCATCGGGCTCGCCTCCCGGATCCACGCGGTCCGCGGCGGGGCCATCGGCGTCCTGTACGGGGCCATGCCGGTCGCGGCTCGGCGCCACGAGGTGGAGAAGTTCGTCTCCGGGGAGACGGACGTCCTCGTCTCGACCGACGTCCTGGGGCACGGCGTCAACCTGCCGTGTCGGGCGGTGCTCTTCGCGGAGACCACCAAGTTCGACGGCGTGGAGCGGCGTGACCTGCTGGGCTGGGAGGTGGCCCAGATTGCCGGCCGGGCTGGGCGCTACGGACTCCACGAGGAGGGCTCAGTGGGCTGGCTGACCGGGGTGTCCTGGTTGCGGCCCGATGGCCGGGTCGTCGCGCGCGGCCTCCAGCCGATGGTGGGCGTTGGCCCGACCGGCGGGACACCCGCGTACCGGCGACTGACCAGGGCGCAGCTCGGACCGGCCCGGAGCGATCTGCGGTCCGTGCCCCCGCACCGCTGGCCCGACGCCCTCGACGCCTGGTCGCGGGCCGCGCACGACGCCGTGAAGGAGGCGGGCTGGCTGCGCACGGCGCCGGTCGCGCCCATCCGGAACCGGCTCCTGGCAGTGGGGCCGCAGCGGCTCCGGCGGCTCTCGCCCGATGACGCGTGGTCGCTGGCGCTGGCGCCGGTCGATCCCGGCGACTACGGCCCGATCCTCGCCCGCCTCGCCGACGCGCTCCTCGCGAGCCACTCGCTCGCTGATCTCGTGGACGCGCGCGATGTCGTGGCGGCGACCATCGCCGAGGCGGAGGCGCTCTCGGCACGGGCCGCGATCATGCGCTGGTTCACGCGGCGCCACCCCGGGGTCGGCGGGGTCAGCGCAGCCCAGGCCGACGCCCTCGAGGTGGCGGCGTCGGCGCGGGTCATCGAGCTGGTGCCCGCGACGATCTCGGGGTCGGGCGCCGGCAGGTGCGCCGACTGCGGGCGCGAGGCGGCGCCGTGGTTCAGCCGCTGCGACGAGTGCCAGGCGAGGGTGGGCGCCCGCGGGGGAGGCGCGGTCCCACCGAGCGCGACCCCGGGTTCCGCAACCGAGCCCAGCCCAAGACGGGCGACGCCCAAGCCACCTCCGAACCGCGCCGAGCGCCGTCGCCGGGCGCGCCGGTAGCCCAGCCGCACTCGCTCCAAGCGACGCTGGCGCTCGGGCGCACCTGCGCCGCGCGTCAGGGCTATTGCCAGCGCGGCGGCCGCTCGACCAGCTTCGGCAGGCCCCACTCGGCGCAGAAGGCCGTCCAGCGCTCCCGGTCGGCCCCGCCCCATTGGAGCTCGTCCGCGTCGAGCTCGGGGATGGGCACGCCGTCGGCAGTCGTGCGCAGCGTGGCGAGGTCGCGGAACAGCAGCGCGTCCGCGAACTGCGTGCGCAGCGTCTCGGCCAGTCCCGCCGCCCCGCGGACCGTGACGTCCCAGTCCGCCGCGTCCGCGGGGATGGCCTCGAGGCGACCGTACCGCGACACCACGGCGGCAGCCGACTTCTCGCCCCAGCCGGGCAGTCCGGGGAATCCGTCGGCGGCGTCCCCGACCAGCGCCAGCCGGTCCGCCACACCCTCGGGCGGCACGCCCCACTTCTCGCGGACGCCCGCGTCGTCGTACGTGATGTCCCGCCGCCGGTCCCAGAGCACCACGCGGTCGCCGCGGACGCACTGGGCGAGGTCCTTGTCGGGCGTGCAGATGACGATCCGCTCGACCCGCCGGTCGGCCGCGAACCGGTCGGCGGCGGCGGCGATCGCATCGTCCGCCTCGAACTCGACCATTGGCCAGAGCACCATGCCGAGTGCCTCGATGGCGGCCTCGGCGATGGGGAACTGGGCCAGGAGCTCGGGCGGGACGCCTGCGTCGGTCTTGTAGCCCGCGTACAGGTCGTTCCGGAACGAGCGGATCACCTGGTCCGTCGCGCAGCCAACGTGCGTGGCGCCCTGGTCGCGGAGGAGGTAGCACAGCTGCTCGACCAGCCCCGACACGCCCGAGAGGATCAGCCCGTCGCGGCCCTTGACCGGCGGGCGCGGCGAGAAGTGCGCCCGGAAGAGCTCATAGGTGGCGTCGACGAGGTGGAGCTGCACGGGACCGATGCGCTCGCGGCTGCCGGTCAGTCGACCGCGCCGTCCTCGACCAGCCCCTTGAGCCGCTCGAGGTCCGCCTGGAAGATGGCCCGCAGGATCGGCGCCTGCACGAGCGCGCCCAGCTGCGGCAGGATCGGCGGGACGAGCGTCTCGTCCCAGCGCAGGATCGTGGTGGTGCCGTCCGCGCCCGGCTCCAGCGTGATCACGCCGCCGCCCGTGAACAGCCCCAGGTGTCGGATGGCGTAGCGGCGCGGCGGCTCGAGCTCGGACACTTCGACCGGGTCCGTGACCGAGATGCCCATGATGCGGACCGTCGCCTCGCCGCGCTGGCCCACATGGGCGCGCCCAGGCGGGTCGAGGCGCAGCTCGGTCATCTCGGCCATCCACTCGACCTGGAACGGGACGTCCGCGACCGCAGCCCAGACGGCGTCGATGGGCGCGTCCACCACCACCAGCATCCGCATCGGGTCGGGGGCGCGTCCGTTTCGGGCTCGCGCGATGAGCCAGTCGGCCGCGAACGCGGCGGGGAGCCCGAGGAGGCCGAGCGTGATGACCTTGCGGAACACAGGGCGCCGGTCAGCGGGTCAGGGTGCTCGCGAGCACCACGCCCGCCGCCTCGAGATCGGCCAGCGCCTGCTCGCCGTCGCCGGGCTGGACGTTCACCGCCGCGACGCCATCGGTGAGGACCGTCGTGTGGTGACCGAGGCTCAAGGCGTCGAGCGCGGTCGCCTTGACGCAGTAGTCGGTCGCGAGGCCCACGACCACGACCGTGTCCACGCCCGCCTCGTGGAGGAGCGTCTCGAGCGGCGTCGGGACGGTGGCGCCCGTGTCCGGGTCGCGCATGGTGAACGCGGAGTAGCCGTCCTCGCCGTTGGTGCCCTTGCGGATCAGCGGCGAGCCAGGCGGGCAGTCGAGGCTCGGGTAGAACTCCGAGCCCCAGGTGTCGGCTACGCAGTGGACCGGCCAGGCGCCGCCGTCGCGCTCGAAGTGCGGGGTGTGGCTGGGGTGCCAGTCCTGCGAGAACACCACGAGCGCATGGTTCGCCCGCGCCAGTGCCACCTGCGCGTTGACCACCGGCACGATCGCCGACGCGCCCGCGACCGTCAGCGACCCGTTCGGGTCGGCGAAATCGTTCTGCATGTCCACGACGACGAGGGCGACGCCAGGGCCGTAGCGCATCATGGCGCTACCGTACCGCGCCCGGGCCGTGTCGTCGCCCCCAACGAGCGTCGTGGCGCGCTAGGAACGACCGAGCGCGCTGTCGGCGGCGCTGTCCGTCGCGTTCGGCGGAACGGAGGTCTCGGCGGTAGGGTCAATGTCGAGCAGGTAGCCGATCCCCTGGAAGGTGCGGATGCGGCCGGCCTCGCCCGGCTTCGCGCCCAGCTTGCGGCGCACGCGCGACACCCAAACGCGCAGGTACTGGAGGTCGTCGCGATACTCGGGGCCCCAGACCTTGGTGAGGAGCTCGGTGTGGAGGACCACCTTGCCGGCGTTCGTGGCCAGGTGCTGGAGCAGCAGCCACTCCGTGCGCGAGAGCGCCACAAGCTCGCCCGCGCGCGTCACGGTGCGCCGCTCGAGGTCGATCTCCACGTCGTCGAAGCGCAGGGTGCCCGCGCCCGGCCCGAGCCCGGTCGAGCGGCGGATCACCGCGCGGACGCGCGCAGCCAGCTCGTCGGGGTGGAAGGGCTTGGCGATGTAGTCGTCGGCGCCGAGGTCGAGGCCCTTCGCCTTGTCCAAGGCGGACCCCTTCGCCGTCAGCAGGATCACGGGCACCGGGCGACGCTCGCGGAGGCGGCGCATGACCTCGATGCCGTCGAGGTCCGGCATGACGATGTCGAGGAGCACGATGTCGGGGCGGATCTCCTCGGCTCGCGCCAGGGCCTCCTCGCCTCCGCTCGCGGTGATCACGCGGAAGCCCTCGCCGGTGAGGGCGATCGAGACGAGCTTGGTGATGCGCGGCTCGTCATCGGCAACGAGCACGAGTGGCTGGGTACTCATGTCGTCACCTCGGGTGGGGGGAGCGCCGACCCCGTGCCACCATCATGACGGTGTTCGGGCAGGCGTGCAGAAACGGACTCACCAGCATTGGGCGATCAGCCTCCGCCGCGCCGGGCGTAACGTCCCCGCCCGCGCCGAGCGCGTCCCCCGCCCGCCGTCCTCCGCCCGCGGCCCCCGCGGCGGGCGCCCGCCCGCGGCCCCCGGAACCGCACATCGGGCCACGTCCCCGCCCGCGGGCCACGCGGCGGGCGCACGTCCCACGCCGGCGTCCTGCGCCCGCGGCCCCCGGAACCGCACATCGGGCCACGTCCCCGCCCGCGGGCCACGCGGCGGGCGCACCTGCCCAGCCCGCGGCCTCCGGAACCGCACATCGGGCGCTGGCCGCGTCGATTGCGGCACCAGAGACCGCGAGCGGACCCGTCGACCGCTCCGTCCGGTCCGGTCCCGGTCGTTTCGCGGCTTCCGGGGACGCGAGACGACTCATTCTGGTCGGAAGTGCGGCTCCCGCGGCCGCACGGCGGCGCATAAGCCGCGGCAAAGCCGTCCGCGGTTCAATTCCCCCATGACAACGGCGCGGCAGCGGGCAGCGAGGCGAGCCACCGAACACGCCTACACGACCCTCGCTGCGGACCTCGAACGCGCTTGCTCGGATGCCGGCCTGACGTCACGCGAGTTGGCGCGAGCGTCCGGCGTCGACTCGGGGTTCCTCATGCGCATCCTGGCGTGCAAGACCCATGCCTCGCTGGCGACCTACGCGCGCCTCGCGGTCCCCCTCGGCCTCGACCTCTCCACGCGCCTCTACCCGAACACGGGACCCGCCATCCGCGACCGCCTCTCCGCGCCGATGCTCGAGGCACTGCTGACGCCGCTGGACGCTCGCTGGCGGCGCTTCACCGAGGTCCCGGTCCGACGGCCGTCACGAGGCTGGATCGACGCCGTGCTGCACGATGCGCGGGCTGGGTTCATCGTGGCGAGCGAGCTCCAGTCGGAGCTGCGGCGTCTGGAGCAGCTGGTCCGATGGCACGCCGAGAAGGCCGCGTCGCTGCCCAGCTGGGAGGGCTGGCCCGAGCTGGGCCGCGCGCCCGAGGTGAGTCGCCTCCTGATCGTTCGCCGCACCCGCGCGACCCGTGCGCTTGCCGCGGAGTTCGCGGGCCAGCTCCGGGTCGCCTATCCAGCGCACCCCGACGACGCGCTCGCCGCCCTGACAACGCCGTCCGCGCCCTGGCCGGGCGCCGCGCTCGTCTGGGCAGACGTGGCGGCCGGCCACGCCCGGCTCGTCGCCGGCCGGTAGCCGAGTCCCGGCGCGCAGGGCTGCGGCACGCGAAATCGACACCAGCCCGGTACCGACACCGTCCCGGGATCGGTACTACCCTGAACGCCGCCCAAGCCCAGTTGGGAGACCGTCGCGTCCACGGGAGCCCGGATGTACTTCGACGACTTCAAGCAGCAGCTGCCCGACATCGACGAGTTCGAGACCCGCGACTGGCTCGACTCGCTCGACCAGGTTGTGGACCAGGAGGGGGAGCTCCGTGCCCGCTTCCTCATGTACAAGCTGCTCAAGCGCGCCCGGCAGCGCCAAGTCGGCGTGCCCAGCCTCACCCAGACGCGCTACATCAACACGATCAGCCCCGAGCAGGAGCCCTACTTCCCGGGTGACGAGGCGCTCGAGCGCCGCATCCGCAGGCTCATCCGCTGGAACGCCGTGGCGATGGTCCTGCGGGCCAACACGAGCTTCCCGGGCATCGGCGGGCACCTCTCCACCTACGCCTCGGCCGCGACGCTGTACGAGGTGGGGTTCAACCACTTCTTCCGCGGCAAGGAGCACCCGGGCGGCGGCGACCAGATCTTCTTCCAGGGCCACGCGGCGCCGGGCATCTACGCCCGGGCGTTCCTCGAGGGGCGCCTCGACGAGGACGATCTCGACCACTTCCGGCGCGAGACGATGGGTGGCGGCCTGTCGTCCTACCCACACCCGCGGCTCATGCCGAGCTTCTGGGAGTTCCCCACGGTCTCGATGGGCCTCGGCCCCCTGGCCGCCATCTACCAGGCGCGGTTCAACCGCTACCTGCACAACCGCGGGCTGAAGGACACGAGCCAGCAGCGCGTCTGGGCGTACCTCGGCGACGGCGAGATGGACGAGCCCGAGTCGATCAGCGGCATCGCCCTCGCGGCGCGCGACGGCCTCGACAACCTGACGTTCGTCGTCAACTGCAACCTCCAGCGCCTCGACGGGCCGGTGCGCGGCAACGGCAAGGTCATCCAGGAGCTCGAGGGCCTGTTCCGGGGCGCGGGCTGGAACGTCATCAAGGTCGTCTGGGGCCGCGAGTGGGACGAGCTGCTCGCGCGCGACGTGGACGGCGTGCTCGTCCAGAAGATGAACGACACGGTCGACGGCGAGTACCAGAAGTTCTCGACCTCGACCGGCCTGTTCGTGCGGGAGCACTTCTTCGGGCCCGACCCGAGGCTCGGGAAGCTGGTCGCGCACCTGTCGGACACGGACATCGAGCGTCTCCGCCGCGGCGGGCACGACTACCGGAAGGTCTACGCGGCGTACCGCTCGGCCACGGAGTTCCAGGGCGCCCCGACGGTCATCCTCGCCAAGACGGTGAAGGGCTGGACGCTCGGCAAGGGCATCGAGTCGCGCAATTACACGCACCAGGCCAAGAAGATGCGCGAGGACGAGCTCCGCGTCTTCCGCGACCGTCTGGAACTGCCGATCCCCGACGAGCAGCTCCACGACTACCCGTACTTCCACCCGGGCTCGGGCTCGCCCGAGGTCGAGTACATGATCGAGCGGCGGGCGAGCCTCGGCGGCTCGGTCCCGCGACGGGTCGTGCGCTCGACGCGGCTCCCGGCGCCCCAGCCCACGCTCGACGCCGAGTTCGCCTCCGGCAGCGCCACCGAGGTGTCCACCACGATGGTGTTCGCCCGGCTGCTGCGGAACCTGATCCGCGACCCGGAGCTCGGACCGCGCATCGTGCCGATCATCCCCGACGAGGCGCGCACCTTCGGCCTCGACCCGCTGTTCAAGGAGGTCGGCATCTACGCCGCCCACGGCCAGCGGTACACGCCCGTGGACTCGGACCTGCTGCTCTCCTACCGCGAGTCGACCGACGGCCAGGTGCTCGAGGAGGGGATCAACGAGGCGGGCTCCATGGCGAGCCTCCAGGCGGCTGGCACGGCCTACGCCACCCACGGCCTCTCGATGATCCCGTTCTACATCTTCTACTCGATGTTCGGGTTCCAGCGGACCGGCGACCAGGCGTGGGCGTTCGGCGACCAGCGCGGACGCGGGTTCATGATCGGCGCCACCGCCGGTCGGACCACGCTGGCCGGCGAGGGCCTCCAGCACGACGACGGGCACAGCCACGTCCTCGCGTCCACGGTGCCGGTCATCCGCGCCTACGATCCCGCGTTCGCGTACGAGCTGGCGGCGGTCATCCGCGACGGCGTGACCCGCATGTACCACGACGGCGAGGACGTCTTCTACTACGTCACGGTCTACAACGAGAACTACGTCCAGCCGCCTAAGCCCGAGGGCGCCGACGAGGGGATCGTCAAGGGGCTCTACCGCTTCTCGGCCGCCCCGGAGATCCCCGGCGGCGCCAAGGGGCACGTCCGGCTGCTGGGCTCGGGCTCCATCCTGCCCCAGGTCATCGCCGCCCGCGACCTGCTCGCCGAGCGGTACGGAGTTGCCGCCGAGGTCTACTCCGCCACGTCGTACCAGCAGCTGCGCCACGGGGCGCTCGACGTCGACCGCTGGAACCGGCTCAACCCGGACAAGCCCGAGCGCGTGCCGTATGTCGCCCGGGTCCTGGGACCCGACGGCGGGCCGATCGTGGCGGCCAGCGACTGGATCCGCACGCTGCCCGACATGGTGGCCCCGTGGATCAAGGCGCCCTACCTGACGCTCGGCACCGACGGGTTCGGCCGCAGCGACACCCGCGATGCCCTCCGCCGCCACTTCGACGTGGACCCGGCGTCTGTCGCCGCCGCGGCGCTCTCGGGCCTTGCGCGCTCGGGCGCGTACGACCCCGCGGCGGCGGCGGCGGCGATCCGCGATCTCGGACTGGACCCGGAGTCGAAGGGCTCGCTAGGCTCCTAGCCGCCCGGCGATCCCCGCCGCCCAGCCCAGCCCAGCCCACCCCTCCCGGTGGCGCTGGTCGGTCATATCGACCAAATCCATCCAAACGACGCTGACCGCCAGCCCAAATGGCAGCGACTGGCCGACGCGAGCCGCAAGGGGCTGAAACAGAGCCGTCCAATCGCCCATCGCCGATGGTGTTTGGCAGGATTTGGCTGGTCTCGCAAGCCAACGGCCAGAGTGGTCCGGGGACGCGGCCGCGTTCGGTCTCTTGACCCGAACTTGGCTCGGACGCAGGATGGGAGTGCGCCCGGTCCAGCTGTCAGCGTGACGGCAGGCGCGCGGGGGACACTTGGTGGCAACGGACGATCTCGAGGCCGCTCGCAAACAGTTCGCCTGGCTCGCCTTCGCCGCTGCGGTGATCGCTGCGGCCGGCATGCTTCTCCCCGTGGTGCGAGACCAAGCCGGGCTCGGTCCCGCTGCGATGGTGACGATCCCAACGGCGGTCCTGCTATTCACGGCTCCCATCGCGGCGGTGATTGGCGGGCAACTCGTGCTCCGGTTCGTCCTGTCGTCGGTCGGCCTGGTCCTCGGCGCCTCCGTCGCGACGCTCATCCTCCACCAGGGGCCGCTCCAGGCTGTGACCGCCGCTTGGGCGCTGGCCGTCACGCTGATCCTGGCGCTGGCCGTCGTCCGCTCGCCGCTCCGGGCTTGGCAAACGGGCGCCTGGGAGTAGGAAGAGGCGGTCCACTCAACCGATCCTGGCGCCCGGCGGCCGATCCGCAGCGCACCCGCGCGGCGAGTAGTCCTGGCATCCGCGCCGATCACCGGACGTCAGCCGCAAGACAGAGTCACGCCGCACGACCCGCGAGGGGAACCGGGCCGTGCGGCGTGGCATCCGCGCCCGCGCCCCGTCACAGGCTCGGCCGCTGGAACATGCAGTCTCCACACGGTACGGCCAAGCGGTCCGGATGTGACCCCCTGCGGACCCGCGCGGCGTTACAGCCGCATCGCAATCACCCGGACCCCCGGTCGCCCCTGCAATTGGCGCGCAGGTAGTCCTGCCATTGAGCATCAAGGCCACTTGACGATTGCTCGAAATGGGTCGTAGCATCCGCCCATAGCGCTCCGTCCAGCAGGCTCGGCCTGCCAGTCGTGTCCCCTGGAGCAGCCACACTTGGACGTCGGATCCCTGACCTCGGGCCTGCTGACCGGCCTTCGCGAAGGCGTCGAGGCGGCGCTGATCATCTCGATCATCCTGTCGTACCTCGCCCGGACCGGCAACCGCCAGGCCTTCGGCCGGATCTGGGCGGGCACCGGCGCGGCGATCGCCGTCAGCCTCGTCGCCGGCGCCGCGCTGTTCATCACGGTGGGGGAGCTGCCCTCGCCGTACGAGCAGCTCTTCGAGGCCGGCGCCATGCTGCTCGCCTGCGCGGTCGTCACCTGGATGCTCTTCTGGATGCGCCGGACGTCGGCGAACATCCGCGGCGAGTTGCACGCTGCGCTCGGCCGGGCGCTCTCCGACGGCTCAGCCAACGGTCTAGCCCTGCTCGCCTTCGTCGCGGTGATCCGCGAGGGGCTCGAGACCGCGCTCTTCCTCGTCGGCCAGGCGGCGTCGGCGAAGTCGGAGGCCGTCTGGGTGCTCGTGGGCGCGTTCATCGGGATCGCCATCGCGGCGGCCATTGGCGCTGCCATGTACCGCGGCGCCGCGCGCATCAACCTGCGGACCTTCTTCCGCTGGACGGGCATCGCGCTGATCTTCATCGCCGCTGGCCTGCTCGCCTCGGCCATCCACGAGCTCGTCGAGATCGGCTGGATCAGCGTGGGCACGACGGTCGTCTTCGACCTCTCCAACGTCCTCCCGCACGAGGCGATGGCGGGTGCGCCGACCGGCATCGGCCTCGTCATCGGCCAGCTGCTCCGCGCGCTCGTCGGCTACAACTCCCAGCCCGAGCTGATCATGCTCGGCGCATGGGTGGTGTACGTTGGCGTGGTGCTGCCGCTGTACCTGCGCCCCGTCGCGCCGCGCCCCGCTCCGGCTCCGGCAGTCCCGCCGTTCGAGCCTGCCGCGTAGAGGAGTCCGCCCGTGGGGGACCGCAAGCGCCGGACCGCGCTGGTCACCGTGGCCGGTGTCGGCCGCGTTGAGCGCGAGCCGGACATCGCCCGCGCCACGCTGACCGTCGAGGCGACCCGAGAGACTGCCGCCGAGGCGCGCGGGGTCGCCGCCGCCACGGCGGACGCCGTGATCGCCGCGCTGCGTGCAGCGGGCATCGGCGAGGGCGACCTGCGCACGGCGTCGATCGACGTCAACCCCGCATGGGACCACCGCGACGGCAGCCCGGTCCGCGTCGGCTTCACCGTCAGCAGCCGCCTGGGCGTTGCCATCCGCGACCTCGAGTCCGTGGGCCGCGTGATCGATGCGGCGCTCGGGGCGGGCGCGACGGGCCTCGACGGAGTCTCATTCGGCCTCGCAGACACGGCTTCGGCGTCCGAGGAGGCCCGCCGCCTCGCGGTCGTCGACGCCAGGGCTCGTGCCGCCACGATCGCCAAGGCCGCTGACGCCAAGCTCGGCGCGCTCGTGGACATCACCGAGGGCGAGTCCGGAGGCCCGTCGCCCAGACCGCAGGGCCGGATGATGGCCGCGATGGCCATGTCGGACGCCCCCACGCCGGTGCTTCCCGGACGCGTCGAGGTGTCGGTGAGCGTCGTGGCGACCTGGGAGTTCGGCTGACCGCGGATCAGCCCGCGGGCACCAGCTTCTGCAGCGTGCCGTTGAGGTCGGTCAGGTAGACCTCGCCCGCCTCGTCGGTGCCGATGGAGCTGATGGAGAGGCCCGTCGCCAGCATCTTGACGGGTGTCTGCTCGCCGCCAGCCGCGACGATCGCCCAGAGCGTTCCCGAGCAGTAGTCGCCGAACAGGTACGCGCCGTCGAGCCCTGGGATCGCCGCCCCGCGGTACACCACGCCGCCCACGATCGCGCAGCCCTGGTCGTGCCCGTACTCGGCGAGCGGCATCGTGACGCCGGCCGGATCGCAGCCGGTCGAGGGGTTGTAGCAGTGGCGGCCCTCCCAGCGGCGCCAGCCGAAGTCGAGGCCCGCGGCGTCGGCGGGCGCGGCGTCGACCTCCTCCCAGGCGTTCTGCCCCACGTCGCCGATCCACAGCGTGCCGGTCGCCGGGTCGACGCTGTCGCGGTACGGGTTCCGCAGGCCGAAGTCGAGGATCTCGGGGCGGGCGCCCGCGGTCGTCAGGAACGGGTTGTCGGCGGGGATCGTGTATTGGCGCCCGTCCGTTGGGCCGGCCAGCACGTCGATCCGCAGCATCTTGCCGAGGATGGTGCCCAGGTTCGACGCGCGGTTCTCCGGGTCGCCGCCCGAGCCGCCGTCGCCGAGGCCGACGAGCAGCCGGCCCCGGTGGTCGAACCCGATCCAGCCGCCGTTGTGGTTGGGGTACGGCTGCTTCTCGACCAGCAGGACGCGGAGCGTGGCGGGATCCACGGCTGACCCGCCGGCCGTGGCGCGCAGCTCGGCGATCGTGGTGTCGCCATCGGTGTTCGAGTAGTGCACGTAGAGGCGCGTCTCGCTGGCGCCGAACCCGGGGGCGAAGGCGAGGCCCAGGAGCCCGCGCTCTCCACCCGACGCGATGCGGCTCGAGAGGTCCACGTACGGCGTCGGCGCGAGCTGGCCGTTCTGGACGACCCGGATGGTGCCCGCCTGATCGAGCACGAAGAGGCGGCCGCTGCCGTCGTGCGCACTCGTGACGAAGACCGGTGTGGTGAGACCGGTGGCGGCGGGCGCCAGCGCGAGGTGGACGGCCGAGAGGTCGGGATGGCCGGAGGCCGATGCCGAGGCAGGCGCCGAGCCGCTGGCGCCGGAGCTTGGCGAGGCTGGCGATGCCGACGGGATCGATGCGGACGGGGACGATGCGGACGGTCCGGCCGAACCTCCCGACGAGGCCGACGGCGAGGGCGCCGGGATGAACGTTGCCGGGGTCGGAACGCTCGCACACCCGCCTGCGAGCGCCAGCACGATCACGAGGACGGCGGCACGGGGAAGGCGGGTCGAAGTCGGCATGGCGTGCGTGTAGGGTAGCCGCATGCACGCGTTCACCCTCTCCGATGCCCTCGACCGCCAGCGCGCCGCCGGAACGCCATGGGTCGAGCTGCTCAGCGTCCCGGACCTCTCGTTCGGGCTGTACGTGCTCCCGGCCGGCGGCGTCGACGCGCAGTCCCCGCACACCGAGGACGAGGTCTATGTGGTCCTCGCGGGCCGGGCGCGCTTCACCGCGGGTGCCGAGACCGTCTCGTGCGGCCCGGGCGACATCCTGTTCGTCCCCGCGCTCGTGGCCCACCGCTTCCACGACATCGAGGAGGAGCTGCGCATCGTGGTGGCGTTCGGGCCCGCGGAGTCCTCGCGCGCCGAGCCGGGGTCGTAGCGGTGCAGCACCGTCCCATCGCTGAGCTCGTCGCCCTGGCTGGCGCCAATCCGGAGCACTGGCACGAGTTCGTCGCCGGCGACAACCTCATCGTCGGCGTCTACGTCCTCCGGGCGGGCGCCGTGGACGAGCAGGAGCCCCACGCCGAGGACGAGGTCTACGTGGTCATCGCCGGCCGGAGCCGGTTCACCGCGGGTGACCGCACCGTGGACGTCGGGCCGGGCGACACCATCCACGTCCCGGCCGGCGTCGCGCACCGGTACCACGACATCACGGCCGACCTGCACATCGTCTACACGCTCACGCCCGCGCAGGCGCCCGCCGACTGACCGGACGCGGACCCCCGACTGGCGGGCGGCTGTCAGCCGGTCGTGCGCACCCGCTCGACCCGCCCGGCGAAGCCCTCGGCGTGGAGCGCGCTCGTCCCGTCCTCGTCGTGGCGGAACATCACGTAGGCGTTCATGCCGTCGTCGAGGAACGGGACGATGCGCCGCGCCCAGGCGTCGAGCGCGGCGTCGTCGTACACGGTGCGTCTGAGCCGCAGGTAGAGGAACGGCCCGGTGCGGCGGATGTCCGGCGCGACCTCCTGGTCGTCCAGGTCGGTCGTGCACAGCGCCGCGTTCGCCTCCCGCAGCGCCGCGAACGTCTCGTCGACGTGCCAGGTCGGGTGCTGCGCCTCGACGACGAGCGGAACGGCTGCGGGCCAGACGCGGAGGATCCCCGCGAGGCGCTCGTCGTTGCGGGCCACCTCGGACGGGATCCGGAAGAGCATCGCACCGAGGCGCGGTCCGAGCCTCGGGAGGTGCTCGGTCAGCCACGGGACCGACTCGGTCGGGTCGTTGTAGAGCGCGCGGATGGACCCGCCCCGCTGGCCCTTCACGATGAACCGGAAGTCGTCCGGCACGGCGGCCGCCCATGCGTCGAGCCGCTCGGGCGTCGGGCGAGCGTAGAACGTCCCGTTCAACTCGCAGGCGGGGACGCGGCGGGCGTAGTGGGCCAGTCGGTCAGATGCACGAAGGCCCACGGGGTAGAACCGCGGCGACCAGCCCGCATAGGCGAAGCCGCTCGTGCCCGCGAGCAGGCGCCCGCGCGCTCGGGGAGCGTCCGTCAGGCGTCCAGCGTGGTGTCGCAGACGCTCTCCGCGCCGATCACGGAGCCGGTCATGCGGTCGCTGACGCGCTCGAGGGCCCGCTCGATGACGGTCTGCTCCTCGTCCGAGACCACGTCGAGGAAGTAGCGCCGCACGCCGTCGAGGTGCGTCCTCGACGCGGATCGCAGCCTGCTCACGCCCTGGGCCGTAATCGCGGCCATCGAGCCGCGGGCGTCGGTCGGGCACGCGGAGCGCTCGACCATGCCGTCTGCCACGAGCCGGTCCACGAGACGCGTGATCCCGCTGCGCGAGAGCAGGACCCGGTCGGCGAGCGCGCTCATACGCAGCCGCCGCTCCGGCGCATTCACGAGCTGGAGCAGAGCGTCGTACTCGGCGAGCGAGAGGCCGTGCGCCGCCTGCAGCTCCTCGTCGAGTCGGTGCAGGAGCCGGGCGTGCGTCTGGATGAACGCGCGCCAGGCGCCCAGCGATGAATCGTCGGCGGACGAGCGGCGAGCTGGCGTGTCGGGGGTCGCCTGGGGGGCGATCTGGGACGTCATGGCGCGTACCTTACACCACAAGAAGTTTGTTGACAATGCAACTATCTGTGGCGTATGGTTGCGTCGTCAACAAATTTTGGCGGCGCCGAAGCCGCACAGGAGACCCAGCGACCATGGCGACCAACGCGTTCAACCTCGACAAGACCCACACCGACGTCTCGTTCTCCGTCAAGCACATGATGGTGACGAACGTCCGCGGCAAGTTCAACGCGGCCAACGGGGTCGTGAACATCGACCCGGAGAACCCCACCGCGTCCTTCGGCTCGTTCAGCGTCGAGACCGCGTCGATCGACACGGGCGTCGACCAGCGCGATGGGCACCTGCGCTCCGCCGACTTCTTCGACGCGGAGAACAACCCGACCTTCACATTTACCTCCACCAAGGTCGAGGCCAAGGGCGGTGACGACTACAAGGTCACCGGCGACCTGTCCGTCAAGGGCGTGACCAGGCCCGTCACCTTCGACGTCGAGTTCCTCGGCTTCTACCAGTCCATGGCGGGCGCTCGGCGCGCCGGCTTCCACGCCACCACCAAGATCAACCGCGACGAGTTCGGGCTCACCTGGAACGTTGCGCTCGAGACCGGCGGCTGGCTCGTGGGCAAGGACATCAAGATCGAGATCGACCTCGCCGTCGAGGAGGCCGCCCCGGTCGCCGAGGCCGTCGCCGCGGCCTGATCCCGGCGCTACCAGCGGGTCACAGCAAGGCCCGCCTCGGCAAACGCATCCCAACGCCCCGGCTCCGTCCCTGCCGGGGCGTTTCGCTGTCCTCTTCTACAGACCACCCCGACTGCGTTCGTCGGCGCAGCCGGCGTCAGCGCAAGGCGGAGCCGAGGAGCGGAGCGAGCGGACTCGGACGTCCGCGAGCGAGCACCGAA
>Ga0302299_10001156_pt1 | contig 15732 bp, 13 predicted proteins | sample III_Fen_N3_4_FD_198795 | JGI IMG/M metagenome (GOLD analysis project Ga0302299, IMG submission 198795) | Peat permafrost microbial communities from Stordalen Mire near Abisko, Sweden - III_Fen_N3_4 | ecosystem: Environmental > Terrestrial > Soil > Wetlands > Permafrost | place: Sweden: Abisko... | reverse complement strand
CGTCCGTCACATCTCGCTGATGGATCCGGCCAAGCCGGTGGTCAAGATGCAGCTGCCCGGCCCCGAACGCGATGGTCCCACGCTGTTCGGCGGCCCCGACCTGCTCGGCCAGTGGGTTCGCAATCAATATTTCGACTTCGCCATTGGCGATCAGATCAACGGTGTGGCGGTGTCCAGCCAGACCTTCAAGGCCCCATGATCATGTCCTTCCTGAACACCGCTCTGCGTGGCCCTATCACGACTGGCCTCTCGTCCGCGGCCGCGGTCGCCTCGCTCCTGGGCGTGGCCGCGTGCAAGCCCGATCTCCCACACACCCCGCCGCAGACTTTCGTCACGGCGGTGTTCGATCCCACGGCGTCGAAGGTGCCGTTGCCCAACGATCTGGTGTTTCTCGGCTCGCTCAACGCGACGTGTCCGCCGCCCGCCAACACGGCCGCGATGGGCACGCCGCCGATGTGCGCGCAGGCCGAGCTGCTGGCAAGCTTTGCAGGTCAGTTTCCCAATGATCAGGAAGTCGCGATCACGATCGACTTCGCCCAGACCGCGATCGCCGCCGATGGCACGGTGACCCAGACCGCGCCGTCGCTCGACGTGAAGAGCTTCACGCCGTCGACGTTCCTGGTGGTCGCCGACACGGCGAGCGGGGGCGGCGCGCTGCCGATCGATCCGATCGCCGACAGCGATTACGTGAAGTCCACCGATCACGGCACGCTGACGCTGCACAACCTCCACCACGCGCCGTGGGCGCCCGGCAGCTACGCGGTGTTCGTGCGCGGCGGCGATGCCGGCGTCCACACGACCGACAACATCGCGGTCAGCCCCTCACAGATCTTCGCGCTCATCGCGCAGGGCAAGGATCTGACCGATCCGGCGAACCTGGGCCTGCTCCGTGCGGCCGCAGGCTCCACGGCCGCGGCGGTCGCGCAGGGCCAGATGCTCGCCCCCCTGGTCGCCCTGTACAACGCGGCGGCGTTCCCGCTCGTCGATCCGGTGTTCCCGCACCAGGAGCTGGCGATCCTCACGACGTTCAAGATCAGCGCGGATACCAACGTGCCGATCGATGCGGCGCGCGGCGCGCTGCCGCTGCCGATCGATCTGCTGCGCGGGGCCGATGGCAAGCTGACGCCGGTCGCCGCGTGCACCCTGGCGGGCGGCGCGCTGTCCGCCGCCGGCACCTGCAGTAACCCAGGCGCCGCGGGGTTCCTCGCGCTCGACGGGTTCTCGACGACCGGCGCGATCCTGGCGCCGACCTCGGGGCTCATCCAGGCCGCCACCGTCACGGCGGACGCGCTCCAGCTCTACGATCTCAGCGTGCCGGATCACCCCGCGCGGGTGCCGGACGCGACGCTCGTCCGCGAGCCGTGCGAGTTCACCTCGGACTGCGGCTCGCCCACCGCGCTGTCGCCGGTGATCGCGCTCCAGCCCGCAGGGGCGACGGCCGGCGACGCGACGTCGATCTACCGGACCAAGCCGCTCAAGGACAACACCGACTACGCGGTCGTCATCACCAACGCGATCCACGACAAGACCGGCCGGCCGATCGGCGCGGGCACGGTGGCGCGGATCCTCGGCTTCACCAACCCCGTGGTCGTCGGCGGCCACTCGGCGCTGCTCGGGGTCGACGACGCCACGGCGGCCGCGCTCGACAAGATGCGGCTCCAGCTCCAGCCGGTCTACGCCGCGGTCGTCGCGGCGGGCGCCAAGAAGACCGACGTCGCGATGGCCTACACGTTCCACACCCAGACGATCCTGACCCCGGCGGTTCAGCTGGCCGCGCTGCCCTACAGCACGCCGGCTGCCACGGCGTTGCCGAGCTACCCGTTGCCCGAGCCGTACGCGCCGAGCACGGTCGACGATGTCTTCAAGAAGTACGGCGGCAGCGCGTTGCCGCACAGCCACATCGCCGAGGTCATCGAGGCCGACATCCTGACCTTCGACTTGCTCGATCCCGCGACCGGCGCGTTCCATCCAGATCCGACGCTCGCCAAGCCGGTGCCGATCCACGTGCTGATCACGACCCCCGTGACCGGCGTCGCTCCCAGCTGCGGCGGTGGCAGCCCGGCCCGTTGCGCGCCGCTGGTGGTGTTCCGCCACGGCCTCAGCCGCGGTCGGATCGACATGTTGACGGTCGCCGACACGTTCGCGGCCAACGGCATGGTCACGGTGGCGATCGACGCCGCCAAGCACGGCGATCGCGCGCTGTGCTCGTCCGGCGCGGTCCAGACCGGCTGCCTGCCGGCGACGACCTGCACGGCGATCGCCGGGGCTGCCGGCCAGGGCGACGCGCATCCACCCGGCACGTGCGACGGCGGCTTCATCAAGGTCCCGCTCAACCCCGCCGCCAACGACGCCACCGATGGCGTCCCGGCGGTCTCGGGCAACTACCTGGTCAGCGCGAACTTCTTCCGCACCCGCGACACGCTGCGCCAGGATGTGATCGACCAGTCGCAGCTGATCCGCGCGCTCGCCCTCGATCCCACCGCGGCGGCGTCGGCCAACAGCGCGGTGTTCGCGCACCTCGCCGACCTGGGGCTCGTCATCGACCCCACGAAGATCTACTTCACCGGTCAGTCGCTGGGCGCGATCCAGGGCACCGTCGACGTCGCGGCCAACCCGCGGATCTCGAAGGCAGCGTTCAATGTCGGCGGCGGCACGCTCGTCGATATCTTCACGCAGTCGCCGGAGTTCGTCGGGACGACCAACCAGCTGCTCGCGGGCCTGGGGATCGAGCCGGGCACCGCGGCGTATCTCCAGTTCCTGGTCGTCGCCAAGACCGTGCTCGACCCGGCGGACCCGATCAACTTCGCCGGCCACCTGACCGCCGCGCCGAGCATGCTGCCCAATCTGCTCGTCCCGGCGACCCCGACCGGGCCGCCGCTCCAGGCCGTCAAAGCCATCCTCACCCAGAATGCCTATTGTGATTCCGTGGTGCCGTTCTCGACCAACTTCGTGTGGGCGAGCAATATCGGCACGGGGCCGCTGTCGACCGACGGCAACGTGGCTGCGCCCGCGACCAGCGGCACCGCGCAGCTGTTCACCTCGGCCACGATCCCCGCCGGCAGGTTTGGCGCGTGCGCGGCCGGCGACGTCGGCGCGGTGTCCCACGGCTTCTTGACCGACTGGACCAACGCCGCGCTCGCGACGGCGGCCCAGACCGACATCGTCAACTTCTTCCTCGGAGGAACGCTGCCTCTCAGCGTCCGCAAGTTCGGTTCCACACAGTAACGACCGGAACGGGAAACACGCCCATGCGCACGATCCTCTTCACGACCACGATCCTGGCGCCGGCCGCAGCGCTCGCGGGTGGCTACGCCATCCCCACCGAGAGCCCGCGCGATCTGGCGCTATCACAATCCGCGGTGGCCGCGCAGACCGGCGCCGACGCGATCCTGCTCAACGTGTCCGCGCTCGCAGGCCAGGAGGGCCTCGACGCCTCGCTGGCCGGCGCGCTGCTCAATAACCGCACCGACTGGTCCGCTCCAGACCTGGGTTCGGCCTCGCTGGTCCCGCAGAACAGCATGCCGCCGACCGCCTCGGTCGGCTACGGCGGCCGGCTCGACAACGGCATGGGCTGGGGCGCCGGCATCGGCTTCGGCGTGATCGGCGGCGGCACGATCAAGTGGCCGAACGGCTGGGCGGGCCAGGAGCAGATCCAGTCGGTCACCCAGCGGGTCTATCAGATGGCCGCCGGCGTGGCGTTCCAGCCGCTGCCGTACCTCAAGGTGGGCGCGGACTACATCCGCTATCACGAGACCCTGGAGCTGCACCAGGCGCTGAACTACCTCGATCACTATGGCGATGCCGGGCTCGCGGTGTCTGGCGGCGGCAACTCGTTCGGCGTGGCCGCCGAGTTCCGCGTGCCGACGATCCCGCTGACGATCGGCGCGACCTACCGGCGCTCGGCGACGCTGTCGATGTCCGGCGACGCCCACTTCACCGCCGTGCCGCCGGCGGATCAGGTCCAGCTCCACGATCAAGGGGTCACCGAGCACGTCACGTTCCCCGACTTCGCCGACCTCGGCGCGGCCTACGAGGTCATGCCGGACCTGAAGGTGATGGCATCGGTGAGCCTCGAGCGCTGGTCGGTTTACGACAAGGACACGTTCGTCGGCGCCGATGGCTTCATGGCCTCGGTGCCGCGCAATTACAAGAACGCGTTCATATACCGGATCGGTGGTGAGTGGCAGCACGTGCCGTTCCTGCCGGGGCTGACCCTGCGGGTCGGCGGCCTGCGCAGCGTGTCGGACCAGCCGCACGACACCGTGTCGCCGTCGCTCACCGACGGCAACAGCACGGCCGGTTCGGTCGGCGCCGGCTACGACGTGGTCCCGGGCGTGCGCATCGACCTCGGCTACCAGCACGTGTTCTTCGACAAGGTGACCGCGGCGACGGGGCCCGATACGTTCCCGGGGACCTACAAGACCCAGGTCGATCTGGTCGCGCTGGGCATCAACTGGCGCACCGACCTGAAGTTCCTGAGCGGCCGGTAGTCAGCGATCCTCGTCGAGCGGACCGTCGCGCTCGCCGCGCACGAACTGGCGCACCCGCGGATCGGGCGCGTCGGCGATCGTGCGCGCCGGTCCCCGGTACGCGATGGCGCCGCGGTACACGAACGCGATCTCGTCGACGAACTGGGCGAGCGCGGCGACGTCGGACGAGACCGCGAGCACGGCGGCGCCGGTCCGCGCCTGATCGGCGATCAGCAGATCGTAGATCTTCTGCGTCGTCACCGGATCGAGCCCGGCGGTGGGCTCGTCGTAGATCACGAGCTCGGCGTCGGCCACGGTGGCGCGCGCGATCCCGGCGCGCTTCTTCATGCCGCCCGACAGCTCTGCGATCCGCTTGTGCTCGCTGCCGGCCAGCCCGACCGCGCGCAGCCGCTCCGCCACCCGCGCGGCGATCACCTCGGGCGCCATACCGCCGCGCTGCGCGAGCGGAAATGCCACATTCTCGGCGACGGTCAGGAAGTCGAACAGCGCGTGATTCTGGAACAGCATGCCGATGCGCTGGCGCAGCCCGCCGAGCGCCGCCTCGCGCTTGCCGACCACGGCCTCGCCCAGCACGTCGATCGTGCCGCGGTCCGGCGCCTCGAGCCCACAGACCAGCTTGCACAGCGAGGTCTTGCCCGACGCGGCGGGCCCGATCAGGCCGAGCCGCTGGCCGGGCGCCAGCTCGAGCGACACGCCGGAGAGCACCTCGCGGCGGCCGTGGCGCTTGTGGACGTCGACCAGCCGCACCGCCGCGGTCACGGGCAGCCGATCGCCCGCGCCCGCGGCAGGTACTTCGAATCGGCGAACCCGGCCGCGAGCCGGGCCACGGCGGCGCACGCCGCGCCATGATCGTGTTGCTGCGCGAGCGTCACCGCGAGCTCGTACAGCGCGTCGTCGCGCAGGATCGACGCGGGGTAGTCGTTGGGCAGCTGGCGAAACGCGGCGATCGCGCCGGGCAGATCCGCGAGATCGTCGCGCAGGATGATGCCGAGCGCGAGCTGGGCGTCGTCGAGCCACACCGAGAAGTACGAGCCGGCGCCGAACGCCACCTCGCGGGTCGCCAGGAGCGCGCGCAGCCGCGCCACGGCGCCGGCCGGATCGTGCAACAGCCGCGACAGCCGCGCCGCGTGCCAGCGCGCGTCGTCGCGCAGGCCGCTCTCGGGATAGTCGATCGGAATCCGGTCGTACAGCGCCCGCGCCGCGGCCGGGTTCTCGAACTCGTGCTCGGTCAGATCGGCGAGCGACCACACCAGGTTGTCGCCGACCTGGGTCTCGGCGAGCGGCGTCATCAGCTGCTCGATCGCGCGGGCGAGCGCGCGCGGATCGCGGCGCCGGCCATCGCCGAGCAGCGTGCGCAGCGCGTCGGCCGCCACCGGCTCGTCCGGGTACTCGGTCACGACCCGCCACAGCGCGGTCCACGCCCGGGTCACCTGGTGGTCGCGCAACAAGAGCTCCCCGGCGCGATACACGGCGGTCGACGCGGCCATCGCGTCATCGCCGGCGCGGTCCGGAATCGCCAGGTACGTCGCGATCGCCGGCTGGGTCCGCCCCGCGTGCTCGAGCACCTCGGCCTCGCCCAGCAGCGCCTCGGCGCACGCCGCCTGAGCCCGGCGCGCCGGCCGCAGCGCGTGGCACGTGCGCTGCGCGGTCCGGTACGCCGCGACGGCGCCCTCGACGTCGCCGGCATCGGCGCGGTGCTCGGCGATCGACAGATCCGACAGCGTCGCCGGCGCGGAACACGCCGCGGCCACGAGCGCCGCGGCGGCCGCGAGCGCGCACGGCCTGGGACGCGCGTCCTCGCCTTGGATCGACACCTCGTCGCCTCAGATCGGCAGGGCGTGGGCGATCTCGGCGATCACCTCGGCGGCGCGCAGCACGGCGACGCGATCGACATCGAGGTGGGTCACGGCGCGGATGCGCGTCGGGCCGAGGGCGCCGAGCAGGACGCCGCGCGCGCGCGCCTTCTCGACCACGGCCGCGGCGGTGCCGGTCTCGAGATCGACCATGGCGATGTTGGTGTGGAGCCGCGAGGTGTCGACGCGGACGTTGCGGGCGCCGGACAGCGCGTCGGCGAACGCGCGGGCGTTGGCGTGGTCGTCGCGCATGCGGGCGCGGTGGTGGTCGAGCGCGTGGAGGCCGGCGGCGGCGAGGATGCCGACCTGGCGCATGCCGCCGCCGTACATCTTGCGCAGCCGCGTGCAGGCGCGGATGAAGTCGCGCGAGCCGGCGACCAGCGAGCCGACCGGCGCGCCCAGGCCCTTGGACAGGCAGACGCTGATCGAGTCGAACCCGCGGGCGAGCTGCTTTTCGGTAGTCTCGCCGGCGATCGCGGCGTTCCACAGCCGCGCGCCGTCGAGGTGCGCGATCATGCCGAGGGCGTGGGCGGTCTCGATGATCTCGTCGAGCTGGCCGCGGTCCCAGCACACGCCACCGCTCATGTTGTGGGTGTTCTCGATCGCGACGACCCGGGTCGGGGCGTTGTGGACGTCGCCGGGGCCCTTGTAGGCGGCGCGCACGTCGGCGGCGGTGAACATCGGGGTCGCCAGCAGGTTGGCCTGGAGGCCGGCGAGCGCGGCGAGCGCGCCGGACTCGTAGCGCCAGATGTGGGCGTCCTTGCCCACGATGACCTCGTCGCCGTGGCGGGTCTGCGCGCGCAGCGCGATCTGGTTGGCCATCGTGCCGCTCGGGACGAACAGCGCCGCCTCGGTGCCGAGCAGGTCGGCGACCCGCTCCTCGAGGCGTTTGACGGTCGGGTCGTCGCCGTAGACGTCGTCGCCGACCTCGGCCTCCGCCATCGCCTTGCGCATCGCGGGGGTGGGGCGGGTGACGGTGTCGCTTCGCAGATCGATCGTGGCCATCGCGGCGCAGCCTAGCAAGGATCGGCGCGCCGCACGCGGGTCACGGCGTCGGGCTGACCGGCGGCCCGCGATCGCCGGGCCTGGGCTCGTCGCGGGGCGCGTCCGGCGCGGGAGCGTCGGGCTTGGCGGGGTCCGGCCTGGGCTCGGGGGGGCGCGGCGGCGCATCGGGAGCCGGTGACGGCGCGCCGAGCTCGGCGCGCAGCTTGGTCTCGAGCCGGCCCAGCATCGCGATCTCGAGCCAGCTCGGCCGGTCGGCGATCTGCAGTACGAAGCGGATGACGCGCCGGCCGTCGCGGACCAGGCTCACGATCTCGAGCGAGCCGCGAAACGTCTTGCCGTCGTCGCGCAGCTCGAACATCACGTAGCCCGCGTCGGCGTCTTTCTCGGTGATCTTGAGGTGCTCGTCGACGGCGAGGAACCGCACCGCGGCCGGCCACGCCTGATCGCGCGGGTAGGCGAGGGTCTTCTCCGAGCGCGCCGAGGCGGGGCCGGCGGAACCGGCGACCATCGCGACCATGAACCAGACGCCACGAAGCAAGCGCACGGGCCGGATCGTGTGCGCTCGGCCGCGGCGGGGCAATTTCTTGGCGGTCGCTGGGCGGTCTCTGGCCCGTCAGGGCGCCGGGGGCGCCAGGCCGGCCGCGGGCGCCTCGTCCGGCGCGACCTTGCGCGAGGTCCACAGGTCGTGGAACGAGACCCAGGGGCTCGCCAGGCCGAGCGCGCCCATCGCGACGTACCACGTGACCTGGAGCAGGTGCTGCGCGATCGCATAGGTGAGCGCGAGCGTGTAGATCGCCGTGTGCTTGGCCACCGGATCGCCGACGTCGAACCCGAGGTAGACCGAGACGCCGAGCAAGGTGAACCACTGGAACTGGCCGACCAGGCCGGGCGAGTTCGGCAGCGACACGCCGATGCCGAGCAGTCCCATGCTGGCGTACGCGCCGACCAGCGACAGCGGCAGGCCCAGGCCGCGCGCGAGCAGCCAGCCGCCCAGGCCGTTGAACACCCAGTACGCCACGCTCCAGACCAGGAACGGCAACAGGTTGCGCACGTCCTTCAGGACCGCGAAGCCGCGGATCATCTCGACCAGCTTGACCTCGAGCGCCGTGGCGATCCGCGGGGCGAACCGCGGCAGCAAGGTCAGCGCGAGGCAGAACACCACGGTCGGCCGGGGCCGCCGCATCGCGAACACCAGGAAGATCAGCGCGGCGGCGAACCCGCCGAGCGCGGCGTACGCGGTCGGCATCATCCAGCCCGGCGCACCGGGGCCGCGGTGTGCGAAGAACGCGCAGAACACCAGCAGCGAGACAATGAGGCCATCGACGATGCGCTCGACCGCCACCGTGCCGAGCGCCGCGGCGGCGGTGGTGTAGCGCGCCTTGCGCAAGAGGCCGGGCCGCACGAGCTCGCCGAGCCGGGCCGGCAGCGCCAGGATCGCCATGTAGCCGACCGAGGAGATCGCGAGCAGCGGCCCGACCGGCACGCGGACGCCGAGCGGCGCGAGCAAGCGGTTCCAGCGCAGCGACCGGCACAGGTGCACGGCGAGCATCAGGCCGGCGTAGCCGAGCAGGTAGGGCGCGAAGTCGACCCAGCGCAGCGCGCCCAGCACCGAGCCGAGCTGCTCGCGCTCGACGTGATCGGGCCACACGAGCCAGGTGCACAGCGCCAGCATCGCGGCGGACAGCGCGAGGTTGACCGCGAGCCGCATCAGTCGGGCAGGTCGCCTGCGAGAATCGCGCGCGGCGCGTGTTCGAACAGCCGCACGACCGCGGCGTGCCCGAGCTTCTTCTCGATCCACGAAAGCCCGACGGCGGCCTGCTGCAGATCGCCGAGCTGGTGGGCGTCGGTCGCGACCGCGCACGCGAGGCCTTGCTCGAGCAGGTGGCGGGCGGCCTTGGTCTCGCGCCGGCCGTGGAACCCGCCGACCGCGCCAAGATCGACGACGAACGCGCACACGGTCCGCAGCGATCGCGCGAGCGCGTCGTTGTCCCACAGCGCGTGATAGCGCTCGGGGTGCGCGAGCACCGGCACCATGCGCTTGATGCGCAGCTTGAACAGCTGGGCGACCATGCCGGGCGGCATCACCGGCGGTGAGACCTCCACGAGAAACGCGGAGCTCCCGCGATACCGGGGAATCTCGTCGCGACCGAGGCGATCGATGAATACATCATCCCACATATTCTCGGCGCCGAGCCGAAGCGTGGGGTGGGCCGGCCGCCGGACCGCCTCGACCGCGGCGAGCGTCGCTTCGATAAGCGCGGCGCTCGGCAGGTACTGGCTCGCCTTCTGATGCGGGGTCACGCACTGCTCGGTGATGCCCAGCGCGGCGAGGCCGTCCAGCATCGCCAGCGACGCGGCTGCATCGATGGCGCCATCATCGAGACCATACAGGACGTGGCTGTGAAGATCGATGAAGCCCATCGCGGACGTGGGTGTATAGCAGCAGCGACGTGCAGAATTGTGCTCGTTGCCCCCAGAGATCGTGCGTGATAAAAAGTCGACTGGTTCGGGGCAGGCCTCCCCGACGAAGGACGTTCCATGGCACAGCCCGAGAAGCGTGAGAGTTCGGTGTTGTTTTCGCTGCGCGAGCTCCGTCAGATCGAGGAGAGCCGCGTCAAGGAGGAGGAGCATGCGGTCCGCAGCGCCGAAGAGGCACGTGCTGCGGCCGCGCAGGAGGCCGAGCGCCGGCGCCGCGAAGCCGAAGAGGCCAAGCATCGCGCCGAGCGTGAGGAGATCCTGCGGATCGAGCAAGCGCGCGAAGGCGCCGAGCGCGAGGCCCGCATGCGCGTCGAGTCCGCCGAGGCGATGGAGCGCCAGCGCAACCAGGCCGCGATCGAGCAGCAGCGGCTCCAGCACGAGATGGAGCTGCGCCGCGCCGAGGTCGCCAAGAAGCGGCCGACGTGGATGCTCGGCGTCACCGGCTTCGCGCTGATCGCCGCGGTCGCCCTCGTGATCTTCGCCGTCCAGCGCAAGCACGAGTCCGAGGAGTCGGCGGCGCGCGCCGCCGAGGCGACGCTGATCGCCCAGAAGGCGGTGCAGGAGTCCAAGGAGGCGCAGGAGCGCGTCGAGGCGCTCGACCGCGAGTTCCGCGATCTCGACAACCGGCTCGGCGCTGCCCAGAGCGCGTTCAACGCCGCCCGCACCGAAGCGGATCGCGCGTCCGCGCAGGCCAAGCTCGACGAGCTGCATCGCCAGAAGCTCGAGATGGAGCAGCGCATCCAGGCTGCCAAAGCGGCGGCCGACAAGGCGGAGCGCAAGAAGGGCGTGCACCTCAGCAAGGAGTGCCTCGACAATCCGCTTGCCAAGGGCTGCTGAGCGGTCCTGAGCTTCGCGCGGCGCTGCACTCATCGGATGCGCAGTGTCGCGGCGCGCGCCTGCGCGCAGTACGCTCGGCGCGATGAAGTGGGGCATGGTGTTGGCCGGCATCTGGCTTCTGGCGTGTCGAGGGGAAGGCGCTGGCGATGCCGCGCCGAGCGAGGGTTGCACGCCGGCGTGCGCAGACGGCCTGGCCTGTCGCGACGGCGCCTGCACCGCGCCTGCGGTCGCGTGCGCCACGAACACCGACTGCGCCGGCGATCGGACCTGCGATCGCACACGATCGGTGTGCGTGCCATGGGGCGATGGCGCGAGCGACGCGACCTGCCTCGGGGCGCCGTCGCCGGGGACGTTCTTTCCGAGCGTCCAGTGCGCGTGGGCAGGCCCGGGCGCCGGCGACGCGTTCCCCGATCACGTCAACGTGCTCGCGACGCCGATGGTCGCCGCGTTCGATCGCGGCGGCGCGCCGTCGCTCGTGTTCACGAGCTACAACGCCACCGACTACGGGCCGTTCGCGTGCAACGGCGCCAGCGCCAAAGCGTTCGGCGTGATCCGCGTGATCGATGGCCAGACCTGCGCGCCCCAGGCCACGATCGCGGCGCCGACCGTGGTGGGCTCGGCGCCGGTGGCGATCGGCGACCTCGCCGGCGACGCCACGCCCGAGATCGTCGCGGCCCGGAGCGGCGGCGGCCTGGTCGCGTTCACCCGCAAGGCGACCGGCTGGGAGGTCCTGTGGCAGACCCAGCCGCCGTATCCGCAGACGCCGTGCGACTGGGCCGGCCCCGCGATCCACGATCTCGACGACGACGGCGCGCCCGAGGTGATCTTCTACGGCGCGGTCTACAACGGCCAGACCGGCGCGGCGATCGACACGACGTCCGCCGCGCCTCGCGCCGACGCCACCGCGGTCGGCTACATCTCGGTCGTCGCCGACCTCGATGGCGACGGCGTCCCCGAGCTGGCGACCGGAACGCAGCTCTACGCGTGGGACAAGATGCGGCGACAGTGGACGCCCGAGCGCGGGCTGGCGGCGGCGGCCGGCCAGGTCGCGGTCGGCGATTTCGGCACCTATCCGCCCAACGGCGGCCACGCCGATCGCACGCAGACCGACGGCATCGCCGAGACCGTCGTGATCATCGACGGCGTGGTCCGCGTGTTCGCGCGCGATGGCAGCTTGGTGTTCAAGGCGCAGCTGACCGGCGCCGGCTCGGGCGGGCCGCCGGTCGTCGCCGACTTCGATGGCGATGGCCGGCTCGAGATCGGCACCGCCGGCGCCGACGCGTACTACGTGTTCGACCCCGACTGCGGCCAGGCGCCGGATCCCGCGACCTGCGCGGCGATGTCGAACACCGGGATCCTGTGGAGCGTCCCGGTCGACGGCGCCGGCGCCGAGCTCACCGGCTCGTCGGCGTTCGACTTCGACGGCGACGGCCGCGCCGAGGTCGCCCACGGCGACCGCTGCTTCGCGCGGATCTTCGACGGCAAGACCGGTCAGGTGCTGGCGTCGCGCGCGCGGTCGTCGTGCACCTGGTACGAGAACCCGGTGATCGCCGATACCACCGGGGGCGACGCCGCGGCGCTGGTCGTCACGTCGACCCGCACGGCGTGCGGCGCGGTCTGCCCCGCGGTCGATCCGCTGTTCGATGGCGTGGCGTGCGTCGACGACACCGACTGTCCGAGCCAGCGCCACGACCTGCCGCCGGCCGAGATGCCGTGCGTGCGCGACCTGCCGGGCGACGCGCTCGGCCGCTGCCGCTGCCAGGTCGACGCGGACTGCGGCGACGGCTATACCTGCGCGGATCCTCGCGCCGGCGCGACGCCGGCCGGCGCGGTCTGCCGGGCCTCGCACACCGGCGCGCCGACGACCGGGCTCCAGGTGCTCGCCGACGCCGCCCACCGCTGGTCGACCGCGCGGCCGATCTGGAACCAGCACGCCTACAGCGTGACCAATATCGACGATGCTGGCCGGGTGCCGCGCACCAGCGAGTGGTCGCGCAACTGGACCACGCCCGGGCTCAATAACTTCCGCCAGAACAGCCACGCCGTGGCGGCGGTGACCGGCGCACGGCCGGATCTCACGGTCAAGCAGGCCAAGGTGACGTGCGACGACCCGGCGCCGACGATCACCGCCGAGGTTTGCAACCGCGGCACCGCGCGGGCCGGCCGCGGCCTGCCGGTCGCGGTCTACGCGGCCACCACGCCGACGCGGCTGCGCTGCCGAACCCAGACCGCGGCGCCGCTTCCGCCCGGCGCGTGCGCGACGGTGAGCTGCGCGTGGAACGGCCCGCCCGGCGACGGGACGATCGCGGTCGACGACCCGGGCACCGGCGTGGGCGTCGCGCGCGAATGCCGCGAGGACAACAACCTGCTGGCGATCCGGGTCGCGTGTTCGACCACGACGCCGCGCTGAGCGCCGCTACCAGCCGCAGGTCGCCGCGGCGGCGTTGCGCAGGCTGTCCGCCTGGGTCTTGCACTGGATCGCCACGCCGGCACGCTGATCGGCCGGCACCGCGGCCCACCCGGCGCGCAGGCCGCTGTAGCCCTGCATCAGGCCCTCGCGCGCCGCGCCGATCTTGTCGCACGCCTTGAGCTTGTCGATCAGCGCCGCGTAGACGACGCACTCCGGGGGGAAGTCGGCCGGCACGGGGGCGTTGTCCGCGGGAGCGGCGGGGGCGGGCGCCGGCGCCGCGACGGCCGGCGCGGGGGACCGGGCGGGTGGCGCGGCGGCGGTGGGAGGCGGGGTGGCCGCGACCTGGTCCGGCTTGTCCTTGGTCGAACACCCGGCAGCACCGCCGGCAACGAGCGACACGGCCGCGACCGCGGCGACCAGCGATGCGAACTTCATCTCGTTCAGTATCGCCCGCGCTCGCCGATCCCACCATCGCCGCGAGGGCCTTCTCATGGCCCGTCGCACGGCGGGCCGGCGCGCAGTACAGTCCCCGGCATGCTGCGCAAGAATCATCGCTTCACGCTGGCCGCGCGGCCGGTGGGGTTGCCCACGGCCAAGGACTTCGCCTTCGAGGAACACGAGCTGGCGAGCCCGGCCGAGGGCGAGCTGGTCGTGAAGGTGCGGTACATCTCGCTCGATCCGGCGATGCGCGGCTGGATGAACGACGCGCGCTCCTACATCCCGCCGATCAAGCTCGGCGAGCTGATGCGCGCCGCGGGCGTCGGCGAGGTCGTCGAGTCGCGCCACCCGGGGTTCGCGGTGGGCGATCGCGTGTCGGGGGTGTTCGGCGTGCAGGAGTACGTGGTGTCCAGCGGCGCCGGCCTCGCGCCGGTCGATCCGCGCGTCCCGCTGCCGGTCATGCTCAGCGCGCTCGGGATGCCCGGGCTCACCGCGTACTTCGGCCTGCTCGACGTCGGGAGGCCGGTCGCCGGCAACACCGTCGTGGTCTCGGGCGCGGCGGGCGCGGTCGGCAGCGTCGTCGGCCAGATCGCCAAGATCCACGGCTGCCGCGCCGTCGGCATCGCGGGCGGCGCCGAAAAGTGCCGCTACCTCACCGAGCTCGGGTTCGACGCCGCGATCGACTACAAGGCGACCGACGTGAAGGCCGCGCTGCGCGAGCAGTGCCCCAAGGGCATCGACGTCTACTTCGACAACGTCGGCGGCCCGATCCTCGATGCCGCGCTGACCCAGCTGGCGCGCGGCGCGCGCGTCGTGATCTGCGGCGCGATCTCGCAGTACAACAACACGACGCCGGTGGTCGGCCCGTCGAACTACCTGTCGCTGCTGGTCAACCGCGCGTCGATGACCGGCATGGTCGTGTTCGACTACGCCGCGCGCTATGGCGAGGCGGTGCGCGAGATGGCGCAGTGGATCGCGGCGGGCAAGCTGTCGTCGCGCGAGGACATCGTGCGCGGGATCGAGCAGTTTCCGACCGCGCTCTTGAAGCTGTTCTCCGGCGAGAACCACGGCAAGCTCGTGCTCGAGGTGGTGTGAGCTGGGCCGCTCACGACACGTCGATCGCGTCGACCTTGTTGGGATAGAACGCGAGGAAGTCCTGGATCGGCGCGCACACCGGCGTGGTCGAGTAGTAGGTCCACGCCGCGTTGGCGATGCGGTGGCCGGCGGCGGTGACGTCGAGGTGCTTCCAGAGGCCTTTCCACGGGCACTTCGCGCCGCCTTCGCCATCACTGACCTCGGCGCGCACCTCGTCGCGCGGGACGTAGTAGCGGTCGGGCAGGCTGCCCTCGTGGACGACGTAGCCCCGCGTCGTGTCGACGATGGACTGGCCGCCGACGCGGATCTGGATGCGGTTCGCGGGTTCGAGCCTCACGTGATCGGTCATCATGGCCTCGCGGTAGGGAGCCCACACCGTACGAGCCGAACGGGCAGCTCGCAAGTCGCGATCGCGCGGTGGCGGCGGCGCTCGGGGCGGCGTAAAACGTGGCATGGCTTCCTCGTTCGATGCGATCGTCGTCGGTGCCGGCCAGTCCGGTCCGTTTCTTGCGGCGCGGCTTGCCGAGCGAGGTCAGCGCGTCGCGGTGATCGAGAAGCGCTGGCTCGGCGGCACCTGCGTCAACGATGGCTGTATCCCCACCAAGGCGCTGGTGGCGAGCGCGCGCGCGGCGTGGGTCGCGCGCAACGCGGCGCGCTGGGGCGTGACGATCGGCGGTCCGGTCGCGGTCGACATGGCCGCGGTGAAGGCGCGCAAGGACAAGCTCGTCGCCGAGTCGCGCGCGAGCCTGGCCACCTGGCTCGCCAAGCTGCCGAGCCTCGAGGTGATCGAGGGCACCGCCGCGTTCGTCGACGCCCGCACGCTCAAGGTCGGCGATCGCGCGATCACCGGCGACAAGATCTTCATCAACAGCGGCGCGCGCCCGATCGTGCCCCGGATCCCGGGGCTGTCGGACACGCCGTTCTTCACCAGCGAGTCGATGGTCGATGTCGACTTCGTGCCGCCGCACCTCGTCGTTTTGGGCGGCAGCTACATCGGCCTCGAGTACGCGCAGATGTACCGGCGGTTCGGCAGCGCGGTCACGGTGATCGAGCGCTCCGACCGGCTGATCGCGCGCGAGGATCCCGAGACCTCCGCCGAGGTCGCGGCGATCCTCGGCGCCGAGGG
>Ga0302299_10001155_pt1 | contig 15735 bp, 15 predicted proteins | sample III_Fen_N3_4_FD_198795 | JGI IMG/M metagenome (GOLD analysis project Ga0302299, IMG submission 198795) | Peat permafrost microbial communities from Stordalen Mire near Abisko, Sweden - III_Fen_N3_4 | ecosystem: Environmental > Terrestrial > Soil > Wetlands > Permafrost | place: Sweden: Abisko... | reverse complement strand
CCAGCACGCCCATGTCGACCTCCTGCGGGTACACGGTGAACCGGTGGGCGTTCAGCTTCGCGAGGTCGAGCACGTCACCGACGAGCCGCTCCAGCCTGATCGTCTCCCCGGCGACGACGTCGAGCGACGCGCGCTCGAGCTCGGGATCGTCGAAGAGGCCGTCCCTGATCGCGTCCACGTGCCCCTTGATCGCCGTCAGCGGCGTCCGCAGCTCGTGCGACACCGACATCAGGAACTGGCGCTCGCGCTCCTCGGTCGCGGCGAGCCGGGCGGCCATCTCGTTGAAGCGCTCCGAAAGATGGCTGATCTCGTCACCACCCCCGCCGGCCGGGACGCGCACCGCATAGTTCCCTGCCGCGATCTCGTCGGCGGCGCTCGCGAGCGCCGAGACAGGCCCCGAGATCTTGCGCGATAGCCACCAGGACAGGAGCCCGGCAAGGAGGGCGCCGACTCCGACGGCAACCGCGAGCCGCCAGACGAGCGGCGCCCACTGGTCGCGCAGCTCGGTCTGAGGCTTGGCCACGATGATGGCACCGAGCGCGTCGCTCTCCGGCTCGAGGCGCACCGGGTTCGCCGCGGCGAGGTACGAGCGGCCGCTCCCGGGCGGCGTGAACGAGAACGTGACCGGGCCCTTGAGATCGGTCACCTTCGCGGGCAGCGTCGCCTCGGCGAGCCGCTTCAGGCCGGAGTCCTGCCCGGGAAAGAGCGAGGCACCCGTGTAGAAGATGCGGTCGCCGGTCGCGAGCTCGAGCTTCGACGCCGCGAAGTCGATCGAGCTCGAGCCCTCGTCCGCCGCGCGGAGGGCCGCGTCGGCGTAGAGCTGCGAGAGCCCCGAGGCCTCGCGCTGGAGCTCCTCGACCGACTGCCCGCGCGTGTACGTCTGGAAGAGGCGCAGTGAGATCAGTGCGGCAACGACGCCGGCGAGCACGATGCCCAGCAGGAAGAGGGCCGGCAGGCGGACACGCAGCGAGCCGAGCATGACGAGAAGCCTAGGTCGAGGCCGCGGACGCGGAGGCGCGCTCGGGGGAGACCTTGTACCCCACGCCCCACACCGTCACGATCGGGGAGGCGTCGCCGAGCTTCCGCCTCACCTGGCGGACGTGGACGTCGACCGTGCGCGTATCGCCCGCGAACGTGTACCCCCACACGCGCTCGAGCAGCTGATCCCGGGTGAGCACGAGCCCGCGATGGTCGAGCAGCTCCCAGAGGAGGTCGAACTCCTTCGGCGCGAGCTGGATCTCGGTCTCGCCGACCATCACCTCGCGACGGCCGGCGTTGATCACGAGGTCGCCGTGCCGCAGCTCCTCGCCCTCCTCCCGCCGGCGGTCGGAAGACGAGCGCCGCAGGACGCTCTTCACGCGGGCGACGAGCTCGCGCGGGTTGAACGGCTTCGTCAGGTAGTCGTCCGCGCCGACCTCGAGCCCGATGATCTTGTCGACGTCCTCGTCCCGGGCGGTCAGCATCAGGATGGGCACGTCGGAGCTCTTGCGGACGCGACGGCAGATCTCGAGCCCGTCCATGTCCGGCAGGTTGAGATCGAGGATGATCAGCGCCGGGACGTCCGCCGCGATTGCGTTGAGCGCAGCACCGCCGGTGCCGACCGCCTTCACCGTGTAGCCGGCGTTCTTCAGGTAGAGGGCGACGAACGACGCGATTGACGTCTCGTCCTCGACGATCAGGATCGTCTGGGGGCCGTTCATGCCCCCATCTTTACCGATCAGGACGACGGCGGGTTGGGTTCGACCGGACCGAACGTCAGCTTCGTGGTACGCGCGGGCACCGCGCCGGGCGCCGCGTCACCGATCGCGTACGTCCCCGTGTCTCCAACAGGGTCGGGATCGCCGTCGAGCACGACGGTGCCGGAGCCGCGCGCCGAGATCGAGATCCCCGTGCCCTTCGCGGTCAGCCTGTAGCGCCCGCCGGGCACGTAGAAGGACACGTTCTTTCCCCGCAGCGTCACGGTCTTGCCACGCGGGATCCCGTAGACGCGCGGGCTCCACTGGTCGGTGGCGCTGAGATCGACGATCTCGAGCGAGCCCTTGTCCATGCGACCGACGAGCACGCCGGTGCCCGTGACCTGGATCACGCCGCGCCCGTTCTCGACCGAGAGCGAGCCAGTCGGGGTCGCCTTCACGGCCGGCGCACGGGTCGGCCCGGGTGCCAGCACCGCGCCGGCGGCGACGGTGGCCGAGAAGCCGAGGGCGAGCGTGATCAGAGCCGCGAGGCGCATGCGAACCAAGTATCGGCGGGCGGGATGATCCCGCAATGAGACACCCGTAAGGAATGTGTAAGCGCTGGGGTCGCCTGGCCGGCGACCGCGCCCTCGGAAACAGGGAGAATCCTGTGAGTGACCGACATCATCGACTTCGGACGGATCATCCTAGTCGTCGCCGGTGCCCTCTCGGTCGCGATTCTCGTGCGCATCGTCGCCGGCCGAATCGGGCTGCCGACGGCCGCCCTGCTTCTCACCGTCGCGGCCGTGGCATCCGATCTCTCCCACAGGCTCGCAAGCCTGCTCACGTTCGAGGACGTCCAGCGTGTGGCGACGCTCGCCCTGATCGCGATCCTCTTCGACGGCGGCATGACGATCGGCCTACGCCGGTTCCGGACGGCTGCCGCTCCGATCACGATCCTCGGCGTAGCGGGCACGTTCCTGACGGCCCCGCTCGTGGCGGTCGCGGCCCACTACGTCCTCGGCTTCGATTGGACGGTCGCCCTCCTGATCGGCGCGGCTCTCGCCCCCACCGACCCTGCTGTCACCTTCTCTGTCCTGGCCGGCAAGGAAGTGGAGGGGCGCTCTGGCACGATCCTCGAGGGCGAGTCAGGGTTCAACGACCCGGTCGGGATCGCCCTGATGATCGGGATGATCCAGCTGGCGACGGACTCCCACGCCAGCCTCACGGACGTCGAGATCGAGTTCGTGAAGGAGATGGGCATCGGCCTCGCGGTCGGCACAGGCGCCGGGACAATCCTGCTCCACTCGCTGCGGCGCGTGCCCTTGCCCGACCGCTCGCTCTACCCCGTGGCGGTCGTCCTCGCCGCCGGAGTCGTGTACGGAGCCACCGCGGTCCTGCACGGCTCCGGCTTCCTGGCGGTGTTCGTGGCGGGGATCCTGATCGGTGATGCCGAGTACCCGCGACGGGTCGAGGTCCGCCACTTCCTCGCAGCGCTCGCAGATCTCGGCGAGCTGGCCGTCTTCGTCGCCCTGGGGCTCACGATCGACCTCGGCTTCATTTTCGCCGGGGCGGTCTGGTGGCAGGGGCTCGTCCTCGCCGCCCTGCTCGGCTTCGTGATTCGGCCGCTCGTCGCCACGCCCCTGCTCCTGCCGTGGAAGCTGTCCCGCGGAGAGCGGCTGTTCATCACGTGGGCGGGCTTGAAGGGCGCTGTCCCGATCCTGCTCGCGTCCCTCGCCGTCGTCGGCGGCACAGACCAGGCGCCCGAGATCTACGGGATCGTGTTCGTGGTCGTGCTCTTCTCGGTCGTCGTACAGGGAACGCTCGTGCCCCACGTGGCCGTGCGCCTCGGCGTGCCGATGGCCGACGCCGACCCGTAGCCGTAGCGCGGGGCCGGGATCAGCCGAGGTAGCGGCGGCGGCGCGCTGCCTCGTCGATCCGCGAGTCTGCGCCCGCGAGCACGGCGCCGAGGCCGACGAGAACGATGAAGACGATCACTGCGATTTCCATGGGCGGATGATCGCTGCCACACTATTATCAGGGCAAGTCGAGGATTTCATGACATTCATTACTGAAGCTGATCAAACACAGGACCGCTGGCTCGGTGTCGAGGTGCGCCACCTCGCCGCCCTCGAGGCGGTTGCCCGCGCCGGCTCGTTCGGCCGCGCCGCCGTCGAGCTCGGCTACACGCAGTCGGCCGTCAGCCAGCAGATCGCCGCGCTGGAGCGAATCGTGGGCGAGAGACTCGTGGAGCGCCCGGGTGGCCCGCGCGCCGTCTCGATGACGGAGGCCGGCGCCCTCCTGCTCCGCCACGCCGAGGCGATCGTCAACCGCCTCGACGCGGCCCGGGCCGACATGGCCGCCCTCCGCGCCGGCGAGACGGGCACCCTGCGCGTCGCCACCTACCAGTCGATCAGCGCCCGCGTCCTGCCGATCGTGATGCGCCGGTTCATGGGCAGCTGGCCGGGAATCGCGCTCGAGCTCTCCGAGCCCTCGAACGACGCGACGCTTTACCACGGGATCGAGAGCGGCGCCATCGATCTGGGCTTCTGCAGCCTCCCGGTGCCCGAGGGACCGTTCGCCGCGCTCGAGCTGCTGACCGACCCGCACGTGCTCCTCGTCTCGAGCGACAGCCCGCTCGCGCGTCGGCGCTCCGTGTCGTTCGCCGACCTGGATGGGGTAGCCCTGATCGGCTCGAACCTCTGCTCGAGCTCGGTGATCGTCGAGGAGGAGCTGCGCCAACGCGGGATGCCGATCGCCTACGCCTTCCGGTCGGACGACAACACGACGCTGCAGGGCCTCGTCGCGGCGCGATTCGGCGTCGCGCTGATGCCGCTGCTCGCGATCCAGCCGGGAGACGACCGCGTCGAGATCCTGGCGCTCGACCCACCGGTGCCGCGCCGTCGCCTCGCCGTGGTCTGGCACCGCGACCGCCACCGCTCGCCGGCGGCGCGCGCGTTCGTCGAGATCGCGGAGGAGGTCAGCCGCGAGGTCGAGCACGAGCTCGTCGAGCCGTAGCACCCCGGCGCCCGCGACGGGAATCGTCGTCTAGCCTGTCTGAAGGACGGCATTCGACAAGGAGAAGCACGATGGCTGCAGCGGCGACCGGAGTCGAGGAACGGCTCCTTATTGGCGGCGAATGGCTGGAGGCCGGCGACGGCGGCCGGTTCGACGTCACCGACCCGGCGACCGGAGAGGTCGTCGGCTCCGTGCCCAACGCAGGCGAGAGCGACGTGCAGGCTGCGATCGACGCAGCGGCCGCGGCATTCGAGGACTGGCAGCACCAGCCGGCGCTGCACCGCGCGCGCATCCTGCGCCGCTCGGCCGACCTGATCAGGGAGCGGCGCGAGCGGATCGCGCTCGTGATGACCTCCGAGCAGGGCAAGCCACTCGCCGAGGCCTCGGGTGAGGTCGAGTACGCGGCCAGCTTCCTGGAATGGTTCGCGGGAGAGGCCGAGCGCATCTACGGGCAGATCGTGCCGCCGATGAACCCTGTCAACCGTGTGCTCGTGCTGCGCCAGCCCGTCGGCGTCACGGCTGCGATCACCCCGTGGAACTTCCCGGCCGCGATGCTGACGCGCAAGCTCGGCCCGGCCCTGGCGGCGGGCTGCACGAGCGTGGTCAAGCCGGCCAGCGCCACCCCGCTCACCGCCGCTCTGATCGTCAAGGCGATGGAGGACGCGGGCACGCCGCCCGGCGTCGTCAACCTGATCACGTCCCGCTCGTCGGGGATGGTCGCGGATCAGCTCTTCGGTGATCCGCGCGTCCGCAAGATCTCGTTCACCGGCTCGACCGAGGTCGGCAAGGAGCTGATCCGGAAGTCGGCCGACCAGGTGAAGCGGCTGTCGCTCGAGCTCGGCGGCCATGCCCCGTACGTGATCTTCGAGGACGCCGACCTGGACGAGGCGGTCGACGGGCTGATCGCCTCGAAGTTCCGGAACGCCGGCCAGACGTGCATCTGCGCCAACCGCACCTACGTGCAGAGCGGGGTGTACGACGCGTTCGTGAAGCTCCTCGCGGAGAAGGTGACGAAGATGGTCGTCGGCCACGGCACGCAGGACGGTGTCACGATCGGACCGCTGATCGACGAAGGCGCCGTCGAGAAGGCCGACGAGCACGTGCAGGATGCGATTGCGCACGGTGCCCGGCTGATCGTCGGCGGCGAGCGGCTGACGGGCTCCGAGTACGCGGGCGGCTCGTTCTACGCGCCCACGGTGCTCGACGGCGTCACGCCCGGGATGCTGATCTCGCACGAGGAGACGTTCGGCCCGGTCGCCGGCGTCACCCGCTTCGAGACCGAGGAAGAGGCGATCCGGGTCGCGAACGACACCGTCTACGGGCTCGCGGCGTACTTCCACACCCGCGACTACGCGCGCCTGCTGCGGGTCGCGGAGAAGCTCCAGTACGGGATCATCGGCGCCAACACCGGCCTGATCAGCGCCGCGAACGCGCCGTTCGGCGGGGTCAAGGAGTCTGGCTACGGGCGCGAGGGTGGCGCCTTCGGCATCGACGAGTACGTCGACGTCAAGTACGTCCTCGTCGGCGGCGTCGGCCTCTAGGACCGACCCGGGGGGGAGCGGCCGCCGGCCGCTCCCCCGGCTATCCTGCCGCCGTGGCGCTCTTCTCCAGCAAGCCGTCGGCGCCGGCCGCCAGCGACCTCCGCCGCGAGCGCCGAGCGCTCCTGCTGCTGCGCGAGGACCGGCTCCGCGAGCTCGGCGGCCTCACGCTGGAGATGTACCGCCGCGACCACTTCAACGACGTGCTGATCGTCGAGCGCTGCGCCGAGCTCGTGGCGATCGAGGCCCGGGCGAGCGAGATCGAGGCCATTCTGCAGGGCTCGCGCCTGCGGGGTGGCGGCGCGCCGATCTGCGCCTGCGGAGCACCCGTCCTGATCGGAGCGCGCTTCTGCCCGAGTTGCGGCAGGTCGCTGATCGAGGAGCAGCCGGCGGCGGAGACGGGCGGCTGATGCAGTGCCCCCGCTGCGGCGAGCCTCTCGCCGCGGGCCAGGAGTACTGCCTCGAGTGCGGCCTGCGGCAGCCCGGCCCGTCGCGGCTCGGGCCGGTGCCGCCGAGCCGGCGCTCGCTCGTGCTGCCGCTCGTGCTGGCCGCCCTCGTCGCTGCGGGCGGTGCGACCGCCGCGATCGCCCTCACACGCGAGAGCGCCACGGCGACACCGATCCTGACCGCCACGGGCGGCAGCGAGTTCGTGACCACTGCGCCCGTGGCGCGCGGCACGCTCGCCGACTGGCCGGTCGGCGAGGGCAGCTGGACGAACGTGATCGTCTCGCTCCCGAAGGTGGAAGGCCGGGATGCGGCGCTGGCGCGGGCAGAGGAGGCGCGGCGGCGGGGCTTGCGACAGGTCGGCGTGCTCGATTCCTCCCGCTATGCCAGTCTCCATCCCGGTTACTGGGTCGTCTTCTCGGGCGTCTACGCGAGCGAGCCGGAGGCTACGAGCCGCCTGCGGGAGGCAAAGGGCGTCCAGCGGGGCGCCCACACCGCGCGAATCACCCGCTAGGCCGTTGCCACATATGGCAATTTAGACCCGGAGTTTGTAACACGGGGGCAAACCCGGTAGAGTGGACGGGAAACGGGCCACGTACCGCCCGATACCCGCCTACATATCGCCTTTCCGAGGGAGTGAACGCCGCCTCATGGAAGACCACGTCGCCTACTTGCAGTCCTGCATGTATCAGTATTCTCGGGCGATCTACCGGTCGATCAAGGATCTGATCGACCCCTACACGGATCAGCAGACGCGCCTCGAATCCCGTCGCAGCGTCCTCGAGGAGTGCGAGCTGACGATGTCACGGCTGGCAGCCGACCCGCAGTACTTTGCGCGCCCCGATCGCGCTCTGTTCCAGGACATCCGGCGCTACTTCCCGATCACGGCGCAGGCCCAGGTCGCCTGGGCGGTGCGCGAGGGAGTCGGCGCAGCGATCGCGTTCATCGAGCAGCAGATCGAGGCCGGAGCCTTCGACGGAGGCGTCGCCCGGTGCAAGGCTACGACCCGTAAGGGCAAGGCCTGCCAGCGGACGCCGCTTCCGAACCGCGACTACTGCCCGTCGCACCAGCATCTGGAAGCACGGACCACCTCGATCGCCGCGTAGCGGCGGGTGAGGCTTCAGCCTCACCTCCGGTGCCGAACGGCAGACGGCCGAGGCTGAAGCCTCACCCCGGGTAAGCTCGTAGCCACGATGTCGCACGACACCGACAAGCTCATCCGTCAGCTCTCGCTCGTCGCCTTCCTCATGGCCGAGCGGCGGCCGCTGACCGCGCGCGACGTGAAGGGGAACGTCGAGGGGTATTCGGAGATGTCGGACGAGGCCTTCGCGCGCCGCTTCTACTCCGACCGGGCCGAGCTGACCGGCCTCGGGGTGCCGCTGCACTCCCAGCGCGACGAGTTCACCGGGGAGGAGCTGTACACCCTCCGCTCGGAGAACTACTTCCTCGACCGGCTCGACCTCAAGGACGACGAGCTCGCGGCCCTGCAGACGGCGCTGTTCTACCTGGACGGCAAGTTCGCTTACGCCGAGCCGTTGCGGCTCGCGCTGCAGAACCTCGCGCTCGGGCGCCCCGGGTTCCAGGAGGCGCGCACGGACACTGCCGAGCGGGTGCGCGTGAACGCGCCGGACTACTCGCCCGAGCTCGCCGGCCGGCTCTCGAAGCTCGAGGCGGCGATCTCGAAGCAGCGCACGATCAAGTTCGCGTACTGGTCGCCGCAGCGCGACAAGGTCACGGAGCGAACCCTCAACCCGTACGCGCTCCGGCTCGACGAAGGCATCTGGTACGTCGTCGGGCTGGATCTCGACCGCGATGGCGTCCGCACCTTCCGCGTCTCGCGGATCCGCAGCGACATCCGCTTCGCGACGCGTCGGGAGCGCGACTTCCGCCTGCCGCCGGAGTTCGACGTCGAGGCGCATCGCGTCCCGCGTCCCTGGCAGATCGGCGACATCGCCGGCACGGCCCGCATCGCGGTGCAGGGCGACACCGCCTGGTGGGTGCACCGGACACTCTCCGATGCCGGCGTGCTCGCCGACGGCGTCTTTGAAACCGCGTTCGCCCGGATCGAGCCGCTCGCCGGCTGGGTCCTGAGGCAGAACGGCCGGGCGATCCCACTCGAGCCGAAGGCACTGCGCGACGCGGTCGCGGATGGCCTCACCCGCCTGCGCGCCGGCCACGAGGGCGACACCCCGGCGCAGGCCCGCGAGCGCCGTGTCGAGGTGCCCACCGACCACGGCGACCGCCCCGTCGCGCCGATCGCACCGGAGCGGTTCGGCGTCCTGCAGGCGCTCCTCGCCCACCTGCTGTCCGCCTGCGGGGAGCGTCGTGATGCGCGGCTCGACGCAGACGAGCTCGCGACCCGCTTCTCGATTCCCCGCGAGGAGCTGCAGGAGACGCTGTCGCTTCTGAACCTCGTCAACTTCGGCGGCGGGTGCTACACGGTCTACGCCGAGGTGGACGAGGACGAGGGCGTCGTCAGGGTCGACAAGGAGCTCTACGGGGACGTCTTCCGCAGGCCGCCGAAGCTCACCCCGCTCGAGGCGCGCGCGATCCGCCTCGCGATCGACTACGTCGGCCCCACCATCGCCGCCGAGGCCGGCACGCCGCTCGACCGCGTCCGGCGGAAGCTCGAGGAGACCTTCGGCCAATTCGACCTCCCGCGCGCACCGACCGACAACGCCGGAGACGCGGAGGAGGAGCTCGTCCGCACCATCTCCGACGCGGTCGAGAAGCGGCGCGTGGTCGAGATCGAGTACCTGAAGGAGGGCGACGAGAGCCCGACGACGCGGTCCGTGGAGCCGTACACGTTCGAGCGGGAGCTGCCGGTCTGGCGCGTCCACACCTGGGATCGCACCGCGAACGGCCCCCGCACATACCGGCTCGACCGGATGCGCTCGGCCCGGCTCACGGACGAGAGGTTCGAGCCGCGCGACGGATTTGACCCTCGCTACCTGAACGAACCGCGGCTCGCGCGGCTCTGGCACTCCCCGGTCGTGGCGCGGTGGAAGACCGAACGAGGCGCACGTCTGCTGACGGACAAGGCTGCAATCTCGGAGCTGCCGTTCAAGACGGACGAGTGGCTCCTCTCCGAGGTCCTCGCCGATGCCGGCGAGACGGTCGTGCTCGAGCCGGCCGACATGCGCGCGAGCGTCGCGGCCAGGGCCCAGGCGCTCCAGGCGGAGCTCGGCGTCACCGCGAAGCGGAAGCGGCCGGCAGCACGAGCCTGAACGTCGCGCCCAGCCCGGGCGCGGACTCGACCTCAACCCCTCCCCCGTGCGCTCGCGCGATCGAGGCCACGACCGCGAGGCCGAGGCCTTCACCGGGGCGCGCGTCCGTCAGCCGCACACCTGCGTCGAACATGCGCGCGAGGTCGTCCGCGACGATCCCCTCTCCCTCGTCGGCCACGGCGACGACGACGGAGCCTTCTACCCTGCACGCCGTCACGGTCACGCGCGTGCCGTCCGGCGCGTGGCCGAGCGCGTTGCCGATCAGGTTGTCGAGCGCCTGCCGCAGCCGCGAAGCGTCGGCCTCGACCAGCAGCTGGTCGGCGCCGGACTCGAGCACCACTGTACCGCGCAACGCAGCCGCGTCGACCGCATCGCGCGCCACGCTGCGCGCGTCGATCAGCTCCGTTCGCAGCGAGGCCGACGCTCCCTCGGCGAGCAGCCGCTCGATCGACGCGACTGCCCGGCCGGCGAGCTCGACGAGGCGCCTGCGACGCTCGCCGTTCCCGTCGGCGTACGCCCCGGCAATGCCCGCGAGCGCAGCCACCGGGCTCTTCAGCTCGTGCGCGAGCTCGTCGAGCGGCCCGCGTCCCCCGGTCGCGGTCCCGGTCACGTTCGCCATCGCAGCCGCCGCCGTTGGCATCTCGGGTCTCGTCCGTCCGGGCCGGTTTGTGTTGATGCGACACAAAGTCCGACGGTGCTCCCGGCGCGAGGGCTCATAGCGGGTGCCGAGCGGACATTGGGTTGATTCAACACGAAGTTCGGGTACGGGCGCCGATGCGCGTGGCGGCCCACGAGGCCGCGTCGGCGACGACCGGGTCCTCGTCGTCCGCCAATGCCAGCGCGAGCGGCAGGTGCTCCTCCCCGCCGACGTTCGCGAGCGCGTAGAGCGCGTTCCGTCGCAGCCAGCGCGGGTCGTTGCGGGGCACGTAGAGCCGGTCGACCTCGGCGACGAGCTCTCCACCGTCCCGGGTGAGCCAGTCCGCGAGCGCGACGTTGGGAACGGCCTCGTCCGGGAGCGGCAGCCCGCTGCGCCGCTTCTCGACCCCGCGGTTCCACGGGCACACGTCCTGGCAGATGTCACAGCCGTAGACCGATGCGCCCAGCTCGACCCGGTACTCCTCTGGTACGGGGGCGGGCGCCTGCGTCCAGTAGGACAGACAGCGGCCGGCGTCCAGCACCCCCGGCTCGTCGAGCGCTCCCGTCGGGCAGGCGTCGATGCAGAGCCGGCAGCGCCCGCAGTCGAGGTCGAGCGGGGCCGTCGGCTCGATCTCGACGTCGGTGACGAGCGCGCCGAGCACGACCCAGGAACCGTGCTCGCGGGTGATCAGCATCGTGTTCTTGCCGTAGAAGCCGAGGCCGGCCCGGCGAGCCCCCTCACGGTCGACGTGCTGGTTCTCGTCGACGAGCACCCGGTAGGTGCCTCCCAGCGAGCCGCCGAGCGCCTCGAGCTTCTCCCGCAGGAGGGCGTAGTGATCGCGCCATGCGTAACGCGGCAGCCTCCCCTCGCCTGGCCCTGGATCGGGGCCGTCAACCTGGTAGCAGAGGGCCGCCGAGACGACCGTCCGCGCCGCGCCGTCGAGCAGCCGTTCCGGATGGCAGGAGACCTCGGGCCGGGCCGTCGTGAACGTCATCCCTGCGAAGAGGCCCCGCGAGCGGCGCTCCACGATGTGCCGCTCGGTCTCCTCGTAGGGCACGGCGGGCGCCGCCCCGACGACGTCGAGGCCGAGCTCCGTGCCACGTCGTGCAAGGTCGGTCGCCCTCATGCGAGGATTGTGCCCGTGAAAGCGATCCGCATCCACGAGGACGGCGGCCCGGAGGTGCTCCGGTACGAGGACGTGCCCGACCCGGAGCCCGGCGAGGGTGAAATCCTCGTTCGCCTCGCGGCTGCCTCGCTCAACCATCTCGACGTCTGGATCCGCAAGGGACTGCCCTCCGTGCCGAAGCCGAGGATCATGGGCGCCGACGGCGCCGGCGTCGTCGAGGCGCTCGGGCCGGGCGTTGAGGGGATCGCTCCGGGCGACCGCGTCGTGCTCAATCCGGGCCTCGAGCACGACCGCCGCATCTCGGTGCTCGGTGAGCACGGCGACGGGACACACTGCGAGCTGATCGCGGTGCCTGTGGCACAGGTCCTTGCCCTCGACGATGCGATCTCGTTCGAGACGGCGGCTGCGTTCCCGCTCGTCTTCGAGACCGCCTACCGGATGCTCGTCACGCGCTCAGGCGTGCAGACAGGCGAGTGGGCGCTGATCTGGGGCATCGGCGGAGGCGTCGCGACCGCGGCGTTCGAGATCTGCCGTGCGCTCGGGGTGCGCACGATCGTCACGTCCGGCACCGAGGCCAAGCTCGAGCTCGCCCGCGCCTGGGGCGCAGATGTGGCCGTGAACCACCACAGCGGCGACGTCGTCGCGGAGGTCAGGGAGGCGACGGGTATCGGCGTGGACGTGGTAGTCGAGACGGTCGGAGAGGCCACCTGGCGCCGCTCCCTGGACGCCGTGCGGACAGAGGGACGCATCGCGGTCTGCGGCGCCACCAGCGGGCCCAATCCCCCCGCGGCGCTGCACCGATTCTGGTGGAAGCAGCTGACCGTGCTCGGCTCCTCGATGGGCTCGCAGGAGGACTTCCTCGGCGCCTACGAGCTGATCCGCAGCGGCCGTGCCCGCGTGCACGTGGACAGCGTCTTCCCGCTGGTCGAGATCCGGGCCGCCCACGAGCGGCTGGAGGCGGGCGACCAGATGGGCAAGATCGTCGTCTCGATTCCGTAGAGGATCGGCGAGTTCTTCCCGCCGGAGAGCGGCACGCCGGCGACCACGACGTGGCGGGACGGCCGCTGAGCCCCGATGCCCGCGTGCGGGCTAGCCGAAGCCGAGGATGAACTTCGCGTCGTCCGACATGCGGTCGGGCGTCCAGGGCGGGTCGAAGGTCAGCTCGACCTCGACCTTCTCCACGCCGGGAAGGGCCGCGACGGCATCGTGAATCCCCTCCTGAATCATCGGGCCGGCCGGGCAGCCCATCGACGTGAGCGAGTGGATGACCTTCACGTAGGGGCCTTCGATCTCGGCCTCGTAGAAGAGCCCGATCTCGACGATGTCCATGCCGAGCTCCGGATCCTCGACTCCGTGCAGCGCCTCGATGACGTCGTTCTCGGTGACCATCCAGCGAGTCTAGCGGTGGCAGGCTTGGCTTCAGCCTGTCGCGCGGCTTTCACACTCGGGCGAGCCGCTCGGCGCCGGTCAGCACGAGGTCGAGCATTTGCCCGATCGCGTCGTCGAGCGAGGTGTTCTCGATCACGGGCACGTCGAAGCGGCGGGCGCGCTCGAGCAGGGTGGTCTGGATCGCTCGGATCTCCGGCAGCCCGTCGACGTACCGCTCGAGCGGCCGCAGCCCGTCGGTGGCCGCGTCGCGCACCCAGAAGTGGCTGCGGTGCGCGTCCTCGTCGCTGATCGCGACGACGCACTGGACGACGAGGGCGTCGGAGCGGTCGACGGAGATCATCCCCGGCACGATGTGAACGCCCTCGAGCACCATCGACCACCCTTCGGCGAGGGCGCGATCGATCGCGGCCTCGACGCCGACGAGCACGTTCCGCGTCTGGTCGAGGAACCCGAGCAGCGCCGTGTCGCCTCCGACGTCCTCGTCCGCGTGCGTCAACCCGAGCTCGGCCTCGAAGCTCGAGTAGTGCACCGACGGCATGAAATCCCGTGAGAAGAGCGCTCGCATTGTCTGACGGATGAAGTCCGTGGAGGTGACGCGGGTGATCCCGAGCCGGTGGGCCGCCTCCGTCGCGAGGGTCGACTTGCCCGTGCCCGTGGCGCCTCCGACGAGGAGGAGCACCGGAAGGTCGAGGTGCTGGAGCGCCTGCAGGCGGCGCAGCCGGCGCATCGTGCGGGCCGCCTCCGGCTCGCCGAGCAGCTCGCCCGCGATCTCCCCGAGCCGGTCGAGGTCGAGCTCCGCCGCGCGGCTCTGCAACATGTCCGCGTCGGCGCGCCGCGCGAGCTCGTAGGCCCGGGTCGGGTTCAGCCCCGTTGCGGCGAGCGCGCGGGCCATCAGCCCCTTCGACCACGGCGGGCCCTCGTCGCCGCCGAGCGGCAGCGGCGCCAGGTAGCGGCGCTCGCTCACACGGTCACCACTGCCCCGGCCGTCGCCTCCCGGGCCAGCCGGTCGAGCAGAAGGTCGAGGTCGGGCTCGCCGGCCAGCGGCAGCACGTCGTTGCCCGCCAGGATCACCGGGATCCCGAGCCTTGCCGCATGCTCGGCCACGACGTCGATCGCGGCCGCCTTCACCTCGACGACGACCGCGTCGGCGTCGAGGCGCGAGAGCTCCTCGCGCAGCGACGCCCGGCCCGAGAGGCTGCCGGAGACCGCGGTCACCCTCGCGCCGTAGCCGGCCTCGAGGTGCGCCGCGATCCGATCGTGCTGCGCCGCGGGCGCCGTCCCGAAGAACGCGATCCGGCGTCCGCGAACGTCCTCGAGCGGGTGCGGGCGCAGGACGGCGCGCACGACGGGCACGCCCGGGCGGGTCAGGTCGCCGAACGCCCGCGCCAGGCTCTCGTGGGCCGTCCCGTCTTCGGCCATGGCGACCACGACGAGGTCGGCGATGAGGGCGCGATACGGATTGAGATAGCCGGTCGCCACGGCGGCGTCCTGATGGGCGCCGACGACGAGAATGCGCCGGTCGGCCGCGATCGGCGGGATCGCAGCACCGCTGCCGTCGAGCACGATCAGGTCGGGGCCGAGCTCCTCCGCGAGCCGCGCTCCCTCGGCGACGTTCGAGAGCGCGACCGCGCCCGCGAGCCCGCCTCCGCAGCGGCGACAGCCGACGGTGGGCAGACCGGTCAGAGCAGCGGTCTCGAGATGGTCGGAGGCCGCGTGACGGCCGGCGCGAGAGCGCACGAGGAGGTCGTCGACGGTCGGTCTCAGCTCGACGAGCTCGGGCTCGGCCGGGCCGCCGCGTCCCATCGCCACCACGACGACGTGCCGGCCGCGGGCGAGCGTCCGCGCCACGTGACCGGTCACCGCGGTCTTCCCCACGCGCTTGCCGGTGCCGATCACGGCGATCGAGGGCGTGGCGATCGGCTCGAAGCGCGGAGGCTCGAGCCGGAAGTCCGCCCCGACGTAGGGCAGCCCTTGGGCCAGGACGCGCGCGGCGAGCCGGAAGCGGTCGGGCGGCCCGAGCACCGGCTCGTCGGAGAGGTCGAGCACGACCTCCGGGGCGTAGGCCGCGATCGCGCCCTCGACCGAGCCGGCGAGCGGCACGCCGTAGTCGTCGCCACCGCGGAGCTTCTCGGTGCCGCCCACGAGAACGGCCGCGACGACCTCGTAGGGCAGCTCTTCGAGCGCGTCCCTGACCACGGGCGCGTAGTGCTCCCCGTCGATCACGGCCACTGCCCTCACGAGCGCGACCTCACCTCGGACTCGATCCGGCCGGTGTACTTCTCGTACTCGAACGTGTCCGTCGAGAACTGGATGATCCGCTCCTGGCCGTGGAACGGGTGGCGGCGCCAGATGTCCACGTGGCTACCGCTGATCTCGATCACGTTGTAACACGGCCGCGAGTGCCCCCTGAGACGCAGGGACGAAACGGTGCCGGTATTGACCACGAACAGATCCTCGAGCCGCCACGCGTACGGCACGTGCTTGTGCCCCGAGAGGACGAGCTGCACGCCGGCGCGAAGCAGGCACTCGATCACGTCCCCGGCGTCGTAGACGACGTTCCGCTCGCGGCCGGTCCCGGGCACGGGCAGCAGGTGATGGTGCAGGACGAAGATCCGCAGCAGGTCGGCCGGCTCGGCGGCGAACTCCTGCTCGATCCAGGCGTAGCGGCCGCGGCCGATCTGGC
>Ga0302299_10001154_pt1 | contig 15751 bp, 18 predicted proteins | sample III_Fen_N3_4_FD_198795 | JGI IMG/M metagenome (GOLD analysis project Ga0302299, IMG submission 198795) | Peat permafrost microbial communities from Stordalen Mire near Abisko, Sweden - III_Fen_N3_4 | ecosystem: Environmental > Terrestrial > Soil > Wetlands > Permafrost | place: Sweden: Abisko... | reverse complement strand
GCGCGCCGAGCCGTGCGGCCACTGCACCTTCTGCCTCACGGGGATGGTCCAGCAGCTGCCGGAGGCCGGGGTGCCGGCGCCGCTCGAGACGGAGGTGGCGAGCGGCGCGCTCGCGGTGCTCGCGGCGGCGCACCCGGAAGCGCTCGGAGCGGCCCGCCAGCGGGCGCGGTTCCTCTGCGGGATCACGAGCCCGGCGACGTCGCGCGCGAAGCTGACGCGCGACCCGCTGTTCGGGGCCGTCGCCGGACGGCGCTTCGCCGAGGTGCTGGCGTGGTGCAGCGCCGGCGCTGCCTGAACGCCCTTTCGCCGGGAGTCGGCTCGCCCGACGCGACCACCAGGTGTAAGTCCGAGCCTCTACGCAGCTATGCGCTTGCCCGATGCGGCGACGCGGCCGAGGCCGACGGCCGCGAACTTCGTCGACGGCTGAGGGCTCGAGGCCACGAGCCGTACCTGCTGCCCGCTCGGGCCTGTGACGCAGCGCCAGGCCTGCTGCTCGGCGCCCGTGTGCGACCAGTAGACCTTGTTGCCGTCGAGCTGGAAGCTCCTCTCCATGCCCGTCGCACAGGCGCCTGCTTGCCTGAGCGCGATGAAGCGAATCTCCCAGCCGGCCTTGCTGTCGAACGTCTCGATCACGTTGGCCGGTGTCTTCTGCCAGCTCACGTAGTGAAAGCCGAGCGCCATGCGTGTGGGCACGTACGCGAGGGCAGGAGCCTTGTGCAGGATCTGCGCCTGCACCGACGACGGCACGACCCGGCCGGAAGCGGCACCGGCAGCGCTCGCCAGCGCGAGTGCGAGCGAGAGGAGGCCGATCGTCGCGAACCTGGTCATCACGCCCACCATACGCCCGTTCTGTAGGGGGCGTATCGCGAATTCGTTAGGAAACGGCGGCGGCGAGGCGCTGCACCGTCCGCCAGTTGCGGGCGGTGCCCTGAACGCCGAGCACGCGCTCCAGGTAGTCGAGCGTGAGCCGCGAGCGACCGGAGCCGTTCGGGTAGCTGAGGTACACGTCGCGGCCGCGGACGGCGAACGCATCCGGCGGCGAGCGACGGGAGTCGAGCGCTGCCACGGCTGCTGCCGCGGGCCGCTTCTCGAGGAACGCGACGTGCAGGCTCCTGGGATCGAGATCGCGGCCGTTCGCGAGGAACGGGTTGCCGCCGACGACGTCCGCGAGCTCTGCCGTCGAGCGAACGACAACCCCGATCTGCAGCCCGAAGGCGTCCTCGATCGCCTCGGCGACGACCTTCGCCACGGCGCTCTGGCGCTGACCGGAGCGGCAGAGAACGTTGCCGCTCTGCAGGATCGTGGTCACGTCCTCGAGGCCCCGTGCTGCCAGGGCCTCCCTCAGCGGAGCCATCGGAACGCGGTTCTTGCCACCGACGTTGACGGCGCGGAGCAGCGCGACGTAGGCCGTCACGCGGACGTGTGCTTGCGCCAGCTCGTCAGGTCGAACTGCTCGTTCAGCTGCTTCAGCACCTGGCGGGCGATCAGGTCGCCGCCCGCAGGCTCGAAATGGACGCCGTCGCCGGCGCGCACCTTGATCGAGTCGCCCTTGTCGTTCTGGAGGTACTCGGAGTAGCCGCCGTTGTCGCCCGCGAACATCGTGTACGTGTCGATGAAGATGACCTTGCCGGGACGCGCCTTCGCCTCCCCGAGGACGATCGCGTTGATCCTGTCGAACTCCTGCGTCTCGGCCGGGCTGCGGGTGACCGGCAGGCCGATCCAGACGACGACACCACCCGCGTGGTTCACGATGTCCATCACGGCGCCGACCCGGCGCCGGTACTCCTTGATCCAGGAAGTGCTCAGGAACGGCCCGATCGAGGTTCCCGGTGGGAGCCCGGTCATGTAGTCGTGGTCGTCGTTGGCGCCGAAGTTCATGACGACGACGTTCGGGTGCAGGCGATTGACCTGCGTCGAGAGCTCCTCGAACCAGTTGAAGACGTCGGGGCGCGTCAGGCCGGTGGCGACGTGCCCGTCGACACCTCCGACCGACTGGATGACGGGGCTCCCGCCGGCCGCCCGGACGATCGAGTAGCCGGGCACGATCACGAGCGAGTCTCCCGCGATCCAGAGCCGCAGCTTCTTCTTCGGCGTAAAGGCCTGCTTGGCGGCCGGCTTCGGGACTACGGGCTTCGCGGGCTTCCCGCTCGGCGTCGGGCCCGGCTTCGGAGTGACGGTGCTCGGTGGCACGACGATCGCGACGTCGATCCGGTCCGCGTGCTGCCTGCCCATCGCGTCCTGGACGAGCGCGCGCGGGCGGTCGAGCAGGAGGGCATGGCTGACGTGGGTGAGCCCCCCGGTGAGCGCCAGCGAGACGTCGCGCTTCGTGCTGGGCTGGCCGTTGAAGGCCGACTTGTGCATCCCGGGCGCGAGCAGCAAGGAGCTGAAGACCAGGGCGAGCACCGCCACGATCAGCCCGTGCCCGGCCGTCGAGAGGCGCCGCCCGTCCTCGGTCGACGATGATCGCTGATCCGACGTGCCGATGCCCGGTGTGCTCGCCAGGCGCCGCTCCGAGGGACGGTGACCCGTCGTCCGCCGGCGCGCCTCGGCCCGAGCGGCCGCGCTGCCGGGCTCCGGCTCGGGCTCCGGCGCAACGCCCGGCTCCTCCGGTGCCGGGTCGTCCGGCAGCGGAGGAAGAACCTGCTCCGCGGACTCGCGGACGGGCGGCAGCTTCGGCAGGTCAGGTGGGTTCTGCGACGACATCAGAAGCGGAAGTAGATGAAGGGTGCCACGCCCTCGGGCCCCATGGTATTCGTGAGCATGAGGGCGAACGCGAGCACGATTGCCTGGCCGACGACGGGCAGGCGGCCGAAGCGTTCCATCAGCCTCGTCGGGAATCGCGCCGGCAGGTACTGCGAGCCGATCCCGACGGCGATGGCGAGGAGCACGCTGCCGGTGACGAGCGGCGACGCCTGGCCCCAGCCGGTGAAGAGGCCGGTCAGCATCTCCCAGGCTCGCGGGAAGCTGTCGGCGCGGAAGAAGACCCACGCGACGCAGACGACGTTGAACGTGATCAGGCGCGACGTGATCCGCCGCCGGCGGGTGTCCGGCGGCTCGACGTACCCCGGCCGGTCCCTGCGCCAGTGCTCGAAGGCGAGCCCGGTGCCGTGGATGCCTCCCCAGACGACGAACGTCCACCCCGCCCCGTGCCAGAGCCCTCCGATCAGCATCGTCAGCATCAGGTTGCGGTAGGTGATGATCGTCCCCTTGCGGTTGCCGCCGAGCGGGATGTAGACGTAGTCACGGAGCCAGCGCGAGAGCGTCATGTGCCAGCGGCGCCAGAAGTCCTGGAGCGACAGCGCGGCGTAGGGTGAGTCGAAGTTCCGCGGGAAGGTGAACCCGAGCAGGAGCGCGAGGCCGATTGCGATGTCGGTGTAGCCGGAGAAGTCCGCGTAGATCTGGACCGCGTACGCGTAGATCCCGATCAGGATCTCGAGTGACGAGTGCTGCGTCGGTGCGCCGAAGACCTGGTCGACGATGTGCGAGGCGAGGTAGTTGGCGATCACCACCTTCTTGAAGAGGCCGGTGGCGATCAGGTAGAAGGCGCGGCTCGTGTCGACCCGGCGCGGGTTGCGCGGAACGGAGAGCTGCGGGATCAGCTCGCCCGGCCGCACTATCGGCCCGGCCACGAGGTGCGGGAAGAACGAGAGGTAGACGGCGAACTTCTCGAGCGTCGTCGGCACGAAGTCGCCGCGATAGGTGTCCACGACGTAGCTGATCGCCATGAACGTGTAGAAGGAGATGCCGACCGGGAGGATGATCGTGCGCAGCGAGAACGGCAGCTGCAGGCCGACGATCGTCGCCATGTTCTGCGACGAGCTGATGAAGAAGTCGTAGTACTTGAAGTAGCCGAGCACCCCGAGGTCGCCGATCAGGGCCACCGTGAGCAGGAGCTTGCGCTGCGCCTGCGTCGTCGCGCGGTGGATCCGCACTGCGAGCAGCTGGTTCCAGAGCGTGCACCCGGCAAGGAGGAAGATGAACCGCCAGTCCCACCAGCTGTAGAAGACGTAGCTGGCGACGAGGATGAACGGCCGCCAGCGGTGCACCTTGGGCATAGTCAGCCACGAGAGCGGGAGCACGATCAGGAAGAAGATCGCGAACGTGGAGGTCGGGAACAGCATCGGCGGAGCCTAGAGGAGGTGACCTGCCGCCGGTCAGCCGAGCCGGTTGAACGCCACGTCGAGGAGTGCGTTCATGTCGGACCAGATGTTCGGCGAGTCGAGGACGACTCCGATCACCGAGCCGCTGCCCCGGTGGACGGCCACGATCAGGCAGCCGCCGGCACGGCTCGTCCAGCCGGTCTTGACGCCGTAGGTCCCGGGCGTCGTCGCGAGCATCTTGTTGTGGTTCACCCAGAGCTTGGCGCGTGTCGGAGCGGCCCATCTTGTCCAGTGCTCCCGGGTCGCGACAATCCGCGCGAAGGTCGGGTTCTGCAGGGCGGCCCGGGCCAGCACCGCCTGGTCGAGAGCGGTCGACAGGTTCCTCACGTCGTCGAGCCCCGACGGGCTCGCGTAGGTCGTCGACGTCATCCCGAGCGAGCGCGCCTTCTCGTTCGCGAGTGCGTAGAAGGCGGCGAGGGAGCCTCCGCCCGCGTCGATCGCGAGCGCGGTCGCCGAGTCGTTGCTCGAGGCGAGAAGCGCCGACCAGAGCAGCGTCTCCCGCGTGTACGAGCGACCGGCGACGAGGCCCTCCTTGAAGGGCTCGACGTTCGTGGCGGCCGGGGTCACGAGCACCCGGCTCTCGAGCGAGCCGCGCTCGATCACGGTGAGGGCGGTCATCACCTTCGTCAACGAGGCAATCGGCCGACGGATGTTCTCTCCGCGCGCGGCCAGCACGCGGCCGGAGTCCGCGTCGATCGCGACGAACGACGGCGCCAGCACCGTCGCCGTTGCCGTCGTCGTTCGTGGCGCCGGGACCGCGGGCCCGGGCACGACGACGACGAGGAGGGCCACCACGAGGAGCACACCCCGGAGACGGATCATCGGGCGATTGTGCCAGGCGCCCAGGAGCGCACGGTCTCCGTGGGAGTCCTCTGCCGATCAGAGCGAGCGCGACTGCGAGATGCTCGCGCAGGCGGTTCGCACCGGCCGGATCGAGGCCCGGACGGGTATCTGAGGCTTCGGCCGCTTACGCAGCGGCGGCGCGAAGGACGTAGGGCCGCAGGAACTGTGCGAGCCCTTCGGCGCCGCTCGGGCCCAGGTGCAGCCCGTCCGCGCCGAACCACGGCTTGCCGCGGCTATAGGCGTTCCAGTCGGCCACCTGCAGCTGCGGCCACCGCTTCGCGGCGGCACGGATCGCGAGGTTCGTGGAGCGATAGATGTCTCGTTGCTCGCGAAGCGTCACCCAGACGACGCCGGTCGCCCCCTGTGCGAGAGCGGCCCGCATGACCCTGTCGATGCCCTTCTGGTAGCCAGAGGAGGATTCGTTGTAGCCGACGTCCACGATCAGCACGTCGCCGACCGAGCGCCCGAGCGACTGCACGGCCTCGAGGGCGGTTGGAGGGGTCGAGCCCTGGTACGGGCAACTGGCGGTCACGAGCCTCCGACACACGCGGAGGTCGAGCCGCACGTCGAGCCCGCGCGAGAGAATCGCACGCGCCTGCGGCGTGTAGCTGATGGAGGCGGGCACCGAGTCGCCGACGAAGGTGACGTGAACGGGCCGGGCCGTGGCGGCTGCGCCTGCGCTCGAGAGGAAGGAGAGGGCAAGCGCGGCGGCGGCCAGGCCGGCGCCGAGAAGCACGCGTGTGGAGATCGTCTGGGTCATCGCGGGAGAGGCTCGCCCGGGCGTCGGCCCTGACCGCCGGGGATCGGGGATGTGCCGGGTCGGTATCGGCGGGCGAGACCGCGCAGTGTGCCAAAAACGGTGTAAATGCGGGGTAAAGGCTCTCGCGGGCCACCGCTACCGCGGGTGCTTCAGGCGTGGCTCAGGAGCCCGGAGGCCGCTCGACCGTGGCGTCGATGTCCTCCGGAGCGGGCGGGAGGCGCGTCACCGCGGTCGCCGAGTCGGCGGCCGGCTCGACGAGCGTGTGCTCGACCGGCGGCACGAACCACGACGGATCGGCCGGCAGCGGCTCGGCGGGTGCGACGGGCTCGAGCCGAGGAATCGCGTCCCGACGACGGTCGGCGCGTGACGCGGCCCACTCGATCAGCGCCACGAGAGCCCACGACGCCGCCATCAGACCGGCGATCACCGGTGCCTCGAGCCTGGCAAGAGCCGCCGCGGTGGCGACCCCGGCCAGGAAGAGCACCTCGAGCGGCAGCCGCGGCACGGCACGGTGACGGCGAACCGGTGGCCCGATCGAGCTGACCCACGCGTACGACGCCGCAGCGGGTTGAGCTGCTTCCTCGCTGCTCCAGCCGGGCTCGACCGCCGGCAGACCCGGCCCGCCGAGCCGTCTGACGTCGGCTTGCAGGGCCTCGATCCGGTCGGACAGGTCGCGGACGACGGTCGCCAGCGCGTCGTCGGCGTCCGGGTTGCGGCCGTGGGCGGTGTGCTCGGTGGCGCTCATGAGGCCTGCCCGCCGTCACCCATCGAGTCGATCGCCTCGCGCGCCTTGGCATGGACGCGGGCGCGCCGCTCGTCGAGCGTCTCTTCCCGCGCCGGCTCGGACACGGCTTCGGCATCCGGCTCGCCCGTGCGCGCGGTCGCCAGCTTGCGGCGCAGCTCCTCGGCCGGATCCGCGGCCGCCCGTGGCTCCGCTGGCTCGACCGCGCTCTCGACCGGGTGCCGGCGTTGCGCGAGCCAGCGCCCGAGGGCGGCGATACCGACGAGGCCGGCGATGGAGGCGAGGGCGCGCTTCACGGTGCGATGGTATCGCGAGGGGCGGAGCGGAAGGGTTGTCTCGCACGTGGCGCTACGGTTGTCGGTGGCTCACTGCGCTCGACGGAGGGCGGGGAGACGAGCGAAGGCCGCGCTGCTCCCCACCCGATCCGGATTTCGTCAGCTACCGTAGATAGTCGCGCTTCCTGCCTCTCCACGCCCGGGCCATTCCCAGCTCGTGCTTGCCGGTGAGGCCGCCTAAGACCGAAGGAAGGAGAAAAGGGAACCCGTGATCGACTACGAGATCCTGCTGTTGTTGGACCCAGACCTCGCCGAGGAGCCTCAGGCGGAGGTCGTCACGCGCGTGCGTGACCTGATCGAGAAGGGCGGCGGCACGTTCACGCGCCACGATGCCTGGGGCAAGCGCAAGCTCGCCTACGAGATCGACAAGAAGGCCGACGGGAACTACCACCTGCTGCTCTTCAGCGCCCCGCCGGAGACGCTCGACGAGATCACCCGTGTGCTCAAGATCGACGACAACGTCATGCGTCACCTTGCGACACGTCGCCCCCAGGGGGGGCCGGCGGAGCCACTTCCCATCGCGGCTCCGGCGAGTCACGATGCCGTGATCGACGATCTCGCTGAGGAGGATGAGGACTGATGGCCGCAAACATCAATCGTGTCGTGCTGGTCGGCAATCTGACCCGTGACCCGGAGATGAAGCACCTGCCGTCCGGAACCGCTCTGTGCTCGCTGCGCATCGCGGTCAACACGCGGCGCAAGGACGAGTCGGGCCAGTGGACGGACAAGCCGAACTACTTCGACGTCTCCGTCTGGGGTGCCCAGGGTGAGAGCTGCGCCCAGTACCTCGCGAAGGGCCGACCCGTTGCAATCGACGGCCGGCTCGAGTGGCGCGAATGGGAGGCGAGTGACGGCTCCGGCAAGCGCCAGGCGGTCGAGATCGTCGCCGACAACGTCCAGTTCCTCGGCAGTCGCGGTGACGGCGAAGGCGGCGGTGGCGGCTCGTTCGTCCCCGCCGGGGCCGCGCAGTCGAGCTCGGCCGACTTCCCTTCCTCGCCCACCGGCGACGACGACATCCCCTTCTAGGAGATCTGACGACATGGCTCAGAAAGCACCGGCGCGCAAGCGCCCCAGCTCCAGCTCCGCCCCCGGGCGGCGCAAGAGCTGCCACTTCTGCAAGGACAAGGTCACAGAGGTGGACTACAAGAACGTCAACCAGCTACGGCGCTACATCTCCGAGAAGGGCAAGATCCGCAACCGCCGCATCACCGGCGCGTGCCGCCGGCATCAGCGGCAGGTCGCCGTCGCGGTCAAGCGGGCCCGCGAGGTTGCGCTCCTGCCCTACGTCGCGAGCTAGGAGAGTCTGATGAACGTGATCCTGCTCAAGGACGTGGAGAAGCTCGGCCTGCGCGGCGAGGTGGTCAACGTCGCCCGCGGGTACGCCCGCAACTTCCTGCTGCCGCGCAACCTCGCCGAGGTCGCGACGGAGGGACGGGTGCGCGAGGTCAAGCGCATCGACGCCCAGAAGGCGCTGCACGAGGCCCGCAGCTCCGAGCAGGCTGCGGAGATCGCGGCCACGCTCGGCAAGCTCGTGCTCCGCTTCGACGTCAAGTCCGGCCCCACCGGATCCCTGTTCGGCTCGGTTACGACGACCGACATCGCCGACGAGATCTGGCGGATCCGCAAGATCCGCGTCGACCGCCGCAAGATCGGCGTCGACAACATCAAGCGGATCGGCCGCTACACGGTTCCGATCGACGTCTTCGAAGGCGTCTCGGCCGAGGTGAAGCTGATGGTCGTGCCCGAGGGCGGCGAGTTGCCTCCCGAGGAGGAGCTCGCGGCGATGGAGGCAGCCGAGGCTGCCGCCGCCGCCGAGGCAGCGGCAGCAGCGGGCGTGGTCGCGACCCTGCCGGCCGACGAGGCCGAGCGGGAGACCGTCGAGGTCGACGGTGTCGGGCTCGACGAGGCCGCCGTGGTCGAGGTCGGCGAGGACGGGGCGGGCGAGATCGCCGACGTGGTCGCGGTCGAGGAGGCCGTCGAGGCCCTGGAGCCCGACACGGAGCCCGAGGCAGCGCCCGAGGCATAGCGTTTCGGTCGCCGGCGGCTCTCTCCGGGAGAGCCGCCGGCGACAAACGCTCCACAGCGCCTGTGGAGCGTTGGCCGGGTTTCCCGCTCGTAGCGGAGATCCGCGGTGGATAACCCCGTCCCCGTCTGGGGAGAAGCCGTCCGGCGCGGGGGATAGACTGAGAACACGTGTTCTCTTTCCCCTGCTCCACGGCCGAATCTCCTCGCTTCTTGCCGTGCCCGTTCGGGACAGGTTGACTGCGCCCGTGACCGTCGCCCCGAGCCCCACGTCGGCGATCGTGCCGCCGCAGAACCTGGAGGCCGAGGAGTCCGTCCTCGGCGCCATGCTCCTGTCGGCGACCGCGATCGGCGCCGTCACCGAGGTCCTCGAGGCAGGCGACTTCTACCGCGAGTCGCACGGCACGATCTACCGCGCCGCGCTCGCGCTCTACGGCAAGGGCGAGCCGGTCGACGCGATCACGCTGGCGAACGAGCTCGACGAGCGAAGCGAGCTCGAGCGGGTCGGCGGCACCGCCAAGATCGCCGAGCTCGCCGCGGTGGTGCCCGCGACCTCGAACGCCGAGCACTACGCGCGGATCGTCAAGGAGATGGCGACGTTGCGCGGGCTCGTGCGCGTCGGCCAGGAGATCCAGCGTCTCGGCCAGACGCGTCCCGGCGAGACGACCGATCTCGTCGACCGCGCCGAGCAGATGGTGTTCGAGCTCGCGCAGGAGCGGGTCACCGGCGACTTCGCCCACATCCACGACCTGCTCAACGAGAGCTTCGCGCGGATCATGCATCTCTACGAGGCGGGCGTCGACGTCACCGGCATCCCCTCCGGGTTCCGCGAGCTCGACAAGCTCACCTCCGGCTTCCAGCCCGGCAACCTCGTCATCATCGCCGCCCGCCCCTCGATGGGGAAGTCGGCGCTCGCTCTTTGCACGGCAGCGAACCTGGCCGTCCGGCACGAGACGCCCGTGGCGCTGTTCACGCTCGAGATGTCGAAGTCAGAGGTGACGCAGCGGCTGATGTGCAGCGAGGCCAAGGTCGAGTCGCAGCGGCTTCGCTCGGGCCGGCTCGCGCAGGACGACTGGCCGCGGCTGACGGCCGCCTGCGACAAGCTCATGAAGGCGCCGATCTACGTGGACGACACCGGGTCGATCACGATGATGGAGCTGCGCTCGAAGGCCCGGCGCCTCAAGTCGCGCGAGCCGAAGCTCGGCATGATCATCGTCGACTACCTCCAGCTGATGACCTCCGGCTCGAACCCCGAGAACCGGGTGCAGGAGGTCTCGCAGATCTCGCGCCAGCTGAAGGTGCTGGCCCGCGACCTCGAGGTGCCGATCCTCGCGCTCTCCCAGCTCTCGCGCGCCGTCGAGCAGCGCCACGACAAGCGGCCCATCCTGTCGGATCTCAGGGAGTCCGGAAGCATCGAGCAGGACGCCGACCTCGTCGCGTTCGTCTATCGCGACGAGTACTACAACGGCGAGGAGTCAGACTCGCAGGGCCTCGCCGAGGTGATCCTCGCCAAGCACCGCAACGGCCCCACCGACTCGATCAAGCTCAGCTTCCTCAAGCGCTACGCGAAGTTCACGGATCTGGCGGCTGCGACGTAAGGCGGCGGCGGCGCCCCGCCCCGTAGCTGCGCGCCGCACGTCGGCGTCGTGACAGGATGCGGCGATGCTCTTCGACCCGGCAGCGCATGAGCTGCTCGCGGCCGAGCCGTGGAACGCGGAGCGGGTGCGGGCCGTCGCGCGTGACGTCGTCGCCGATACCGACACCGCGTACGACCCGGCAGAAGGGCACTGGCCGCTGCACCCTCTCGACTCGGGCGACGACGACGACGATTGGGCCGGCGTCTCCCACGGGATCTACCTCGGCGCGGCGGGAACGCTGCTGGCGCTCGACCGCCTCGCTCGCGCCGGCGTCGCCGAGAGCTCCATCGATCTTCGTGCCGCCGCCACTGGCCTCCACGACGGGTACCTGCGACGCTGCCACGTGCCGGACGAGCCCATGCCGAGCCTGATGATCGGTGAGGCAGGCATCCAGCTCGCGGCCGAGGTGATCGCCCCCGACCCGGCCCGCCACGTTGCCCTCCTCGAGGTCGTGCGTGCGAACGCAGGCAACGAGACGCTCGAGCTCCTCTACGGCGCGCCGGGGACGATGCTCGTCGCGCGCGCGCTGCACCGGCGCACGGGTGAGGAGCGGTGGGCAGCGGCCTGGCGCGAGAGCGCAGAAGCGCTCCTCCGGGAGTGGCAGTTCGACGACGAGCTCGGTTGTCACCTGTGGGTGCAGCGCTTCGCAGGGCGCGTCTCGCCTCTGCTCGGCGCCGCGCACGGCTTCGCCGGGAACGTGCTCGCCCTGCTCGACGGCCTCGAGCTCCTGCCGACCGGAGAGCGCGACGACGTGGTGCGGCGCGCGGCCAGGACGACGCTCGCGACGGCCGTCGCCGCAGGCGGGCTCGCCAACTGGCCGGCCACCGCCGGCGGCGCGACGCTCGGTGAGCCCGGCACGAGGACGCAGTGGTGTCACGGCGCGCCGGGAATGGTCAGCTCGCTGGCAGCGCTCCCGGCCGACCCGGAGCTGGACGCGATCCTGGCCGCCGGCGCCGAGCTCACGTGGCAGGCGGGGCCGCTCGCGAAGGGCGCGGGGCTCTGCCACGGCACCGCGGGCAACGGCTTCGCCTTCCTCGCACTCTTCTCCCGCACCGGGGACGAGCTCTGGCTGACGCGCGCCCGCGCCTTTGCCATGCACGCCCTGGCCCAGGTCGAGCAGGAGCGGCGCCGCTACGGCCGGGGGCGCTTCGGACTCTGGACGGGCGACCTCGGCGCGGTGCTCTACGCCGCGCAGTGCGTCGCCGGCGACGCGGCGATACCGACGCTCTCCGCGTGGTAGGCGCGGGACCGCCCCCACACCTACGTGGAGCGGGCCTCCGCCGGCGGGCGCCAGTCGCGGTCGCAGACCAGCTGCCGCAGCGTCGAGTCGCTGCTCGAAGTCGGGTAGGAGAGCTGGACGCGAATGATCTCGCTGAAGTCGCTCTTCACCGGTGACGAAACTGCGCCAGCAGAGCGCGGTCGACGAGCCCGGGGGCCGCGTCGAGGACGCGGCGCCGGTCGAGCGCAGGCTGGAGCAGGAGGCGCCGCTCCCGATGCTCGGAGCCGTCGAGGGTGTTGAGGGTCGGGCCGAGGAAGCGCCGGGCACGACGCTTCCACTTCCCCTGCCGGAACTGCGCGGCGTCGGTGACGAGGATGCGCCAGGCCTCGGCGGGGTCCTGCACGAGCGCTGCATTGCCGGTCAGAGCCGAGAGCTCGACGAGACCGGCCGGATGCTGCTCGGCGAAGCCGGCAGGGTCCGAGAAGAAAGCGCGCACGGGCGCTCGGCGGGCCGTCATCCCTGCATTCTTGTCAGACGAGCGCCAGCGCGGCGACTTCGATCTCGTCCTCGGAGAGGAGGACGAGATTCGCGGCGTCGCCGAGCGGGATGAACGAGTCCTTGCTCGTGACCCGCGCCAGCTGCCCGTCGTAGCCTGCGTCGATCAGCATCGCCATCACGCCCTCGGAGACGCCGCCGGTGCGCCGGGTCTCGTCGACGACGAGAACCCGCTGGGTGGCGACCGCCTCGCGGGCGATGTCCTCGATCGGTAGCGGCGCCAGCCAGCGCAGGTCGACGACGCGCGCTTCGATGCCCCGCTGCTCCAGCCGGCGCGCAACGCGCAGGGACATCAGCAGTCCGTTGCCCCAGGTGAGGATCGTCAGGTCGCGCCCGGTGCCGTAGGTGCGTGCCGAGCCGAGCGGGATGTTCGCATCCGACGGCGCGGCGAGCCAGAGCCCGTCGCCCTCCTCGTACAGGTCGCGGGTGTGGTACAGGGCGATCGGCTCGAGGAACGCGCACACGCTGCCGTCCACCTTCGCCGCCGCGACACACGTTCGCAGCATCGAGGCGGCATCGTCCGGCCGCGAGGGCGACGCGATCACGAGGCCGGGAATGTCGCGTAGGACGGCAACCGAGTCGTCGTTGTGGAAGTGACCACCGAAGCCCTTCTGGTAGCCGTACCCGGCGATCCGCACGACCATGCCGTTGCGGTACCGGCCCTGCGAGAAGAACTGCAACGTCGCGGCCTCACCGCGCAGCTGGTCCTCAGCGTTGTGGAGGTAGGCCAGGTACTGGATCTCGGGCAGCGGCAGGAAGCCGCTGATCGCCGTTCCCGCGGCGAGGCCGAGGATCGACGTCTCGTCGAGCAGCGTGTCGAAGACGCGGCCGGCGCCGAACCGCGCATGGAGCCCACGCGTGACGCCGTAGACGCCACCCTTGGCGGCGACGTCCTCGCCGAAGAGGAGCGTCTCGGGATGGCGCTCGAGAGTGCCCGCCAGCGCGCCGTTGATCGCGAGCGCGAGCGTCAGGGGCTCGGTGACGGGCTCCCCGGCGGCGGCGTCGTTGCGCGCCAGCTCCCCCACGGCAGCCGGCGAGCGGGGCGCGAGCGGGCGCATCACGTCGGCGGCACTCTCGAGCTGGGGGCGCCGGGCGGCAGCCAGCGCGGCGTCGCGCACCCGCGCCCTGACTTCGAGGTACTCGTCGGCCAACCGGCTGCCCGTGGTGCCTCTTCCGGCAACGAGCCACGCTGCAGTTGCGATCAGGGGGTCGTGCGCGAGATCCGCCCGCACGTCGCCCGGTGGGCGGTAGGCGGCCTCGACGTCTGCCCCCGCGTGCCCGAGGTAGCGAACCGTGCGGAGGTGGAGGACTGCCGGGCGGCGGGTCTCCCGCACCCAGTCGGCGAGCTCGCGCGAGCGTGCGAGCACGCCCGCGGGGTCGTCGCCGTCGGCGCTCTCGTACCTCAGGCCGCCCCGGCTCGCGAGCGCGTCCGCCACCCAACCCGTGGGTGACGGCACGCTGATCCCGAGGCCGTTGTCCTCGCAGACGAAGAGCAGCGGCACCGGCAGGTGCTGGTGTGCCGCGTGCGCCGTCGTGTTGAGCGCAACCTGCGCCGTCGCGTGGTTCAGGGAGGCGTCGCCGAAGCTGCAGATGACGACCGCATCTTCGGGCCATGCGCACGCGACGCCGAGCTTGCGCGCGCGGTCGATCGCGATCGCCACCCCGACCGCCCGCGGCAGGTGCGAGGCGATCGTCGACGTCTGCGGGATCACGGCCAGCTCGTGGTGGCCGAACACCTTGTGCCTGCCCCCGGCGATCGGCTCGTCGACTGCGGCGGCGACGCCGAGCATCACGTCGGGGACGCCGTCGCGGCCGGTCTGGCCGGCGCGGGCGAGGTAGAACGCTCCCGAGCGATAGTGCAGGAGCGCGGGATCGGTCGGGCGCAGCGCCAGGGCGACGGCAGCGTTGCTCTCATGGCCGGCTGAGCCGATGGAGTAGAAGCTGCGACGCTCCTTCTGCAGCCAGCGCGCTGCGTGGTCGCAGTTCCGGCTCTCGATCTGCGCGCGCCAGAGCGCTGCCGCGTCCAGGTCCGGTGGGGGCGCCGTTTCGGCCGGCTCGAGCGTCCCGAGCGCTGCGAGAAGGTGCTGCTCGAGAGGATCGAGGTCGTCGGGGATCATCGTCCGGGGACGTTCCTCAGCCGAAGAAGGAGAACGGGCGAAGGACGCCGGAGTCGATCGCCTCCTCCCACACGACGGCTCCGCCCGTCGCGACCTCGCCGTGCAGCCGGGCTGCGAGGGCGTCGGCGTCCTCGCGCGTGTCGGTGCCGACGATGAGGTGCTGCCATTGGCGGATCGGGCGGTAGCCCTCGGCCTCGAGCTGCTTCTCGAGTTGCACCGCCTCGTGGCGCGACCCGCACGTGGCCCGCACCTCCCACGGTGCGTAGTCCATCTCCTCGACTTCTTCCTCCCACGTGTCTCCCGCCGGCTCGTTGTCCCACCGCTCCTCGTCGGCGAGCCAGTGCTCGACGCCGCTCGTCGTCGCGACGATCGCGTGGTGCTCGAGCTCTGCGAGGATGACCGCGTGGGCCCGGTCGGCCTGGGCTGCCGTGTCCGCGTAGACGAAGAGGTTCTCGTCGTCGCCGGAGACGGAGACGTGCCCGCCCTGGAGCGCCTGCGCCAGATCGGCGCCGAGCGGGCTCAGCCCGTCCTGGAGGAGCCGCGTGAACTCACGCCGCGTTTCGTCGTCCGCGAGCTCGACCCGCACTCTGTAGTCGTCGGCCACACCGGCAGGATAGTGCGTTTCCGGCGGCGGGCGGCGCGGTGCCGGTGGGCCCTCGCACCGAAGGCCCACCGGCTGCACCGTTCTATTCGCGCATCAACATCGCCTGGGCCTCGCGCTCCAGGTCGATGTAGGGCTCGCCGCTGACGTCGACGGCGACCCGGCGGATCGTGCCGCCGGTGAAGCGGTAGGGCTCGATGCCGGGGTAGTCGAGCGTCACGCCAGAGCCACCGTCGCGCCCGATGCAGAGGCCTTCGCCGGCGATCATGAACTTGCCGGGCTGCGTCTTGATCGACGCCTCACCAACTTTCGTCTCGCCGTGCCAGAGCGAGAGCGTTCCGACTGCGACCCCCGGCGGGTCCTCGCCGGTCTTGTCGAATGCCGCTGCAAGGATCAGGTTCTCGCCGGTCGGAATGTCCTCCGTCCCGACGACCTTCTGCTCGAACATGCCGACGAAGTTGTAGACGTAGTGAAGGCGGTTGTCCTTGACGTACAGGGAGTGCCCGCCGAACAACGAGCCGTGTGCAAAGAGGACGCCTTCGGCCCCCGAAGCGGGAATGTCGACCAGCGCGCCGATCCCGAAGGAGCGGTTGCGGACGTTCACCGCCTGGGATTCGGGCACCTCCGCCGTATCGGGGAAGTAGATGTAGCGGTTGCGCGGCGGCGTAAGAACCGGGCGCGGCGTGAGCATGATCTCGAGCGCCGATCGGTCGTCGAGTGGGAACGCGTTGTTCGCACCGGCCTCCGCGAACCAGAGGTT
>Ga0302299_10001153_pt1 | contig 15753 bp, 10 predicted proteins | sample III_Fen_N3_4_FD_198795 | JGI IMG/M metagenome (GOLD analysis project Ga0302299, IMG submission 198795) | Peat permafrost microbial communities from Stordalen Mire near Abisko, Sweden - III_Fen_N3_4 | ecosystem: Environmental > Terrestrial > Soil > Wetlands > Permafrost | place: Sweden: Abisko... | reverse complement strand
CTCTTCGCGCTCCTCGCCGATCTGGAACTCGAACAGCTCGCGCTGCGAGCGCACGGAGATGTATTCGCCCGAGGCCATCGAGAAGGCGCCGGCGAGTAGGCCCGCGATGCCGGTGGCGACGATCACGTGGCTGTCGCCCGAGGCGCCGGCCATGCCGAGCACGAGGCTCGTGTTGGAGACGAGGCCGTCGTTGATGCCGAAGACCGCGGCGCGCAGCGAACCGCTCCCGCCCGCGCGGCGGTGGCGCGCGCCGATCTCCTCGGTCGAGGCGGGCATGGCGTGCGTGCCGGCGAGCGCGTCGACGGCCGAGAGGCCGCGCACCTTGATCGCCGCGAGCATCGTGCGCGTGCGTTTCAGGCCCAGGCGCCGCGCGGCGAGCGCCACGAGGCGCGCGCGCGTGCTCGGGCGGAAATCCGGAACGCGTTCGCCGGCCTGTTTCAGGTCCTGCTCGAGGATCCCGGCCTGCTTTTCGGCGGCTTCCGCGAGCCCCAGAAAGAGCTTGGCGAGGCGTGGATCGCGCTCGGCGGGCGCGATCGAGCGGTAGATCCAGGCCGATTGGCGCTCCTCGTGCCAGCGCTCTTCGATCGCCATGGCCACATCCTGCAATCGGGCGCCAACCGAGTCCACGAGCGCGCGTAAGTGGCCGGATCGCGTTTCCCCGGCTAGGCTTCTCTGCCCGATCCCGAGTCCAGGCCCCCGAATCATGCTTTCGCCCCTCCTCAGCCTCGTCCTCCTCCTCCCCGTGCTCCAGAACCCGCCCGCGCCTGCCCCGGCCCCCGCGCCGGAGCAGCCGAAGCCGGCGCCGGCACCCGCCAAGCCGGCGGCGACGCAGAGCAAGGTCAACTGGTTCGCGGGCGGCTTCGAGAAGGCGCTCGCCGAAGCCAAGAGCTCGAACAAGGTCGTGTTCGTCGACTTCAACGCCAGCTGGTGCACGTGGTGCATGAAGATGAACCGCGAGGTCTTCTCGACCGACGAGGCGCAAGCGGCGCTCGAGTCCGTGATCTGCGTCTCGGTCGACTACGACAAGCATCGCGAGACCGCGGAGCGCTTCCTCGTCGGCAAGGAGCTGCCGGTAGCACTCTGGCTCAACTCCGACGGCAGCGTGCGCGAGCGCATCGACGGCTTCCAGGACAAGTCGCACTTCCTCGCGAACAGCGCGCGCATCAAGGCCGACATCGGCACGATCAACGACCAGCGCCGCAAGGTGGACGGGAATCCCGCCGACCTCGACGGACGCTACGAACTCTATCGGCGCTTGAAGGCGGTCGGCGACGCGGCGGGCTCGGCCGCGCAGCGCGCGGAGATCGAGAAGGCCGATCCGCAGGGCAGCTCGCGCGCGATGCACCATTTCAAGTACGACGCGATCAAGGAGGGGATCAACGCCTACTGGCAGCAGTCGAAAGCGCTCGACCCCAAGCAGATCCAGACGCTGTGGAACTTCATGGAGGTCGAGACCGATCCGGAGATCGTCTGGGACGGCTGGATGAGCCTCGGCAACACCTACAAGTGGTGGGGCGAACAGGCGCAGGCGCGCGGCGAGAGTCCGGAAGCCAAGAAGCAGCGCGGCGTCTGGCGCGAGTGCCTGGGCCGTGCCTGGCGCGGAATCCCGCAGGACGACGACACGCTGCGCGGGCACGTGACCGGCTACACCTCGGTCTTCTGGGATCTGCGCGAGGAGCTCTCGGCCGACGACAAGGCGCTGCTGCTCACGATGAACGAGATGACCTCGCGCCGGCTCGACAGCGAGCCGCTGGTGATGTATTCGTACGCGCAGGCGCTCTACCTCTCGGGCAAGTCGGATGCGGCGCAGGCCGCCTGCGAACGCGCGATCGAGCTCGCCAAGGCGACCGGCGTCGATCCGCAGAACTACCAGAAGACGCTCGAGCTGATCCGCGGCGGCGCCAAGTAGTCCGTCGCGCCAGGTAGTCAGTCGCAGCGCACGTTGACGGCGAGCGAGGGCTCGCCGCCCGCGCTGAACTCCTGGCGCACGTCGGGCTTGTCCTTGCGCATCACGACCACGCTGTACTTGCCCGGCGCGAGCGGACCGAAGCGCCAGCCGGGCAGCTCGGCCACCGAGGCGGGCAGCTCGCCCGAGCGCATCGACACGTCGAAGCCGTGCGAATCGAAGATCTGGATGTCGGCCTGCACGCTGGCGCCGCTGCCGTCGAGCGCCTGGACGAAGACCATGCTGCTGTTCACCAGCGCGAGGTCGGCCTTGGTGCTGTCGCTCTCCTGGATCGTGACCCAGCCGGAGAAGCCCGAGGAGAGCAGGCCCTTCTGCGCCAGGAACGAGGCGCGCACGGGCGGCAGCGCGTCGAAGCTGAAGCGCCCGGTGGCGTCGGTCGTCTCGCGTTCCCAGCCGACGAGCGACTTGCCCTGCTCGTCGACGACCAGCACCGTCGCGCCCGCGACCGGCGCGCCGTCGGGACCGGTCACGATGCCTTCGACGTGGCACGGCGGCTGCGCGACGATCTCGATGCCCTCGAGCGACTTGCCGGGCTCGACCACCAGGCCCGAGCGCGTCGAGCGGCCCGTGCGCGCGCCTTGGCGCCAGCCGTAGTTCTGCCCGCCGCAGACGATCTCGTAGGTGCCCGGCGCCACGTGCTCGAACACGAAGCGGCCCTGATCGTCGGTCGTCACGTTGCCGTTGACGCCCGGGCCGCGCTGCTCGCCGCGCGCCTTGGAGTCGGTCGAGAGCTGCAGCGCGACCTGCGGCTGCGGCTTGCCGGCGCGGTCGACGACGCGGCCCGCGATGCGCGCGCCGGGCAGCTCGAAGTCGTGCGTCTGCTGCGGCTCCGATCCGATCTTGACCTGGAAGCTGATCGAGGTCGAGGCGCCCGAGGCGTCCGCATTGACGTTGACCGAGTACTCGCCGGCGCCGCCGAGCACGAGGTCGAAGGAGCCGTCGTCGGCAGCGGCGGCGTGGAAGTCCTGCGACTCCTCGCTTTCCGTGCGCTGTTGCTTCCAAGCCTGCAGGTAGGCGTTCGCGACCGGCCGCCCGCCGCAGGTCACGTGGCCCACGAGGTGGAGCGCGTTCTTCGGCAGGCCGCCGAGCGTGATCTCCGTGGTCGCGCCTTCGGTCACCGTGACCTGCAGCGTGCGCTGCTGCTCCTGCCAGACGCGATTCACGCGCGTCTGATCGCCCGAAGCGGCGGCGAACTCCTCCTGCTTGGCCTGCGTGTAGACGTGGTACTCGCCCGGCGCGAGCTTCTCGAATTCGAAGCGGCCGTTGGAATCGCTCGTGGTCTGGTGCCAGGAGCCGTTCTCGCCGCCGTTCATGCTGACTGGGCGGCCGCCGTCGATGTGGCCGGCGCGGTCGAGCACGAGGCCCACGATGCGGCCCGGCGTGCGCATCACCAGTTGCAGACCCTCGAGCTTCTGTCCCGGCACGAGATCGAGCTTCTGGGTTTCCGCCGCGGCCCACTCGTCGCAGCTCGCCGCGAGCTTCATCGGGCCGGGCGGGATGCCGCCGAGCTCGAACTTGCCCTCGGCTCCGGTGGTCGCGCTGAAGTTCTTGTTGAGGTTGAACACGAAGCTGCTCGACGCGTCGTTCTCGGGATCGGCCCGCACACGCGCGCCGCGCACGGGCGCGCCCTTGGGATCGACGACCACGCCGCTGACGCTGCAGCCGGCCGCGAGCGTCAGCACGAGCGCGCCGTTCTGACCCGGCACGTGGATCTGCTGCGGCGTGCAGGCGGGCGCGTTCTTGGCCTCGGCGCGCAGCTTCCACTCGCCTTCGTGCAGGCCCTCGAGCGTGAAGCGCCCGGCCTCGTCGCTGAAGCGGCCGGTCACCGCGCCGCGCACCGACTCCCACTCGTTGCGCGTCTTGTCCACGGGCTCGGCGCGCACGAGGAACTCCTTGAACGGCTCGCCCGCGGAGTTCACCACGCGCCCCTCGATGCTGTAGCCGGCGTTGAGCGTGAGCTGCAGGTTCTGCGTGCCGGCCTGCACGTCCTCCTGGATCGCCGTCCACTTGCGGCCTTTGAGGCCCTTTTGCGCGGGCTTCTTCGCTTCCGCGGGCTGCTCGGGAGCCGCCGCATCGGGCTTGTTCTCGGCCGCGGGCTCGTCCGTGGAGCTGGCCGCGGCCTCGACCGCCTTCGAATCCGCGCCAGGCTTGCCGGCCGGCGCCTTGGCCTCCGCGCGCACGACCGCCGTGCCGCGCGCGAGCCCGGTGAAGTGGAACTTGCCCTCGGCATCGGCCTTGGTGGACTGCTCGTTGCCCCCGAAGAAGCTGAAGCCCTCGTTCTCCTCCTGCTTCTCGGGCGTGAAACGCAGCAGCACGCTCGCGCCGGCGGCCGGCCCGCCCTCGGGCCAGTGCACCGTGCCCGCGATCCCGTTCCCGCGCCGCAGCACGACGCGCAAGCCCTGCTGCGCCGAGCCTTCCGCGAGCGAGGCGAAGGGCAGCTTCTCCTTCAGGAAACCCTCCTTCTCGACCGTCAGCGTGCCCTTCGCCGCGGGCGTGCCGCGCAGGTCGAAGTTGCCGTCGACACCCGTCTTCTTGCCGTGGTAGTTCGTCCAGCCGTCGCCACTGGGCTCGTTCGGTGCCTGGTAGAAGAAGCTCGCCTCGGCGACGGGCTTGCCGTCCTCGTCGACGACCTGGCCCGCGAGGCGCGCGCCGGTCTTGAGCGTGATCTCGACGTCGACGGCCTTGCCGTTCTCGGCCTTGATGTCGTTCTTCTGCGTGCGCGTGAACGCGACCGCGTCGATCGAGAGCGACCAGCCGCTCTTGCCCGGCACGCCGCCGAGTTCGAAGCGCTCGTCGGCGCCGATCTCGCCCGCGATGTTGCGCCGCGCGTTGTTCTCGTCGCCGGGCTCGTACATCATGCGGTAGGCCTGCACGCTCGTCCCGGCGAGCGAGCTGTCCTGGCTCGTGACGCCCAGCGGCAGCACGACATGGCCGCGGATCCAGCCGCCGAGCAGCGGCGTGAGCTCGACCGGATCGATGCTCGCGCCGGCCTTCGAGGGCAGCTTCACCTTCTGGTCCTCGGGCAGGTACGAGTAGCGGCCCTTGAGCCGCAGCCAGCCGGTGCGCGTGCCTTGCGAAAAGGCGACGCGGTAGCTGCCATCGCGCGCGACCTCGGCCGAGTGCAGCGCGTCGTTCGAGAACTTCTTGCCGCGCGCCTCGATCACGATCTTCTCGTCGGGCGGCGTCCCATCGGGCAGGCGCACCTTGCCCTCGACCCAGGTCGCGTTCTTGAGCTCGGCCTCGAGCGGCGTCAGGACCGTGGTGGAGGAGCCCGACTTCGCCGCGACGGAGGCCTTCTCGACCAGCTTGCGCTCAGGTCCGCCCGCGTCGGGCGTGGCTTCGATCGCGGCCGAATCGGAAGGCTTCGGCTGCGGTGCGGCGGCCTCGACCAGCGCCTTGTCGGACTCCAGCGCAGGACTCGCGCTCTTCTGCGTCAGTATCCACAGTCCGGCGGCGCCGAGGCCGAGCACGGCGATCAAACCGACGAGGACGAACAGGGGACGACGGGTCATGGCGAGGCTCCTCCGCTGGACCCAAAGAGTGTAGCGCGGGCTACTTCGCGTGGCGCAGGAGCACTTCGAGGCTGCTTTCCTTGCCGGAATCCGCGATCAGCGTCTCCGTGCCGGACCAGCCGCCCGCCGCGCTGAACTCGAGCGCGTAGGTTCCCGCCGCGAGGCCGTAGCGCAGGCGCACGGGCCACTGCGGATCGAAGTTCGCCTCGTAGACGCGGTTGCCGCGCGTGTCGCGCAGTACGAGTTCGAGCGCGAGAGGCTGCACGCCCGCGGGCCACTTCGCGCTGAGCGTGACCATCGCGGCCGGGCCGACGCTGAGCTCGACCTGCTCCTCGCGGCCGGCGCGCACGCGCAGCGGCGCCGCGACCGCGCCCTCGTAGGTGTAGCCGCTCGCGCGCAGGCCGTAGCTGCCCTCGGAGAGCCCGCGCAGCACGAAGCTCGCGTCCGGATCGACGCGCGTGCTCGCGACCGCGTGCCCGCTCTCGTCGTAGGCGAGCACGCGCAGCAGGCGCTCGCCGCCCTCGGGTGCGCCGTGCACCGTGCCGCGAATCGTGCAGCCGGGCGTGAGCACGATCTCCACGTCGTTGCGCGTCGCACCCGCGGCGAGTTCGATCCCGCGCAGACGCGCCGCGCCGAAGACGGACTCGGCGTCGGGCTTCGAGACCGGGAGCGCGCGCAACTCGTACGTGTCCGGCGGCAGGAAGACGAAGGCGAAGTGGCCCTCCGCATCCGAGCTCTGCAGCGGTCCGATCACGCCGTAGTCGTCCGCATGTACGGGAGACGCCGCCGACCCCGAGAGCGTGACCTGCACGCCCGCCTGCGGGATTCCCGCTCGATCGACGACGCGGCCGGAGAGGCTCGCGCCGGGCAGATCGAAGTCGAGCTGCTGTTCGTGCTCCGTGCCGAGCGTGTGCTCGCGCTGCAGGAACAGGCCGCCGCCCGCGCCGAGCACCTGGAAGCGGTAGGAACCGGCACCGGGGATCCAGAGCTCGTACTCGCCGCGCTCGTTCGTGCGCGCGCGCGGGGCTTCGCGGTAGTAGATCTCGTCGCTCTCGGCCGCGATCCAGATGCGCGGCAGCAGGCGCTCGCCGCAGCGCACGTGGCCCGTGAGGTGCAGCGCACCGGCCGGGATGCCGCCGAGCACGACTTCGACCGTCTGGCCCGGCGCGACTTCCACGCCGCGCTCTCCGCCGCAGGCTTCGAAGAGGTTGCCGAGATAGGGCGAGTCGGCGCGCAACTCCTCGAGCTCCTCGCGCGGCAGCTTGAAGCTCACGAGCTGATCGCCGGGAACGGCCTTCGTGAATTCGAAGCGGCCGGCGGCATCGGTTTCGCCGAACTGCGCCTTGCCCGTGGCGAGTTCCTGGCAAGAGAGCGCGATCCCTGCGCGCGGCGCGTCGTGCGCGTCGAGCACCAGCGCCCGGATGCGGCCGTACTCGCGCAGCTCCAGGCGCAGGTTGCGCTTGCGTTCGCCCGGCGCGAGCTCGAACTCGTTCGCGGCGCTGGATGCGAACTCGTCGCTCATCGCGACCAGACGCAGTCGCCCCGTCGGAGCAGGGTTGAGCGTGAACAGGCCCTGCTCGTCGGTCATCGTCGAGTCCTCGGGCTGGTCCTCGGGTCCGCGGTCGCTGCGCCACTGGATGTACTGCACGCGCGCGAGCGGCGCCGGCTTGCCGTCGGGAAGCACGACCAGGCCGTCGATGCGTGCGTCCGGCTCGGGTCCGGCTGCCGCGTCGGGCGACGCGCGTGTGCCTTCGGCCATCGCGCGCGCGGCGGCGGCGCTGTCGGAGAGCGGCAGCGCAGCGTCGGCACTCTCGAGCTTCGCCCGTTCCTGCTCCTCGACGCTTTTGACGAGCACGCGCGTGCCATCCGCTTGCAGTTGATTCTCGCTGCGCGCGCGCAAGAAGAGGAAGAGCAGGAGCAGCGCCCCGAAGAGCGCCATCGCGAGCAGTGTGCGCCTCACCGCGCGACCTCCGCGCGCGGGAACTGCAGCGTGAGCTCCAGCCGCGCCTCGCCGACGAGCGCGATGGGTTTCTCGAGCACGCGGCCATCGGCCGAGCGCACGCTGACGATGAAGGAACCGCGCGGCAGCACGCCCACGCTCGCCCAGCCGCCTTCGAGCTCGCCTTCCGAGAGAACGAGGCCGCTCGCATCGCGCACCTGCTCGCGGCAACCTGCGCAGGGCGTGCCGGAATCCTCGAGCACGCGCATCAGCACCTCGGTCGCCGGCTGCAGCGCGAGTTCGACCCAGCCCGCGGCGTCGGGACTGATACTCAGCGGATCGCACAATGGCGAGGCCAGCGCTCCGACGTGCGCGCAGAGCCGGTAGCTGCCTTGCGCGAGTTCCGCGCTGCGGAAGTGCAGCTCCGCATCGCATGCGACGCGCAGGAGATAGTTGCCGCCCGCATCGAAGACGTCCACGAAGCCGCCAGCCGTGGGCTCTTCCGGCCCGCCCGTCAGCATGCCCTGCAGCAGGCAAGCCGGGCCGAGCACGAGGCGCAGCTCCTCGCGCGTGCTCGCGCCGGACTCGATCCGGATCCGTCCGCTGCTCGCGTGCGAGTGTTCGCGATTCCCGGCGCGCAGCTCGTAGGTGCCGGGGGCGAGCGCGTCGAACTCCACGCGGCCCTCCTCGTCGCTGGCGCGCTCGATCGCGCAGGCCGCGGGCGTGTGTTCGTCGGCGCTCGACTCGTGCACCACCAGGCCGACCCACTGCCAAGCGAGCGGCTTGCCCTCCGGGTCGACAACGCGCGCCGAGATGCGGCCGCAGGCGAGTTCGAAATCGAGTGCAGACTCGTCGCCCGGCGGGACGCGCACGCGCTGCGTGAGCGCCGCCGCGTTCTTGCCCGTGCCGATGCGGAAGGCAAGCGTGCCGGACTGCTGCAGGCCGAGTTCGTACGTGCCCTGTGCATCGCACTGCGCCCAGGCGAGACGCGTAATGCCCGGCGCGCAATCCGGCTCCACCCAGACCCAGGCTCCCGGGAGCGGCTCGCCGCCGCGCAGCACGCGCCCGTGCACGCGCACACAACCCGGACTGCTGCCGCCGAGGTTCACGACCGACTCGGTCGCGGTGCGCACTTCGACCCTGGCCCGGGCTTCGGGCATGCCGAAGAGCCGCGCGAGCGGAGCGCACTCCTCCTGCACGCGAGCCTGCAGCTCCCAGCCGGCCACCGCGCTGAGCACGTGCTGGCCCGCGCTCACGTCGCTGAAGCGGAACTCGCCGCGCGGCCCGATCTCCGAGCTCGCGACACCTAGCCCCGTGCGCGCGCTGGGCTCGTCGAGCATCACGCGCTGTCCCTCGAGGGGGTGACCGAGCGAGTCGAGTGCGGTGCCGCGGATGCTGCCGCGCTCACGCAGCACGAGGCGCAGCTCGCGTGCCTCGGCGAGTTCCTCGCAGGCGATGCTGCGCGGCTCGGCCTCGTCCCACTCGCCGCCTTGGGCCCCGATCTGCAAGCTGCCGCGCAGGTCGGCCGGAAGGCGCAACTCGAAGCGTCCGTTGGACTGGGTCCTGCACTGGCAGGCAAAAGGGGGCGAGCTCGCGTACACGACTGCACGCGCGACGGGTTCTCCGTTCGGAGCCAGCACGATTCCGCGCAGCACGCTTCCGCCTTGCGTGCCTGCCTCGCCAGGCTGGGCACGATCCACTCGCGCAGGACCGGCCTCCGATTCGAGCTGCACCTTGGACTCCGCGGGTAGCGAGTGCGCCTGCACATCGGGCGCTCGCCGGTCGTCCCTGGTCGAGCTCCCGCGCGACCCGCAGCGCAGCAACAACCCCCCCGCGAGCAGGCCGGCGAGCACGAACAGCAGGGAGCGCGAGCGCATACTTCGTTCCGCTATCCACGGGAGTGTAATGAGTTACACGAACGGCGCCGCCCTACACTCGCAGCGGTGCGAACGGCAGCCCTCGCGGTCCTCATCTTGGCTCTCACCAGCGGCTGCCGTTCCACTTCCGAGGGGACGGCCTTCGAGCGCCACCGCAGCGGGCCGATCTGGGGTGCGGCCGCGGGCGACGTGTTCGAGCACTCGCCGCAGCGCGAGCTGCTCTACGGTATCGCCGGCCTGACGCTCGTGGCGGCACCCTTCGACCAAGCGCTCTCGAACGAGAGTTCCGAGGACCAGGTCCTCACCTCGGGAAACACGGCATCGGGCGACACGCTCGCGATCGCGCTCGGCGGGGCTGCGCTGGCCTACGGCGGCTTCGAGTGGGGCAAGTCGGGCGAGAGCCTGGAATTCGAGATCGCCGCGGAGTCGCTCGTCGCGACCGAGGCCGCCGTGGGCGCGCTCAAGCTCGTCACGCACCGCGAGCGGCCCGATGGCAGCAATCACGACTCGTTCCCCTCGGGGCACACCGCCTTCGCCTTCGCGGGCGCGACGCTGCTCGCGAACGCGATCGACGACGATGCGCAGGGACATCCGAACCAGCTCGGGTACCTGCTCTACCTGCCGGCGCTGTACGTCGCGGTCGATCGCGTCGAAGCGGGCAAGCACTACGTCACCGACGCCGGCGTCGGGGCTCTGATCGGGATCTTCGTGGCCGACTGGGTGCGCAGCGCGCACAAGCCCTGCGCGGGCGAGGAGCGCTCCACGATCTATTCGTCCGGGAAGCCCCGCCTGGCCTTCGATCTCGAACCCTACGCGGACGAGCAGTCGCGTGGCGTATCGCTCGAGTGGTCCTTCTGAACGCTACATGCGCAGCGTGAAACCGTCGCGCTCGTGGCCGGTCAGCAGCAGCTTGCGCTCGTGCCGGACGCCCTCGCGCGTCACGAGTGCGACGCGGTAGAGCCCGGGCGGCAACGTCAGGTCGAGTTCGCCCTGCCAGACGCGCTGGTCGGCGCGCAGGAATCCGAGTGCGTCGCTGACGAGCACGCGCACCGGCGCGGCGTGGTCGCCCACTTGCACGCGCAGCGCGATCCCGCGGCCGAGCAGCGCGCTCGTCTGCACGCGCTCGCACTCCTCGAGGGCCACGATTCCGGCCGAGCGCGCCGCGCGCCCCTCGCAGCTGAAGCTCAGCACGTATTCGCCGGGCAGCGCCGCATCGAAGGCGTAGCGCCCGAGCGCATCGGTCGTGGCGATCATCAGGCCGCCCAAGGCCTCGCGCATGCCCGCGGTGACGCGCGCCCCCGCGACCGGCGCGCCGTACTCGTCCAGGACGCGGCCGCGCAGTGAGCCTGCGCGCAGCAACACGACCTCGCAACCCGTGCGCGCCTCGCCCGGTTCGAGCCCGAGCACGCGCGCGGCCTGCGCGCGCCAGCGCGGGTCCTCGATGCGCAGCGTCAAGTCGCCCGGCGGCAGCTCGCGCGCCTCGAACGCGCCCGACTCGTCGCTCGTCACCGCCTGCACGTCGCCGAACGGGTCGATCGCGAGCGGCCGCTGCGCGTCGAATCCGCGCCAGAAGGAGAGCGTCACGCCGGGCAGGCCGTTTCCCGCGCGGTCGACGATGCGCCCCGAGAGGCTCGCGGCCTCGACCAGCGCCCATTCGAATTCCGTTGCGTCGCCCTCGCGCAGCGCCGGCGCGGTGATGCACAGCGGCGCGAAATCGCGCGGATGCGCGCACAGCACTCCGCTCATCCCCGCCGCGGCGCCGCTGAGCTCGAACCCGCCCTCCTCATCGGTCTCGGTGGCGTGCAGCTCCTGGCCCTCGATCCAGACCCACGAGCCCGCGAGCGGCCGCGAGGGCAGGCGCTCGCCCCCCGGCGCCACGAACCTTCCGCGCAGGACGCCGCGCAGCGCGGGCGCGAGCACGATCTCGATCGAACTCTCGCCCGGGCGCGCTTCGATCCAGAGCGGACGCAGATCGAGCCAATGCGAGTCGAGCGCGAGGTAGAAGCCCGCCTCTTCGAGATCCAGTGTGAAGCCGAAGTCGCCGCAGGCATCGACGCGCGCGCCCGCGAGCGCCGCTCCCGTGATCGGCGCGCTCGCGATCCCGCGGCGCGCGAGCACGCTGACCGAGGCGCCGGGCGGAGTGGCCTCGGGCAGGATCACGTGCCCGTGGATCCAGATCGGCGTCGGAGCCTGCGCGCTCGCGGGAAGCGCGAGCACGAGCGCGGCGATCAGGGCGGAGCTCGGGTGCATGGGGGGAGGCGGACGCGGGAGTCGTACGCTTGGCACCCCTAGGTTCTTCCCGGAGGCTGGTTGCGGGTATTGTGCGCGACCACACGCGGGACACCGGGAATTCCCGCTCCGAATGGGGGTCCGCGGGCAGCGCCGGAGAGCGCGAGCGCAAACTACTGGCGCGCAATGGCTTGCGGCGGTCGCGCACAGCATAGGCGACCAGAATCCCGATCAGCCGCCGCGCGTGTGCATCTCAAGATGCGGATTGCCCTGCAGTTCCGCGCTCCCCGCCAGCGGCTCGCGTTGGTGCAGCGCGAGCCGCTCCTCGGCTCCGCGATCGCTGCGCCTAGTCCAAGTCCGCGCAATCAAGTCGGCGAGGTCCGCTGCGCTCGCGCCTGCGCGCAGCGGGCCGCGCAGGTCGAGGCCCGAGCGCGCGTAGAGGCAGGTGAACCACATGCCGTCGGCGGTCAGGCGGCTGCGGTCGCAAGTCGAACAGAAGGGCTGGGTCGTCGACGCGATGATCCCGAAGACGGTGCCGTCGGCGAGCAGGAAGCGCTCGGCGGGGGCGCTCGAGTGTTCGACGAGCGGCGTGACGGGCCCGTAGGCGGCGGCGATGCGCTGCAGCATCTGTGCGCGCGTGAGCACGGAGTCCATCGACCAGTGCGTCGCGCCGCCGACATCCATGTATTCGATGAAGCGCACTTCGGCGTCGTGCGCGCGCGCGAACTCGAGCAGCGGCACGAGCTCGTCGTCGTTGGTGCCGCGCAGCATCACGCTGTCGAGTTTGAGCTGCTTGAAACCGGCTTCCCTGGCCGCGGCGATCCCGTCGAGGACGTCGTGCAGGCCGTCGCGGCGCGTCAACGCGCGGAAGCGCTCGGGCTGGAGCGTGTCGAGGCTGACGGTCAGGCGATGCAGGCCGGCCTGCGCGAGAGCCGGTGCGAGCGCGCGCAGCAGCAGGCCGTTGGTGGTCAAGGCGAGGTCGCGGATCGCCGGCTGCGCGGCGAGCAGGCCGACGAGCACCGGCAGATCCTTGCGCAGCAGCGGCTCGCCGCCGGTCAGGCGCAGCTTCTCGACCCCGAGCAGCGTGAAGGCCTCGACGGTGCGCGCGATCTCCTCGAAGGAGAGGATCAGCGACTTGGCGAACCAGGCGTAGCTCTCCTCGGGCATGCAGTAGGCGCAGCGCAGGTTGCAGCGGTCGGTGACCGAGAGGCGCAGGTTCGCAAGCGCGCGGCCATGCAGATCGAGGGGCGGCATCGAAGGCGATTGTATGCCAGAGGCAGCTGGCAGGCCCTGGGCGGGACGCCGGGGTAACGAGTTTGTGGCAGGTGGAACCCCGTGCAAGGAAGCGGGCTGCCCGCCGGCGCCGATGCCGATACCATGGGGCCATGATCCTCACCGCCTTGCTCTTGATGGCGCTCGTCTCGCCCCCCGCGACGGCAGCGCCGCTACCCGAACCCGCGCTGCTCGCGCAGGAGAAGCCGTCGCCGGCCGACCCGCTCGATGCAGAGTACGACAAGTTGATGCAGGAGGCGCAGACGGCCCTCAGCACCTACCAGGAGAAGAAGAAGGCGGATCCCAAGACGCCGCCCTGGCAAGCCGGCATGTGGGACAAGTTCGAGGCGCTCTCGAACAAGGGCCATGGCCGCTCGCTGCTCTGGCTGGCGCAGAATGCGCAGCACAAGTACGAGGGCAAGAAGGAAGCGCTGGCGAAGAAGCTCGAGCTCTACGGTCAGCTGATCGAGAAGCACGGCAGCTCGGCCTGGTCGGACGCGATCGTTCCCGCCATCACGCGCGAGAAGAAGTACTTCGGCATGGCCGAGATGGACAAGCTGCTCACGCAGCTGAAGACGAGCTCGAAGAACCCAGAGGCGCAGGCCGCGGCGCTCGATGCGCTCTCGACCGTGCTGACCGGGACGTCGGCCGGCGAGTCCGAGCGCAAGCGCGCCGCCGAGTACAAGGATGAGCTCGTCAAGAACTTCCAGGACACGAAGATCGTCAGCCGCATCAACGCGAAGGACTTCAGGGAGAAGAGCCTCGCCATCGGCAAGCCCGTGCCCGACTTCAGCGCCAAGGACATCGAAGGCGCCGACTTCAAGCTCAGCGACTACAAGGGGAAGGTGGTGCTGCTCGACTTCTGGGGCTTCTGGTGAGGCCCTTGCCGGGCCATGTTCCCGCACGAGCGGTCGCTCGTGGAACGACTCAAGAACGAGCCCTTCGTCCTGATCGGCGTCAACACCGACCCCAGCAAGGACCTGTACCGCGAAGAGGCCAAGAAGAACGGCATCACCTGGCGCTCGGCGATCGACGGCTCGACGGAAGGCCCGATCTGCTCCAAGTGGGGTGTCGAGGGTTTCCCGACCCTCTACCTGATCGACTCCAAGGGCACGATTCGCGACTACTGGCTGGGCGTCGACGAAGCCGGCGAGAAGCGAATGAACGAGATGATCGACAAGCTCGTCGCCGAGGCCAAGGCCAAGTAGCTTCCACGGACCCTCGATTTCCACGCCGGGCGCCCACGCGTCCGGCGTGGTAGTTTTGTGAGCTGTATGCCGACGCTGAACACACTCCTCCTCTGCTCCCTGCTCCTCGCCGCGCCCCAGGGCGGCACGCCTCCGCATCCGGCACCCGCGCAGCCGGCGACCGAGAAGCAGGATCCCGCGCGCACGCGCGAGCTCGACCTGCAGTACCAGATGCTCTGCGACACCTACGCGCGCTCGGAGGTCGAATGGAACGACCTGCTGCGCGTCTACGCCGGCGAGGCGCAGAAGCGCAACGAGACGCTCGCGAAGCATCCCGCGAAGCAGTACTGGGAGCGCTTCCAGAAGCTCGCGAACGACGGGCAGGGCCGCGCGCTGGTCTGGATGGCGGGCCACGCCGAGAACATGTATCCCGAGCGCGAGACCGCCACGCAGCAGAAGCAGGTGCTGTTCCGCAAGCTGATCGACGAGCACGCCTCCGATCCCTGGGCGCTGGAGACGGTCGTGTCGCTCTCGCTGCAGCGCTACTGGCTCGAGACCAAGGGCGTCCAGAGCCTGCTCGAGGACTTCGTCAAGCAGACCAAGAACCGCGAGTTCGCGGCGACCGCGCTCTCGAAGGAGATGGCGATCCTCTCGGGCGCCGCGTCGAAGACCGAGGAGCAGAAGCAGGCCGACGAAGTCCGCGACCGGATCATCCACGACTACTCCGACACCGAGGTGGGCAAGAAGCTCGCCGAGCGCCTGTCGGCCAAGGACTCGGGCGTGCAGCCCGGCCTCGCGGCGCCGGACTTCACGGGCAAGGACGTCGACGGGGCGGAGATCAGTCTCGCCTCGGCGCGCGGAAAAGTCGTGCTGCTCGACTTCTGGGGCTTCTGGAGCGCGCAGAGCCGCGCGATGATCGCGCATCTCAACGAGCTCGCCGCGCAGCACGCCGCGGACCCGTTCGTGATCCTCGGCGTCGCCACCGACGAGGATGCCGTGCGCTTCCGTGAACTCTCGAAGGAACAGAAGGTCGGCTGGCGCTCGGTCTGGGACGGCGGTCGCGCCGGACCGGTCTCGCGCCTCTACCAGGTGCACGCGTTCCCTTCGCTGCTCCTGCTCGACCCGAGCGGCAAGGTGCGCAAGGTCTGGGTGATCCAGCCCAGCGACAAGGTGCTCGACGAGGAGATCGCTGCCGCGCTCGCGGCCGCGAAGGCCCCCCCGAAGTAGGCTCCGCGCGCGCCTAGAGCTTCTTCAGCCAGGCGCTGAAGGCGTCCTCGAGCTTGGGCAGTTCCTTGCCGAAGCTCTTCAGGAACAGATCGCTCGAGGTCAACGGCTTGTCCTTCTCGGCGGGCAGGCCCGCGATGACGGCGTCGACCAGCGCTCCGCGGCAGGTCTGCTCCCATTGCGCGAAGCGCCGCGCGACGTCCTCGCCCGCGCTGCTGCGCAGGAAGCGCACGAACGCCCAGCTCTCGGCGTAGAAGGAGTGCGCTCGCTCGGGGTCGGAACCGAGCAGGCGCGCGGCGTTTCCTTCGAGCAGCTCGCGCAGTCCGAAGGGCAGCGTCGATGCGCGCAGCGGCTCGAGGCGCGCGGCCGCCATCAGGCCGCCGACGGAGAGCTTGCCTTCCTGCAGACTGTAGACGCCCTGCCCGCCGTAGCTCTCGGCGAGACCCTCCGAATACCAGCTCGGCATCGACGAGCGCGAGATCGCGAAGTGGAAGCTGTGCGTCATCTCGTGCAGGCACACGCCGGCGACCTCGCCCTCCTGGATCTT
>Ga0302299_10001152_pt1 | contig 15760 bp, 14 predicted proteins | sample III_Fen_N3_4_FD_198795 | JGI IMG/M metagenome (GOLD analysis project Ga0302299, IMG submission 198795) | Peat permafrost microbial communities from Stordalen Mire near Abisko, Sweden - III_Fen_N3_4 | ecosystem: Environmental > Terrestrial > Soil > Wetlands > Permafrost | place: Sweden: Abisko... | reverse complement strand
CGACGAGGTGGCGGTGGCGACCGGGGCCTGCGAGGTGGCCGGCGCCAAGGAGGTGTTCAGCACCGACGACCCGGAGGAGGGCGAGCTGTTCGTGCAGGCCCGCCGGCTGCACTTCACGGCCATCGAGACCCGCGGGTCGGTGCTGCCCGAGGACGTCGGCGTGCCGATCCCGCACCTGCCCGCGCTGCTCGAGGCCGTCGAGGCCATCGCCGTGCGGCACGAGGTCGAGATCCCGGTGGTCGCGCACGCCGGAGACGGCAACACCCACCCGGCGATCATCTATCCCCCCGGGGATGCCGACGCCGAACGACGTGCGCGGCTCGCCTTCGACGAGATCATGGCCACGGCCATCGAGCTCGGGGGCACGATCACCGGCGAGCACGGCGTGGGCCGGCTCAAGGTCGGCTCGCTCGAGGCCCAGCTCGGCCCGCAGGTGATGGCCCTGACGCGGCGGGTGAAGGACGCCCTCGACCCGCTCGGCATCCTCAACCCCGGCGCGGGCTTCTAGCCGACCGCACCGACGTCGACCCGTGCTGAGCTGATGCTGGACGGCCCACCCCTGTGCGGGGTGGGCCGTCCGGTGCTCCGGGCCGGGTCGGGCACGCTCGCCCCTGCACTTCGAGGTGCCCGGCCCGGGGTCTGTGGGGTCAGAAGGCCGACTCGGGTACGTCCATGAGCAGCGAGTCGGTCGCCTCGGCGATCGCCCGCTCGGCGGACAGGCGGGGCAGGATCTGCCGGGCGTAGAACTGCGCGGCCGCCACCTTGCCCTCGTAGAAGTCCTTGTCCTTGCCGGACGCACCGGCAGCGAGGGCGTCGAGCGCCACGGAGGCCTGGCGCAGCAGCAGCCAGCCGACGACGAGGTCACCGGCACCGAGCAGCAGCCGCGAGGTGTTCTGCCCGACCGAGTAGAGGTTGGTGAGCTCGCCACCGTTGCGCGGGTCGCTCTTCATCAGCTCGCCGACCATGAAGCCCAGGATGCCCTGGACGTCCTCGAGGCCCTGGCCGAGCAGCTCGCGGTCGTGGTCGAGGCGGCCATCGTGGGTGCCGAGGTCCTTGGCGAACTCCTGCATCTGGGTGGACAGGTAGGTGAGCGCCTGGCCCTTGTCCTTGACGATCTTGCGGAAGAAGAAGTCCAGGCCCTGGATGGCGGTGGTGCCCTCGTAGAGCGTGTCGATCTTGGCGTCGCGCACGTACTGCTCGACCGGGTAGTCCTGCAGGAAGCCGGAGCCGCCGAAGGTCTGCAGCGACTCGGTGCCCAGCAGCACCCAGGCCCGCTCGGAGCCCAGGCCCTTGACGATGGGCAGCAGCAGGTCGTTGACCCGGCTGGCGATGTCGGCGGCCGAGCCGCGCTCGAACTCCATCGAGCCCGAGGACAGCAACTCCTGGTCGACGATGTCCTGCTGGCTCGCGGTGAACAGCACCAGCGCGCGCAGGCCCTCGGAGTAGGCCTTCTGGGTCATCAGCGAACGGCGCACGTCGGGGTGGTGGGTGATGGTGACGCGCGGCGCGGTCTTGTCGGTGGACTGCGTGAGGTCGGCGCCCTGCACGCGCTGCTTGGCGTAGTCGAGGGCGTTGAGGTAGCCGGTCGACAGGGTGGCGATCGCCTTGGTGCCCACCATCATCCGGGCGTTCTCGATGACGTGGAACATCTGGGCGATGCCGTCGTGCACGTCGCCGAGCAGGGTGCCGACGGCCGGCCGCTCACCGCCGAAGGTGAGCTCGCAGGTCGTGGAGACCTTCAGGCCCATCTTCTTCTCGACGTTGGTGACGTAGACGCCGTTGCGCTCGCCGAGCTCGCCGGTCTCGAGGTCGACGTCGTACTTGGTGAGGATGAAGAGCGAGAGCCCCTTGGTGCCGGGGCCGGCGCCCTCGGGACGGGCGAGCACGAAGTGCACGACGTTGTCGACCATGTCCGACTCGGCGCTGGTGATGAAGCGCTTGACGCCGCTGATGCTCCAGGTGCCGTCGGCGTTCTGGGTCGCCTTGGTGCGACCGGCGCCGACATCGGACCCGGCATCGGGCTCGGTGAGCACCATCGTGCAGTGCCAGTTGTGCTCGACGATCCAGTGCGCGAGCTTCTTCTGGTCGTCGTTGCCGAGCGCGTAGAGCAGCTTGGCGAAGCCGTAGGAGGCCGCGAACATCGCGACCGCGGGGTTCGAGCCGAGCAGCATCTCGTTGACGGCCCAGCGCAGACTGGGCGGAGCCACGGTGCCACCGAGCTCGGCGTTGAGGTCGATGCCCCAGAAGCCGCTGTCGCGGTAGGCGTCGAAGGACTTGCGGAACGACTCCGGCATGGTGACCGCCTGAGTGACCGGGTCGTACACCGGCGGGTTGCGGTCACTGTCCGAGAAGGACTCGGCGAGCTCGTTCTCGGCCAGGCGCGAGACCTCCTTGAGCATCTCGCGGGCGGTGTCGGAGTCGATGTCCTCGTACGGGCCGGAACCCAGCACGTCACCTCGGCCGAGCACCTCGAAGAGGTTGAACTCGATGTCGCGCAGGTTGCTCTTGTAGTGGCCCATGGCCGCGTCCTCCAGTAATAGGTCAGTGAGCGCTTGCTTACTAGTGTGCTACCCACCGGTAACAAATTCAAGAGCCCGGACCCTGTGACATCCCGAACTGCGTATCGGACCCGCTCGCCCGGCGGGATCTGGTAAACGCACTCCCGCGCTGTGCGGGCACCCGCTCGCGCGCGTGACCCGACGGCATACTTCGCTCGTGAGCATCGTCCCCGTCCCGCTGCGCCGGCGAGTCGTCGCGCGCGACAGCGGCGAGCACGAGCGGGTCTCCACGCCGCTCGAGCTCCTCTTCGACCTCGTCTTCGTCGTCGCGATCGCGAGCAACGCCGCCGAGCTGCACCACGGCCTGGCCGGCGCGCACTACACCGCGATCGTGGGCTACTCGATGACCTGGTTCGCGATCTGGTGGGCTTGGCTGAACTACACCTGGTACGCCTCCGCCTACGACAACGACGACGTCATCTTCCGCCTGCTCACCTTCGCGATCATGGTGGGGGCGTTGTTCCTCGCCGCCGGAGTGCCCGACATCTTCGCCGACGGCCAGTCCGTGACGGTGGTCGTCGGCTACGCCATCATGCGGTTCGCGATGGTCGGGCTGTGGCTCCGGGCGGCGGCGGGACACCCCGAACGCCGCGAGACCGCGCTCTGGTACGCGGCCGGCATCACCGTGGTGCAGGTGCTCTGGATCGCCAGGCTCGCCGTCCCCGAGTCCTGGTACGTCCCCTCGTTCTTCTTCCTGGTGGGCCTCGAGCTGTTGGTGCCGGTGCTGGCCGAGCAGCGCCACGGCTACACCCCGTTCCACCCGCACCACATCGCCGAGCGCCACGGGCTGCTGACGATCATCGTCCTCGGCGAGGTCATCCTGTCGGCCGTGGTGGCGATCCAGCAGGTCATGTCACCCCAGGGCGGGGGACTCACCTGGGCGCTGGCCCCCCTGATCGCCGGGGGGCTGCTCATCGTGTTCTCGCTGTGGTGGATGTACTTCGCCCGCGACAACGCGAGCATCGTCGAGAACCCGCGCGCGGTGTGGGTGTTCGGCTACGGCCACCTCCCGGTGTTCGCGTCGATCGCGGCGGTGGGCGCCGCGCTGGCCGCGGCGGTCGACGTCGTGGAGGGCGACGCGGATGCCGGCACCCGCCCGATCGCGCTCGCCCTCGCCGTCGCGGTGTCGATCGTCGCGCTCGCGATCTCCGGGTTGCACGCGATGAGCGACCGCGAGACGGTGGCGACGATGGTGCCGGCGGTGGTGGTGACCGTGACCTGCCTTGCGGTGGCCCTGTTCGTGCCGTCGATGGGGATGGCCGTGCTCCTCATCGGCGTGGTGCTCGCGACCATGGTGGGGGTGCGCGTCGTGTCGGTGGCGCGCTCGACGGGGGGAACGGGATGAGTGACGACGGCACGGCGTCCACACCGCTGCGCCTGGCGCGCGAGGCCCGCGAGGCGGGCCAGCTGTGGAAGGCCCGCGACCTGCTCGGCGATCACGTCGAGGGCAGCCGCGACCCCGAGGCGCTCGTCGAGCTCGGCGAGGTGCTCTTCGAGATGGGTGACCTGCCACGGGCCGGTGCCGTCTGGTTCGCCGCCGGCGCCAAGGGCCCCGACGTCGACGCTGCGGTGGCCGCCTGGCGCGAGCAGTCGCACGACGACTTCGCCGTGATGTGGGCCGGGCTGCCGGCCTCCGCTCGCTCGCAGCCCCGTCCGCGCCGGATCGAGGCTCTGCGCGAGCGGGCGCTGAACTCCGAGGCCGCCGCCGTCGCGGAGGTCGCTGCGGCCGACGGGGCGGCCGGTGTGGTGGAGGACGACGACGACGTAAGCGGCTTCGACGCCGCCTGGCTCATCGCCTGGGTGCTGGCCGTGCTGTTCGTCGTGCTCGCGGTGATCGGCGCGGTCACGGCGCTCGGCTGGCTGTTCCCCGGCTGACGGGTCAGGCCGTGGCGCGGCCGGTGAGCACGAGCGCCCAGCCGAGCCCTCCGGTGGCGGCGACGGCGGTGACCACCCGCACCAGGTTCCAGCGGGCCCAGGTGGACTCGCCGAAGGTGGTGCGCAGCGCTGCCGGCTCAGCGGGGCCGAGGGCGTCGGGGTCGACGGCGGCCTTGAGGGCGTCGTTGCGCGGTAGGTGCACCCGGGCGGTCACGACCATCGCGACGACGTGCAGCACCAGCGCCGCCGCCACCCACGCTGCGGCGGGCTGGCCCCATGTGCGCGCCAGGGAGACCACCGTGAGCACCGGGGCGCCGAGGAAGCCCAGGACCATGAACCACGGGTTGAGGATGGCCCGGTCGAGGGCGGCGAAGGACGCGACGAAGGTGCGGTCGTCGAGCGTGCGCAGGCCGGGCATCACGGTGTGGGCGTAGAGCAGGTAGACCCCCGCGAGCAGCCCGCTCACGACCGTCGCGGCCAGGACGGCGGCGAGCGTGAGCGTGGCGCCGGTCATCCGCCGAGCGCCGGGGTCGGCGTGGGGGCGGGGGCGGCGCTGGGCCCGCGTGAGCCCACTGGCCGCCGCCACGCGGTCGACTTCCGCCAGTAGAGGTAGGTGCCGAGCCCGATCGGGATGGGCACCAGGAACGTCGCGATGCGGTACAGCAGCACCGCGGCGAGCACGGCCGCCTGGTCGGACTGGGGCAGCCCGTGGCCGAGCACCCCCACCAGCACCACCTCGGCCACCCCGAGGCCACCCGGTGTGGGGATCAGTAGCGACGCGAAGGTGACGAGCCCCCACGCGACGAGGATGACGGCCCACGAGATCGTCGCCTCGTCCAGGCCCTGCATCCGCACGCAGATCCCGAGCACCAGCACGACGGTCAGCTGGGAGATGACCATCGTCACGGTGAGCCGGCCCCAGCACAGGCGCAGCAGGCGCACCATCTGGGTGCGGAACAGCGGCAGCGCCTCGGTGAGGCCGGGGTCGGGGATGCGGGTGACGCGGCGGCGCAGGCGGCCGACCAGCCGGTCGCAACGCGTACCCAGCCGGGTCGCGAAGCCCTCGCTGCGCAGGATGAGGGTGAGCAGCACGACCGCCACCACCACGAGTGCGGTGAGCCCCAGCGCCACCCACGCCACCCACCCCGGGCCCCAGCCCTGGAGCACCACCATGACGAGGCCGATTGCCAGCAGGATGTACTTCGTCATCTGCGACCACGTGCCGGTGACGATGACCTCGGAGGTCGTGTCGCCGAGGGTGAAGCCCCAGGAGCGCAGCATGGCGTAGTTCAAGCCAGTGGCGATGGCTCCGCCCTCGGGCACCGTGTTCGAGAGGGCGGCCCCCGCGGTGTTGGTGACGGCCGCCTCGCGCACCCGCAGTCCGGGCAGGGCGACGACGATGGGCGGCCAGTTGGTGGCGAGGTTGACCAGGCCGAGCATGACCGATGCCACCAGCATGGGTGCGGTGATCAGGGCGATGGCCGAGGTGAAGTCCTCGGTCTGCAGGTTGGTCAGCAGGTACCAGACCGCGAGCGCGACCACGCCGTAGCTGAGCAGCCCCGATACGATCCGGCGCCCGACCGAGCGCGGCCGGTCGTCCGGCAGCCCGGGGTCGTCGAGCACGGCATCCGGCTCGGTCGGCTCAGCGCTCTTGGTTGGGTCAGCGCTCTCCGTCACGCCGCGAGCCTAGGCCCCGGCGGGCGCTGCTCAGTAGCAGCCGGTGACCGTGGCGGCCAGCATGTCGACGTCCTGCTTCAGGGTCGTGGTCGAGGTCTTCCCGTTGACGACGAACGCGAAGGTCTTGATCCGGCCGTCGGCACCGGTCGTCCACCCGGCGAGCGAGACGACGTCGGACAGCGTGCCGGTCTTGGCGAACACGCGGCCCGCGGCACACTTCGACGCAGCCGTGGTGAACCGGTCCGCGAGCGTCCCGCTGCGAGCGGCGGTCGGCAGCCCGGCCTTCAGCGGCCAGAGCGTGGTCTGGGTGCGTGCGTCGATGCCGTGGTCGACGATGGTGGCGAGCTGCAGGGTGGTCAGCCGGTCGGCGCGCGACAGCCCCGAGCCGTCGTAGAGCGTCCCGGACGTCAGTGACTGTGCCGCGAGCTCCTTGGCCTGGGCGGTCCGGGCGCCGGTCCAGGTGGCGCCGTAGTGCAGGCTGATGCCGACCTGCTTGTGCAGCGCCTCGGCGATCTCGTTGTCGCTGTTCAGCAGCATCCGGGTCACCATCGACGACAGGGGAGCTCCCGCGGTGCTGGCGATGACCGTCGAGGTGGAGGCCGCGTTGGCGCGTCCGATGTAGGAGGCCGTGGGCACCCCGTGGGCCTTGAGCCGGTCGCGGAAGTAGCGGCCGGCCTCGGCGCTGGTGTCCGCGTTGTCGATCTGGTCGCGCACCAGGCCACGCACGGCGGTGATCGAGTCGGGAACGTAGCTCGTCCGCCAGCCGTAGGCCAGCGTCGGCGTCGGGAAGACGTCGTCGTCGACGTAGACCCGGGCCGCCGTGACGCCCTTGGCCTTCAGCCAGGTGGCGGCCTTCGCTGCCATCGCGTCGAGGTTCGCACTGCTGAGGCTGGGGTCACCGGAGCCCTGCACGATCACGTGGCTCACGACCTTTCCCATGCGCACCCGGGTGGTCCACCGCTTGTCCGGGCCGAACAGGGTCAGGGCGTTCGAGGCCGTGACGAGCTTGTTGGTCGAGGCCGGCATCCGCCCGATCGCGCCGTTGAGGCGCCACACCGTGGCGTTGGATGCCGCGTCGACGACCGCGCCGCTGAACCCCGTGCCGAACCGGGCGGTGGTCGCGCGGCTGGCCAGGGCAGACTTCATCCGGTGGTCGGCGGGGGTGAGGGCATACGTCGCCAGGCTCGGTGCTGCCGCGCTTCTCGTGGCCGAGGGGGCGCTCCCGGCCCCGATCGCCCCTCCTGCGGATGCCGCGGGGGAGCCCCCCAGCAGCAAGGCTCCGGCGGCCAGGGCGCCCAGGGCACAGCGGGTGGTTCGGGTGGCTGGGAAGGCTGGCATCGGGGGCCCCTCGTCGTGTTCTGGTGACGTGGCCGGAGCCCTGCTCGACCTCTTCGGAGGCTATCCGGTGTGACGGATGGTGCGTCAGGAACCGGGAACGTCCCCCTTTGGCACCTCTCAGGTGCGGCGATCCCACCGACAGGCAGTCGCCTCGATGGAGCAGCCCGTGAGCATGGCACCCGGGTGCGGGGTGGCCCACTGCATGTCACCAGGCGCACGGTCGGGGCGGGCCGCAGAAGCGTCGGCCACCGTCCGGGTACAGCCCTCGTCGACGAGGATCCGTCGCGTCGGGCTCCTGCGCTGAGGAGAGCTTGGAGCCGGTGACGGGAATCGAACCCGCGTGTCCAGCTTGGGAAGCTGGCGCTCTACCATTGAGCTACACCGGCGTGCCGGATGCAGGGCCGCCCAGGCGACCTCCCCGGCGCCCGGAAGTCTAACCCAACGGCGAGGCCCCTCCGACAGCCACCTCTCCGCTGCCGACCGGCCCCAACCGGTAGCCTGACGCCGTGCTGCTCTCCGACCGCGACATCAGGGCCGAGATCGAGTCCGGACGGGTCCGGCTCGACCCGTGGGACCCCGACATGGTGCAGCCGAGCAGCGTCGACGTGCGGCTCGACAAGTTCTTCCGGCTGTTCGACAACCACAAGTACCCCGTCATCGACCCGGCGCAGGACCAGGCCGACCTCACCCGCCTGGTCGAGGTCGACCCCGCGGAGGGGTTCGTGCTGCACCCGGGCGAGTTCGTCCTCGGCAGCACCCTCGAGACGGTGGCCCTGCCCGACGACCTGGCGGCCCGGGTGGAGGGCAAGTCGAGCCTGGGCCGCCTCGGGCTGCTCACCCATGCCACCGCGGGGTTCGTCGACCCCGGCTTCAACGGCCACGTCACGCTCGAGCTCTCGAACGTCGCCACGCTGCCGATCATGCTCTGGCCCGGGATGAAGATCGGCCAGCTCGCTTTCTTCCGGCTCTCCTCCTCCGCCGAGAACCCGTACGGCTCCGCGCAGCACGGCTCGCACTACCAGGGGCAGCGGGGGCCGACGGCCAGCCGCAGCTTCCAGAACTTCCACCGCGCCGACGTCTGACCGGCGGGTGCACCCGCGCACCTTCGCCCGCAGTGCCGCCCATCCGCCCATCCGCACCTCCGGGCAATCCGGATGGAGTGCCGCTCCGAACCCCTGAGGTGACGGGGGATGGGCGGAGCAGGGGGAGTGGCAGCCATGACGAGGTGGCAGAGCAGCACGACGGATGCAGTGGGCACGTGGCTGACCGGCCCGACCCGGGTCGGCACCGACCGGGCCGGACGCGCAGCACCCGAGACCTGGCGACGGCCCTGCTGACCCCCGAGGGCGGAGGGGGTGCCGAGCTGCGCGGCCACCTGCCGCCGCATCCGCGCGGCGTCGTGCTGGTACTGCACGGCGGTGCGGTCGAGAGCCGGGTGCCGGTGACGTGGTGGAGGTTGCCCGTGCTGCGGATGGCACCGTTCGCCACGGCCGTCCAGCGCCGAGCCGACGGCGCCCTGGCCGTGGTGCGCCTGAAGAACCGGGTGCGCGGCTGGAACGGCACCCGCCAAGACCCCGTGCACGACGCCCGCTGGGCGCTGGACCGGATCCGGCTCGTGCTGCCCGGCCTCCCGGTGGTGCTGGTCGGCCACTCGATGGGCGGGCGGGTCGCGCTCCAGCTGAGCGGCGAGCCGGACGTCGTCGGCATCGCGGCGCTGGCTCCGTGGATCGACAGCGACACCCGACAGCCGCCGCCGAGGGTCGCCGTGCTGCTCGCGCACGGCTCCAGCGACCGGGTCACCGACCCGCGGCGCACCGACGTGCTGGCCAAGCGCTACACCGACCGCGGTGTCGACCTGCGCTACGTCGAGGTCGAGGGCGGCACGCACTCGATGCTGCGCGCGGCGAGCCGCTGGCACGACCTCGTCGCCGACTTCGTCACGGACGTGCTGATCGGCCCAGGCCGATCCAGCTGAGCACCCCGCCGGCGGTGAGCAGCCCCGCGCACCACAGCATCGCCGAGCGGTAGCCAGCGGTCATCGCCTCGACATCGAGGTAGTCCTCGCCCGCCAGCCCCACCAGGGCGGGCAACGCCGCCACCGCCAGCAGCGACCCGGCCCGGGCGACCGCGTTGTTCAGCCCGCTCGCCACCCCGGCGAAGTGCTCGGGAGCCGCCGCCAGCACGGACGCCGTCAGCGGCGCGACGAGCAGCGCCAGGCCGAGCGCGAACACCGTCATCCCCGGAAGCACCGACCGCCAGGTCGCACCCTCACCGACGCCGAGCAGCAGCAGCACCCCTGCGGCGCAGACCAGCGGCCCGACCGACATCGGCACGCGCGGCCCGATCCGCGACGACAGCGCGGCGGCCCGCGACGAGAGGAGCAGCAGCGACAGCGTCACCGGCATCCCCGTCAGCCCGGCCTGCAGCGCGGTCCAGCCGACCGCCTGCAGTTGCAGCACTGTGAACAACGAGACCCCGCCGAGTGCGCCGTAGACGAGCAGGGTCATCGCGTTGGCGACGGAGAAGACGCGAGAACGGAACAGCCGCAACGGAACCAGCGGGGATGCCGTGCGCTCCTCGACGACCACGAAGGCCACGCCGGCCCCCACCGCCACGACCCATGCCGCCACGACGACGGCGCCCCCCGTATCACCGGAAGCGGTCAGCGCATAGGTGGCGCCGCCGAGGGCGAGCACCGTGAGGGCCGCGCCCAGGGCGTCGAAGCGGCCCTCGATGGTGGCGTCCCGGCTCTCGGGGGCGGCAGACCGGGTCAGCGCGATGACGGCGAGGCACAGCGGGACGTTGATCGCGAAGATCCACCGCCACGAGGCGTTGTCGACCAGCCACCCGCCGAGCACCGGCCCGATCGCTGCCGCGACGCCCGACAGGCCGGCCCAGGTGCCGATGGCCGGGGCCCGGTCCTCGGGGCGGAACGACGCCTGGATGAGCGAGAGCGCGCCGGGCGTGAGCAGCGCGGCCCCCACACCCTGCAGCACCCGCAGGGCGATCAGCTGGGCCGGGCTCTGTGCCGCGGCGCACAGGGCCGACGCGGCCAGGAACCAGCCGACCCCGACGAGATAGACCCGCCGTCTGCCGAACCGGTCGCCGAGCGCGCCACCGACGAGCACGAGCGAGGCCAGCGCCAGCAGGTAGCCGTTGACCACCCACTGCAGCTGGGCGAGCGAGGCGCCGAGGTCCCGCCCGATGGTGCGCAGCGCCACGTTGACGACCGAGCCGTCGAGGATCGCCACACCCGACCCGAGGGTCACCCCCGCCAGCATCAGCCGCCCGCGGTGCGATCCGCGGGCCAGGCCCTGCTCGACGGTGGGCTCGCTCATCGCGCCGCCAGTCGGACCACCGGGATCTCGCGGGTGGTGCGCCGCACGTAGGTCCGCATCTGCGGGATGGCGCGCACCACGTCCGGCCAGAGCAGGTCGCGTTCGCTGGGAGTGAGCTCCACGGCATCCACCTCGAGCTCACGGCCCGGGAGCAGGATGCGGGCGCGGGGGTCAGCGCGCAGGTTGAGCAGCCAGTCGGGATGCCGGTCCTGTCCCATCGCGCTCGCGACCACCAGCCAGCGGTCCCCCGGCTCGGCGAGGTGCGCGAGCTGCACCGAGCGGGGCAGCCCGCTGTGCCGGCCGGTGGTGGTGAGCGTCAGCATCGGCAGGGTCGGCACGCCGGTGATGGTGGCGCGTCCGCCCGACCACCGGAACAACGCCGGGTCGACCTTCGCCGCCAGATGTCGCACCAGCCACGACCCGGGTCGGGTGGCGGAGAACGCGTTCACGGCACGCGAATACATCCCGTATGGGTACCACGCGCGGCATTGCGCGCCCAGCGTGTGGGGACGAGAAGTTCGACAGTGCGGCAGCCTGATGAGGAGGAGCGGCCGTCCGCGCTGCGTCGACCGACTAGGTTGTGAGGCCATGTCACCGACCTCGTGAGGCCCACGATGATCCGCTTCGATGCCGTGACCAAGCAGTTCCCGGACGGGACCGTCGCCGTCGACGAGCTGACGCTCACCGCGCCCACCGGCCGGATCACCGTCCTGGTGGGGCCCTCGGGTTGCGGCAAGACCACCAGCCTGCGCATGGTCAACCGGATGATCGAGCCGACCCACGGGTCGATCACCCTCGACGGCCAGGACACCGGCCGGATGGACGAGGCCGAGCTGCGCCGCGGCATGGGCTACGTCATCCAGCACGCCGGGCTGTTCCCGCACCGCACGGTGCTCGACAACATCGGCACCGTCCCGCGCCTGCTCGGCTGGGACCGCAAGCGCACCTCCGAGCGCTCCCGCGAGCTGCTCGAGCGGGTCGGCCTGGCCCCCGAGCTCGGTGACCGCTACCCGTCGCAGCTCTCCGGTGGCCAGCAGCAGCGGGTGGGGGTCGCCCGGGCGCTCGCTGCCGACCCGCCGGTGATGCTCATGGACGAGCCGTTCTCGGCCGTCGACCCGGTGGTGCGCGAGCAGCTGCAGGACGAGTTCCTGCGCCTGCAGGGCGAGCTCGGCAAGACCATCGTCTTCGTCACCCACGACATCGACGAGGCGATCAAGCTCGGCGACCAGGTGGCCGTGCTGCGCGTCGGCGGCAGGCTCGCTCAGGTGGCCGAGCCCTCGTACCTGCTGGCCCACCCGGCCGACGACTTCGTCGCCGACTTCGTGGGCCGCGACCGTGGGTATCGCGCGCTGCAGTTCCAGGCGGCGCCGCGGCTGCCGTTGCACTCCGAGCCGACCGTGCTGCTCGGCGAGCGTCCCCAGGGGGCGGGTGCCGAGTGGCTGCTCGTCGTCGACGACGACCGGCATCCGCTGGGGTGGGTCGAGCCGCACCGCATCGGCGACCGCGCCGTCACCGAGGGCGACCTGCATCGCGGCGGCACCGTCGCTCGCGAACGCGGTTCTCTGCGCGCAGCATTGGATGCCGCATTGTCCTCACCCAGCCGACGCGGCGTCATCGTCGACGACAGTGGCTCGTTGTGCGGCACCGTGCAGGCGCACGAGGTACTCACGGCCATCGAGCGGACGGGCCGGCCCGAGCGGGACGAGTCAGACCCGGTGCACGGCGGGGCCGCGGCCGTGTCGGGGGCCGAGCCAACCACCCAGGACTCGGTGTCATGACCTGGCTGGCCGACAACTGGGAGACGGTGCTGACGCTCACGTGGCGCAGCCTCTACCTCGCCGGCATCCCACTGGTCATCGGGTTCGTCGTGTCGATCCCGCTCGGCTGGGCGGCGAGCCGCTGGTCGTGGTCGTACCCGGCGATCCTCACGACCACGGGGCTGCTCTACACCATCCCGTCGCTGGCGCTGTTCGTCATCATGCCGGTGCTGCTGGGCACCAAGATCCTCGACCCGGTCAACGTCGTCGTCGCGCTGACGATCTACACGGTCGCGCTGCTCGCCCGCACCGTGGCCGACGGCCTGATCGCGGTGCCCGACGACATCGCCCAGGCAGCCACGGCGATGGGCTACAAGGGTGTCCGGCGGCTGTTCGGGGTCGAGCTGCCACTCGCCGTTCCGGTGATCGCGGCGGGGCTGCGAGTCGCTGCGGTGAGCAACGTGAGCATCGTCAGCATCGCGTCACTGATCGGTGTCAGCCAGCTCGGTGACCTGCTCATCGACGGCTTCAACCGGGTGATCTGGGGCGAGCTGCTCACCGGCATCGTCGCGTGTGTGCTGCTCGCGCTGGCGTTCGACGCCGTCATCGTGCTGGGCACCCGGGTGCTCACGCCGTGGCTGCGAGTGCAGGGGGCGAGGGCATGATCAACTCGATCTGGGCGTGGTTCACCGACCCGGCCAACTGGGTGGGCGAGGACGGCATCCCCCACCGGCTGCTGCAGCACCTCGAGTACACCGCGATGGCGGTGCTGCTCGCCGCGGTCATCGCGATTCCGTTGGGGCTGTGGGTGGGTCACACCGGGCGGGCGCGCTGGCTGGTGTCGTTCGCCAACTCGGTGCGGGCCGTCCCCACCCTCGGCCTGCTCTTCGCGGTGTCGCTGTGGCTGGGTCCGAAGATCCGCGGCGACCTTGCGTTCACCATCCCGAGCGTTCTTGTCCTGGCCGTGCTGGCCATCCCGCCCCTGCTCGCCGGCACGTACGCCGGCATCGAGGCGGTGCCCCCGGCGGCGCGCGACGCGGCCCGGGGCGTCGGGATGACGTCGGGCCAGGTGCTGCGCCAGGTCGAGATCCCCAACGGTCTGCCCCTCCTCATGTCGGGGATGCGCTCGGCCGTGCTGCAGGTGGTGGCGACGGCGACGGTGGCGGCGATCATCGGGCTCGGCGGGCTGGGGCGCTACCTGATCGACGGCATCGCCCTGGGCGACTACCCCCAGACCGCAGGCGGCGCCATCCTCGTTGCGGTGCTGGCGGTGGTGCTCGACGGCGTGTTCGCCCTCACCCAGCGACGGGTGGTCTCGCCGGGGCTCACCGGACGGCGTGTCGGTGGTCGGGGGAAGGATTCGCGCAGCGTCTCGGTTGAGGCCGAGAAGCCGCTGACGGATGCCGCCCCCGCACCCGTGGCTCGTGGCTGACCCGATTCGACGCGTAGCACCCGACCTTCCGCCAGACCGATCACACCGCACGACCGACCGATCACACAGCACGACGAAGGGACTCCTCCCATGAAGCGCATCTCCTCCGCGGTGGCACTGATCGCCGCCTCGCTCCTGGGGCTCACCGCCTGCGGCAGCTCTGGCGACCCGCTTGCGTCCGCATCCTCGTCCCCCACCGGCTCGGCCTCGGCCGGCGCCTCCGGTGGCCCGATCGTCGTCGGTGGTGCGAACTTCTCGGAGTCGACGCTGCTCGCCGAGATCTACGCCGGTGCGCTCAAGGCCAAGGGCATCGACGCCACGACCAAGCCGAACATCGGCTCGCGCGAGATCTACCTGCGCGCGCTCCAGGACAACTCGGTGCAGGTCTTCCCCGAGTACACCGGCGCGTTGGCGTTCAACTACGACAAGGCCTTCACCGGCACCGACCCCAACGAGGTCTACTCGCACGTGCAGCAGGTGCTGCCCAAGGACCTCACCGTGCTCGACAAGTCGGCCGCTGAGGACAACGACTCGATCGTCGTCACCAAGGAGACGGCCGCGAAGTACAACCTGAAGACCATCGAGGACCTCAAGGCCGTCGCCGGCGACCTCACCCTCACCGCGCCGCCGGAGTTCAAGGGGCGTCCGCAGGGCATCCCCGGGCTCGAGAAGACCTACGGCGTGAAGTTCAAGTCGTTCCGGCCGCTCACCGGGCAGGGCATCGTGCAGGCCCTGAAGAACGGGCAGGCCGACGCGGCGAACATCTTCTCCACCGACCCGGCCATCGCGGCCAACGGGTTCGTGCAGCTCGAGGACAGCAAGAAGCTGTTCGGCTCGCAGAACATCGTTCCGCTGGTGCGGGCCGACCGTGCCGACCAGGTCAAGGCAGCGCTCAACGCCGTCTCGGCCAAGCTGACCACCGAGGCGATCGCCGGGATGCTCAAGCAGACCGACATCGACAAGAAGGACCCCAAGGCCGTCGCCCAGGAGTTCCTCTCCACCAACGGCCTCAGCTGACCAGCAGCCGCCGCTGACGACAGCGCCCGGTCCCACGAAGGGGCCGGGCGCTTCGCTGCCCCGAGCACGTCGTGGCCCCCAGGGCGGCGTCGTGGCCCCCTCTCCTCTCCCGGCGCTTCGCCCCCCGGCCCTTCGCCCCCCCGTGTGCTCCCCGCGGAGTCAGGAACACTTCGCCGAGTCAGGGCCATACTGGGCCCTGACTCGGCGAGAAGCTCCTGAGCCCGCGAAGTGCCCCTGACTTCGCGGATGCCGAGTGGCACGGATGGAGTTCCGCCGCCGGTCCTCGAGTCAAGGATCGGGGTTGTCAAGGGTCGGAGTGGTCGGGTTGATGACCCCGACAACTCCGACGCCGGTGTCGGGCGTCAGTCCCAGGGGTCCGGCTCGTCGAGCAGTGCCGCGTCACCGGCGAAACCGGCCGACCCTGGGTCCTTCGCCGTCGGCTTCACGGCCTCGGATGCCGGTGCCGCCTCGGCCTCAGGCGCCTCCGTACCTGAATCGACCAGTTGGTCACCGGAGGTATTGCCTTCGTGCTCCAGGGCCGGCTCGTCGGCCGGGGTCACCGCGCTGGTGGAGGCGGGCTCGTCCCAAGGGTCGGGGCCCGTGTCGGCCGCGGTTGGGGCAACTTCGACCAATTGGTCGATCTTGTCCCGGGTTGGCGCACCACTTGAAGCATCCGGACCTGTTGAAACGGGCTCGTCCCACGGGTCGGCTTCGGCAACTGGCGCACCGGCTGAAGCATCCGGACCTGTTGAAACGGGCTCGTCCCAC
>Ga0302299_10001151_pt1 | contig 15770 bp, 18 predicted proteins | sample III_Fen_N3_4_FD_198795 | JGI IMG/M metagenome (GOLD analysis project Ga0302299, IMG submission 198795) | Peat permafrost microbial communities from Stordalen Mire near Abisko, Sweden - III_Fen_N3_4 | ecosystem: Environmental > Terrestrial > Soil > Wetlands > Permafrost | place: Sweden: Abisko... | reverse complement strand
AGCAAGTATATATGGACCGGTACTTGAACAACGCCGTGTCATTGCATCCGAAATTGTTTCCCTCGCCCGAGTGCCCCAACTACGGATTCTATATCACAGGCCTTGGTGCGCAGAAGCCATTCGCAGCGCAGGCCGTCGATCAAATCCCAGATCTAAACTACTGGGGATCGGAGGGGGGCCAATTCTTCCCCCGTTGGACGTATGAGCCGATCGAGTCGACCGGTGTCCAGGGTGCGTTCGATCTCAGTGACGACCGGGGGGAGGTCATGGCCGGGTATCGCCGCGTCGACAACATCACCGATGAGACGCTTCTCGCGTATCGATCCGCCTACGGCCCGGCCGTGATCAAGGACGACGTCTTCCACTACGTCTACGGTCTGCTGCACTCCCCGGACTACCGCACCACGTTCGCAGCGGACCTGAAGAAGATGCTCCCGCGCATCCCCCGAGTCGCCGCGGTCGACGACTTCATGGAGTTCGTCGCTGCTGGGCGCGAGTTGGCGACCTTGCACATTGGCTATGAGGCCCTAGCTCCTTACCCAATGATCGTGACCAACTCCGAGCCCACAGGGCCGGGATCAGCGGACACATACGGCTGGTACCGGGTGGAGAAGATGCGTTTCGGCGGTATCGGTAAGGCGAAGGATCGCTCGACCGTCATCTACAACTCGCGTATCACGGTCTCGGGAATTCCGGGCGAGGCGCACGAGTACATGCTCGGTTCCCGGTCGGCGATCGAGTGGATCATGGAGCGCTACCAGGTCAAGACCGACAAGGCCTCGGGTATCGTCAACGACCCCAACGACTGGGCGCTCGAGGTCGGCGACCCGCGCTATGTCCTCGACCTGCTCGCCCGGATCGTCACAGTCAGCGTCGAGACGGTCCGCATCGTGAAGGCTTTGCCCAGGATCGACTTCACAGAGTTGGCATCATGACGGAGTCCGGCGACTTCGCGTGGAACCTTAAGGATTGTGGCGCCGGGGACTCCTGCGCCGCGATGTGGTTCGTTGGTCGGCAACAAGAGACTGGAGTGGGGTGCGTGCTCTAGGCGAGCTCGGGGTCGAGGCGTTCCATCTCGGCGGCCAGCCGTCGGGCGCGACGGCGGGCTTGGTCCGGGCCAGCGAGCGCCTCCGTGGCGGCGAGGGCGACCTGCTGGAGCGATTCGGAGAACGGTTCGACGCTCAGGCCTCGGGTGGCTGCGGCGACCGCGTCGCGGTCCTTGCCGGCTTCGTGGAGGAGGCGGGCGAGGATCAGAGCGGTGTCGGCGACGGCGCTAGTCATCTGTTGGATGTCGTAGTCGGCCCAGGGGTACTCGCCGCCGGTGATGCCGCGGAACGGTCGGTCGCGGACGAGGGCGAGTGCGGCGGTGAGGCCCTCGATGCGGTCGGTGCCGTTGTGGGCGAGCGCCTCGGCCACGAGGTGCTGGAACTGGTTCCAGTCCGTGCTGACGGCGGGTCCGAGGTGGAAGAGCCCGTCGTCGTCGGCGGTGGGCAGCACCTCACGGCCGACGCGGTCGCGGGCCCGGTAGATGAAGGTGGCGCGGGTGCCGGGTCGGATGCGCTCGCCGTTCCAGAGCACCTCCTCGATGTCGGCTCCGGTCACCGGTCCGTGCAGGGCCAGGTAGACGAGTAGTTCCTTTGTGCGGGCGGTCAGCCGTCCGGCCGTCGCGGGCAACCCGGTGACCTGGATGGGGCCGAGGACCTCGATCGACACCACCGGATGGCCCGCGCGAGCTCCGCTCTCCACGGGGTGCGCGGCCTGCAGTGTGGCCAGGTCTTCCTCGACGCGGGTGGCGGGTTCGTCGGCTGTCCGGCGCGGCTCGGGTGGTATCGAGGTGACCAGGAGCGCACGCAGCTGGTCCAGGTGCTCGGCGGTCAACCGTTGCGGGCAGTAGTCGATCCCGAGAGGTTCGAGGCGCGCGGTCCCGTCAACTGCGGCTTCGATGGTCCAGTCGTCGGGGGCCGAATCGCGGGTGAGGGTGACGACGCCGCTCCACGGCACGCTGGCCGGCCCGCTGCGCGTGTGCTCGACGAAGAGGACCGGCAGCAGGGCGTCGGATGCGTCACCGTGCGCGCGCGCTTGCAGCAGGTCGTGCTGTCCGCGCGCCGTCAGGGCGGCGGCGGTGTCGCGGGCAGTGGTGGCTGGGTCGTCCCGCGGGTCGCGCAGGCGAAGGCGGTGGTCCTCGAAGGCGGACGCGAGGTCGGCGAGTTGTACGTCCACCTTGACGGCGAGTTGGCTAGCCAGGTCGGACGTGGCCACCTCGACAACGAGCGCGCGCAGCGCCTCCTCAGCGACGGTGTCGTCGCCGGTGATGGCCAAGGTGCCGGCGGCTTCGAGGTTGATGATGAGGGTGGCGCCGTCGGTGTGGCCGAGAGTCACGAGTAGCGGGTAGGGAGTGCATTGACCGGGCTCGTCGATCGACTCCGCCGCGGCCACGTCGATCGTGGCGGCGACCCAGGTGCGCGGGCCGATCGCGGTGAACGGTTCCACCGCGTCGAGCGACTCCTCCACGAGTAGGAGCCGCAGTTCGGTCTCGTCGAGCAGGAGGGCGCCGATTCGGGGCAGCTCCCGGCCGGTCGTGGAGCAGCGGCGGCCAAGGTTGGCCAGCGTGGAGGTGAGCGCTGCGACGGTGACGGGGGCGACGGCGGTGCGCAGGGTCCGCTCAGCGGCGGCGGGTGGGGTACCCGGCGCTGGCATGGGGATGGTCTCGCCGACCCTGCGAGCTCGCTGTTGCAGGTGTCGGCGGCGGGTGAGCTCTCCGACGACGCCGGCGGCACCGAGGGCGGCCAGGCCGAGGAACCAACGTGACGTCGCGGACGCCTCCGCCACCGCGTCGTCCACGGCGACCAGTTCGTCCGCTTGCTCCGCAGGGGGCACTCCGGCGGGCAACTCCGGGGCGACCGGCTGAGCGACGTGCCGGGGTGGGCTGGTGGGCGGCGGTGTCGCCCCATCGACGCCGACCGATGGCGCGGCCGGCCCGGCGGCGAGCGGCGCGGCGGGAGACGGCGACGGAGATGGAGGAGCGGCAACCGGGTCGGGCAGGACGAGAATCCAGCCGGGGCGGATGAGGTCGGGGTGGATGAGCCGGCCGCCATCGGGCTGGGTACGGCCGGCGTTCATGTCGACGATCTGCGTGTACCGCTCGCCGTTGCCCAGGTGTCGCGCGGCGATGTCCCACAGCGTGTCGCCGGGTTGCACGATGACGACCGTCTGTCCGGGAAGGGCATCCGACCGCGGTGGAGCGGCGGCTATGGGCACGTCCGTGGCGTCGGCGGGCAGCAGGAGCGTCCAACCTGGCATGATCCAGTCCGCATTGACGAGCGTCCGTCCGTCGGGCTGGGCGCGTCCGGTGTTGAGATCGCGGATCTCGCCGTAGCGGGTCCCGGCGCCCAGGTACCGCTCGGCGAGGTCCCACAGGGTGTCGCCGCGCTCCACCGTGATGGTTGGCAGGTCGTTCGTGCCCGTGGGCCGGGTAGAGGCAGCCGGGGCTTGAGCCGATCCGACGTCGGTCGGGCTCGACGCCGGCGCCGCCGACGGCAGGCCAGGGTCCGCGGGCGCGACAAGCGGGGCGGCAACAGCGGCGGCCGCTGGACCGGTAGCGACGTTGGTGGTGACAGCGAGCAGCACACCGGCTGTGGCGATCAGGGTCGAGGCGGCGCGCTGGAAGCCGCCGAGCAGCGGCAGCGTTGGAGCGCGTAGCAGTCGGGCGCCGGCGACGAGCTCGACGACGACGCACGCCGTGAACGCGGCCCAGCAGGCCCAGGCGACGATCGCCAGCGCAGCGACAAGCAGGGTGCCGTCGTCAGGCGAGGTGAGCATCTCGCCGAGCCGACCCCAGGAAGGTGGGGCGGTGGGCAGCCAGACTGGCGCCAGCGCAAGGAGCGCCGCGGGCACCCCGACCACAAACACGACCAGGGCGAGCGCGGCAGCCAGCCCGCGTGCGAGGTCGCCGCCGGTCCGGGTGGGGCGGGTGCGGGCCAGGGTCACGGGGCACCTCCGGTGATGGCGCCGACGAGGACAGCGCTGGCGCTTGCGTTCACGGACAGTTCGTTGATGCCGATCAGGGACAGGAAGGCGGTCGGTGCGGTGTCGTTGACGGTCACCGTGAGCCTGGTGCGGTCGCCAGAGACAGCGACAGTGCCCGTCGCGCCCGCGACGGCCAGGTAGTGCTCGGCGGCGCGTACGGCCGCGGCGGGATCGACCCGGTAGGCGGTGCCGGCGGCGGCGTCGGGCAGGGACAGTTCCTGCCCGCCGGCGCGGGCGGCTTCGGCGGCGGTGGCGTGGGCGGCTTGGACAGCGCGCAGCTTGGCGCCGCCGTCGGCGACTAGGCCGATGAGCACCAGCAGGCCGAGCATGCTGATGGCGAAGAACACCGTCACCGACCCGCGGTCAGGGTCAGTGGTGCGCGGGGGGCGTGAGTGGCGGCTCATCGGGATCGGTACCTGTCGAGAGGCGAGGTGGCCTGGGCGGTGATGGTGCGGGTGCCGGGAAGTCCGGGGATGGCCAGGTCCGCGACCGACACCGTGCAGGTGACGCTCACGTCAACGGTGGCGTCAGCCCCGAGCGGTGCTGTGAACCCGCTCGGGTCGACGAGCACCTGACTGGTCACGCAGTCCGAGCCAGTCAGTTCGCGGGCTGCTGAGGTCTGCGCCGTGGCGCGGGCGGCGTCGGCGGTGCGGGCCAGCGACGCGTCGCGCGCGGCGACCCGTGCTGCGTGCTCCACTGCCGCCGACGACGTCTCGACGCGTCCGGCGAACACCAGCGCACCGAGCAGCAAGAGCACGGCCGGCGCGAGGATCGCCAGCTCCAGGCTCGCTGAACCCCGGTCGGAGCGACCGGCGAGCAGCCGGCGAATCATGGGGCCCCTGCCGTGGTGAACCTCTCGACCGGTCCGGCGGCCGACTGGCTCACGGCGGGCCCGGCGACGCCGGGCAAGATGGACAGGGCGGTCCCGGTCACCTCGATCTGCACCTGCCCCACGGCCGGCGAGGACACGGTCGCGGTTGGCGCCAGCAGGGTGTCGGCGCCGTGCGCGTCGATGAACTGCAGAGCCACATCCGGCCCGGACGCGGGGTCCGAGCCGTAGGCGCGGGCGACGGTCACGGCTTCCTGCGCGGCGGCCAGGGCCAGGGACCGTGCGTGGAACCACAGGGCGTACTGGATCAGCGCGGTCACGATGAGCAGCAGCGCGGGGAACACGATGACCAGCTCGACGCTGGCCGACCCGCGCTCGCGGTCGGCGGTGGCGAGGCCGCGGCCGCCCAAGCGGGTGCTGAGCATGGTCAGTTGATCTGGTCGACGCGGCGCTGGACAGCGGCGGTGATCGCCGCGACGAGGATGCCGGCGACCAGGATCAGGCCCAGGACGATGATGACCAGCTCGAGGGTGGTCGCGCCCACGTCGTTGCGGGTCCGTGTGCGCACTCGGACGCGGGCGGCCGTCAGCAGGGCGACCAGGTAGGACACGGCGAGGGTGGGCATGGCGACCTCCAGAGGGGTTAGGCGAGCATGATCCGCATCAGCGCGGGGTAGCCGAGCAGGGCCATGAAGCACAGGCCGAGCAGGGAGACGGGCACGACCATGTGCTCCGAGGCGGCATTGGCCTTCGCGGTGGCGGAGGACAGCAGCTGGGTGCGCAGGGATGCCGCGCGGGCACGCAGGGTGCTCGACACGGCGGCGCCGTCGCGACCGGCCAGCGCCATGATGTCCGCGACGTCGCCCAGCTCATTGACCCCGGTGGCTGCCGCGAGGTCCGTCAGACCGTGCCAGGAGGGTTGCCCGGCCAGTTCGGCGCGCAGCAGTGCGTCGCGGATGCGTGCGAACTCGTCCGAGCCACCGATCGTCGCGGCCCGGTCCAAGGCTTCTGTCGGGCCTGCGTCGGCGAGCCGTTCCATTGCGACGAGCTCGAGGAACACCGCGGTGGCCGCCCGCAGGCGAGCGCGCGCGGCGGCAGCGTCCTGGCGCAGCGTGAGGTCGGGCAGGACGAAGAACGCCCCCGCCAGGACGAGACCGGCGAGCACCGGCACCGCCGCCGGCAACCGCACCCCAAGGAGCAGCAGCACGGCCCCCATCAGCGGGGGGAACGCGAGGCCGAGCAGCCCGTAGCCGAGCTTCTTGGCGGCGAGGTCCTCCGCCCCCAACTGCACGGTGCGCAGGTCCTGCGCATAGCGGTGCAGGCCAAGCGAGCGAGCGGCCGGGGGAAGGACGACGGCCCGCAGCCGTCCCCACCGGCCCGTGGCGACGGGTGCGACGGGCCGTGCGTGGGCATCGTCGGGAAGCAGCCGGGCGACGGCGTCAACCAGGTCGGGGCGGGTCGGCACCAGGGCGGCGACGGCGACGATCAGGCCTGCGCCGACGAGCGCACCGGCGAGCACGGTCCCCCAGAGCGGTGTCATGAGGCAACGCCTTGGGTGAGGAATCGCGGTGCAGGCGCGGCCAAGGTCAGGGACCTGATCCACAGCAGGCAGCCGGTGAACGCTGCGGCGATCAGGGCCAGGACCAGCTGGCCGAGGCCGTCGCCGTAGGGCGCCAGGTAGGTGCCATTCAGCATCAGCACGCCGGCCACCCCGAGCGTGATGAGGGTGACGATGCGAGCGGTGGAGCGCGGCTTGGCCCGCTCGGCCTCGACTCGCCGTCGGGTGGCGACCTCGTCGGCCACGGACCCGGCGGCCGCGGTCAGCACGCCGGCCAGCCCCGGTCCGCGGCGGCGCGAGGCGAGCAGCAGGGTCGCGACGACGAAGTCGCCTGCGGCATCGTCCAGGTCGTCTGCGAACGCCCGCAGTGCCTGCTCGGTCGGCCACCGGGCGGCCAGCCGGGCGACCAGCGCGGCGACCTCCGCGCGCAGCGGCGGTGGGCAGGTCGCGGCCGACGCGGTCAGGCCCTGTTCCAGGCCGACGCCGGTGGCCAGGACGTCGGCGAGCCGTCGCGTCCACTCCTCGATGGCTTCGACGCGGTCGATGGCCCGGGCGGCGGCCTTCGCCGACCCGAGCAAGAACGGCAGCCCGACGACCGCGGATGCGACGATCAGCCCGGCGACGGGCCAACCCGTGAGCGCCCAGACCGCGACGCCCAGCCCGCCGGCCAGCACCCACCGCCAGCGTTCCCACCAACCCCCCGTGGGCTGGTGCGTACGTCGAGGCGGCCGCGGCGCCGGCTCCGCGCGGCGCAGCCCCGCTGCGGCAACCAGCGCGCCAGCGATGATGAGAGCGCCGGCGGCGCCTGCCAGGAATGGGCTCACGAGGCACCGTCCAGGCTCGTCGTCCAGGTGCCGTAGCGGTGGTCGAGCAGGTGCTCGTCGAACCCGGCTCGCACGAGGTCGGGAAGGCAACCGGGCCGGTGCAGCGGCACCGCGCGCCCGTCCGGGCCTGGCCCGAACACGGAGGTGGTGACCGGGCGGTTGTTCTCCCCGAGGCCGGCGATCTCAAGCACCTGGGACACGAACCGATGGCGGCGCCCACCGTCGGTGAGCAGCTCGATGTGCACGACGAGGTCGACGGATCCTGCCAGGAGTCGGTAGGCGAAGGTGTCGGTCATGTGCACCCCGGCTGACAGGCACAAGGTGACGATCCGGTCCACGGCGTGCGCGGCGGTGCGGGAGTGCAGGGTGCACAGCGACCCGTCTCCGGTCGACATGGCCTCGAGCATGGGCAGTACCTCGGGGCCGCGAACCTCACCGACGATGATCCGACGCAGGTTCAGCCGCAGAGCATCCACCACCAGGTCCGACAGCGTGACCTCCCCGGCGCGGCGCCCGGCGGCATCCTGCTCGGCCGACCCCTCCCGGGCTTCGAGGGCGACGACCCTCGGGTGCCGGTCAGGCAGGTCGTGCAGGTGCAGCTCGTACTCCTTCTCGATGGTCGCGAACCGCTCCATCGGGTCGAACTCGTTCGCCATGGCCCGGATCAGGGTCGTCTTGCCCGCGTTCTGCAGTCCGGTCACGACGATGTTCCGACCGGAGCGCACTGCGGCACGCAGGAACGTCGCCAACACCGTGTCGAGCGTGCCGAGTGCGACGAGGTCGTCCAGGTCGACGTCGCGCACCCGGTGGCGGCGGATCACCACGTGTGGCTTCGGCGTGGTCCACGCGACGGCAGCCAGGCGCGAACCGTCCTCCAGGCGCAGGTGGAGCGCCGGATGCGCCGAAGTGAAGGTGCGCTCGGCCGAGCCCGTTCTGGCGGCCAGCAGCTGCAGCATCTCGATGAGCTCGTCGTCCGAATCCGCGACCGGTGGGTGGCGTTCGTCACGCCCGTCGGCGTAGGAGACCCACACCTGGTCGTGGCCGTCGACCTCGATGTTCTCCACGGCGGGGTCGTCGATCAGCGGCTGCAACCGGCCCAGCCCGAAGAGCGCGGCCATCACGGCCCGCCCGGTGGCCAGCTCGACGTCCACCGGCCACGGCTCCTCACCGCTGCGGACCCGCTCCCTGCCCCGTGTCGTCAGCTCCGCGGCCACCAGCGACCGGGCCAGCTCACGACGAGCCTCCGGCGCCTGGACGGGCACAGCCTGCAGTCGCCCGGCGAGCCGCTCGGCGACCACCGCCCGGACCTGGCGTACCAGCGCGGGGTCCGCGGCAGCCAAGATCGGCTCGTCCGGACGCCGGGCGGGGATGCTCGTTGGCGCCCACCGCTCCGGGGGAGCGGCAGGGCGAAGTCGCTCGTCCAGGCCAGTCACGCGGTCACCGCCGGTTCGGGCACCAGCGTCGCGATCTGCGCCGCCAACGATCGGGCCGCACGCATCAGCGGAGACCGATCCAGCCGCAGCCCGCCCAGGGCGCCATCCGCCAGGGCGCGGGCGGCCCAGTCGTCGCGGGGGATGGTCAGGGTGGCGGAGGCGCCAGTGGCGGCCGTGATCTCCGCCGTGGAGTAGCCGGCCAGGTCGACGACGACGCCCACCGGTGCCTGTGCTGAGCCGCGCAAGCCTGCCAGGGTCCGCAAGGCGGCCGCGGCCGGCAGCACGGAGCCCAGGTCGCCGCGAAGAACCACGGCGAGCAGGTCCGCCGCGGTCAGCCACATCGAAGGCTCGTGCCGGTGGCCGAGGCGACCCATGTCGACCAGCACGTCCACACCCAGGCCGGATAGGTCGTGAGCGGCCTCGGCCAGCGCGCCCCACATCGACGCGAGTGGACGAGCCTGCGCCGGGTCGACGACACCAGGCAGCACCATTCGGGTCGCGCGCTCGTCGAGCGCCACCGCGCAGGCCACCACCTGCTCGGCCGAGAGCGGCGGGCGGGCCGCAGCCAGAACCGACACCCCGGCTGAGTCGGGAACCCCATTACGCAGGGACCCCGACAGCAGACCCGACCCCGCCGGATCCGCATCGACGAGCAGCACCCGGCGACCCACCCGCGCCGAGGGCCACGCGACCGTCAAGGCCAGCGCGGTCGTCGTGACCCCCGGTGCGCCGTGCGCGGAGGTCAGCACGATGACGCTCACGACGAGGCCGCCGGCAGGACGACGATCGCGAACCGGCCGGTAGCCGCCCGCGTCGCCAGCTGCGCCCCATCGCTCGCGGACGCGGCCACGTCGACCACCACCGTGCCGTTCACGTCCGGCGCGCCGACGCGCACCACTCGCGCGTCGAACTGGCTCGGGGCGCCCTGCACCGGGTCCGCCCCCTGCGGCGGGGCGTCGACCACCAGCAGGCGGTCTCCGGCCGCCAGCCCACCAGCCGGAACCCGCTCGAACGCCATCGGCAACGGCACCAACACCTCGCCGCTGCCCAGCACGCCGCCCTTGGTGACGTCCGAGTCGGACAGCAGGGAGCCGGCCGTCAGGTTCGCCGCCGCGGTCATGCCGACGAGCCCGGCGGCCGCATCGGCCGCGATGACGTGCACGGTCGGATCGACCGCCACCGCCGTCGTGGTGAGATCCTCCGCCGAGAGTTGCGCGCCGTAGGGGACGTCGCGGGCAACCATCACGACCTCGACCCGGTCCCCGGAGGTCGACACCAGCCACATTGTCGCCAAGGCGCCCAGCGCCACCATCGTCACGCCGGCCAGCAGCAGTCCAGGTCGGCGACGGCCTCGCGTTGCCACCAGCGTCGCCGGCCGCAACTCACCGGCCTCGGTTCCAGGGCCGGCCGCGAGCCTGGCCCGTTCGCTCGTCGTCGTCATGACTCCTCCTCGCCTGGCGCAGCCCGACCGCTCCCGGGCCACGCCTCGTTCAGGTGGTCACAAGCACCTGCACCTCGCCGATTCGCACGCTCGATGTCGACGTTCGCGTCACCGTCAACGAGCCCGACGCCCCGCCCCCGGACCAGGTCACGTCCCATGTCGTGGTTGCCGTCACCGGGTATGCCTGATCCGGCTGCTGGCCGGACGGGTGCTCGTAGATGTGCTGGCAGGTCGGGGATGTCACCCCACCCGCGTGATAGGCCGTGCCGGGGTTGCGGCACGTCTCGGTGCGGCCGTCGCCCATGTCCCACACGATCTGGCGCGCTCGCGCGGTCGCGGTCACCGCGAGCCCCGGGACCGACGCGGTCGCGGAGTTTGGACCCCACGTCGTGGCCGACACCTCGGTCCACAACCACACGGGCACCCCGACCACGCCGAAGCGGTCCGCCGGGATCGAGAGCTCGATCACCGGCCCCGTCAGCGCCATCTGATCCACCGCTCGCTGCGCCAGCTGAGCCGGCGTCACGGTGATCCCGCCATAGCCGGGCGGCGGGGCCGCGCGCCACGTCCAGCCGCCATTCGTGCCCGCGTGGGTGAGGCACGTCACCGCCCAGATCGCCCCGTCGGGGTAGTGGCCCTCCCATACCGCGCCGTCCGGAACCTGCTCCGCGACGGGCATCCAGTAGCAGCTGTCCTCATCGGAGAACCAGCCCCAGCCAGCCAGGAAGCAAGGAACCACCTCACCGGTCGTCGCGACGACGCACTGGCGACCCTGACCGGTGCCAGCGCCGCCTCCGCCACCGGTGCCCGGACCGCCTGGGACTCCCGGTTGCGCCACCTCGACCACGCAGAAGGTCGTGCCGGGGAGGCACGTCACATCGCCTGGGAGCGCTGGAAGAGCGGCGGGGACGGCGAGCAGGGCCGCGACCAGCGCTGCGGTCAGCACGGTGCCTCCCGGTCGACAGTCGAGGTCTGGATCGTCCAGCGGTCGACGAAGTAGGTAGCGGTCGAGGTCGTCGTCAGACGTGACTCCATCCCCGGCGCCGCTGCGGACTTCCCCGTGGCGACATACACCGGGGTCCAGGACGAGCCGTCGACGCAGTCGGTGATCGTCGCCGTGGTCTCTGCGCCCGTGACGATCCCCGACACCCGAGGGTCAAGGCTCGGCTCGCCGACGACCTTGATGCCGTTGCTCTGGAAGGTCAGCTGCGCCGTGCCGACATCGGTCAGGGCCGTGTCGATGGCGTAGACCTCGAGCTCTGGTGGGACCGGCTGCGTGGGGTCGGCGTAGACACGCACCTTGACGGCCCAATATCCGCGATAGGCCTCAAGCACTGCGGCCTCGGTGGCTGCGACAGCCGAATCGACGCTCGGCGTCAGCGTGGGCGTGGCCGAGGCGGTCGGCCCGTTCATCGCCTCGGTGGGTGACGGCTCGGGCGCCGGGCCTGTGCACGCGGTGAGGAGAGCCGCCGCGATGACGATCGCAGTTGCGGCCCTCGGGGTCTTGCCTCGATTTCTCATCGGCCAGCCCCCAGTCCTCGGACTCCCGCTTGCCGAGCGGGTCGTCGCGACGATGGCGTCAGTTCGGACATTGCACACCCAACCGGGTGAAGTGCGCAATTGTGTGAAGTCGCGACGGCTGTTACTGGGCGGCCCATGGGGCGAGGGTGCGAGCGACGGGCGGCGGTCGCGTGCCCGAGCTGCAGATTTGTGGACATCGGTCAGGCCGCCTCGCTCTGTGGACGAGGAGACGCAACCGCAGCCTCGGCGCGCTCGGCGGCCAGGATCGGCGAGCGCAGTCGGCGCACCCGGGTGGAGCGCAGCGCCGCCTGCATCGCCGGCGCCCGTCGAGCGCTTACGCCGTCGAGGAGCATCCGGGCCAGCAGCCCGGGCCACGAGGCGGTGCCGAGCAGGGTGATGCACAGCCGCCGCGCCTGCCACGGGGGCAGCGCCAGGGTGGACGCCATCGTGCGCCAGCCGACGCACGTATCGTCCGAGTCCACGCCGGGGCCGGGCAGGTCGGCCACCGCGGCCACGATCCGGGTGGCCGCATCCTGCGACCAGCCGACCTCGTTCAGGGCTATGACGGACTCCCGGTAGGCGCAGCCCAGGTCAACGGCGAACGCCTCGCGCTCCTCGGCGACCGCGTCGAGCCCGAGCGCGACGATCACCTCGAGGCCGACGAGCGGCCGAATGCCCGCCTTGGCCGTCCGCCACGCCCGCGATGGGTTGTCGCCGAATCGGGCGGCGACGACCTCGGCCGCGACCGCCCGATGGGCGGCGCGCCACACCACCCCCCACGGCTCGTCGACGGCGGTCAGGTCACGGAACGCGAGCACCTCCCACGCGGCCTGCCATGCCGATGCCTCCGCTTGGCTCGCCGCCAGGCCCCGCAGGCCGGCGCCGACCGCGAGCGGCCGTGCCAACCGCTCGCGCACGAACGTCAGCAGCCGGCGGCCGGTCGAACCGTCCCAGCCTTCGTCGGCGATCCGGGTCAGCAGGCCAAGCAGCTCGGAGTTGTCCCGGATGCTCGCCCGCTCCGTTGTGCGGGTGGTCTCGGTCAGGCTCATCGTCGCCTCCAGAAGTCGTCGGACTCCGGAGACGCTGCTCGGTGGCCATAGACAACCGGATCACCAGCGCGTCGGCGCAGGTCAGCGGGCACAACTCCGCCGGCTTCTACGTGTCTGTCTATCTGGGGGAGCGGCCGTTGGGTACCGCCAGAGGACGCCCGTCCCCGGCTGTCTATCGGGTCATCGACCGCGGCCAGCTCGCCTCGGCCGGCAAGCGCGCTGCGGGAGGGGCGGCGATCTACCAGGGCCTACAGGGAGGGTGATCGCCCCGTCTATGCCGGCGAGGCACCGTGGCGGTCCCAGATCCGCCAGGGAGGTTCGAACATGTCCGCCACCACCCAGCTCGTCCTCGTCGCCCCCGAAACGCGGCGGCGCGCCGACCAGGTCGTCACCGTGAACCTCGTGTCTGACGAGCGCATGCTGCTGACCGTCGTGGAGGCGGCGCACCGGCTCGGCATCGGCCGCAGCTCGATGTACCGGCTCCTCGACGAAGGCAAGGTCCGCTCGATCCACGTCGGCCGCTCTCACCGCGTCCCCGTGGACGCGCTCGCCGAGTTCATCGGCCAACAGCAGGTCGGCGCAGGGGTGCGCGAACCGTAGCGCAGCGTGCGCGCCGAATGCGGCGTCGCCGACTCGGAAGGGGCCTCTCGACCCAATCGGCCTTGCTCAAGCCGGTCCGGAGTCCGACGACGCCGGCCGGCAAGCAGAGCGCGGCGTCCCGGACGGAGTGTCAACCAAGACCTCAGCAGTCCCCTGCGATGATGGGGAGCGACCATACGGAACGGCGGACCTGCTCGCAGTGGCTGGGTTCGCGAATTGGCCATTGTCGACGCCTGGCCTTCTTCCGAGGCATGCTCGATGGGGGACAAATGAGCGCGCGCATGTACCGACAGCAGCTGGAGGCGAAGCGCAAGCAGCGCGTTGACGCCGAGAAGCGGGTCGGCGAACTGAGGACGAAGGAGTCCCAGAAGAGGACTGCCGCGGCCAAGGCTCGCCAAGACGCCGCCCGTTCCAAGAGCCCGTCGACGATCTCCCAGAAGCTGCGGGACGCAGAGCGGTGCGAGCGTGAAGCCGCCTCCGCCGGCGACGAAGCCGCACGATGGCAGTCCAGGGCGACTGGCTACGCGCGCGACGAGGCGACCTTGCAGGGCAACCTCGCGCGGGCCGAGCGGACCGAGGCCGAGGAACGGGAACGTGCCCGCGTGAGGGTCGAGCGGGAGGCGACGAGGCGCGCCGCGGCGGACCGCGCGGCGCTCCTGCGGCAAATCGATAGCACCGCCACCCGGGTCAGCCTCGTCGTCCATGAACTGCGGGCGCCAAAGCCCGAACGGCTCCGGGTCCTCATTCTCGGGGCGGCATCCGAGGGAGACCTGCGCGTCGGGCGGGAGCAGTCCCGGATCTCGACTGCCGTTCGGCACGCGCTGCACCGCGATCGACTCGAGCTGGACGTCCGACCCTCGGCGACGACCGGCGACCTGCTAGACGGGATCGGTCGCTTTCGACCCCATGTGGTCCACTTCTCGGGCCACTCGAACAGGGACCTCATTGTGTTCGAGGACGACGTCGACGAGCCGAACTCCGGCGTAGTCGTCAAGGCAGAGGTGTTCGCTCGCGCGCTCGCCGCGACCGACGAACCGCCCCTGCTCGTCTTGCTGAACGCCTGCGAGTCTGCACCGCAAGCCGAGGCGCTGGTCGACGGCGGAACCGTGCCGTTCGCGATCGGGATGAGCGACGAGATAGACGACGTCGACGCGATCAACTACGCCGCGCAGTTCTACGCGTCCGTGGCCAACGGGCAGTCGATCGCCTCGGCCCACGCCGCCGGATGTGTAGCCCTCGAACTGGCTGGGCTTGCCGGCAGCGATCTGCCGGTCCTCTTCGCGGCGCCCGATGCCGACGCGGCTTCAGTGTGCCTGGTCAGCGCGGTAGACGAACCGTAGGACGGCCCCGACAGCAGTGCTGTCAGCCTGTCGCTAGGCTCGCCCTGAAGTAGCGGCACGCTAGAGCGAGGCCGTCGTCGTGGCGCCGGAGGGCCGACGCGGTCACGCAAACCTGAACTGGCGGCGGCTCAGTTCGTTCAACCGGCGAACTCGGGTGCGGCAGTCAGCCAGGCGTGTCGGGCTGCTGCCGTTTGATCGGGTGTGAGTCGTGCTCGACCAGGAGGTGGCTCGATGCCTAGAGACTCAAGCGCCGCGCGGACCTCTGAAGGCGGAGTGCTGAACTCGCGCGCCAATTCCGTGACACTTGCCGGAACCCGACTCGGCGCCAACTCAGGGCCTCCCACGTCGCCGATCGTCAGCTGACCCTGGCGGACGAGTCCCAGAACGGGTTGATCGATGCCCATGCGAGACGCAGTCGCGAAAATCGCTTCGCGCACGAACGGATATAGCGCCATGACGCCCACGCGCGCGACGAACTCGGACAGAGTCGCCGACCACATGTTGACTGGCCGCGCGAGTTGGTATACGACCGCCATCTCGGTCTCGAATTCAGCCTGTGCAGTGCGGATGATCATCCGCATCCGGATCTCAAGGTCGAAGTCACCGAGGCGCACTGCGACTTCGGGTGCAACGTCGGCGCTTGCCGTCGCGCCCTCCTCACGTCGACCAGACAGCGCGTAGGTGCGAACTGCGGTTAGTTCGACGTACTGCAGCAGGTCAGCAGCACCGACGGGAGTGACGGCGACGTGGGTCATGCCGCGAGACAGACGTCGAGGCGCTGCAGTTCGGCGGCCGCGGCGATGGCACGCCCAGCTGCGGACACGGTGACGCCCGAGGTGACGCCACTTACCCACTGCCAGGGCGTTTCGGCGGAGAACGGCTTCACGTCGTGCGCGATCTGAGCACCCACCACCAGTGCGTAGCGGCGGATCGTGGACTGCCGGGGATCGTTGTCGTAGCGCTCGAAAGCGGCGACAGATGACTGCTTGATTCCGAGCGCGTCTGCGACGTCCTGCTGGCTGAGCCCCGCGGCGCGCCGGGCCTCCACGAGGGCTCTGCGCATCCGGAGGTCAGCCTCTGCGAGCGCGGTGGCGGCGTGGATCAACTCCTCTTGGCGGCGAGCGGCAAGGACGACCTTCGCGGGCGTGGC
>Ga0302299_10001150_pt1 | contig 15774 bp, 18 predicted proteins | sample III_Fen_N3_4_FD_198795 | JGI IMG/M metagenome (GOLD analysis project Ga0302299, IMG submission 198795) | Peat permafrost microbial communities from Stordalen Mire near Abisko, Sweden - III_Fen_N3_4 | ecosystem: Environmental > Terrestrial > Soil > Wetlands > Permafrost | place: Sweden: Abisko... | reverse complement strand
GATCAGCGTGCCGGCGCTGATCGTCGGCCTGGCCGACGAGTACGACCTCCTCACCGAGGTCGGCCGGCCGGACGGGGGCCTGGTGACCGAGGACGCGGCCATCACGCTGCTGCGCGTGACCCCGGCCGGCCGCGAGGACCTGCTGCGCGCCCTGGAACAGGCCCTGTCGCGGCGCACCGGGGCGGTGGCCTCGTGACGACGTACTTCCCGCGCGCTCATCTCTCTCGCGCGTGGACCGTCCTGGCCGTCGGGATCACCGTGCTGCTCGCCGCCGCCTACGCCGGGGGCGCGCAGCTGCTCGCCCAGCTCGGCGAGCACTGGCTCACCGTGGCGGTCTTCGTGGCCGCGATCGCCGTCGGAGAGCTCTTCCGGCTGCGGATGCCGAGTGGGCGCGAGGCGGCTCCACTGGCCTCCGCCTCCGCCTTCGCCTTCGCCTTCCTGGGTAAGGTCGACGGCCAGCCGATCTTCGACGTCGAGGCCGGGTTCGTGGTGCTGGCCGTGGCGGCGGCCCTGCTGGCCGCGGCCCTGGTGGGGGGCGTTCGCGGGCGCACCGTGGGCCTGGACCAGGTGGCCTCCCGGCTCATCGGCGTCGGCGTGGCCGCCGCGCTGACTCGCAGCTTCGCCCCCCGGGGCGGGACACTGTGGCAGCTCGCCGTCGACCCGAAGGCGTCCCGGTCGCTGGTGGCGCTGGGCATGGTGCTGGTCGCCGCTATCGGCATCGGCGTCGAGATCGTGATCACCTCCGCGGTGCGCTCGGAACGTCAGCGCACCCCCTGGCTGGCCGCGCTGCGCGATGAGCTGGGCGAGGTCGCACCGCTGACCTTCGCCGTCGTGGCCACCGGTCCGATGGTTGCGCTGATGGCGCCGGCGCTGGGCCTGCTCTCGCTCCCGGTGGCGCTGTTCCCCCTCGCGATGACCTATGTCGCCGTCGGGCGCTACGCGCGAAACCGGATGACGTACCGGCAGACCATCGCCACCCTCTCGCACCTCACCGAGCACGGTGGGTACACCCCCACCGGCCACGCCGAGCGGGTGGCCGACCTCAGCGTCCGGATCGGCCGGGTGCTCGGCATCACCGACCGCGACCTGCGCGACCTGGAGTACGCCGCCCTGCTGCACGACCTCGGCCAGATCTCGCTCGTCGAGCCGATCCCCGGGGGCGCCACCGTGCTTGCCGCGCCCAGCGACCAGCGCGACATCGCCGACGAGGGGGCCCGCATCATCCGGCATGCCGAGGGCCTGGAGGTGGTGGCCGACTACGTGGAGGCCCAGACGACGCCCTACCGGCAGGTGCGCGAGCTCGGCGAGGAGGTGCCGCTCGCGAGCCGGATCATCAAGGTGGCCAACGCCTTCGACGACCTCACCGGCGGACGCGAGGACGTCGACGAGATCCTCGCGGCCAACGAGCGCATCCACCTCGGTCTCGGCTACGAGTACGACCCCGACGTGGTCGAGGCACTGGCGGTTGCGACGTCGGACACCACCGTCGGGCGGGTCGGAGAGCGCGAGCCGGCCTCGCGTTAGCATCGGGGGAACCCCGACCACCCCCCGGAGAGGTCCCGTGGATCGCCTGACACCCGTCATCTTCACCGACGCGTGGGGGTCGAACGTCTCCATCGCCAGCCTCCAGGGGCGCGACATCCCGAGCGCCGAGCCCGAGTCCGAGCTGTGGATGGGCGCCCACGAGGAGGGGCCCTCGGGAACCGACCGGCCGGGCCGTCCTGACCTCGCCGCCGTGGTGGCTGCCGACCCGGTCGGCGAGCTGGGCGAGGAGTGCGTGGCGCGGTTCGGGCCTCGGCTGCCCTTCCTGCTCAAGGTGCTGGCCCCCGGGCGCGCGATCTCCATCCAGGCCCACCCGAGCGCCGAGCAGGCGGTCGGGCTGCGGGCGACCACCGGCGACGCCGTCTACGTCGACGACTGGGCCAAGCCCGAGCTGCTGCTGGCCATCTCGCCGTTCGAGGTGTTCGTCGGCATGCGCTCCTTCGACGACGTCTCCCACCTCGTCGAGCGGCTCGTGGTGCCGCGGCTCGCCGACCTCGTCGACAAGGCGGCCGTGGTGGACGACCCGGTGCACGCGATGCTAGGGGCGGTGCTCGCCACGCCGGCCGACGAGGTGGCGGACCTGGTGCGTGAGGTCGTCGCCGCGTGCGTCCGCCTCGAGGCCTCGGGCGACGAGATCGGTGACGCCGCGGCGGCCGTCGTGCGAGTCGCCGAGGAGCACCCCGACGACATCGGCCTGGTCGTCCTGCTCCTGATGCACCACCGGGTGCTGCAACCCGGCGAGCACATCGACGTCGCGGCGGGGGTGCTGCACTCCTACGTGCGCGGGCTGGGCATCGAGGTGCTGGCCAACTCCGACAACGTCGTGCGTGCCGGCCTGACGAGCAAGGACGTCAACGTGCCCGAGCTGCTGCGCATCGTCGACCCCCGAGCCGACGGGGTGGCGGGCCGGGGACGGGTGCTCGAGCCCGGGCTCGAGGCGTTCGACAGCGACTCCGACCGGTTCCGGCTGTACCGCGTCACCCCCGGCCGGGCGCTGCCCGGAGAGCACCGGCCCCGGATCGCCTTCTGCCTGCGGGGCCGGGTGGCCCTGGTCTCCGCGAGCCGCACCCTCGACCTCGGTGACGTCGAGTCGGCCTTCCTCCCGGCCGGGGAGGGAGCCGTCGACCTCGAGGGGGTCGGCGAGGTCTTCGTCGTCACCGTGCCCGAGCCCTGACGCCCCTGCGTGCCATGAGTGCGGAAGTGGTCGCCACAGCAACCACCTCCGCACTCATGGCACGCAGAGCGAGAAGTCAGGCCTTCTTGGTCTCCGCGAAGATGCGGGCGATCTCGTCGATCTTGGCGAGCAGCTCGTCGGCCTTGGCGGCGTCGAGCTCACCCTTGGTGCCGGACGCACCGGCCAGCTTGGTGGCTTCGTTGACCAGGGTGTGCAGCTCGGGGTACTTCTCGAAGTGCGGGGGCTTGAAGTAGTCGGTCCACAGCACCCACAGGTGGTGCTTCACGAGCTCCGAGCGCTGCTCCTTGATGAGGATGGCGCGGGTGCGGAAGTCGGGGTCGGGGTTGTCTGCGACCTTGGCGATGATCGCCTTGATCGACTCCGCCTCGATGCGGGCCTGGGCGGGGTCGTACACGCCGCACGGCAGGTCGCAGTGCGCCGAGACGTCGGTGATGTGGAACAGGGACAGCATGGGTACTCTCCTCGATTTCGGGGCGTGCGGTCCTGCCAAACCTACCTCAGCGGCCGCCACGCCGACCCGACCACCACCGCGAGGATGTCGTGGTCCGCGAGCGAGCCGACATCGAAGGACGTGACTCCCTCGGCGGCGTTGTCGGAGTCGATCCACCAGCGCTGCGGCGCAGCAGGATCCGGCCCGGTCACCCGCTTGACCGCGAGCGGCCGGGGGTGCCCGCCGGCATCCGGGGGGAGCCGCACCACCGCGGCCCGACCGGGCCGAGGCCGGATGCCGCGCAGCACAAGCAGCACGTCGCCGTCACGGTAGGTGGGCAGCATCGAGCGACCACGGACCCGCACGAGCGCGGGCCACGGCATCCGGGGCCGCCGGCTCACCGCTGCCCGGTGGCGTCCCGCGCGTTGTCGATCGCCGCCTGGGCCGCCTCGTCAGCCTCGGCGTCCGCCGCGGCGATCGCGGCGAGGGCCTCCGCGTTGCCGGTGACCGTGGCGACGACCGCCTCCGCGTGCGCTGTCTCCTCCTGGCGCATGCGCGACAGGAAGGCCCTGGTGCGCTTGTGCTGCGGGTTGGCGATCACCTGCGAGGGCGGACCCTGCTCGACGACGAGACCGGCATCCATGAAGACGACCCGGTCGGCCACCTCGCGGGCGAAACCCATCTCGTGCGTCACGACGATCATCGTCATGCCACCCTTGGCGAGGTCGCGCATGACCTTGAGTACCTCACCGACCAGCTCGGGGTCGAGCGCGCTCGTCGGCTCGTCGAAGAGCATCAGCTTGGGGTCCATCGCCAGCGCCCGGGCGATCGCGACGCGCTGCTGCTGGCCACCGGAGAGCTGCGAGGGGTAGGCCGCCGGCTTGTCGCCCAGGCCCACCTGCTCGAGCAGCTCGACCGCCTTGGCGGTGGCCTCCTTCTTGTTCACCCCCTTGACCTGCGTCGGCGCCTCGATGACGTTCTCGAGCACCGTCTTGTGCGGGAAGAGGTTGAAGCGCTGGAAGCACATGCCGATGTCACGACGCTGGGCGGCGATCTTCTTGTCGGTGAGGCGGTGCAGCGTGCCGCTGCGGTCCTCGTAGCCCATCAGGTCGCCGTCGACCCAGATCCGGCCGCCGTCGATGGTCTCGAGCTGGTTGATGCAGCGCAGGAAGGTGGTCTTGCCCGACCCGGAGGGGCCGAGCAGCACGACGACCTCACCGCGCTGCACGTCCATGTCGATGCCCTTGAGCACCTCGGTGCCGTGGAAGGCCTTGGTGACGTTGACGGCGTGGACAAGGGGGAAGCCATCGGTCGCCGTGGCAGTGGCGTCGCTCATCAGTGGTCCGCCTCTATCTCGGTGATCTTCTGCTGGGTCTTCTTCGGCACCGCGCCGAAACCGCGGCCGTAGTACTTCTCGAGGCGCGCCTGCAGGACCATCAGGATCGAGCAGATGATGAGGTACCACACCGTCGCGGCGACGATGCCGGGCATGATCTTGAAGCTGCGCGAGCCGAACTGGTAGGCCTGAAAGAACAGCTCGACGATGACAGGAACCGCGATGAGCAGCGAGGTGTCCTTGACCATGGCGATCGTCTCGTTGCCGGTCGGGGGGACGATGACCCGCATGGCCTGGGGGAGCACGACGCGGCGCATCGTCTTGCCGGGCGGCATGCCGAGCGCCTGCGCGGCCTCGGCCTGGCCCTTGTCGACCGACAGGATGCCGGCCCGGGCGATCTCGGCCATGTAGGCGGCCTCGGACAGCCCCAGGCCCAGGATGCCTACCCAGATGGTGGTTGAGATGACGTTGTAGTCGAGCGTGTAGAACGTGAACGACGTGTCGAGGCCCAGCGCGTCGGCGATCTGCTGGCCGAAGGGGACGCCGATGTCCAGGGTGGGGTACAGGAAGCCGATGCCGGTGCCGAGCAGCACCAGCAGGACGTAGCGCGGGATGGCCCGGAAGAACCAGATGTAGACGAACGCGACCCCGCGCAGCACGGGGTTGGTCGACAGCCGCATCACCGCGAGGATGACGCCCAGACCGATGCCCAGGATCATCGCGCCGATGGTGCCGAAGATGGTGCCCTTCCACAGGCCCTCGATGACCGGGGTCTGCTGCATGATCTCGAACGCGAACGGGAAGTTCCACTTCTTGTTGGTCGCGAACGAGCTGATGATCATCGCGACGACGATCGCGATGATGACCAGGGCCACCCAACGTCCGGGGTGCCGGACCGGCCGGGCGTCGATGGCGCCCGGCCGGTCCTGGGTCGACGCGGTCATGGCGTCAGCTGACCGTCGGGTTCACGGCGAAGTCGCTGATGGCGCCCTGCTGCGTCTTCCACTTGGTGAGGATCTGGTCGTAGGTGCCGTCGGCCTTGAGCTGCTTGAGGGCCTCGACGATGGCCTCACCGAAGGCGGTGCTGGCGGCGTCCTTGGGCAGGACGTAGCCGTAGGGGGCCGAGTCGTACTGCTCGCCGAGCAGCTCGAGGGTGCCGTCGGTGGAGTCGACGGCAGCGATGGCCGGCGGGAGGTCGACCAGCATGGCGTCGGCCTTGCCGGACTGCACGGCTGCGGTGACCTTGGCCTGGTCGGCGTCGACGAGCACGTTGATGTCGGGCTTGCCGGCGGCCTTGCAGGCTGCCTGGCGCTTGGGGATGTCGACGTCGGCCTGCACGGTGCCCTTCTGCACGGACACGTTCTTCCCGCAGGCGTCGTCGGGGTTGATGCCCTTGGGGTTGCCCTTCTGAGTGACCCACTGCGTGCCGGCCTTGAAGTAGCTGACCATCGTGGCCTGCTTGAGGCGGTCGGCGTTGACCGAGAAGCTCGAGACACCCGTGTCGTACTTGCCGCTCTGGACACCGAGGATGATCGCGTCGAACGCCGAGGGCACCCAGTTGGTCTTGATGCCGAACTTCGCCATCACCGCGTCGAACAGGTCGACGTCCATGCCGATGACGGTCTTGCCGTCGGCGTCGAGGTACTCGTTGGGCGTGTACGTGGCGTCGGTGCCGATGTTGATGGTGCCGGCACTCTTGATCTTCGCCGGCAGCTTGGCAACGAGCGCGGGGTCGACAGTCGGGGCACTGGCCGAGGTGCTGGCGGAGGTGGCGCTCGAGCTCTTCTGCGACAGCGAGTCGGAGCCGCAGGCGGTCAGGGCGAGTGCAGTCGTGGCGACAGCGGCCACCGCAATGGCGCGGGTGCGGAACATGGGGGTCCTTTCACGGGGGTGCACCGGGGCAGGGGCGGCCTCGGCACGGAGTACGGGGCCGATACTGCCACCGGCACGCGTCGTGTGCGTCACGCCCCGATAACTATCTCGCTGTGCGATGATGCACACCCGCGGCCACCCCCGCGCGCAGCGAACGGCGGAGCAGCACCCCTCTCGGCCTCGCGCACCGCTCGGCCCCGCCTCGTGCCAGAGGGCCACGCCACGTCTTCTCGCCTCCAGGAGCTGCCCCATGGCCGCGTCGCCCTCCGCCCCCTTCTTCGACCCGCAGAGCCCGGTCTTTCGGGCTCACGAGGGTGGGAAGCTCGGGGTACACGCGACGCAGCCGCTGCGCGGGGCGGAGGACCTCGCCCTGCTGTACACGCCGGGCGTGGCCGAGGTGTCGCTCGCCATCGCCGCCGACCCGGCCCTGTCGACCCGCTACACGGCGCGGGGGAACACCGTGGCCGTCATCAGTGACGGCACGGCTGTCCTGGGGCTGGGTGACATCGGTCCGCTGGGGGCGATGCCGGTGATGGAGGGCAAGGCGGTGCTCTTCAAGCACTTCGCCGGCATCGACGCCGTGCCCGTGGTGATGGAGACCGGCACCGTCGACGAGCTGGTCGAGGCGATCGCCCGGATCGCGCCGTCGTACGGCGGCATCAACCTCGAGGACATCTCGGCGCCGCGCTGCTTCGACATCGAGGAGCAGCTCAAGGAGCGCCTCGACATCCCGGTGTTCCACGACGACCAGCACGGCACGGCGATCGTGGTGCTGGCCGGCCTGCTCAACGGTGCCCGGGTGCTCGGCCGGGCCCTGCCCGACCTCAAGGTGGTCGTCTCCGGTGCGGGCGCCGCCGGGGTCGCCGTGACCCGGCTCCTGCAGCGCGCCGGGGTGCGCGACATCGTGGTGTGCGACTCCCGCGGCATCATCTCGCCCGACCGCCGGGACCTCACGGGGCACAAGGCACGACTCGCCGCCTCCACCAACCCGCGTGCGGTGCACGGCCGGCTGGGGGCGGCCCTGGAGGGGGCCGACGTGTTCGTCGGCGTCTCGGGTGGGCAGGTGCCGGAGGAGGAGGTCGCCTCGATGGCGCCCGGGGCCATGGTGTTCGCCCTGGCCAACCCCACGCCCGAGGTGCACCCTGACGTCGCACGCCGGCACGCGGCCATCGTGGCCACCGGCCGGTCAGACTTCCCGAACCAGATCAACAACGTGCTCGCCTTCCCCGGCATCTTCCGGGGTGCGCTCGACGCCGGGGCGACCCGGATCACCGAGGCGATGAAGCTCGCGGCCGCCCACGCCATCGCCGACCTCGTTCCCGAGCCGACCGCCGACCGCATCGTGCCGTCGGTGTTCCAGGAGGGCGTCGCCGAGGCGGTCGCGGCCGCGGTGCGGGACCTCGCGTCGGACGCCGGCTCCCGCCACCGCTCGGCACCCGCCTGACCGAACGCGGTCGGTGGGTGAGCCGAGCCTCAGCTCGCGCGCTGGGACAGCTCGTCGGCCCAGGCCCGGCACCCGGCATAGGTCGGCAGCCGACCGGACGCCACGGCATCCGCGAGCGAGGGCGCGGCGTCGTCCTTGGGCGACAGCAGCGGGTCGATGCCCGCGGGCAGCACCAGCCCCACCTCGCTGTCGAGCGGGTGGATGCCGTGCTCAGCGCTGGGGTTGTAGGTGGCGGTGCACAGGTACATCGCCGTGGTGTGGTCCTCGAGCGCGCAGAAAGCGTGGCCCAGCCCCTCGGCGAGGTAGACGGCCCGGCGGTCGACGGCATCGAGGGTGACCGACTCCCACCGGCCGAAGGTCGGCGACCCGACGCGGATGTCGACGACGTAGTCGACCAGCGACCCGGCGAGCACAGTCACGTACTTGCCCTGGCCGGGCGGGACGTCGGCGAAGTGGATGCCGCGCACCGTGCCGCGCGATGACACCGACACGTTGGTCTGCACGATGTCCGGCCGGTGACCGAGCTGCTCGGCGAGCTGGTCGCCCCGGAAGGACTCCAGGAAGACGCCCCGCTCGTCGGGGAACTGGCGCGGGCTGGCGACGTACGCGCCCTCGATGGACAGCGGTCGGATGTCCATCAGCGGCCGGTCTTCCCGCGGGCCAGGCAGTCGTGGATGTAGGCGCCGTAGCCCGACTTGACGAGCTCGTCGCCGAGCCGGCGGAAGGTGTCGTCGTCGACCCAGCCGGCCCGCCAGGCGATCTCCTCGACACAGCCGATCTTGTAGCCCTGGCGCGCCTCGACCACGTGCACGAACTGGCTGGCGTCCATCAGCCCCTCGAAGGTGCCGGTGTCGAACCACGCCGTCCCTCGCGGGAGCACCGTCACGGTGAGGTCGCCGCGCTGCAGGTAGGCCTCGTTGACCGCGGTGATCTCGAGCTCTCCGCGCGCGCTCGGCGTGAGGTTGCGGGCGATGTCGACGACGTCGTTGTCGTAGAAGTACAGGCCGGGCACGGCGTAGTTGGAGCGCGGGTGCTCGGGCTTCTCCTCGATGGAGAGCACGTGTCCGTCGGCGTCGAACTCGACCACACCGTAGGCGGTCGGCTCGCTGACGTGGTGGGCGAAGATGTGGCCGCCGCGAACGTCGGTGAGGGAGCGCAGGGCGGTGCCGAGGCCGGTGCCGTAGAAGATGTTGTCGCCGAGCACCAGGGCCACGGCGTCGTCGCCGATGAAGTCGGCCCCGATGACGAAGGCCTGCGCGAGGCCGTCCGGGCTGGGCTGCACCGCGTAGCTGATCTCGATGCCCCACTGCCGGCCGTCGCCCAGCAGTCGCTCGAACTGGTCGACGTCCTGCGGCGTGGTGATGACGAGCACCTCGCGGATGCCGGCCATCATCAGCGTCGAGAGCGGGTAGTAGACCATCGGCTTGTCGTAGACCGGCATGAGCTGCTTGGAGATGCCGCGGGTGATGGGGTGCAGCCGCGTGCCCGAGCCGCCGGCGAGGATGATGCCCTTCATGGGACGCGAGCCTAACGGCGACGGACCCGCCGAGCCGACCTCGGCCCGTGCGGGTGGCGTCGCCGCGCGCCTGTCGGCCGAGCGGTCCGCCGTCCAGGGCCGGCTCGCCCGCACCGACGAGGAGCTGCTCGCCCTGATGGCCGCCTCGCGCGACTCCAACGCCGACGACGAGCACGACCCCGAGGGACAGGCCATCGCCTACGAGCGGGCCCAGCTGTCCGCGTCGGCGGACCTCGCCCGGGCGCACCTGGTGGAGGTCGACGCCGCGTTCGCCCGGTTGTCCGCAGGCACCTACGGGGTGTGCGAGGTCTGCTCCCGGCCGATCGGCGTCGAGCGGCTGGAAGCCCGGCCCACCGCCCGCACCTGCGTCGAGCACGCCGACCGGCGACGGCACCGGCCAGGGTGACCGGCCGATACCCTTGCGCCCATGAAGGTTCTCGTCACCGGTGGGGCCGGTTTCATCGGTAGCAACTTCGTGCACCTCACCCTCGCCACCCGCCCGGACGTCGAGCTCACCGTGCTCGACGCGCTCACCTACGCGGGCTCGACGACATCCCTCGAGGGCGTGCTGGACCGGATCGCCTTCGTCGAGGGGGACGTCGCGGACGCCCCGCTCGTCGACGCGCTCGTCGCCGACGCGGACGCCGTCGTGCACTTCGCGGCGGAGTCGCACAACGACAACTCGCTCGTCGACCCGAGCCCGTTCGTGCGCACCAACCTGGTCGGCACCTTCACCCTGCTCGAGGCTGCCCGCCGGCACGACGTGCGCTACCACCACATCTCCACCGACGAGGTCTACGGCGACCTCGAGCTCGACGACCCGAAGAAGTTCACCGAGGACACCCCGTACAACCCGAGCTCGCCCTACTCCTCGACCAAGGCCGGCTCCGACCTGCTCGTGCGGGCCTGGGTGCGCTCGTTCGGGCTCCGGGCCACGATCTCCAACTGCTCCAACAACTACGGACCCCGCCAGCACGTGGAGAAGTTCATCCCACGGCAGGTCACCAACGTCCTGGACGGCATCCGGCCCAAGCTGTACGGCGCGGGGCTCAACGTGCGCGACTGGATCCACGTCGACGACCACAACGAGGCCGTCTGGACCATCCTCGACAAGGGCGTCCTCGGCGAGACCTACCTGATCGGCGCCGACGGCGAGGTCAACAACCGCGACGTGGTGCGGCTCATCCTCGAGCTGATGGGGCAGGACCCGGATGCCTACGACCACGTCACCGACCGCGCCGGCCACGACCTGCGCTACGCCATCGAGGCCGGGCGGCTGCGCACCGAGCTGGGCTGGTCGCCGCGCTACGGCAGCTTCCGCGAGGGCCTCGCGGCGACCATCGACTGGTACCGCGACAACGAGGCCTGGTGGCGGCCGATGAAGGACGCCACGGAGGCGAAGTACGCCCGTACCCAGCAGGTCGTGTCCTCCTGATGGCGCGCTGGTTCGTCGCGGGTGCCGCCGGCATGCTCGGGCAGGACCTCTGCGAGGTTCTCGAGGCGGCGGGCCACACCGTGACCCGCGCCGACCTGCCCGGGCTCGACATCCTCGACCCCCGGCAGTGCGCGAAGCAGGTGGCAGGTCACGACGTCGTGGTCAACAGCGCCGCCTACACAGCCGTCGACGCGGCGGAGACCGACGAGGCACGCGCCTTCGCCGTCAACGCGGTCGGCGCGGCCAACCTCGCTCGGGCCGCCGACGCGGCGGGCGCAGCGATGGTGCAGCTGTCCACCGACTACGTGGTCGCCGGCGACGGGCACGAGCCGTACCCCGCCGACGCACCGGTCGCGCCGGCCACCGCGTACGGCCGCACCAAGGCCGCGGGGGAGTGGGCGGTGCGCGCCGAGTGTCCGCGCAGCTGGGTCGTTCGCACGGCCTGGCTCTACGGCGCGCGGGGAAAGAACTTCCCGGCGACCATGCAGCGGCTCGCGGGGGAGCGCGAGCGGCTGAGCGTGGTCGCCGACCAGGTCGGCCAGCCCACCTGGACCGTCGACCTCGCACAGGGCCTGCTGCGCATCGTCGACGGCGGCGCGCCGTTCGGCATCTGGCACGCGACCGGTGGTGGGCAGTGCTCGTGGTTCGAGCTGGCCCGGGCCGTGTTCGACGAGCTGGGGCTCGACCCGGAGCGCGTCGCGCCGATTCCGAGCGAGGAGTTCCCGGTGCCCGCGCCGCGGCCGGCCTACAGCGTGCTCTCGCACGACATGTGGGCCGCTGCCGGCCTCGAGCCGCTGCCACACTGGCGCGACGCCCTGCGCCGCGCTGCCCCGTCGGTGCTGCGGACCTGAGGATCGAAGCCCCCCTCCGGGTCCCCTAGACTCGCCCGCGTGCTGAAGTCCATCGTCGGTCGTGCCCAGGCAGCCGTGCTGCCCCGAACCCATCACGGGAGCTCGCCGGCGGGGGTGAAGCTGCCCCCGACGTTCTACCGGATGGGCGGCGCGCACTTCCGCCAGGACGACGCCTTCGTGTCCTCGGCCGTGGCGGAGGTGGGCCGGCTCGAGGAGAAGATCGGGCTGTCGACCTCCTCGCGGCTGCTCGACTGGGGTTGCGGCGCAGGGCGGTTGGCCGTCGGCATCGTCGAGAAGCTCGGCCGGATCGACCAGTACCACGGGGTCGACATCCAGAAGCACCTCGTCGACTGGGCGCAGAGGCACCTCGGTGACCGACCCGGCTTCACCTTCACCCACGTCGACCTGGCCAACCCGCGGTACAACCCCGGCGGCACCGCCGAGCGCACCATCCCGGGCGACAGCGCCGACTACGACGGTTTCTACGCCTACAGCGTCTTCAGCCACCTGATGGACGAGGACACCGCCGCCTACCTCGGTGAGGTGTCCCGGCTGCTCAAGCCCGGGGGCCGGGCGTTCGTCACCGCGTTCGTGGAGGAGGGCGTGCCGGACGCGGAGGAGAACCCCGCCGGCTACGGCCCGCTCGAGTGGTCCGGGCCGCTGCACTGCGTGCGGTACGACAAGGAGTTCTTCGCCGGTCTGGTGCGCGCTGCCGGCCTCGAGGTCGACAGCCTCGAGCACGGGCAGGAGACCGACGGGCAGTCGCTGTACATCCTGCGCAAGCCGTAGGCACCTGCTCGGCCCCGGTCGGCCGTCCATGACCGGCGGCCCGGTCCCGGAGTCACTGTTCCCCGTGAGGCGTCGGTAGGGTCGGCCGCATGCTCGCCGTCACCTGCGTCCGCCAGTCCGACTCCGACCCGCTCTCGGGCCTCGAGGTCGGCGAGCGCCCCGACCCGCAGGTGCCCGACGGGTGGACCACCGTGCGGCTGCGCACGGCGGCCCTGAACCACCACGACGTGTGGTCGCTGCGCGGTGTGGGGCTGCCCGCCGACCGGCTCCCGATGGTGCTGGGCTGTGACGGCGCCGGGGTCGACGCCGACGGCAACGAGGTGCTCGTGCACGCCGTGGTCGCCTCACCCGGGTGGGCCGGTGACGAGACGCTCGACCCGCGCCGCAGCCTGCTCAGCGAGATCTACGACGGCACGCTCGCCGAGGTGGTCGCGGTGCCACGCCACAACGTGGTCCGCAAGCCCGAGGGGCTGTCCTGGGAGCACGCGGCGTGCCTGCCGACCGCGTGGCTGACCGCCTACCGGATGCTGTTCACGAACGCCGGCGTGCAGCCGGGCGGCACGGTGCTGGTCCAGGGCGCGGCGGGCGGGGTCGCCACCGCGCTGGTGCAGCTCGGCACCGCTGCCGGCATCCGGATGTGGGTGACCAGCCGGGATGCCGCCAAGGGCGAGGCGGCGGTCGCGCTGGGCGCGGACCGTGCGTTCGAGAGCGGCGCCCGGCTGCCCGAGCGGGTGGACGCCGTCATGGAGACCGTCGGGGCGGCGACGTGGTCGCACTCGGTGAACAGCCTGCGACCGGGAGGCACCATCGTGATCTCCGGTGCCACCTCGGGGGACGCACCGGCCAAGGCCGAGCTGACCAAGATCTTCTTCAAGCAGCTGCGCGTCGTCGGGTCGACGATGGGCACCCGCGACGAGCTCGAGCGGCTCGCCCGTTTTGTGGTGGACGCCGGCATCGAGCCTCAGGTCGACTCGGTGCGGCCGCTGCAGCAGGCTCGCGAGGGCTTCGAGCGGATGGTGCGCGGCGAGGTGGCGGGCAAGGTCGTCTTCACGCTCTGAACGACGGGTCCAGCGTGTGGGACCCGACACGGCCATCCGGTCCCGGGGCCTACCCGACGGTAACGTGAACCGGAACCACCCGCCCACCCGAGGAGCTCGCCGTGAGCGCGACGTCCGCCGAGCACACCGTCACCCTGCACGGCCACGCGTTCTCCTACACCGACAGTGGCTCGGGGTCGGTGCTGATGTTCATCCACGGCATCCTTGGCTCGCAGAAGCAGTGGGCCCACCTCGTCGACCAGCTCGACGACAACCACCGGCTGATCGTCCCCGACCTGTTCGGTCACGGTGAGTCCGCGAAGCCGATCGGTGACTACTCGCTGGGCGCGCACGCCGCAACGCTCCGCGACCTGCTCGACCGGCTCGGCATCGCGCAGGTCACCCTGGTCGGCCACTCGTTGGGCGGCGGCATCGCGATGGTCTTCTCCTACCTGTTCCCCGAGCGGGTCGAACGGCTGGTGCTCGTGGCCAGCGGCGGCCTCGGGCGCGAGGTCAGCCCGCTGTTGCGGTCGGCGACCCTGCCCGGTGCGGAGTACGTGCTCCCGGTCATCGCGTCGGGATGGATGCGCGACCGGATCGCCGCTGCGGGAAGGCTGCTCGGGGCGGTGGGTGTGCGCCCCGGCCGCGACCTGAACGAGGTCTGGGGCGGCTTCACCTCACTCGGCGACGCCGACACCCGCCGAGCGTTCCTCGCCACGACCCGGGCCGTGATCGACCCGGGCGGCCAGAGCGTCAGCGCCCACGACTACCTGCCCGACTCGACGCCGATCCCGACCCTCGTGGTGTGGGGCACCAAGGACCGGATGATCCCGGCGTGGCACGCAGCCTCCGCGACGAGCTCGATCCCCAACTGCCGGGTCGAGCTGTTCCAGGGGGCTGGGCACTTCCCGCACCTCGACGACCCGGACCGGTTCGCTGCGCTGGTGCGCGAGTTCGTCGACGAGCCCACCTGAGGGTCGCCCGCTGACCCGGGGGTCAGGAGATCTGCAGCCAGTCGTTCCAGCCGTTGTGCAGCACCAGCCACGCGATCAGGCCGTAGCCTGCCTGTCCCGGGTGGTGGGGGATGCTGCCGGCGGCGAGGTCGGTGCGCCACTGGTCGTGCTCGGCCAGGGGGGCGTAGCAGTCGACGAAGGGGACGCCCCGCCGGGCACAGACGTCGGCCTGGGCGTCGACGAGCACCTCGAGCCGCTCGTTGAGCTCGGCGTCGTCCGTGGGCGGCGGGCTGACCACGAACGCACCGACCCCCGAGGAGGCGGCGTCGTCGAGCAGGTTTGCGAGGTTGAGCCGGTGGCGGGCGAGGGTGATGCCGCTGGCCACGTCGTCGGTGCCCACGGAGACCACGACCCGACGCTCGCTGCGCCCGGCCCACCGCAGCGGCACCTCGGTGGCCCAGCGCTGCAGCACCTGCGCGGAGGTGTCACCGCGCACGCCCAGGTTGTAGGCGGTCAGCTCGAGGTCGGGGTGCTGGGTGCGTCCGATGACCCGGGTCACCCAGCCCTGGCCTTTCGGGTCACCGACGCCGGCGACGAGGGAAGCGCCGAGGAAGACCAGCGCGAGGTCGCGCGCCCCCTCGGGCACCACCTGGGCATCCAGGCTCGGGCGGAACTCGATCGGCGACGGGCCGTCGTCGGGCTGCTCGTCTGACATCTGTTCGTTCACTCGTCCTCGTCGTCAAGGCGGGCCAACCAGGTCGCCAACCGTTCCACGGGGACCTCGAAGTCGGGGTTGAGGTCGACGAAGGTGCGCAGCTGCTCGGCCAGCCAGTCGAGGGTGACCTCCTCCTCGCCCCGGCGGGCCTGCAGCTCCTCGATGCCGCGGTCCGTGAAGTACACGCTGCGAGGTTACCCGCCCGGCGCCGACCCGCTCCGCCGACCCGCGGTCACCGGTCGAAGGACTGCGCGACCAGCTCGGCCTGCTCGGCCTGGTGCTTCTTGGTCGAGCCGGTGGCCGGGGATGCCGATGCGGCGCGCGAGATCACGCGCAGCGCCCGGTGCTCGCCGTGCTCGGCCAGCGCCTCGGGCAGGTTGAGGGCGAGGAAGGGCCAGGCGCCCTGGTTCTTCGGCTCGTCCTGCACGATGACCACCTCGGCAGCGGGGTACTTCGACAGCTCCTTGGCCAGGTCGGCCGCGGGCAGCGGGTAGTACTGCTCGAGCCGCAGCACCGCCGTGGTGGTGTCACGGCGCTTCTCGCGCTCGGCGAGCAGGTCGTAGACGACCTTGCCCGCCGCGATGAGCACGCGGGACACCTCGCCGGTGGCACCGACATCGGGGATGACCGGACGGAAGCGGCCCGTCGTGAAGTCCTCG
>Ga0302299_10001149_pt1 | contig 15774 bp, 15 predicted proteins | sample III_Fen_N3_4_FD_198795 | JGI IMG/M metagenome (GOLD analysis project Ga0302299, IMG submission 198795) | Peat permafrost microbial communities from Stordalen Mire near Abisko, Sweden - III_Fen_N3_4 | ecosystem: Environmental > Terrestrial > Soil > Wetlands > Permafrost | place: Sweden: Abisko... | reverse complement strand
GCCGACAGCGAGGCACCGGCCCCGGCGCCGGTGAAGAAGAAGATCCCGGTCAAGCGCCCCGTGAGCACCGCACCCGCCGACGAGGCCGACGCCCCCGCCGAGGGCGCCTCGAACGCCTCCGCGCCGGAGCAGGGGTCGTGAGCGGGCTCGACCCGGGCGCCGCCCACGACGAGGCCGAGGCGATCACGGTCGTCGAGGAGATCGACACCGTCGAGGTGATCGACGTCGTGGACGTCGTGGAGACCGTGGAGGTCACCGCGGTCGAGGACCTCCCCGACGGCGGCGACGACGCAGACGAGCAGTCCGACGCGCGCACCGACGCCCGCCTCGAGAGCCTCGACGACGGCTCGGCCGCGGTCGCCGGAACGCCGTCCGGTCACGGTGCCCCCGCACCCGAGGCATTGCCGTTCACGATGTCGGCACGCGAGCACTTCGCCCCTGTCGACGCCCTCCAGAGCACGGGCGACGCGCGGGTCGACGCCGCCACCGCTCGCCTCGAGGAGGTGCCCGAGCTGCCGACCGCCGACCACGTCGAGGTCTACGAGGACGTGCACCGTCGGCTGCAGGACGCGCTGTCCGAGGCCGAGGTCCGCTGAGGCCCCGGTGCGCAGCGACGCGCGCCGGGCACGCCGTGCCGGGTGACTCGTGACGAGGCGCCGGCTCGACGCCGAGCTGGTGCACCGCGGGCTCGCCCGCTCGCGCGAGCACGCGCGCGGCCTGGTCGAGGACGGGCGCGTCGTCCTGGGCGGCGTCGTGGCGACCAAGCCCGCGACCCAGGTCGACGCGACCGCGAGCATCGTGGTGCGCGAGGCGCCCGACGGGCCCGACTACGTCTCGCGCGGCGCGCACAAGCTGGTCGGCGCCCTGGACGCGTTCGCCCTCGACGTCGCCGGCCGGCACGCGCTCGACGCCGGCGCGAGCACGGGTGGCTTCAGCGACGTCCTGCTGCGTCGGGGGGTCGCGGCGATCGTCGCCGTCGACGTCGGCTACGGGCAGCTGGCGTGGCCGGTGCGCAGCGACGAACGGGTGACCGTCCTCGAGCGCACCAACGTGCGCGACCTCAGCCGGGCGCTGCTGCCCTTCACGCCCGACCTGGTCGTGGGCGACCTGTCGTTCATCTCGCTGGCCCTCGTGCTGCCGCCGCTCGTGGCCGTGAGCGAGCCCGACGCCGACCTCGTCCTCATGGTCAAGCCGCAGTTCGAGGTGGGCAAGGAGCACGTCGGCGCGGGCGGCGTGGTGCGCGATCCCGCGCTGCGGTCCGACGCGGTCCGTAGGATCGCAGCGGCGGCGTGGGACCTCGGTCTCGGTGCCGCCGGCGTGGTCGCCTCGCCCCTGCCCGGGCCGAGCGGCAACGTCGAGTACTTCCTGCACCTGCGCCGCGGAGCCGACCGGCTCGACGACGCCGACCTGCAACGAGCGATCGAGGAGGGACCCCGGTGACCACGGCGAGGCGCGTCCTGCTGGCGGTGCACGGCGTGCGCTCCGAGGCGGTCGCGGTCGCGCGCACGATCGCCGACGAGCTCTCCGCCGCGGGCATCGACGTCCGCGCGCAGACCGACCACGACGTCGAGCTGCCCGGGGTCACGTTCGTCCCGATGGAGGGCGCCGCCGAGGGCTGCGAGCTCGTCGTGGTCGTCGGTGGCGACGGCACGATGCTCCGCGGCGCCGAGCTGGCGAGGCCCTACGACGTGCCGATCCTCGGCGTCAACCTCGGTCACGTGGGGTTCCTGGCGGAGGCCGAGCGCGAGCAGGCCAGCACGGTCGTGCGCGCGGTCGTCGACCGCACCTGGACGGTCGAGCAGCGCACCACCCTCGAGGTCGTCGTGTCGTCCGCGGGGGAGGAGATCGCCCGCACCTGGGCGCTCAACGAGGCGTCGGTCGAGAAGTCCGCCCGCGAGCGGATGCTCGAGGTGCTCATCGAGGTCGACGGCCGGCCGCTGTCGCGGTTCGGCGCCGACGGCGTCGTCATGGCCACGCCCACCGGCTCCACGGCCTACGCGTTCTCCGCCGGCGGCCCGGTCGTGTGGCCCGAGGTCGAGGCCCTGCTCGTCGTGCCGATCAGCGCGCACGCCCTGTTCGCCCGCCCACTGGTCGTCTCGCCCACGAGCACCGTCGCGGTCGAGCTGCAGGAGCCGCGCGCCACCGGCGTGCTGTGGTGCGACGGCCGCCGCCTGGTCGAGCTGCCCGAGGGGAGCCGGGTCGAGGTCTCACGGCACCCGTCGCCGGTGCGCTTCGCCCGCCTGCACCGGGCTCCGTTCACCGACCGCCTCGTGGCCAAGTTCGCGCTGCCGGTCGACGGCTGGCGCGGCCGGCGTCCGGGGGCGCAGGGGCCGGCGTGATCGAGGAGATCCGCATCCGTGGGCTCGGCGTCATCGAGGACGCCGTGCTCGAGCCGCACACGGGGTTCACCGCCGTCACCGGCGAGACCGGCGCGGGCAAGACGATGGTGCTCTCCGGGCTCGCCCTGCTGCTCGGCGGTCGGGCCGACGCCGCGCTCGTGCGCGCGGGCGACGCCCGCGCCGAGGTCGACGGCCGGGTACGCGTGTCCGAGGGCAGCCCCGTGGTCGACCGTGTGCTCGATGCCGGGGGAGACCTCGACGAGGGCGTCGTGACGATCGGCCGCAGCGTCGCGGCCGAGGGCCGCAGCCGTGCGTTCCTGGGAGGGCGCTCGGTGCCCGCCACCGTGCTGGCCGAGATCGCCGACGACCTGGTCGCCTTCCACGGCCAGAGCGACCAGCAGCGGCTGCTCGAGCCGGCCCGGCAGCGCGCCGCACTCGACCGCTACGCCGGCGCCGCCGTCGCCGAGCCGCTCGCGGCCTACCGCGCGGCCTTCGACCGGCTGCGCGACGTCGAGCACGAGCTCGACGAGATCACCACCCGCGCCCGCGAGCGGGCGCAGGAGGCCGACCTGCTCCGGCACGGCGTCGCCGAGGTCGAGGCGGTGTCGCCGCAGCCCGGCGAGGCCGAGGCGCTCGTGGCCGAGGCGGCGCGCCTCCAGCACGCGGAGGCCCTGCGCGAGGCCGCGGCCGTCGCGCACGAAGCGCTCCGCGGCGAGGGCGACGCACCCGACTCCACCGACGCCCTCACCCAGGTCGCGCTGGCCCGCCGCGCCCTCGACGCCCAGCGCGAGGTCGACGCCGAGCTGGGGTCGCTGGCCGACCGGCTCGCCGACGCGTCGGCGCAGCTGGCCGACGTCGCCGCCGACCTCGCCACCTACGGCGACGGCGTCGAGTCCGACCCGGCCCGGCTCGAAGCGGTCGCCGAGCGTCGTGCGGCGTTGGCGGCGCTCACCCGCAAGTACGGCGCCACCGTCGACGACGTGCTCGCCTGGTCCGACGACGCATCCCGACGGCTGGTACAGCTCGACGGCGACGACGAGCGGCTCGAGGCGCTGCGCCGCGAGCGCGACGACCTGCGCACCGAGCTCGGGCACCGCGCCTCCGAGGTGAGCGCGGCGCGCCGTGCGTGCGGCGCACGGTTCGCGGCCGACGTCACGCGCGAGCTGGTCGACCTCGCCATGCCCAGCGCCCGCCTCGACGTCGACCTGCGTCAGGCGCCGCGCGCCGACGGCATCGCGGTCGAGGGGCCCGACGGAGTGCGCGCGCTCGCCTTCGGACGCAGCGGCGTCGACGAGGTCGAGCTGCTGCTCACCCCGCACGCCGGCGCGCCGGCCCGCCCGATCGCCAAGGGCGCGTCGGGCGGCGAGCTCTCCCGCGTGATGCTCGCGGTCGAGGTGGTGTTCGCCGGCGCCGATCCCGTCCCCACGCTGGTGTTCGACGAGGTCGACGCCGGCATCGGCGGCAAGGCCGCGGTCGAGGTCGGACGCCGGCTCGCACGCCTCGCGCGCTCGAGCCAGGTGCTCGTGGTCACGCACCTGCCGCAGGTGGCCGCGTTCGCCGATCGGCAGGTCGTGGTCGAGAAGTCCGACGACGGCCGCGTCACCACCGCAGGTCTGCGCGTGCTCGCCGACGACCAGCGGGTGCGCGAGCTGGCCCGCATGCTCGCCGGTCTCGAGGACAGCGACGCCGCGGCCACGCACGCCCAGGAGCTGCTCGACCTCGCCGACGCCGAGCGCGCCGCGAGCACCACCACGCCCCCGTCCCGACGCCGGAAGGCCCGACCATGACCGTGTCTCCCGTCTTCGCCTTCTCCGACCGGCTGGTCGACGAGCAGGCGCAGGCCAGTCCCATCCACGCCACCTACCTCGGCGTGCCTGGTCACGAGCACCGTCTCGACGACTTCAGCCCGGCCGCCTGCGAGGCCCGCCGCGCCCAGACCCTCGGCTGGCTCGCGGAGCTCGACGCGCTCCCGATCGAGAGCGACGCCGACCGCCTCGCCGCGGCGGTGATCCGCGAGCGGCTCGGCTGCGACGTGGCCCTGTTCGAGATCGGCGAGCACCTGCGCGACATCAACGTGCTCGGCAGCCCGCTGCAGTCGGTCCGCAACGTGTTCACGCTCATGCCCACCGCCACCGACGACGACTGGCGCGAGGTCGCCGCCCGTCTGGGCCAGGTCGCGCCGTCGCTCGCGACGCTGCGCGAGGCCTTCGTCGAGGGCGCCGCTCGCGGTGTCGTCCCGGCCCGCCGTCAGGTGCTCGGCGCCGCCGACGTGGCCGGCGTCTGCGCGGGGACGCAGCCGGGGCCGTCGGGGGCGACCGACGCGTGGTTCGGGTCGTACGTCGACGGCTACGCAGGCGACGACGAGGCGCTCGCCGGGTCGCTGCGTGCCGGGGCGGCGGCGGCCACGGCGGCCTACGCCGAGCTCGCCACCTGGCTGCGGGAGGTCTACGCACCGGCGGCGTCCGAGACCGACGGCGTCGGGCGCGAGCGCTACGTGGTGAACGCGCGGGTCTACCTCGGCTCCGACCTCGACCCCGAGGAGACCTACGCCTGGGCCTGGGGCGAGCTGGCCGCCATCTCCCACCGGATGGTCGGCTGCGCGGCGCGGCTCTACGGCGGTGTCACCCCTACAGAGGCGCAGGCGCGCCTCGACGTCGACCCCGCACACACCCTCGAGGGCGCGGAGCAGACCCGGGCCTGGCTGCAGCAGGTCATCGACGAGACCACGGCGTCCTTCGACGGCCGCTACTTCGACATCCCCGAGAAGATGCTGCGCTGCGAGGCCGTGCTGGCTCCGCCCGGCGCGGCGGCCGCGCCCTACTACACCGGCCCGAGCGAGGACTTCTCGCGCCCGGGGCGCACCTGGCTGCCGGTGATCGGCGAGGACCGGTTCCGCACCTGGTGGCTGCTGTCGGTGTGGCACCACGAGTCCGTGCCCGGGCACCACCTGCAGATCGGCTTCGCGCGCGCGCAGAGCGAGCGGCTCTCGCGCTTCCAGCGTCTGTCCACGGTGTCGGGGCACGCCGAGGGCTGGGCGCTCTACGCCGAGCGGCTCATGGACAGTCTCGGCTACTACGGCGACCCCGCCGACGAGCTCGGCTTCCTGTCCAACCAGGCGCTGCGCGCGTTGCGCGTCGTGGTCGACATCGGGTTGCACCTCGGGCTGGCCGTACCCGCCGACGCCGACCCGTTGCTGCTCGACGACGTCGAGGGTCTCGCGCCCGGCGTCGCGTGGACCCCCGAGCTCGCGCGCGAGTTCCTGCGGGTTCGGGGCCTGCAGACGCCCGGGTTCGCGACGAGCGAGGTCGACCGCTACCTGGGGCTGCCTGGTCAGGCCATCTGCTACAAGGTCGGCGAGCGTCACTGGATCACGGCGCGTGCACGCGCGGAGGCGGCCGCCGGCGACGCGTTCGACCTCAAGGGCTGGCACATGCGCGCGCTCGCGCTCGGCTCGGTCGGGCTCGGCGTGCTCGACGACGAGCTGACCCGCGCAGCGGGGTGACGCTGCGCGAGGTCGCCCCGACGGGCACGTAGTGTGGCCGCCATGACGTCCCGCCGGTCGCGCGCCCTCGGTCCTCCGCTGGGCGCCGTCCTCGCGTCGCTCCTGTGCCTGGTGCTGGCGCCGGTGTCGGCCCACGCCGCAGCGAGCGGCCCGACGCCTCCGAGCGCGCCCCAGCCGCGCACCCTCGAGGCCGCCGCCCGTGCCTGGCGCATCGCGGCGCCCGCGACGGTGGTCGTGGGCCGCTCGGTGAAGGGTCGGCTCATCGTGGCCCACCGGCACGGCCCCGCGAACGCGCCGTACGTCGCCTTGGTGCTCGGACAGATGCACGGCACCGAGCAGCGCGGCCGTGCCGTGGTCGCGGCGCTCGACACGCTCACGCCCCCCGCGGGCGTGCAGGTGTGGACGATCAGCACGATGAACCCCGACGGCTCGGCGGTGGGGCGCCGCACCAACGCGCACGGCGTCGACCTCAACCGCAACTGGCCCTACAACTGGAGCCCGGCGTACGCGACCCGCGACTTCTACCCGGGCAAGAAGGCCCTCACCGAGCCCGAGACCCGCGCCATGCTGGCGTTCCTCACCCACCTCGACCCAGCGCTCATCGTGTCGTTCCACCAGCACTTCAACGCCGTCGACCAGGGCTCGGGCAAGGCCTACTCCTGGTCGAAGAAGCTCGCCGGCGCGCTGGCGCTGCGGCTGCTGGTCGTGCCCTGCAACACCGGACCGTGCTACGGGACGATGACGCAGTGGTTCAACGCCACGCACCGGGGGGCGGCGGTCACCGTCGAGCTGCCGGCCAAGGTCACGAGCACCTCGGCGATGCGCTACGCGCGGGGGACACGCTCGGTGATCGCGTCGCTGGTGCCCTCCGCATGACCCCGGACGCAGCTACGCGTCTGACACGCCCGCGCGCGGCGGCTCGCACCGTCGCGCGCCCCTGATAGCCTGGACCCCCGTGAGCGCGCAGACGACCAAGCATCTTTTCGTCACCGGAGGAGTCGCCTCCTCCCTGGGCAAGGGGCTCACGGCCTCCTCGCTCGGCAACCTGCTGAAGTCCCGCGGTCTGCGCGTGACGATGCAGAAGCTGGATCCCTATCTCAACGTGGATCCCGGCACGATGAACCCCTTCCAGCACGGCGAGGTGTTCGTCACCAACGACGGCGCCGAGACCGACCTCGACATCGGCCACTACGAGCGCTTCCTCGACGTCGACCTGCACGGCTCGGCCAACGTCACGACCGGCCAGGTCTACTCGCAGGTGATCGCCAAGGAGCGTCGCGGCGAGTACCTCGGTGACACCGTGCAGGTGATCCCGCACATCACCAACGAGATCAAGTCGCGCATCCGGCGGATGGCGGGCCCCGACGTCGACGTCGTCATCACCGAGGTCGGCGGCACCGTGGGCGACATCGAGTCGCTGCCCTTCCTCGAGGCGATCCGTCAGATCCGCCACGAGATCGGCCGCGACAACGTGTTCTTCCTGCACGTGTCGCTGCTGCCCTACATCGGTCCCTCGGGCGAGCTCAAGACCAAGCCGACCCAGCACTCGGTCGCCGCGCTGCGCAACATCGGTATCCAGCCCGATGCGATCGTGCTGCGCGCCGACCGCGACGTGCCCACCTCGATCAAGCGCAAGATCTCGCTCATGTGCGACGTCGACGTCGAGGCCGTCGTGGCCGCGGTCGACGCGGCGAGCATCTACGACATCCCGAAGGTGCTGCACAGCGAGGGCCTCGACGCCTACGTGGTGCGCCGCCTCGACCTCCCGTTCCGCGACGTCGACTGGACCGACTGGGACAAGCTGCTGCGTCGCGTGCACGACCCCGCGCACGAGATCACCGTCGCGCTCGTCGGCAAGTACGTCGACCTCCCCGACGCCTACCTCTCGGTCACCGAGGCCCTGCGCGCCGGCGGTTTCGCGCACGACTGCCGCGTGAAGATCCGCTGGGTCACGTCCGACGACTGCGTCACCGACGAGGGTGCGGAGCGCCTGCTCGGAGACGTCGACGCCGTCTGCGTGCCGGGCGGTTTCGGCGTCCGCGGCATCGAGGGCAAGCTCGCTGCGCTGCGCTACACGCGCGAGCACGGCATCCCCACGCTCGGTCTGTGCCTCGGTCTGCAATGCATGGTCATCGAGTACGCGCGCACCGTCGCAGGTCTCGAGGGCGCGAACTCCGCCGAGTTCGACGAGGCCACGCCGCACCCGGTGATCGCGACGATGTCCGACCAGCGCGACGTCGTCGCGGGGGAGCGCGACATGGGCGGCACCATGCGCCTGGGCCTCTACCCGGCGCGGCTGGCCGACGGCTCGATCGTGCGCGAGGTCTACGGCGAGCCCTTCGTCGACGAGCGCCACCGCCATCGCTACGAGGTCAACAACGACTACCGCGGCCGCCTCGAGGAGGCCGGCATCTGGTTCTCGGGCACCTCGCCGGACGGCCGCCTCGTGGAGTTCGTCGAGCTGCCGCGCGACGTCCACCCGTACTACGTCGCGACGCAGGCCCACCCCGAGCTGCGCTCGCGCCCCACCAAGGCGCACCCGCTGTTCGCCGGTCTCGTCGGCGCGGCGCTCGCGCGCCGTTCGGTCACCATCTCGCTGGCGAACGTCTGACGTGGCGCCGTACGTCGTCGAGCCCACGTGGGACGGCGATCCCTCGCTGCTGTCCGACGACGCCGTGCACCGCAGGGTCGAGCGCACCGAGCCGCTCGTGCACGGCAAGGTGTGGGACGTTCGCCGCGAGTCGGTGCACCTCGGTGACGGTCAGATCGTCGTGCGCGACTACGTCGTGCACCCCGGTGCCGTCGGCGTCGTCGCCCTCGACGGCCACGACCGGGTGCTGCTCGTCCGCCAGTACCGCCACCCCGTCGGCATGATGCTGTGGGAGCCCGTCGCCGGGCTGCTCGACGTCGCCGACGAGAGCCCGCTCGACGGCGCAGCGCGCGAGCTCGTCGAGGAGGCCGGGCTCGTCGCGGGCCGCTGGGACGTCCTGGTCGACATCGAGTTCTCGCCAGGCGGTTCGAGCGAGACCATCCGCTGCTACCTCGCGCGCGACCTCGCGCCGGCCCCCGGCGGGCGTCCGCCCGGCGACGGCGAGGAGCGCGACATGGCTTACGCCTGGATGGATCTCGACGACGCGGTCGCGGCCGTCCTCGACGGGCGGCTGTCTGCGCCGCTCACGGTCTCGGGCCTGCTGGCGGCCTACGTCTGCCGCGGCCGCGGCTGGAGCGCGCTGCGCCCGGCCGACTCGGCGTGGCCGCAGCGCGACCACGTCGCGGGCACCGACCGCGCCCGCGTCTACGGCAGCGGCCGCCCCCGTTGATGTGTGTCCATCGCGGGCTCCGGCCCGCGCTGGACACGCATCCACGGCTTACAGGGGGATGCCGGCGCCCTGGAAGTGCTCGAACACCAGGCTGGTCTGGGTCGACTCGGTCTCGGGGCGGGCCGACAGCGTCTGCGTCACGAAGTTGCGCAGGCCCTCGGTGTCGGACGCCGCGACGTGCACGAGGAAGTCGAACGCGCCGGCCACGAAGTAGACGTTGAGGACGCCGGGCTCGTGCGCGAGCCGCTGCCCGAGCTCGACGAGGCTGCCGCGCGCGCCCGGCCGCACCCGCACCGACACGATGGCCTGCAGGTCGGCGCCGACCTTGCCGTGGTCGACGTCGGCCCGGAAGCCGCGGATCACGCCGCGCTTGACGAGGTTCTGGGTGCGCAGCAGGCAGGTCGACGGCGCGATCCCGAGCCGCTCGGCCAGCACGTTGTTGGGCAGCCGCCCGTCGCGCACGAGCTCGGTCAGGATCTCGCGGTCGACGGCGTCCAGCGGCCTCTGCACCGGATTCGGAGCCGTGGCCGACGTCACGCGCGCGATCGAACGGGGTGCGGCCATGAGGCCACACTATCGAATCAGATACGGGTGGACTCCCATTCCGTCGGCTCTGGGTTCATCATCCTGCCCAACCGCTCACTTGGGGCGATCACGAGGCACTGGAGGTAGTCGAGTGAAGGTCGGCATCCCCCGCGAGGTCAAGAACCACGAGTACCGCGTGGCCATCACGCCCGCCGGCGTCTTCGAGCTCGTCAAGCACGGGCACGAGGTCTACATCGAGCAGGACGCCGGTTCCGGCTCGTCGATCACCGACGCCGAGTACGTGAAGGCCGGCGCCTCGATCCTGCCGACCGCCGACGACGTGTGGGCGACCGGCGAGCTGATCCTCAAGGTCAAGGAACCCATCGCGGAGGAGTACCACCGCATGCGCGACGGGCAGACCCTGTTCACCTACCTGCACCTCGCCGCCTCGCGCGAGTGCACCGTGGCGCTCGTGAACGCAGGCGTCACCGGCATCGCCTACGAGACCGTCGAGCTTCCCGACCGCTCGCTGCCGCTGCTCGCCCCGATGTCCGAGGTGGCCGGACGCCTCGCCCCGCAGGTCGGCGCGCACGCGCTCATGCGTGCCAACGGCGGACGCGGCGTCCTCATGGGCGGCGTGTCCGGCACGTACGCCGCGAAGGTCGTCGTCCTCGGGGCCGGCGTCTCGGGCCAGAACGCGGCGGCGATCGCCCTCGGCATGCAGGCCGAGGTGCTGCTGCTCGACCTCAACATCGCACGGCTGCGTCAGATGGACGCGATCTACCAGGGCCACGTGCAGACCATCGCGTCGAACTCCTACGAGGTCGAGCGCGCGGTGCTCGACGCCGACATGGTGATCGGCGCGGTGCTCGTCCCGGGTGCCAAGGCGCCCAAGCTCATCAGCAACGAGCTCGTGTCGCGGATGAAGCCGGGCTCGGTGCTCGTCGACATCGCCATCGACCAGGGCGGCTGCTTCGAGGACTCGCGTCCGACCACGCACGCCGATCCGACCTACCCCGTGCACAACTCGGTGTTCTACTGCGTCGCCAACATGCCCGGCGCCGTGCCGAACACGTCGACGTACGCGCTCACGAACGTGACGCTGCCCTACGCGGTGGCGCTGGCGAACAAGGGTTGGAAGCAGGCGCTGCGCGACGACAAGGCGCTCGCGCTCGGCCTCAACACCCACGCCGGCCAGATCACCTACGCCGCTGTAGCGGAGTCGTTCCCCGACCTCGCCGCGACGACGCTGGAGAACGTGCTCGCCTGACGCACCAGCGTTGACGACGGGGCCGGCCCTTCGGGACCGGCCCCGTCGTCGTGCGCTGCTCGCGCGTCAGGGCGCGGGCTCGACGACGAACAGGTCGCCGGGCTGGCACTGCAGCGCGTCGCACAGCGCGGTGAGCGTGGAGAAACGCACCGCGCGGGCGCGGTCGTTCTTGAGCACCGACAGGTTCACCACCGTGACGCCGACACGGTCGGCGAGCTCGGTCAGGGTGAGGCTGCGCTCCTCGAGCAGCACGTCGAGGCGGCACCGCACGCGGTGCGGCTCGGCGCTCTCGTCGCCGCTCACACGAGCCCCTCGACGTCCTCGCGCATCTGCTCGCCGCGTCGGAACGACTCCGCGACGGCGAGCACCAGCGCCATGACGAGGAACGGGAGCAGCTCGAGCCGCCACGACGCGGCGACCCCGGCGGGGTCGCCGAGGTCGAGACGGGACAGCACCACGGTGGCCGCGAGGGCGCTGCAGGCCGGAGCGAGCAGGCCGACGGCGGCGATGACGAGTGCGACGCCGGCGACGCGGCGCGCGTTCCCCGGGTCGAACGGCCTCCCGAGCTCGAGGCTGCGCAGCACGGGTCGAAGCAACCAGGAGCCGAGCGCGATCCCGAACCCGACGACGAGCACGTTGACCCGGGCCAGCGCCTGCTCGAGGAGCGTGGAGTCCCAGGCGGTGAGCGCGACGGAGTCGGGAGCGACGTGCAGCCCCACGCCGTCGGGCAGGGCGGTGCGGGGGAGGAGCACGGAGTCCGACGACCAGTCCGTTCCCTGGGGATTCCATGCCTGGGCCAGCGGCTGCTGCACCTGCACCGACACGGTCACGTTGGCCTGCGCATGGGTGAGCCCGTTGATCCAGTAGGCCACCGAGCCGACGAGGGCCACCACGCCGACGACCACGACCAGGACGGTGACCAGCGAGGCCCAGCCGGAGCTGAGGTACGGACGGGTGTCGTTCACGGGGCCCCCTACGTATCGATTCTCGATACGCCCACTCATTCATATCGATGATCGATACGTCAAGATCCGGGGACGGGCTCCTTCGTTATGTCGGGTAGGGTCCGGGCGTGACCGAGGCCGCCGCTCCCCGACCCACGCCGCTGGCCCGGGCGCTGCGGCTCTACCTCGACCACCTGCAGGTCGAGCGCGGTCTGGCGGCGAACTCGCTGGCCGCCTACCGCCGCGACCTGGCCCGGTACGCGCAGTTCTGCGCCGCACGAGGCATCACGGACCCGGCCCAGGTGTCGGAGGCCGACATCGCCGACTTCCTCGTGGCGCTGCGCTCGGGCGACGCCGACCACAAGCCCCTTGCGGCGTCGTCATCCGGGAGGGCGGTCGTGGCGGTGCGCGGTTTCCACAAGTTCGCGGCCCGCGAGGGCCTCACGGCCTCCGACCCGGGCAAGGACGTCCGTCCGCCGGCGCTGCCGGCCCGGTTGCCCAAGGCGATCTCGGTGGCCGAGGTCGAAGCGATCCTGGCGGCGGCCGCCGGCGACGAGCCCCCGCACCTGCGCGACCACGCCCTGCTCGAGCTGCTCTACGGCACCGGCGCCCGCATCTCCGAGGCCGTCGGGCTCGACGTCGACGACCTCGACCTCGACACGGCGTCGGTGCTGCTGCGGGGCAAGGGCAGCAAGCAGCGGGTCGTCCCGCTGGGACGGATGGCCATCGCGGCGCTCGAGGCCTACCTCGTGCGCGGCCGTCCGGCCCTGGCGCTGGCCGGCCGGGGGAGCCCGGCGGTGTTCCTCAACCAGCGAGGGGGTCGGCTGACCCGGCAGGGGGCCTGGACGGTGCTGGCCCAGGCCGTCGAGCGAGCCGGGGTCACGGCGTCGGTCTCGCCGCACACGCTGCGGCACTCGTTCGCCACCCACCTGCTCGACGGCGGGGCCGACGTCCGCGTCGTGCAGGAGCTGCTCGGGCACGCGTCGGTGACGACGACGCAGGTCTACACGCTCGTGACGGTGGATCGGCTGCGCGAGGTCTACTCCACGGCGCACCCCCGCGCACGCTCCTGACCTGCAACGACACCGCTCCGCGGCGGATCCGGCCGGTGTGGGGAGTCTCTCCTGTCACATCGGCCCCTTGCCTCCCGGCGTCGCACGGGCCTAGGGTGGCGGACCGTCGCCAAGGCGATCAGAAGTCCTATCGAACTAGAGTTGAGTCTGCTTGTGACTATATCGACAAAGGAGGCGGTCATGGGGGAGCTCGCCGACCCGGTCGAGAGCCCGGACCCCGCCGCAGCGCTGGTCCCGTCCGTCGAAGTGGCCGACGACGCGTCGGCCGTGGCCGGGGAAAGCGAGCCGCTGGTGCTCGAGGTGGTGCTCGACGCCACCGGCCGGCCGCGCATCGAGTTCCCGGAGCCGCCGCCGGTCACCGAGCACGGCCCCGCCCGGGTGATCGCGCTGTGCAACCAGAAGGGCGGCGTCGGCAAGACGACGACCACGATCAACCTCGGTGCCGCGCTCGCCGAGACCGGCCGCCGCGTGCTGCTCGTCGACTTCGACCCCCAGGGGGCCCTGTCGGTGGGCCTCGGGGTCAACCCCAACGAGCTCGACCTCACCGTCTACAACCTGCTCATGCAGCGCGACGTGACGATCGACGAGGTGCTGCTCAAGACCGCGGTGCCCGGCCTCGACCTGCTTCCCGGCAACATCGACCTCTCGGCCGCCGAGGTGCAGCTGGTCTCGGAGGTGGCGCGCGAGCAGACGCTGGCGCGAGCCCTGGTCCCGGTGCTGGGGGAGTACGACATCGTCCTCATCGACTGCCAGCCCTCGTTGGGCCTGCTCACCGTGAACGCGCTGGCCGCGTCCGACGGGGTGATCGTGCCGCTCGAGTGCGAGTACTTCGCGCTCCGCGGAGTCGCCCTCCTCATGGACACCATCTACCGCGTGCAGGAACGGATTAACCCTCGACTTGAGGTTGAGGGAATCCTTGCCACAATGTACGACTCCCGCACGCTGCACGGCCGCGAGGTCCTCGCCCGTGTCGTGGACGCGTTCGGCGAGAAGGTGTTCCACACGGTCATCGCCCGCACCGTGCGCTTCCCGGAGACCACGGTCGTGGGCGAGCCGATCACGACGTACGCGTCGAGCTCGCCGGGGGCAGCCGCCTACCGCCAGCTCGCCCGCGAGGTGCTGGCGCCATGAGCCGACGAGCGAGCCTGCCCGGCGCCGACGAGCTGTTCCGTCGGACGTCGACCGAGCCCGAGACCCCTGACATCGCCCCGGCCGAGCCCGCCGTGGAGGCCACGACGTCGGTCGCGCTGCTCGACGAGCCCGCCGGCGAGTCCGGGGGCGACGCGGTCGCCCGTCGTACGACGCCCCGCCGGCGCGCCCGAGCGGGGGACCGCCGACCCACCGGTCGCGAGCGGCACGAGGAGAAGATCACCGTCTACGTCTCCCCCGAGGAGCTCGTCGACCTCGAGCAGGCCAAGCTGGTGCTGCGCGCCCAGCACGGCCTCGGCGTCGACCGCGGCCGGATCGTGCGCGAGGCCATCGCGATGGTCGTGGCGGATCTCGAGACCAAGGGCGAGGAGAGCCTCCTGGTCCGACGGCTGCGCGGGCTCTAGCCGCGCTGCCGGGAGGCCGACGCTCGGTGCATCTCACACCGGATTCCTGTCTGCTAGACATCGCTGCAGGTCAGGGTTCTGAGGGTGGCGATGTGTCGATAGATCGGCCTAGCGCTGAAACGACCTGACGGTATCGCCCCGCGGGTCGCGGACCGCGCCGACCCGCTGCGCCCGGTACGGTGCCCGGCGTGATCGACGTGGCGACCGGGGAGGCCGGGTCGGTGCCGGCCGAGCCGGGCACCGACCCCGGTCCGGCGTCCACCGACCCCGGCCCCGCCGAGGCCGTGCCCGCCGCCGCAGGCGCCTTCGCGGTGCGGCTCGAGGAGTTCGAGGGCCCCTTCGACCTGCTCCTCTCCCTCATCGCCAAGCACCGTCTCGATGTCACGGTCCTGGCCCTGCACACGGTCATCGACGACTTCCTGGCCCACATCCGGGCTCGCGGACCGGAGTGGGACCTCGACGAGGCCACCGAATTCCTCGTCGTCGCGGCCACGCTGCTCGACCTCAAGGCCGCGCGGCTGCTCCCGTCCGGCGAGGTCGAGGACGAGGACGACCTCGCCCTGCTCGAGGCCCGCGACATCCTCTTCGCGCGGCTGCTGCAGTACCGCGCCTACAAGGACGTCTCCGCCGTGCTCGCCGAGATGATGCGGTCCGGCGGCCGCCGGCACCCGCGCGAGGTCGGGCTCGACCCGCAGTTCGCGAACCTGCTGCCCGAGGTGCTGATCGGCCTGGGGCCGCTGGAGTTCGCGGCCATGGCCGCCTCGGCGCTGGCGCCCAAACCCGCGCCCACGGTGTCGATCGCGCACATCCACGCCGTGCGCGTGAGCGTGCGCGAGCAGGCCGCCGTGCTCGTCGACCGGCTGCGCAGGCACCCGTCCTCGACGTTCCGCGGCCTCACCGGCGACGCCGAGAGCACGCTGGTCGTCGTCGCCCGCTTCCTGGCGCTGCTCGAGCTCTATCGCGAGGGCGCCGTGGCCTTCGACCAGGTCACGCCGCTCGGCGAGCTGCACATCCGCTGGACGGGTCCGACCGACGGCGAGGGCACCTTCGCCGCCGACGTCGAGGAGTACGAGGGCGTGCCTGCAGCCGCAGCCGCAGCCAGGGAGGCCGCGGCCGCGCTCGACGCCGCCTCGGGCGACGGGGGAGTGGACCTGGAGCAGGCCGACGACGAGGACGAGACAGTGGACGAGGACAAGACAGTGGACGAGGACGAGGACGGGGCCGAGGACGGGGCCGCGGACATGGGGC
>Ga0302299_10001148_pt1 | contig 15783 bp, 13 predicted proteins | sample III_Fen_N3_4_FD_198795 | JGI IMG/M metagenome (GOLD analysis project Ga0302299, IMG submission 198795) | Peat permafrost microbial communities from Stordalen Mire near Abisko, Sweden - III_Fen_N3_4 | ecosystem: Environmental > Terrestrial > Soil > Wetlands > Permafrost | place: Sweden: Abisko... | reverse complement strand
ACCATCCTCGCGATGGTCGCCTCGACGCGGCTCGACTGCGTGCTCGGCTCGAGCGCCACGATGCGCGCAGCGCTGGTGCGGGCCGTGCACCACGCGCGGCACCGGAGCGCGTTCGGCGCGCTGCTCGTCGACCAGCCGCTGATGCGCAACGTGCTCGCCGACCTGGCGCTGGAGAGCGAGGCGGCCACGGTGCTGGCGATGCGGCTGGCGCACGCGGTCGACGCCGGTGAGGACGACCTGTCCCGGCTCGGTGTCGCCCTGGGCAAGTTCTGGGTGTGCAAGCGCACTGCGCCGATGGTCGCCGAGGCCCTGGAGTGCCTCGGCGGCAACGGCTACGTCGAGGAGAACGGCCTGGCCCGGCTCTACCGTGAGGCCCCGTTGAACTCGATCTGGGAGGGCTCGGGCAACGTCAACGCCCTCGACGTCGTGCGGGCCCTGGTCCGGGAGCCGTCCTCGCTCGCGGCGCTCGGCGAGGAGCTGGCGCAGGCCCGCGGGCACGACCGGGTGCTCGACGCCGCCATCGACGAGTGCGAGTCGGCGTCCGCGATGGCGCTGCGCCCGGACGCCCCGTGGGGCGCCCGCCGGCTCGTCGAGCGGCTCGCCCTCACCCTGCAGGCGGCGCTGCTCGTGCAGCACTCCCCCGGCCCGGTCGCCGACGCGTTCGTCGCCAGCAGACTCGGGGCCGACCACGGCGTCACGTTCGGCACCCTGGGCGCCACGGTCGGGCCGGATGCCGTGTCGCTGCTCCTGGAGCGCGCCCTCAGGGCGTGAGCGCCAGCCGCGCCTTCTGCTCCTCGACGTCGAAGTCGGCCGCCGGCCACTTGGGGTCCATCGCCTCGAGGTGCTCGAGCAGCAGGTTGGTGACGGCGAGCCGGGCGTACCACTTGCGGTCGGCGGGCACGACGAACCAGGGCGCGGCCTGCGTCGAGCACTTCTCGAGCGCGCTCTGGTAGGCCTGCATGTAGTCGGCCCAGCGGCCGCGCTCGTCGATGTCACTGGGGTTGAACTTCCAGTGCTTGTCCTCGCGCTCGAGCCGCTGGGCGAGGCGCGCCTTCTGCTCGGCGCCGGAGATGTGCATCATCACCTTCACCACGACGGTGCCGTCGTCGACGACGCCCTTCTCGAACGCGTTGATCTGCGCGTAGCGGCGCGACCAGGTGGCACGGGGCACCAAGTCGTGGACGCGCACGATGAGCACGTCCTCGTAGTGGCTGCGGTCGAAGACGCCGATCATCCCCGGCCGCGGCAGCGCGTTGCGGATGCGCCAGAGGAACCGGTGGCGCTTCTCCTCGGCGCTGGGTGCCTTGAACGAGGTGATGTGCACGCCCTGCGGGTCGACCGCGCCGACGACGTGCCGCATGATCCCGCCCTTGCCCGAGGTGTCCATGCCCTGGATGACGAGCAGCACCGAGCGCTGACCGCCCCCCTTCGACTCGGCGAAGAGCCGCTCCTGCAGGTCACCGAGGCGGGCCTGCAGCTCGCCCATGACGTCCGCGCCGTCGGCCTTTCTGCCGCTGAAGCCCGGCGTCGAGCGCGGGTCGAGGTCGGCGAGGACGAAGCCCTCCCCCACCCGCAGGGCGTCGCTCCAGGTGACCGGCTCGACGGCCTCGTCCTTGCGGGCCTTCGCGGCCTTGGCGCGCTTCTTCTCGGCCTTGGCGGCGGCCTTGCCGGTGAGGCGGCCGTCGGGGGTCACCTCCGCGGGCGAGGGTGCCCCGGGCTTCCCTGGCGCGCGCCTCGTGCTGTTGCCCTTGCTGCTCTTGCCCTTGGTGCCGCTCTTGTCCTTGGCGGTCTTGCCGGCCTTGGCCTTCGCTCCCTTGCCCATCGCCGCATCCTTGCAGACCGCCGCGTGCGGCGGGGCGAGCGCGGCCTCCGCCACTGGCGGCACGGCGGCTGGGACACTCGCTCGCATGCGCGTCCTCCTCGACCCCCGCCGCCCAGCCTCACCGGGCAGCCGCGTGACGGCATCCGAGCTGGCCGACCTCTACGCGTTCCCCCGCGCACGACCGTGGCTGCGCACCAACTTCGTCTCCACCCTCGACGGCGCCGGCGTCGGTGCCGACGGGCGCAGCGGCAGCATCAACACCCCGCCGGACAACCGCGTGTTCGCCCTGCAACGTGACCTGTGCGACGCGGTGCTCGTCGGGTCGGGCACCGTTGTGGCAGAGGGATACCAGCGCATCACGCCGACCCGGCGACGGGCCGTCCCTCCGGCACTCGTCGTCGTCAGCGGGTCGGGACGGGTGCCTCCCGGAATGCAGGCACCCACTGACGGTCGCGGCGCCGGCCTGCTCGTCACGTGTGCCAAGGCGGGCCCTCGGGCACTCGACGCGGCGCGGCAGAGCCTGGGCGAGGATGCCGTGGTCGTCGCCGGCGACGACACCGTGGACCTGCCCGCCGCGCTGGACGCCCTGGCCGGTCGTGGGCTGCGGCACGTGCTGTGCGAGGGGGGCCCGACGCTGCTGGCGGCGGCCCTGGGCGCGGGCGTCGTCGACGAGCTGGCGCTCTCGCTCGTGCCCACCGTCGTCGGTGGCGACGGCACCCGGATCACGCGCGGGGCGCCGCTGGGCGGGGAGGGCGGCATCGCCCTGGTCCCTCGGCTGCTCGTGGAGGAGGCCGGCACGCTGCTCGGCCTGTGGCGGGTCCGCCCCGCCTGAGCCGGCTCGGAGCGGCCAGCTCGGGAGAAGGCGCTGGGCGGGCGGGCCTCGCGGCCCGCCCGCCCAGAACTCACTGCACGGTCAGCGTCTGCACCTTGCTGATCGTGCCCTTGACCACCGGTGTCGTCGCCTTCGGCGCGAGCACGTAGGTGCCGGGGCGGTTGCTCGACGCGTCGTAGGTCACCGTGACGCTGCCGCCGGGCTGCGGCGGGGTGGTGTTGACGGTCCAGTCGGTGTTCGACAGGCCGGCGTACGTCGCGCCGCTGCTTCCCGTCCGGTTCTCCGCACCCTGGCTCAGCCCGGCGCCGGCCGGCGCGGTGTTGACCGTGCCGTTGGCGATGGTCACGCTCTCCGTGGCGCCCAGATGGATCCAGGTCTGGAACGAGTTGGGGGTGCTCGTGCCGAAGAAGACCACGTTCTCGTAGTCGACGACGAGCCAGCTGTCCGCGCCGTCGACGAGGATGCCGAGCCGGACCGCACCTCCCGTGGCCGGGTCCAGGTCGGTCCAGAAGGGCGCCACGATGTTGTTCGGTCGGCTCGCCGAGGGGATCGGCTGGGGGGTGGCGCTGACATCCGTGCCGGTCCCACCGCCGACGACGACGTAGCCGTTGGAGACGATGCCGAGAGTGGTGTACGCCTCGCCGCCGTACTTGAACGACGGCACGGTGAAGTTGGTGATCGTGTCGTCACCCACGCCGGGGATCGGTGCGATCCCGAACGAGCTCAACGGCAGGTAGCCGGCGGGACTGCCACCGGCCGTGATCGACGTGACCGACGGCGGCAGCGACGGTGACAGGGTGCCCGACCAGGTGAACCCGTTGCGTCGTGCCGTCGCAGGGGCGCTGACCGCGCTGATGTCGACGCGCTTGCCGGCATCCAGGCTGAGGTTGACGTCCGCCGGCACGGCGCTGTTGTTGGTCAGCGTCACGGCGCAGTGCGCGGCCTGGTTGCGGGCCAGCGTGGTCGGGGCGCAGGTGTGCGTCATCGGCACCTCGCTGTCAGCGACCCGGGCCGCCACGGGAAGCACGACCTTCGGCACCCGCCGCTCGTCCGGCGTCAGCGTGATCTGGCCGAAGCTCCAACCGTCCGGCGCCGCCGTGCCGTCGATGGTGATGGCGATGGTGCGGGACTGCCGCGGTGGGACGGTGACCGACTTCGGCGAGACGCTGATCGTGACGCCGTTCGTGGCCGTGGCGCTGATCTTGAACTTCTGCGCCTTGGAGGTGACGTTCTGCAGGGTGCGGTGGGTCGTGAGCGCCCCCGGCAGCGGGCTGGCCTGGATGCTCGGGAGGTTGAGGTCGACCCGGTCCCGCGCGTTGCCGATCGACTGCACGAAGCCCTCGGGGGTCTCGCTGATCGTCACCGGGGCGGCGACTGCGGTGTCGACCCGCAGTGCGCCGGCACCGCGGTCGAACGGGTCGGCCGGGGTGACCCCGTCCTCCTTGAGCACGTCCTGGGTGGAGGACGTCATCAGGGCCGACTTGATCTGACCGGGCGTCCAGGTCGGGTGCGCCGCCTTGACCAGCGCGGAGGCGCCGGCCAGGTGCGGGCTCGACATCGAGGTGCCGGCGATGGCCTGGAACAGCTCTCCGGGCGGCCCGGAGGACACCGCGGTGGGCGTCGGCGTGTTGCCGGCGAGGATCTGCACCCCGGGGGCGGTGATGTCGGGCTTGATGAAGTCGGCCGAGGGGCCGCGCGAGCTGAAGCCGGCCATCACGTTGCCGCGGACCTTGGCCTTCTGACCGGTCGCCCACGTCGCGGTGACACCGGTGTGCGCGGCGAGGAAGGCCAGGAAGTCGGTGTTGGGCCCCTCGAGGTGGATGGCGGGCAGGAAGTGGTTGTCGGTCTCGGTGTCGCTGCGGGTGGGGTTGTACAGGATCATCCCGCTGGCGCCGCCCTTGGTCGCGTTGAAGCCCTTCTCGACGCGACCGTTGGTGCCACGCTGGCAGACGACGACCTTGCCAGTGAGCGACCCCACGGCGAACGGGGCGAGGCAGCTCGCGCCGCCGGTGTAGCCCGGGACGTCCGCAGCCCGCACGACCGCGACGCCGGTGACCCCGGAGGTGAGCGTCGAGCCGACCTTGGTGAAGGTCGCGCCGTCGGCCGCGGTGAGGGTGAGGGTGGACTGGAAGGCGCGGTCCGAGGTGGAGGCGCCGACGGTCGTCACCCAGGGCCCGGCGTGGTCGGCGGTGCCGGCTCCGGGCCCGGAGTTGCCGGCCGAGGCGTTGACACTGATACCGGCTGCGGTCGCGTCGAGGAAGGCGAGCTCGACGGGGTCGGTGTAGGCGTTCGCGCCGCCGCTGATCGAGAAGTTGATGACGTTCACGCCGTCCTTGATCGCCTGCTGGATGGCGGCGACCGAGTCGGACGTGAAGCAGCCCTGCTCCAGGCAGATGCGGTAGGCGATGATCGAGGCTCCGGGCGCGATGCCGCTCACGGGGCCGCGGTCGACGCCGAGGACCGGCGCGTGGGCCACCGGGCCGCCTGCGGCGGTGCTCGCGGTGTGCGTGCCGTGGCCCTCCGAGTCACGGGCCGAGCACGGCCCGGCGCTGGTGGCGCAGTACTCGCCGGGCGCCGCCCCGACGTTGGCGAGGTAGCTGTCGAGGAAGACGTGGGCACCGACCAGCTTGTCGTTGCATGCGAACTGCGCTCCGAGCGCGGGGCTGCTCCCATCTCCGAAGTCGCAGGCGAACGGCCCGCCCGCGGGCGTGCGGATGCCCGGGTCGGCGAACGACGGGTGCTCCGGCCAGACGCCGCTGTCCAGCATCCCGATGATGACGCCCTGCCCTGCCTTGTGCGAGCCACCGAGGGCCGGCCACACCTTGGTGGCCCCGATGAACTGCGGGGTGGCATCGGTCAGCGTGTGCTGGAGGGTGTCGGCCTGGACGGCCACCACGCCCGGGACGGCGAGGAGGTCCTTGGCCTTGTTCGCCGGCACCCGCACCGCGATGCCGCCGTAGGCCGAGCTGAACGACTTCCCCACCCGGGCGGAGGGCACCTCGCGCTTGATGTCACTGGCCGCCGCCCCGAGGACCCGGTCGGCGTGCCGCGTGTAGGCCGCGACCGCAGTCGCGTTGCGCTTCAACGACTTCCCGGTGGCGACAGGGCTCGTGGGGGCCAGGCCGGGGACTCCTCCGGCGTAGGAAGCGACGGAGTCGAGGTCGAGCTTGACCATCACGCTGACCGGTGCCGCGTCGGTGCGCGCGAGCAGCGCCGGGTCGCTCTTCGCGAGCCGCCCGGTCACCGACTTCGCCACCGTGAACTGCGACGCCAGGGTCGGCTGCGGTCCGACGGTGAACCGCGAGGTATCCGGTGATGGGGCCGCCGTCGAGAGGGGGGCGGAGCCCACGATCAGGGCGACCACGCAGGTCACCACCGCGGCGAAGCGGGCGGGGAAGGTCGAACGGGACACGTGGCCTCCAGCGAGAGTCCGGCCCGGTCAGGGCGCGCACCAGCGGCGACGAACAGCCGCCAGTCGCGCACGCTATACCGGACGTCCGGCTTCAGAAATGGCCCGGTTGAGCCATGGAAACAGCAGCCGACTGCCTGTATAAGCATCCGCGCCGGGGCTCGCCGTCCTCGGGCAGCATCCAGACCAAGGTCAGAAGGTGGTCAGGTGGTGGTCAGGCGATGGTCAGGCCCGGCGAAATCGCCGACGAGGCGCTCCCACCGTTGCGGCTCGGTGTTCCACTCCTTGCAGTGCCGGGCGGAGTGCCACTCCTCGAAGGTCACCAGGTCGGGTCGCGCGCGTGCCAGCTCACGGGAGGGCCCGCAGGGCACGAACTCGTCATCCGCGCTGTGGATCAGCAGCACCGGATGGTGCAGCTCGCCACCACGGCGCACCCAGTCGGTCTTGGCCAGGTCGACGCTCTCGTGCACGCCGACGAGCCGATGTCCCCACCGTCGCCGCATCATCGCGCGTGCCAACGAGCCGACGTGAGGGGGCACCCGGTGCGCCCTCGCGTGGTGCGCCAGCACGTCGCCCCAGTCGATGACCGGCGCGTCGAGCACGACGCGCGACACGAGCGTCGACCACGCCGAGCGGTCGAGCAGCTGCAACACGATGGCACCACCCATCGACCAGCCCATGAGCAGGACCTCACGGGCGCCTCGGTCGACGGCGTAGCGGATCGCCGACTCCACGTCGCGCCACTCGGACAGCCCCAGGGCGTAGCGGCCGTCGGCGCCGGCAGGCACTCCCTCGTCGTTGCGGTAGGTGGGCACCAGGCAGGTCCAGCCCTGGCCCAGCAACGGCGGCATCGCGCGGATCGTCTCCTCGCGGCCCGCGCCACGCCCGTGCACCAGCACCGCCCAGCGCTCGCCGGGGCCCTCCGGGGGCGGCACTACCCAGGCCGGCATCGGGCCGAGCTCACCGGCATAGGTCACGTACTCGGTAGCGAGGTCGAGGCTCTGGTCGGGCGGTGCCCCGTAGAAGTAGGCGTTCCACCGCGCCCCGCCGGGTGCGAGGTAGCCCCGGTCGACGGCGACCAGCTCGCGTTCGACGGTGCCGGATGCCGGGTCGACCGCCACGATGCTCCCGAGGCGAACGTGCCCGAAGCCGTCGTCGATCCACAGACCGTAGCGGCCGGGCACGACGGTCTCCGGCGTGCTGTCGAGCACCACGCTCGACGGGTGCACCGCCCGCACAAGGACGTCGTCGGGCCGGTGCCGGTCGGGGGTGAGCACCCGCCGGGCGAACCAGGCGGCGGCCGCCACCGAGCCGGCCCCGGACGCCACCGCGGTGGTCGCCCCGACCGCGGCTCCTGCGCTGACCGCGCGCCGCACCCGGCTGCGGGCCGGGGTCTCGGTCACCCGCCGCCGCCAGAGAGCACCTCGGACAGGTCGTAGGACACCGGCTCGTCGAGCTGGTCGAACGTGCAGTCGGCCGGGTCCTTGTCGGGGCGCCAGCGGGAGAACTGGGCGGTGTGCCGGAAGCGCACACCCTCCATGTGGTCGTAGCGCACCTCGACCACCCGCTCGGGCCGCAGCGGGGTGAACGACAGGTCCTTGCCCGCCGCCCACCGGCTGCCGGCCGCGTTCTGTGGGGTGCGGGTGCCCTCCTCCTGGCGAGCCCAGGCCCACGGGTGGTCGTCGAAGGTGGTGACCAGCGGCTGCAGCTCGTCGAAGAGCTCCTTGCGCCGCGCCATCGGAAAGGCACCGATGACCCCGACCGACAGCAGCTGCCCGTCGGCGTCATGGATGCCGAGCAGCAGCGAGCCGATCAGGTCGTCACCGCTCTTGTGGGTGCGGTACCCGGCGACGACGCAGTCGGCGGTGCGCTCGTGCTTGATCTTGGCCATGGTGCGCTTGTCGGGCTCGTAGGGGCCCTCGAGCTGCTTGGCCACCAGGCCGTCGAGCCCGGCGCCCTCGAACTCGGTGAACCACTGCGCCGCCACGGCACGGTCTGTCGTCGCCGCCGTGAGGTGGATGGGCGCCTGGGCCTTCGCCAGCGCCTCCTCGAGAAGCGTCCGCCGCTCGCGGAACGGCCGGCCGGTGAGGTCGTCGCCGCCCAGCGCCAGCAGGTCGAAGGCCACGAACTGGGCGGGCGTCTCCACCGACAGCTTCTTCACCCGGCTGGCCGCGGGGTGGATGCGTTGGCTGAGCAGCTCGAAGTCGAGGCGGTCCTCGCCCGGCCGCACCACGATGATCTCGCCGTCGACGACGCACCGCTCGGGCAGGTTGGCGAGCGCGGCCTCGACGACCTCGGGGAAGTAGCGGGTCATCGGCTTCTCGTTGCGGCTGCCGATCTCGACGAGGTCGCCGGAGCGGAAGATGATCGAGCGGAAACCGTCCCACTTCGGCTCGAAGCTGACGTCCTGGCCCTCCAGCGCTGCGATGCCCTTGACTGCCTTCGCCAGCATCGGCGGCACCGGCGGCACCACCGGCATCCCCCAGCGCTCGCGCTCTGCAGCGTCGCGCTCGGCCTTGGGCGCCATGTACTCGGCATCCGCCTTGTCGGTGCGCCGCTTGCTCGGTTGCACCCGCGGTGGCTCCCCCGGCATCTTCGGGTAGTCGGGCGGGAAGTTGAGCTCGCCGAGACCGCGCTCCTCGACGTCGCGCTGCCACAGGGCGAGCGCGCCCGAGACGTCGCCGACCTCGGCGTCGATGTCGGCCCACGCGTCGCCGCGGTCCTCGAGCACGTCCGGGACGGTGAGGATGGTGAAGTCGCCCGGGCTCACCGTGGGAAGCTCGGTCCAGGTGACCGGCATCGACACCGGGGCGCCGGGTAGGGGGCGCGGGCTGTAGGCCGAGGCGATGGTGCGGTCGCGGCAGGCCTGGTTGAAGTCGACGAAGATGCGCTCGCCGCGCTCCTCCTTCCACCACGAGGTGGTGACGAGGTCGGGGAGCCGGCGCTCGAGCTCGCGGGCGATGCCGATGACGCCGTGCCGCACGTCGAGGAACTCGTGCGTGGGCGCGACCCGGGCGTAGACGTGCACGCCCCGGTTACCGCTGGTCTTGGCGAACGCCGAAAGCCCGACCTCGGCCATCACCTCGCGCAGCGCCAGCGCGGCCTCCACGGCATCCGAGAAGGTGCGCCCGGGCTGCGGGTCGAGGTCGATGCGCAGCTCGTCGGGGTTGTCGTTGTTCGCGGTGCGCACCGGCCACGGGTGGAAGGTCACCGTGTTCATCTGCACCGCCCACACCGCCGCAGCCACCTCGTTGATGACGAGTTGCGCGTGCCGCCGCCCGCTGGGGTAGCGGCACGACACGGTGCGCACCCAGTCGGGCATCCCCTTCGGTGGGTTCTTCTGGTAGAACTCCTCGCCCTCGATGCCGTCGGGGAACCGCTGGAGGGTCACCGGGCGGTCGCCGATGTGGTGCACGAGCGGGTCGCCGACCGCGACGACGTAGGCCGCGAGGTCGCCCTTGGTGATGCCGGCGTCGGGCCACATCAGCCGGTCGGGGCTGCTCACCCGCACCGAACGCGGGCCGTCGGGCCCCTCGACCTCCAGCACCTGCGCGTCCGCCATGCGGCGAGCCTAACGACGTGCACCGACGCGCGGGTGGTCACCGGCGGCCGGGCGCGGCGGCCGGCGTCCGAGGCGGCGGTGCGCCGAGGTTCTTGCGGTGATCTTTCGAGGTCGAGAGGCCGGGAACTCTCGCGGCCGCCTCGCTGTTGGGCAGGACATGACGATGAAGCCGAGCACCCGTCCCTATTCCGTCGACCGCTCCGAGGAGGAGTGGAAGGCCACCCTGTCACCGCAGGAGTACGCCGTGCTGCGGCAGGCGGGCACCGAGCGGCCCTACACCGGCGAGTACACCGACGCCAAGACCGTCGGCACCTACGCCTGCCGGGCATGCGGGGCCGAGCTGTTCACCTCCGAGACCAAGTTCGACAGCCACTGCGGGTGGCCGTCGTTCTTCTCGCCGCTGGCCGGCGAGTCGGTCGAGCTGCTCGAGGACCGCTCCCTGCCCGGTCGCCCGCGCACCGAGGTGCGCTGTGCCAGCTGCGGCAGCCACCTCGGCCACGTCTTCGAGGGCGAGGGCTACGCCACCCCCACCGACCAGCGGTACTGCATCAACTCGATCAGCCTCACGCTGCGTCCTGCGGACGGCGCCCCGACCGCCTGAGGTCAGGGTCGCCATCCGGGGTCGCGCCCGATGAAGCCGACCAGCCGGTCCTGGGCCCGCGCGTCCGCCGGCACGGGGACGCGCGGTCCGTACTGGCCCGAGGTCCGCAGCAGCTCGTCGAGGGGCTGCATGCCCGCGAACAGCTCGGCACTCAGGGTCGGGTCGAGGATGTCGTCCTGGCCGGCGGCCCGGGCGAGGTCCCAGGTGTGCATGAAGACGTCGGTGGTGTAGAACCGGTCGACCGCGCAGTCGAGCGGCAGGTCGCCCGTGTGCGGGTTGGAGAACGACCGGCCCGCGGTGGCCGGGTCGTCGAGCAGCGCCTGCACGGCATCCGCGTGCGCCTGCCACGCCGCGACCGGGTCGTCGGCGACCGCCGGACCCTCGGGCAGCCGGATGTCGCTGCCCGAGGCGAGGAACGGCGGGAGCCATCCGACGAGGTGGCCCACCACGTCGCGGGCAGCCCACCCGGGCACCGGCGTCGGGGCGTCCCAGTCGCTCGTGGCGTGTACCGCCTCGGTGAACCGGCCGGCGATGGCCCGGTGCCGCTCGGGCGGGTCGGTGGGGATGCCGGTCACAGCTCTCCCGCCTCGAGCAGCCGGTCGAGCGCGCCGTAGCCCTCGTCGACGCCGGTCTCCATCCCGCCGGCGAGCCACTTGTCGCGCGCCTCGAAGGAGTCGCACAGGCTCGTGGCGTGCAGCCGGGTGCGCCCGTCGCCGAGGTCCTCGAAGGTCAGCGTCTCCAGCGCCACACCCTCGGGCATGCCCTCCCAGGTGAAGGTCTGCACGATGCGCTCGGGGCTCACCGTGTGGAAGCAGCCGCGGAACGCCGTGCTGAACTCCTCGCCGCGCGAGGCGGTGTAGCGCCACGCGCCGCCGTCGCGGGCGTCCCAGTAGTCGATGTCGGCGCCGATGTCGGTGGGGCCGACCCAGCGGGCGAACAGCTCGGGGTCGGTGTGCGCCCGGAACAGCTGGGCCGGGGTGGCCGCGAAGTCGCGGTAGATGTGGATCATCGGGACCTTCTCGTCGGCCTCGATGCGGGCCTGGGTGCGCGTGGACGTCATGATGCCTGTCCTTTCCGGTTCGGGTCGTGGTTCTCGGGGTCGTGCTAGTCGTGCAGGTCGTGCCGGTCATGTTGCGGCAAAGGGTCGCCGTGCTCGTCGAGACCGGCGAGCACCTCGTCCAGGCGCGTGAAGCGCTCCTCGGCGCGGGCCTGGTAGCGCTGGATCCACTTGGTCATCAGGTCGAACACCTCCGCCTCCAGGTGCACCGGGCGGCGCTGTGCCTCCCGGCTGCGGCTGACCAGGCCGGCGTCCTCGAGCACCTTGAGGTGCTTGGAGACGGCTTGGAGGGACACGTCGTACGGCGCAGCGATCGCGTTGACCGTGGCATCGCCCGCCGACAGCCGCGCGACGATGTCGCGCCGGGTCGGGTCGGCGAGGGCCGCGAACACCTTCGACAGCTGGTCGCTCATCGCTCCTCCTTGCTCAACCATTTGGTTGACAAGAACGATAGGCCGGCGGCCATGGCATTGTCAACCCATCGGTTGAACACATCCTCGCCTCGAGCGCGGAGGTGGTTGCCAGGGCGACCAGCTCCGCACTCGAGGCGGCGAAGTGAGCCGGGTTCAGCACCGCGCGCCGGGCGTTGTACGCGGGGAGGGTGTCCTCGCCGGCCTCGTGCGGTGCACGCAGTTCGCGCAGCAGGACTCGACGTCGGCCAGGTCCCAGCGCAGCCGGTGGGCCTGGATCAGCCGCAGGTCGAGTGCGGTGCCGGTGCGCGCGCCATCCGCCCTATGCCACTCTCGTCGCCGACGCGGTCGCCTCGCGGGCCGTCCCCACGCGGTCGAGCAGGGCGCTCAGCCCGCCGACGAGGCGGGCGCCGAGGTCGTCGGCGCCGGCGGCGTCACGCCATCCGTCGATGCCGTGCAGCGCGAGGAGCCGGTCGAGCACCGCGGCGCGGGTGACCGGGCTCCTCGTAAGGTCCCCACCCGAAGCTGCGCCCTTCGCCCCACGGGTACAGCGACAGGGCATAGCCCTCCCCCGACTTCGTGCGACTTCGGCGCGGTTTCCGCGCCCGTCCCGCCCCGAAACCGTAGGCAGGTCGCACGAGGTCGGAGGACCGGCTCAGCGCTGGCGGTGCACCAGGGTTCGCACGGGCACGCGCGGGCCGGTGTAGAACGGCACCTCCTCGCGGACGTGCATCCGCGCCCGCGAGGCCCGCAGCTCGCGCATCAGGTCGACGATGCGGTGCAGCTCGTCGGCCTCGAACGCGAGGATCCACTCGTAGTCGTTGAGCGCGAACGACGCGATGGTGTTCGCCCGCACGTCGGGGTAGTCGCGCGCCATCTTGCCGTGCTCGACGAGCATGTCGCGGCGCTCCTGGTCGTCGATGAGGTACCAGTCGTAGGAGCGCACGAACGGGTAGACGCACACGTAGCCGCGCGGCTCCTCGTCCGACATGAAGGCCGGGATGTGGCTCTTGTTGAACTCCGCCGGGCGGTGCAGCGCCGCGACCGACCACACCGGGTCGAGGTGCTGGCCGTAGTCGGTGCGCAGCAGCGCGTGGTAGGCCTCCTGCAGCGCCTCGATCGTCTCGGCGTGCCACCACACCATCACGTCGGCGTCGGCGCGCAGGCCGGCGACGTCGTAGGTGCCGCGCACGACGACGTCACGCTCGGCGAGGTCGGTGAACAGCTCCTCGACCTCGGTGGCCAGGGCGTCACGGTCCTCGAGCCCGAGCGGCTCGGCGACGGCGAACACCGACCACATGGCGTAGCGGATGGTGTCGTTGACCTCTCGGATCCGGGCGGCGCCGGGCTTGGCGGGGGCGGTGCGGGTGGGCTCGCTCATGTGGGGGAATCTCCTGTGCGGGACGCGGTGGTGGCGAGGTGCTGGACGGTGGCGGCGGCGGCGCGGGTGGCCGACGCGATGACGGCGGGGATGCCGACGCCGTCGTAGACCGCGCCCGCCACCTCGATGCCGGGCACGCGGGCGACGTCGGCGCGGATCTGGGCGACGCGGTCGACGTGACCGACGGCGTACTGCGGCAGGCCCCCGCCCCAGCGCTGCACGTGGGCGTCGACGACCTGTGGCAGCGGGCGGCCGAGCGCCTCGCCGAGCTCGGACACGGCGACGGCGACCAGGTCGGCGTCGTCGCGCTGCAGGTCGGCTTCCTCTCGCGCCCGGCCGAACGACGCGCGCAGGTGCACGACGTCGTCGGACAGCGCGTCGGTCCAGGCCCACTTGCGGAAGCTGAAGGTGCTCGCCTTGATGGTGCGTCCCTCGACCGGCGGCACCAGGAACCCCGACCCGGCCAGGTCGTCGGTGCCGCGGCGGTGCACCGCGAGGGTGACGACCGCGCTCGACGCGGTCTCGACGCCCGCCAACGTCGTGGTCGCAGTGGGCGCGTGGTGCGCGAGCAGGCGGGATGCCGGCGCCGGCGGCAGGCAGACCACGACGGCGTCGGCGTCGACGGCCTCGGGGTGCGCGGCCGAGCCGATGACGAGCCGCCATCCGGTGGCCGTGCGCTGCAGCTCGCGGACGACGGCACCGGTGCGCAGCGTCGCCCCGCGTCGGGCGACCTCGACGGCGAGGAGCTCGGGCAGCCGCCCGACGCCGCCGCGCAGGCCGGTGAAGGGCGGGCGGGGTGCGGGTGGGGCTTGGCTCCCGGACGGGGCCGCAGGCGGTGCACCCGACGAGCTGACCAGGCTCTCGCCGCGGGTGGCCCGGGCCCAGAGCACCGGCATGGTCGCCTGCAGCGACAGCCGCCGGGCGTGGCCGGCGTAGACGCCACCCAGCAGCGGCTCGACCAGCCGGTCGACCACCGCAGCACCGAGCCGGGCAGCGACGTAGTCGCCGACCGAGATGTCCTCGTGCAACACGCCATCCGGCCAGGGCTGTTCGTCGCGCAGCCGCTCGACCTCGTCGTCAGTGAGGATGCCGCGGGCCGACTCCGGGTCGGTCGGCACGCCCATCAGGGTGGCGCGCGGAAGTGGTCGCAGCGCCCCGCGGGTCCACACCGAGGCAGCAGTGGTCGCGGGGGCGACCAGCTCGTCTGCGGCACCGATCCGGGTGACGAGGTCGACGGCCTCGGGTCGCACGGCGAGCACCGACTCCGCGCCCACGTCGACGAGGTGCCCGGCGACGCGCTCGCGGCGCAGCTTGCCGCCGAACCGGTCGCTGCCCTCGAGCACCGTCACGTCCGCCGACGGCATGCCCTCGAGCACCCCCAGGGCGGCCGTGAGGCCCGCGATGCCGCCCCCCACCACGACGACGGAGGGCCGGGCGGGCGCGGCCGGGACAGACATGTCCCAACCCTCTCACGCGGGATGACCCGCGCCGCCCCGGCCTCGACAGGGCGCCCCCGTCGGGGTCGTGACCGGCGCGTGACCCTCGTCGCCGAGATGCCGTGCACTCGTGACCCGACCGAGACCCGTCACCGGGAACCGAACCGCCACGCTGGGCGCCTGAGCGGCAGCATCCACGACAAAGGAGTCACCATGCGCATCCCGGTCCGCCCCATCCGCCGGCTCTCCTCCGCGGCCGCCGCCCTCGCGATCGGGATCGGGCTCGTCGCCCTGTCCGGGTGCGGTGCCGGTAACTCGGGGGCGGCTTCCGACTCCGCCGCAACCGCCCCCGCAGCCAGTGCCGACGGCTCGGCGAAACGGGAGGCCGCCAGCATCGCCGGCGGCTCCGCGGCCGACCAGCCCGCTGCCGCCGTCAAGGCCGCCGACGGCTCCACTGCCGTTCCGGCGGTCGCGTTCGACCGCAAGCTCGCCCGCCGGGCCGACATCTCGATCACGGTCAAGGATGTCGACGCCGCGGCCGCGAAGGTGCGGGCCGTCGCGGCATCCGCGCAGGGGCTGGTGGTGGCCGAGGCGATCTCGAGCGAGCCCGACGGGAACACGGTGGGTGGCTTCAGCACGATCACCATCTCGGTGCCCACCTCCGAGCTCGACGCCACCCTCGACCGGCTGGCCGGGCTCGGGAAGGTGCACTCGCGCAACACGAGCACCGACGACGTCACGGGCCAGTACGTCGACACCGAGTCGCGGGTCAAGACGATGCAGGCGAGCGTCGACCGGGTGCGCGCGCTGATGAGCAGGGCCACCAAGCTCGGCGACGTCGTGTCGCTCGAGGCCGAGCTGTCCCGTCGCCAGGCCGACCTCGAGGCCACCCAGAGCCAGCTCGCCGCCCTCAAGGACTCGGTGGCCCTGTCGCCGATCGAGGTGCGGCTGAGCACCGACGAGAAGGTGCTCGCCAAGGCCGACACCACCACCGGTTTCCTCGCCGGGCTCAAGGCGGGGTGGGGCGCCTTCACCGGTTCGGTGACGGTGCTGCTCACCGCCCTCGGCGCAGTGCTCCCGTTCGCCGTGCTCGCCGCCCTGGTGCTGGTCCCGCTGGTGGTGTGGCTGCGCCGCCGCACCCCGCGAACCCCCGCCGCGGCCCCGCCGGTCGTGCCGGCCCCACCGGCCGCCTGACCCGCTCGGCGGCTCACTCCCGCGCGGCGACCCAGTCGAGGAGGAGCCGGAGGAACTCCTCCGGCTCCTCCAACGACGG
>Ga0302299_10001147_pt1 | contig 15784 bp, 11 predicted proteins | sample III_Fen_N3_4_FD_198795 | JGI IMG/M metagenome (GOLD analysis project Ga0302299, IMG submission 198795) | Peat permafrost microbial communities from Stordalen Mire near Abisko, Sweden - III_Fen_N3_4 | ecosystem: Environmental > Terrestrial > Soil > Wetlands > Permafrost | place: Sweden: Abisko... | reverse complement strand
CGGCCTGCGCGGTCGCCGAGCCCCATGGCGCCTACTCCGGCGAGCGTCGCCTGCCGCTGATCCTGAACAACCTGCACCGCTACACGTTCTACCTGGCGCTGCTGCTCAACGTGATGCTCACGTTCGACGCCGTCATGGCGTTCCGCAACTACGACGGCACCTGGGCCCACATCGGCGTCGGCACGATCATCCTCACCGCGAACGCCGTGTGCCTGTGGTTCTACACGCTGTCGTGCCACTCCTGCCGCAGCGCGGTGGGCGGCCGCATCACGCACTTCTCGAAGCACCCAGTGCGCTACAAGATGTGGACCCTCGTCTCGCGGATCAACGAGCACCACATGAAGTGGGCCTGGATCTCGCTGTGCACCGTCGTGCTCGCCGACTTCTGGGTCCTGCTCTGCGCGAGCGGCACCGTCACCGGTTCCTGGATCTGACAGCCCGTACGTCTGCTTCGAAGGACATCCATGACTGACTACGAGCGCCACTCCTTCGACGTCGTGGTTATCGGTGCCGGCGGCGCCGGGCTCCGCGCGGCGATCGAGGCCCGCCTCATGGGCAAGCGCGTCGCCATCGTCTGCAAGTCGCTGTTCGGCAAGGCCCACACGGTCATGGCCGAGGGGGGCATCGCGGCCGCCATGGGCAACGTCAACAGCAACGACAACTGGCAGGTCCACTTCCGCGACACCATGCGCGGTGGCAAGTTCCTCAACTCGTGGCGGATGGCCGAGCTGCACGCCAAGGAGGCGCCGCAGCGGGTCTGGGAGCTCGAGACCTACGGCGCGCTCTTCGACCGCACCCCCGAGGGCAAGATCAGCCAGCGCAACTTCGGCGGCCACGAGTACCCGCGTCTCGCGCACGTCGGCGACCGCTCGGGCCTCGAGCTGATCCGCACGCTGCAGCAGAAGATCGTGTCGCTGCAGCAGGAGGACTTCCGCGCCACCGGCGACTACGAGTCCAACATCAAGGTCTTCGCCGAGGTCACCATCACCCGGCTGCTCACCGCTCCCGGTCTCACCGAGGCCGGCCGCATCGCGGGGGCGTTTGGCTACTACCGCGAGACCGGCGACTTCGTCGCGTTCGAGGCGCCGGCCGTCGTGCTCGCCACCGGCGGCATCGGCAAGACGTTCAAGGTCACGAGCGGTTCGTGGGAGTACACCGGCGACGGCCACGCGCTGGCCATGCGCGCCGGTGCCACGACTCTCAACATGGAGTTCATCCAGTTCCACCCGACCGGCATGGTCTGGCCGCCCTCGGTCAAAGGCATCCTCGTCACGGAGTCGGTGCGCGGAGACGGTGGCATCCTCACCAACTCCGAGGGCAAGCGCTTCATGTTCGACTACATCCCGGACGTCTTCAAGGACAAGTACGCGACGACGCCCGAGGAGGGCGACCGTTGGTACACCGACCCCGACAACAACCTGCGCCCGCCCGAGCTGCTCCCGCGCGACGAGGTCGCGCGCGCGATCAACAGCGAGGTCAAGGCCGGCCGCGGCACCCCTCACGGCGGCGTCTTCCTGGACGTGTCGAGCCGCCTCCCGGCGGACGTCATCCGCAAGAAGCTCCCGTCGATGTGGCACCAGTTCAAGGAGCTCGCCGACGTCGACATCACCAAGGAGCCGATGGAGGTCGGTCCGACCTGCCACTACGTGATGGGCGGCGTCGAGGTCGACCCCGACACCGAGGAGACCCGTCTCCCCGGCCTGTTCGCGGCCGGCGAGGTGTCCGGCGGGATGCACGGCTCGAACCGCCTGGGCGGCAACTCGCTGTCCGACCTGCTCGTGTTCGGCCGTCGTGCCGGGCTCGGTGCCGCCGAGTACGTCGACCGCACCGGTGACGCCCGGCCCGCTGTCACCGACGAGATGCTGGCCGACGCCGAGGTCGAGGCCCTGGCGCCGTTCCACATCGAGGGCGGCGAGAACCCGTACACGATCCACGCCGATCTCCAGGAGACGATGAACGACCTCGTCGGCATCATCCGCACGGAGTCGGAGATGGTCGAGGCGCTCCAGCGTCTCGAGGGCTTCAAGACTCGGGTGAGCAACGCGGGCGTCTCCGGCGGCCGCACGTTCAACCCCGGGTGGCACCTCGCACTCGACCTCAAGAACATGCTGCTCGTGGCGGAGTCGGTCGCGAAGGCGGCGCTCGAGCGCACGGAGAGCCGCGGCGGGCACACCCGCGAGGACTTCCCGGGCATGAACGCCGACTGGCGCCAGATCAACATCGTCTGCAAGGCGGTGCCGGGCGGAGTCGAGATCCACCAGCAGCCGCTCGCGCCGATGCGCGAGGACCTGCTCGAGCTCTTCGACGTCCACGAGCTGGAGAAGTACATGACCGAGGCCGAGCTGCCGAAGGGTGAGCACTGATGGGCTACACGGCCAAGTTCCGCGTCTGGCGCGGCGATCCCGAGGGTGGCGCGCTCCAGGACTTCTCGGTGGAGGTCAACGAGGGCGAGGTCGTGCTCGACATCATCCACCGCATCCAGGCGACGCAGGCTCCCGACCTCGCGGTCCGCTGGAACTGCAAGGCCGGCAAGTGCGGCTCGTGCAGCGCCGAGGTCAACGGCAAGCCCCGCCTCATGTGCATGACCCGGATGAGCACCTTCACCGAGGACGAGGTCATCGACGTCACGCCGATGCGCACGTTCCCCGTGATCCGCGACCTGGTCACCGACGTCTCGTACAACTACGAGAAGGCCCGCCTGGTGCCCTCGTTCGCGCCGCCGGCCGACCTCGAGCCCGGCGACTACCGCATGGCGCAGGTCGACGTCGAGCGCTCGCAGGAGTTCCGCAAGTGCATCGAGTGCTTCCTGTGCAACAACACCTGCCACGCGGTGCGTGACCACGAGGACAACAAGTCGACGTTCTCGGGCCCGCGCTTCCTCATGCGCATCACCGAGCTCGACATGCACCCGCTCGACACCGTCGACCGCCGCGAGGTCGCGGTGGAGGACCACGGTCTGGGCTACTGCAACATCACGAAGTGCTGCACCGAGGTGTGCCCCGAGCACATCCACATCACCGACAACGCGCTGATCCCGCTCAAGGAGCGCGTGGCCGACCGCAAGTACGACCCGCTGTTCTCGATCGCGTCGCTGTTCCGCAAGGAGAAGGTCGGCGAGCGCGGTCGCGACAAGGCTCCGGCCACCCCAGGCGCCAAGGTGGAGCCCAAGCACGGCGAGTAGGCGTTCACACACATGTCCAAGGGGCGTGCACCGACCGGTGCGCGCCCCTCGTCATGTCCGGGTACCGCATTCCGGGGACGACGTGACGGACGGGCAGCGCCGGGTCGCCCGAACGGTCTAGCGTGAGCGTTGTCGCGACGACGCTGTCGTGCCGACGGGGGTGTTCGATGACAAGTCGCCGGATCCTCACTGCAGCAGCGGGAGTCTTGGTGCTCGTGGGCAGCGTCCTCGGGGGAGCCGCTCCCGCGACCGGCCAGTCCGCCAACTTCGGCCCCGTGCTAGGGCCTCTGCCCGCCAGCGCCTCTGGCGGCGGACAGGGGACGGCGGCCCTCGATCAGCGTGTGTCCTCCACGTGTGCCAGCGGCGCCGCCCTCGGCAACCCGCGCTGGTTCAGCTTGCCGACCGACGACACCGGCCTGCTGAGCGTCGAAGGTCAGGAGCTGGACACGAGGTTTCTGGGGCACGGCGCGTTCCCCGTGTACGCGACGTTCGCGGCCCTCGTGGATCCTGCGACGTCGACCGTCCTCGCCTGCCCGGGCCGCACAGCCTCGGTGACCACCGCGAAGCCCCTGGCTGCAGTCGTCTGGGTCAGTTACGCGGACGCGACGGGCTTCGCGACCGAGACGCACGGTGGTACCCCTCAGACCACGGTGCGCGTGCGCCGGACGTCGGGAACGCCCCCGGCGAACGGTTCACCGGCGACGGCGCTGCCAATCAGCGCGCTGCCCTTCGAGTATCGCGGCGACAGCACCGCAGCCCCGGAGGACGGCGCTGGCCTCGGTGTGCTTCCCGTCGGCTGCGTGTACTCGTCCATCTCACCCAGTTACGACCACATGGTGTGGTTCAGCTGGACTGCGGCCAACTCTGCCGACATCGTGGCCCGAGCTTTCGGGGACGACACCGACCAGCAGGTCCTGGTCTTCCGGGCAACGGCCCAGGGGCTGGTATCCGTTGATCCGGTCCGGAACGTGGACATGTGCTCGACGGGTCATTACAGGGTGTCCGCGGGAGCTTCGTACGTCATCGCCGTGGCGGGCTATCACGACGAGTACATGTATCACCCCTTCCCGGACGGTGGTTACTACGGGCTCTACGTCGGTCCGTCCTCCGGGCCGACCGCCGATCTTGGTGTTCACGTCTCTTCGACGTCGGCCACGGCGACCGTGACGTGGTCGGGCACCGGAGCCGCTGCTGGCCAGGCCGCCACGACGTCCTTCGTAGTCCGAGCCCAGCCCCTCGGACTCGCCACTGCGCCTGTCCAGGTCGCTGTGTCGGCTCCTGCGAGTTCGGCGACTCTGTCCGGTCTGGTTCCCGGACGCACTTATCGCGTCTCGGTCTCTGCGATCAACGCTGCTGGCATCGGTGCACCGCAGGGTTCGGTCATTACTGCGACGTCGGCTGTCCTCCCTGAACCGCGGTCCGTGGACGCGACCGTGGACGCAAGCGCGGGCACCGCCACGTTGACGTGGAGCCAGCCTGGATCGGCGCTCGCCATCTCGGGATACGTCGTCGGACGGGACGGAGTTGACGCGAACGGAACGGGTCCGTGGTCGACCACCGTGCCGGCAACCGCATCCTCGCTCACCTTTACCGCGCTGAAGCAGGGATCGACATACCGGTTCTCCGTACACGCGCTCTCGAGCGCTGGTGTCGGAGCAGAAGCCTCAGTGGCGGTGCGTGTGCTCACGTCGCCGGTGCTGCCGTCGTCGGTTCAGGGCGCGTACGTGACGGTCGACCGGAATGCCCACACAGCGACGGTGACTTGGGAATTGCCCGACTACGACGGTCAGTCGCCGATCACCCACTACGCGGTGAATCTCCGGCCGTTCGTGCAGGGGGCGGCTGCGGCGACCGCTTCCACCGGCCCGCAAGCCCGGACGTACACGTTCGCCAACATCGACGACACTGTGCCGTACACGATCGCCGTCCAGGCGCAGAACGCGGTAGGCATTGGCCCGGAGACGGCCCAGACGTTCGCACCGTCGAGCATCCGGTATCCGTCCGAGCCTCGGTCACCGACCGCGGTCGCGGCAGACGGCTCCGCAGCACTGAGTTGGCTGGCGCCCGCTGATCAGGGCTCGCTGCCCCTCACGGGGTACGTCGTCCGGCTCTACGCCGCGGGATCGACCGTCGAGCTCGGGACGGCGACGGTTTCTTCGTCCGCGACGAGCACGATGTGGGAGGGCCTCGCCAACGGCACCTCGTACACCTTCGCCGTGTCGGCCACCAGCTTCAGTGCCGTCTGGGGTGGCGGCGGCGAAGGTCCGCTGTCGGTGCGGTCGGTGGTGTTCGTTCCGGCCAAGCCTCCGCAGCCGGTCGTCACCGTGCCGCAGGGTCCGCGTATCAAGAGCGTCGCGGGCTCGGTGGTGAAGGGTCGTACCGTGGCGACGGTGCGCTGGGCGGCGCCGTCCAACGGCGGCAAGCCGATCCTCGGCTACCGGGTCTACGCCTACAAGGTCGACGCCGCCGGTCATGTGCTGTCGAGCACGCGCACGACGACGATCTCGGCGTCGCGTCGCTCGTGGTCGATGACGTTCTCCGGCGTCTCGCGCTACCGCTTCGCGATGCGTGCCGTCAACGCGATCGGCTGGTCGGCGTACGGCGGGCTGTCGACGACGATGGCTCCGGCGTCGGCGCCGTCGGCACCTCGCATGGGCCGCGCGACGTCGGGCGTGCCCGGGGGAGCGGTCACAGCGTCGGTCACGTGGTCGGCACCGCGGTCGAACGGTGGCACGGTGGTGACGGGGTATCGCGTCTTCATCTACCAGCTGTCGGCCGGGGGTGACGTGCTGTCGGTGACGACCTCGTCGCTGCTCAAGGCGTCGGCGCGGTCGTGGACGGGACGGCTGCCGGCCGCCGGGCCGTACGCCTTCGCGGTCAGGGCCGTGAACGCCATGGGTCAGAGCCGCGCGTCGGCTCGCTCGTCGACGGTCACCGGTCGATGACACGCTGACCGGTTCGCTCACGGCGTTCGCGTGTGGGATGCGTCGTCTTCCGTTGCGCTGCAACGGATTACATCGACTGGACCTCTTGACACGAATCGAACGTATGTACGAAGATAGGTCCATGCAGGACACCCCGCCCGACACCGGCGCCCAGCCGGTGCCCGTGGTGTTCGACGACGAGGTCGAGCCTTGGTCCGACGACCTGGGCCTGGTCGTCACCGACGAGGAGCGTGCCTTCGCGCGTGCCCTGGTGGTGGAGCACCTCGCGGAGTTGGCCGAGCAGGACGCGATCGCGGAGGCGAACGGCTGGTGCCTGGTCGAGGCCTGCGAGGTCGACCCGCTGACCCCCGACGAGCTCGTCCTGGCCGTGACCGGTCCGGCGCACGAGTGGGACCTCCCGCTGCTGGCATCGGTGCATCCCGACGACCTCGAGTCGAACGCGGCCCGGCTGGCCTACATCGCCTCGATGGATCGCATCGCCGCGTTCGTGGCCGCGAAGCGAAGCCAGGTCCTGGTCACCCTCGCCGGTGCCGAGCCCTGCGGTGACTACCTCGCCGAGGTGGCCGGCGAGCACGAGGTCGCGGTCGCGCGGCGGTGCTCGAAGTATGCCGCGGGTCGCGACATCGATGTGGCCCGGTCGCTGGCCACCACGTTCACCCGGTTCGCCGCGGCTCTGCTCGCGGGTGAGATCAGCGAGGTTCACTGCCGGACGCTGGTTGAGCGCACCCGCCACGTCACCGACCCCGAGGTGCTGACTTCGATCGAGACCCGCGTCCTCGCGAAGGCGCGACGCCTGCCGGTGGGGAAGTTCGGCGACGAGGTGACCAGGGCCATCACCGCGTTGGACGCCGACGCGGTCGCCCGGCACCGGCGGGCCAAGGACTCCCGCTGCGTCTACTCCCGCCCCCTCCCCGACGGCCTCGGGTTCCTGGGTGTCGTGGACGAGTGGGCGACCATCAAGGCGATGCAGGCCACCATCGACGCCGACGCAGCCGTGCTGCGTCAGGAACGCGGCGGTGCCGCAGCTGTCCGCGAGGACGACGACGCCCGGATGGGCGCGTGCCGCGCCGACGCTGCGGCGGCCCGCGTCCTGGGCACGGTCTCGGAGGACGGCACCGTGAGCTGGGAGCCGCGGGACTCGGTGCACGTCACCCTGGACCTGGTCATCGACCTGACCACGCTGCGCGGCGAGGACGACCGCCTCGCCCTCCTCGAGGGACAGCCGGTGCCCGCGCAGATCGCGCGGGAGTGGGCCCAGGACGTGCGGACTTGGCGTCGGGTGGTCACGGATCCGGTCGACGGGCACCTGCTCGACTACGGCACCCGCCAGTACCTCCCCGACACCCTGCGCCGCTTCGTCCTCGCCCGCGACGGCGGCTGCATCGCCCCCGACTGCACCACTCGCTCACCGCGACGGCTGCAGCTGGACCACGTGGTCCCGTTCCCCGACGGCCCGTCCTCGACGGCGAACACCGACACCAAGTGCGTCGTGTGCCACCAGCTCAAGACCGCCGGCCACCTCACCGTCACCGACACCCACGCCGACGGATCCCGCACCTGGACCACCGCAGCGGGCCAGACCGTCCGCATCCCACCGCGGCCGTTCCTCCACGACCCCGCCGTCGACCCGCCGCCGCCCAGACCCAGCCAGCAGACGGCGCCGGAACCACCACCCGCGCCGCGTCCCACCACGCCCGAACCGCCTGGCGACGACGAGATCCCGCCGTTCTGAGAACGGCGTCAGGTCAGCAGCTTGCGCATCTGGATCGACGTGGTCTCGAACCCCATCTGCTCGTACAGGGACTGGGCGCCGAGGTTGTCGCCGAACACGTTGAGGCCGATCGACACGACGCCGAGACCGCGCAGCACCGGCTCCGCCGCGACCATGATCGCGCGGCCGTAACCGTGACGGCGCAGGTCCTCGCGCACCACGAAGTCGTACCCGAAGGCGGTCAGTCCTTCGGACGTCGGGCGCAGCTGCACCCAGAGCATGCCGACCTCGGCATCTGCGTCGTACGCCGTCCAGAAGCGGTGGCCCTCGCTGTCGAGACCGTCGGGCAGCAACCGTGCGAAGTCCTCGCGCGACTTCTCGCGCGCCTCCTCGATCGGCATCGTGCCCGACGACGCGATCGACTGTGCGTAGGCCTCGTCGGACGTCGCGCGGTAGGCGAGGTACTGCTCCGGGGTCATCGGCACGAGGCGCACGTCGGGCATGGGCCAAAAGTAGCGACGAGGGCCGACCCGGCCGACCCGGTTTCGCGGGCCGACCGTGCGTCAGCCGACTGCGGCGCGGGCCTCGACGAAGGCCGCCACCGCGCGGTCGACGTCCGCCTCGGTGTGCGCCGCCGAGAGCTGCACCCGGATGCGGGCCTGGCCCTGCGGCACCACCGGGAACGAGAACGCCACGGCGTAGACGCCGCGCGCGAACAGCTCCTCGGCCACGCGGCCGGCGACCACGGCGTCGCCGAACATCACCGGCACGATGGGGTGCGAGCCGGGGAGCAGGTCGAAGCCGGCGTCGGTCATCCCCGCACGGAAGCGTGCCGCAGCGGCGTGGACGCGCTCGCGGAGGTCGGCCGAGGTCTCGAGGACGTCGAGCACGGTGAGCGAGGCCGCGACGATGGGCGGGGCGACCGAGTTGCTGAACAGGTAGGGGCGCGCACGCTGCTTGAGCAGCTCGACGATCTCGGCCCGGGCGGCGATGTAGCCGCCGGAGGCGCCGCCGAGCGCCTTTCCGAGCGTTCCGCTCACGACGTCGACGCGGTCGCGGACGCCGAACAGCTCGGGCGTCCCTCGCCCGGTCGGCCCCACGAAGCCGACGGCGTGCGAGTCGTCGACCATGACGAGCGCGTCGTACCTGTCGGCCAGCGCGCAGATCTCGTCGAGGGGTGCGAGGTAGCCGTCCATCGAGAACACGCCGTCGGTCACCACGAGGCGGTAGCGCGCGTCCTTCGCCTCCACGAGCCGGGCCTCGAGCTCGGCCATGTCGCGGTTGGCGTAGCGCAGCCGCTGCGCCTTGCAGAGTCGGACGCCGTCGATGATCGAGGCGTGGTTGAGGGCGTCGCTGATGACGGCGTCGCGCTCGTCGAGCAGCGCCTCGAAGACGCCGCCGTTCGCGTCGAAGCAGGAGCCGAACAGGATCGCGTCCTCGGTGCCGAGGAACGCGGCCAGCCGCTGCTCGAGGTCGCGGTGGATCGTCTGCGTCCCGCAGATGAAGCGCACCGAGGCCATGCCGTAGCCCCAGGAGTCCAGGGCGTCGCGCGCCGCGTCGACCACGCGCGGGTCGTCGGCGAGCCCGAGATAGTTGTTGGCGCACAGCACGAGGACGTCGCGGCCCGCGGCGTCGCTCACGTGCGTCCCCTGCGGCGAGGTCATCACCCGCTCGGGCTTGTAGACGCCGGTGCTGCGCATCTCGTCGACGCGGGCGTGGATGTCGGCCCTGAGGTCGTCGAGCACTGTCATGACGAGTCCTTCCGCACTTGCTCGGGGGAGGCGAGCTCACTCCCAGGAGATGACGACCTTGCCGCCCTTGCCGCTGGCGGCGGCCTCGAACGCCTGCTCCCACTCGGTGAAGTGGAAGCGGTCGGTGATGACCGGCGAGATGTCGAGACCCGCCTGCACGAGCACCGACATCTCGTACCACGTCTCGAACATCTGACGGCCGAAGATGCCGCGCACGGTGAGCATCGACCGGATCACGCGGTCCCAGTCGAACTCGATCGTCGACGACGGCAGCCCGAGCAGGGCGATCTCGCCGCCGTTCGCCATCGTCGTGATCATCGAGTGCAGCGCGGCCGGAGCCCCCGACATCTCGAGGCCGACGTCGAACCCTTCGACCATGCCGAGGTCGGACATGACGTCCGACAGCGACGCGGTGCGGACGTCGACGGCGCGTGTCACCGCGCCCATCCGGCGCGCGAGGTCGAGCCGCTCGGGGCTCACGTCGGTGATCACGACGTTGCGCGCGCCCGCGTGACGCACGACCGACGCCGACATGATGCCGATCGGGCCTGCGCCGGTGATGAGCACGTCCTCGCCGAGGACGTCGAACGCGAGCGCGGAGTGCACGGCGTTGCCGAAGGGGTCGAAGATCGCGGCGACCTCAGGATCGATCTCCGTGCGGTGCCGCCACACGTTGGTCGACGGGACGGCGACGTACTCGGCGAAGCCGCCGTCGCGGTCGATGCCGATGCTCACGGTGTTGGGGCACAGCTGGCGCTTTCCGGCCAGGCAGGAGCGGCAGCGCCCGCACACGATGTGCCCCTCGATGCTCACCAGGTCGCCGACGTCGACGATGTCGACGCCGTCGCCGACCGCGACGACCCGCCCGGCGACCTCGTGGCCGAGGACGACGGGGGGCTTGATCGCTCCCTGCGCCCACGCGTCCCACGAGCGCACGTGCAGGTCGGTGCCGCAGATGCCCGTGCGCAGCACGCGGATGAGCACCTCGCCGGGGTGCACCTCGGGCTCCGGGATGTCCTTGAGCCACAGGCCGGCTGCGGCCTCGGCCTTGACGAGCGCCTTCATGGACCCTCCTCCGCTCTCGGCACCACCCTGTCATTCCGACAGGTACCGTGGGCGGGTGACCGAGGAGTACGACGCGCCGACCACCATGTCGGCCCGCGTCCGCGTGGTGCGGGCAGGCGGCGCCGGCCAGGGTGCGCGCGGCGACCACGTCGTGGTCGAGGAGCCGCTCCGCGTCCACCTCACGCACCGCGGCGTGCAGACCCTGCTCGGCTCCACGATGCGCACGCCCGGGCACGACCTCGAGCTCGCGGTCGGGCTCGCCGTCGGCGAGGGCATCGTCCGCACGCGCGACGACGTCGTGACGGTGCGACCGTGCCGCGACGGCAGCGGCCCGCAGATGGACGACGTCACCGTGGTGGTGCGCGACGAGGTCGACGTCGACCTCGAGTCGCTCGGGCGCGTGAGCCGGCCCACCAGCGCGTGCGGGCTCTGCGGCCGCGACGAGATCGAGCAGATCATCGCCATCGCGCCACCCGTCCGTCGCGAGGTGCACGTCGACGTCGACGTCCTGACGTCCCTGCCCGACCGCATGCGCGAGCGCCAGAACGTGTTCCAGCGCACCGGCGGCCTGCACGCAGCGGCGCTGGCGACGGCGTCGGGCGAGCTGCTCGTCGTGCGCGAGGACGTGGGCCGGCACAACGCCGTCGACAAGGCGATCGGTTACGCACTGCTGGGCGGGCTGGTGCCCGACGTGCTCGTCACGAGCGGGCGCGCCGGCTTCGAGATCGTGCAGAAGGCCGCGATGGCCTGCGTTCCCGTGGTCGTCACGGTCTCGGCACCGACATCGCTCTCGGTCGACATGGCGCGCCGGGCCGACCTCACGCTGGCCGCGTTCGTGCGCGACGGCCGGTGCAATCTCTACTCCCGCGAGGACCGCGTCCGGGTCAGCTCCGCCTTGTGATCACGCCCCTACCGGCGGCTGGCGCCGCCAGCGGGGCCCATCGCGGAGCTGATTCTCGCGGGAACCTGATCACGCCGTCGGGGGCAAGCGCCTGACGGGCGGTTCCATGGGTTCCGACCCTCCGGGACGGACGGTGGGGTTGGCTCGCGGGTGCGGGATCGTTCGGCATGCGCTGGTTCATCCGTGACTACCACGACGACGACCTCGAGGCCGTGGTGCGGCTGCTCGACGCCACCCGCGCCCACCAGACGAGCGTGTTCGGCCTCTCCGAGGTGATCGCCGCCCTGCGCGACGACCAGCCGGCGATGGTCGCGCAGCGCGACGACGAGGTCGTCGGCGCCGTCGTGTCGGTGGTGTCGGGCGACCGCGCCTGGCTGGTCCGGCTCGCGATCGCCGAGGAGTGGCGCGGCCAGGGCATGGTCTCGGCCCTGCTGCTCGGCCTCGAGCGGGCCCTCGACGACCAGCGCGTGCGGATCCTGTCCTACGTCCTCCCCGAGGAGGAGCGGCTGGCCGAGGGGCTCGAGAACGCCGGCTTCGCGCGCCGGCCGGCCGTCGGGTACTTCGACAAGGTCGTCTCGGTGGACTCGGCGCAGGCCGACGTCCTGGCCGAGCTCGGCGGGCACGTGCTGCCCGGTCGGCTGTGGGACGACCTCGCCGGGATGCACCGCGAGAAGGACCTCATCGAGCGTCGGGTGGTCGCGCCGCTCGACAAGCCCGAGATCGCGGCGCGCCACGGCGTCGAGCCGCCGCGCGCGATCGTGCTGTTCGGGCCGCCCGGTACCGGCAAGACCTCGTTCGCACGAGCCATCGCGAGCCGGCTGGGCTGGCCGTTCGTCGAGGTGCTGCCCAGCGCGCTGCTCGCCGACCCGAGCGGCCCCGCCGCCGCGCTGCGCGCGACGTTCGACCGCATCCGGCGTCTCGAACGGGTCCTCGTGTTCATCGACGAGGTCGAGGAGATCGCCTCGGTGCGCACCGGCGCCGGAGGAGGTCCGCTGCACGGCCTCACCAACGAGCTGCTCAAGGTGGTTCCGGCGTTCCGCCAGCACGACGAGCGGCTGCTCGTGTGCGCCACCAACGACCTGCGCTCGCTCGATCCGGCGTTCACCCGCCCGGGCCGCTTCGACTACGTGATCCCGATCGGGACGCCGGACGCCGCGGCCCGCGAGGCGATCTGGTCGCGGTACGCCGACAGCGGCTCGGTCGACGTCGCGGCGCTCGTGCGCGTGAGCGACTCGTTCACGCCCGCCGAGATCGAGCACGCCGCGCGCGTCGCGTCGCAGTCGTCGTTCGAGCGCGCCGTCTTCGCCGGGTCCGAGGGCGAGGGCCCGACGACCGACGACTACCTCGCCGCGATCGACGCTGCGCGGCCGTCGGTCACCGAGGAGGTCCGCACGTCCTTCGCCGACGACGTCGAGCAGCTCGCCCGTCTCTGACCCGTTGCGGTGTGCTCAGCGCGGGGTCGAGCCCGCGCTGAGCACAATCGACGGTGCAGAATGCGAGCATGCCGCTGCGACGTCCTGCGCCGATGACGGCGCCGGGGCCGGCGGGCGGCGTGATGCTCCGGTCGATCGGCGCGATCCGCCGCGACCCGCTCGCGTTCCTCGCCGCCATGCGCGCCGAGTACGGCCCGGTGCTGCAGTTCCCGATCCCGCAGCCGCCCACCTACCTCGTGAGCGACGTCGAGGCCGTACGCCGGGTGCTGGTCACCAACGCCCGCGCCTACGGCAAGCGCACGCCGCAGTACTCCACGCTCGCGCTGGTCACCGGCGAGGGGCTCCTCACTGCCGACACCGAGCCCTGGCGCGTGCAGCGGCCGCTCGTGCAGCCCGCGTTCCACCGTGCCGGTCTCGACCTGGTCGCCGACCACGTGCGCGGTGCCGTCGACCGGCTGCTGACCCGCTGGACGACGTACGACCGGGCGATCGTCGACGTCGACGCCGCGATGATGCGCACCGCGCTCGAGGTCGTGGGCTCGTCGCTGTTCAGCAGCGACCTGTCCGACGACGCCGAGCAGCTGGCCGACGCCACTCTCGCCGCGCTCGACGTCGTGGTGAAGAAGGCGCGAACGCCGTTGCCCGTGCCGATCTCGGTGCCGACGCCGACCAACGTGGTGCTGCGTCGTGCGGTAAGGCGTCTCGACGCCACGGTCGACGCGATGCTGAACGACCGCGCCGCGCACCCGCTGCCCGACGGTGCGCCGCCGCGCGACCTGCTCGACCTGCTGCTCGCCTCGCACGGCGACGACGGCGTCGCGCTGTCGCCGCAGCAGGTGCGCGACCAGGTCGTCACGTTCGTGGTCGCCGGCCACGAGACGGTGGCCAGCGCGCTCACCTGGGCCTGGCAGCTGCTCGCGACGCATCCCGACGTGCTCGAGCGGGTGCGCTCCGAGGCCGACGCCGTGCTCGGCGGCCGGTCGGCGACCTTCGACGACGTGCCGCACCTGCCCTGGACGGCGGCGGTCTTCGACGAGGTGCTCCGCCTCTACCCGCCCGCGTGGCTCGTGACCCGACGTTCGCTGGCCGACGACGAGCTGGCGGGCATCGCTGTACCGGCCGACGCGCTGGTGATCATCAGCCCGTGGATCGTGCACCGCGATCCGCAGGCCTGGCCCGACGCCGACCGCTTCGACCCGTCACGGTTCCTCGACGACGCCGGGTCGCGGCGCCGCGACGTCGCTGCGATGCCGGCGTACCTGCCCTTCGGCGCGGGGCCGCGGTTGTGCATCGGCCGCGACATGGCTCTGCTCGAGGGCGTGCTGGTGCTCGCGTCGCTCGTCGCGCGCGTCGACCTCGAGCCGGTGGGCCCGGCGCCGCGCGCCGTCCCGCTGGTGACGATCCGGCCCGCAGGCGGGCTGCCGATGCGGGTGCGCGTGCGTCGCTGACCGCGGTGCCGCAGAGCGGGCGGCGCGGTCAGGAGACGCGGGTCACGAGAACCGGTCAGGAGTGGGTCGGGGCCCAGGCCTTGATGATGTCGCGCACCGAGATGATGCCCGTGACCTCGCCGCCGTCGAGCACGACGAGGTGGCGGAACCCGCCGCGACGCATGGCGTCCGACGCCTCGACCAGAGTCCATGCCGGCGTCGCGAACACGACGTCCGTGGTCTGGTGGTCGCTGGCCGTCTCGGCGTCGACGTCGTCGCTGTTGGCCACCGCGCGCAAGATGTCGCGCTCGGTGATGATGCCGATCCCTGAGCCGTCGGTGTCGTGCACCACCGCCGAACCGACCTTGGCCTTGGCCAGCGCTTGCGCCACCTGGCGCAGCGTGTGGCCCGGTCCGACCGTGAGCACCTCGCGGCTCATCGCGTCGCCGACCAGCACCGTCTCGCTCATGGCACGTCCTCCTGTCGCACCGTGGTGACCGATCGGCACCCCATCGTGCCGGTCCCTCGTAGGGGCATCGTGGCGCACTCGACCCCCACCTGTCCGCTCGGCGGCGAGGTTCCCCGGTTCGGCCGCATCGCCGACGTCGGTCACACTGGTGCGGTGAGGCCGCCCCGTCGCGATGCGCGCGCGCTCGCGCTCGTGGGTGCGTGGGTGCCGCTCACGCTCTGGGTCGACACCTGGGTGGGTCTCGCGGGCCAGATCGCTCTGGGTGCCCTTACCTGGGCGCTGCTGCTGTGGATCCTGGCGGGCGAGACGCGCCTCGTGCGCGCGCAGACCGCCGTCGTGGTCGTCGTCGCCACCGCGATCGAGCTGATCTTCTCCGGCTGGCTCGGCGTCTACGTCTACCGGCTGGGCCACGTCCCGATGTACGTCTTCCCCGGCCACGGGCTCGTCTACCTCGCGGCCCTCTCGTTCGGACGCCTGCCCGTGGTCCGCGAGCACTCGCGGCTGGCCGTGCGGCTGACCGCCGTCGTCGCGGGGCTCTGGGCGCTGTGGGGGCTCGTGCTCTCGCCGCGCCACGACGTGCTCGGCTTCGCCTGGTACCTGTGCCTGCTGGCATTCCTGCGCTGGGGGCGCTCGACGACGCTCTACGTCGGAGCGTTCGTGGCCGTGAGCTACCTCGAGATCATCGGCACCCGCTGGGGCGTGTGGACCTGGATGCCGCGCGACACCATCCTCGGCTGGGTCGCACAGGGCAACCCGCCCAGCGTCGCCGCGGGCGGCTACGGCTGGTTCGACCTCTACGCCGTCCTCCTCGCCCCGAGCATCGTGCGGTGGTGGGACGCGCGCCGCGGCGTCGTCGATCCCGACGTGACAGCGTCGGCCGCGTCGTCACCGACACCCACCG
>Ga0302299_10001146_pt1 | contig 15785 bp, 14 predicted proteins | sample III_Fen_N3_4_FD_198795 | JGI IMG/M metagenome (GOLD analysis project Ga0302299, IMG submission 198795) | Peat permafrost microbial communities from Stordalen Mire near Abisko, Sweden - III_Fen_N3_4 | ecosystem: Environmental > Terrestrial > Soil > Wetlands > Permafrost | place: Sweden: Abisko... | reverse complement strand
GAGAGCCTGCCGCGCCAGCTCGCGCAGGGCTACAGCACGATCTGCTTCAAGCCCGCGATGTTCATCGACCACGTCGGTGAGATGGACGCCTTCTGCCGCGAGCTCGTCGCCAAGACCGACACCATCGCCGGCGAGTGCGGCCTCTGACCCGTCTCCCCTGTGCCGCGTAACTGACGGAACCGTCGCTTCCCGGTGCGGGAGACGACGGTTCCGTCAGTTACGTCGAGGTTCTAGAGCTTGACAGGGCCGGCCTCGCTCACGGGCAGCTCGTCGTAGGACGTGTGCGCGGTCTGCTTGCCGGGGAACACGAAGCTGAGGACCAGACCGAGGGCGAGCAGGCCGAGCGCCGCCCAGACGACCCAGACGGTCGGTGCGGGAACGAGATACCAGGCGCCGAACATCGCGCCGCCGGTCACGAGCAGGCTCACCAGGATCGTGAGGTAGAGCAGCACCTTGTTCTGGTGGTCGCGCAGGCCCTTGATCGCCCCGAGCGTCATGAGGAAGTAGATGACCACGAGCGCGAAGCCACCGAAGGACGAGAACCACGCGAACATCGCGATGTAGTGCGGCGTGGCCGGGAGCGCGAACAGGTGGATGAACTGGCGCGTCGCGACGATGAACAGCGCGAAGATCACGACGACGACGACGCTCGCGCGCAGCGGCGTGCCCCGCTTGGAGACCTTGCCCAGGCCCGACGGGAATCGGTGGTCGCGCGACATCGCGAACACGCCGCGCGATCCCGCGACCGAGATGCCGATGAGGACGGCGAGCATGTCGAGCACGACGACGAGCTCCAGCAGGCGGGCGATAGCGGTGCCGCCGTAGCCGCCGGCCTCGGCGGGTGCGGCCAGACCGAAGAGCGGGGCGAGCGCGTTCTTGCCGAGCGCGTCGAGGTTGAAGCGGTAGCCGGCGATCTGGGCGTAGGTGACGAAGAGGTAGAACGCGCCGATCACGACGACTGCCGTGATGATCGCGCGGGGGATGTCGCGCTTGGGGTGCTCGGTCTCCTCACCCAAGTTGGCTGCGGTCTCGAAGCCGGTGAAGAGCAGCACGCCGTACAGCACTCCGAAGAAGACGCCGTTCCACCCGTCGGGCGACGACGAGGGGCTGAACGCCGTGCTGACGCTGTTGTCGCCGCCGACCTTGACGACGACGTAGGCGCAGAAGATGAGTACCACGACGATCGAGAAGAAGGCCAGCGCGAGCTGGGCGCGGGTCGAGAGGCCGACGCCGAAGTAGAGGATGACGCACACGAGCGCCAGGAGGATCAGGTCCCAGCCGGTGTTCGGGATCTTGTCGAAACCGAACTCCGCGAGCAGCGTGTCGTGGATCGTGCCACCGATCATGACCAGCAGGCCGCCGCCGAGCCCGATGATGCCGAGGTAGTACAGGAATCCGGCAGCGGCGCCGAAGCGCGCGCCGAGACCGTCGGTCACGTAGTCGTAGAGCGAGCCGGCCGCCTGGATCTTCTTGGCGTACTGCGCCACGAGCCAGCTCAGCGCCAGTACGCCGACGGCCGCGATCAGCACGGACAACGGCGCAGCAGCGCCGGCGCCCTTGCTCGTGGCGTTGAGCCCCACGATCAGGGGCACGAGGAACGCCATCGAGAACACCGGGCCCATGAAGCCGACCGACTGGGCCACGGCGTCGACGAGCGTGAGCTTGCGGCCCGAGCCGCCGAGCGTGGTCTGCTCGACCGGTGTACCGCCGGCGGGGGACTGGTTGTGCGACATGAACTCTCCTCGTGAGGCGCGCAGCCGGGTCCCCGGGGGGATTCATACGGACCCGAATGATTGGACAGAGTGGCGGCTCACCGGCCCCGGGTCAAGGGTTTGGCGGCAATTGTTGTTCGAGTCCGAACGGATAAGTCCGGGGATCTGTCTCGCAGGCGCCGGCCGGGCGCGATGTCCGCGGAAGGAGTCCTCCAGGGCTTCGGCGTTCTCCGAACGTGACCTGGGTCACGGCTGTACCGTGCGGCCACGGTCAGGGTCGATCGCGGTCCTGGGCGCTTCCTTTCAACACCTCCAGGAGACCCCTGATGACCCATATCAGCGTCACGGTCGACGGCCTGCACCGTCACGGCGACGTGGAGCCACGGCTCCTCCTCGTCCACTGGCTGCGCGAGGATCTCGGCCTCGTCGGCACGCCCGTCGGCTGCGACACGTCCAACTGCGGCGCGTGCACGGTGCTGGTGGACGGCCGCAGCGTGAAGTCGTGCAGCGTCCTGGCCGTCCAGGTGGACGGCAGGTCGGTCACGACGATCCAGGGGCTCTCCCAGGAGGACGGTGAGTGGCACCCGGTCCAGAAGGCGTTCAAGGAGTGCCACGGCCTCCAGTGCGGCTTCTGCACGCCGGGCATGGTGATGGCCTCGGTCGACCTGCTCTCGGAGAACCCGGACCCGACCGAGGAGGAGATCCGCAACGGTCTCGAAGGCAACCTCTGTCGCTGCACGGGCTACCACAACATCGTGAAGGCCGTGGCCACCGCGGCCGCCGAGATGAAGGGCGCCTCCTCATGACCGAGACCGTCATGCGCACCGACGGTGCCGCCATCGGCCGTGCCGACCGCCGCAAGGAGGACGCCCGGCTGCTGACCGGTCGGACCAACTGGACCGACAACATCCAGCTCCCCGGCACGCTGCACATGGCCTGCCTGCGCAGCTCGATGGCGCACGCGAAGATCCTGGGGATCGACGCGTCGGCAGCGCTCGCACTCGAGGGCGTCGTCCACGTCTACACCGGCAAGGACTTCCCCGAGCTCGCCGGGTCGACCTGCGTCTGGCCGGTCACCGACGACATCAAGATGAGCCACTACCCCGCGATCTGCGTCGACGAGGTGAAGTACGCCGGTGATGTCGTCGCGATCGTCCTGGCCACCGACAAGAACACGGCCGTCGACGCCCTCGACCTCATCGACGTCGACTACGAGCACCTCGACGCCGTGGTCGACATGGAGGAGGCGCTCAAGCCCGGCAGCCCGCTCGTCCACTCGGACATGGGCACCAACGAGTGCTACGTGGCGAAGATGCCGTGCGGCGACTACGAGGCCGTCAAGGCCAGGGCCGACCGGATCGTCAAGCGACGCTTCATCAACCAGCGGCTGATCCCGAACCCGATGGAACCGCGTGCCGTCGTCGCCGCCCCGCGCGGCATGAGCGACGAGCTCACGATCTGGACGGCCACCCAGATCCCGCACGTGCTGCGCGTGCTGCTCGCGCTCCTCACCGGCATCCCCGAGAACCACATCCGCGTCATCGCACCCGACGTGGGCGGCGGGTTCGGCGCGAAGCTGCAGATCTACCGCGAGGAGGTCCTCGCGCTGGTCCTCGCCGCGAAGATCGGCAAGCCGATCAAGTGGACCGAGACGCGCAGCGAGCACATGGTCGCCACGCACCACGGCCGCGACCAGATCCAGGACATCGAGCTCGCCGTCACCAACGACGGCCAGATCCTCGGCATGAAGGTCGACCTGCTGGCCGACATGGGTGCCTACCTCCAGATCATCACGCCCGGCACTCCGCTGCTCGGCATGTTCATGTACTCCGGCGTCTACAAGATGGAGGCGCTCGACTTCACCTGCACCGGCGTCTACACGACGAAGACACCGACCGACGCCTACCGCGGCGCGGGCCGCCCGGAGTCGACGTACGCCATCGAGCGCATCGTCGACGAGGCGGCGGCCGAGCTCGGCATCGAGCCGCTGGAGTTCCGCCGGAAGAACTGGATCAAGCACGAGGAGTTCCCCTACACCCAGATCGCCGGCCTCACCTACGACACCGGCAACTACGAGGCGGCCACCGCGCGCGCCCTCGAGCTCTTCGGCTACGACGAGCTCCGGGCCGAGCAGGCCGCGCGGCGCGCCTCGGGCGACACGGTGCAGCTCGGCATCGGCATCTCGACGTTCACCGAGATGTGCGGCCTCGCGCCCTCGCGCACCCTCGGCGCGCTCAAGTACGTCGCGGGCGGCTGGGAGCACTGCACGATCCGCGCCCTGCCCACCGGCAAGATCGAGCTGATCACCGGCACCTCGCCGCACGGCCAGGGCCACGAGACGGCGTGGAGCCAGATCGCCAGCGACATCATCGGCATCCCGGTCGAGGACATCGAGGTCGTCCACGGCGACACGGGCCGGGCGCCCTACGGCATGGACACCTACGGCTCGCGCTCCCTCGCGGTCGGCGGCCAGGCCATCAAGCTCGCGGGCGAGCGGCTCGTCGAGAAGGCGAAGCTCATCGCGGCCCACCAGCTCGAGGCGAGCCCCGACGACATCGAGTTCTCGGCCGGCACCTACTCGGTGAAGGGCGACCCGGAGAAGTCCACGACGATCCAGGCCGTGGCGTTCGAGGCGTTCACCGCGCACAACCTGCCCGACGGCATGGAGCCCACGCTGTCCGGCGAGTCGACCGTCGACCCGATGGACTTCTCCTACCCGCACGGCACGCACCTCGCGGCGATGGAGGTCGACACCGAGACCGGGAAGGTGACGCTGCGCAAGTACGTCGCGGTCGACGACTGCGGCGTGCAGATCAACCCGATGATCGTCGAGGGCCAGGTCCACGGCGGTCTGGCCCAGGGCATCGCGCAGGCGATGTTCGAGGGCGCGCTCTACGACAACGACGGCAACCTGCTCACCGGATCGATGGGCGACTACCTGCTGCCCAGCGCCGCCGACCTGCCGTCCTTCATCACCGACCGCACAGTGACGCCGTCGACCACCCACCCGCTGGGCACCAAGGGCATCGGCGAGGCCGGCGCGATCGCGTCGCCCCCGGCGATCATCAACGGCGTCGTCGACGCCATCCGGCACCTCGGTGTCACCGACGTCTTCATGCCGGCGAGCCCGCAGAACGTCTGGCGAGCGATCCAGACCGCGCAGAGTTCCTCGACCGACACGAACGGAGGCGCGGCGTGATCCCCGCGGAGTTCGACTACGTGAAGGCCGGCTCGGTCGACGAGGCCGTGGCGGCGCTGGTCGCCGGTGGCGAGGACTCGAAGGTCCTCGGCGGCGGCCAGTCCCTGCTGCCGGTCCTGCGGCTGCGCCTCAACGCGCCGTCGGTCCTCGTCGACGTGAGCGGCATCGACGAGATGCGGCAGGTGACCGACGAGGGCCCCTCGCTGCTCGTCGGCGCCGCGGTGACGACCCACGAGGTCATGCACGACGGCCTCGTGACCGCGCACGTGCCGCTGCTGTCGCAGACGGCGGCTCTCGTCGCCGACCCGGCGATCCGCCACCGCGGGACGTTCGGCGGCTCGTGCGCCCACGCGGACCCGAGCGGTGACATGCCGTCGGTGGCGGCGGCGCTCGACGCCGAGTTCGTGGTCGCGGGTCCGGGAGGCCGGCGTACCGTCGCGGCCTCGGACTTCTTCGTCGACTTCTTCACCACGGCCGTCGGCCTCGACGAGGTCCTCGTCGCCGTGCGGTTGCCGAAGATGGACGGCTGGGGCTCGCACTACGAGAAGTTCCACCGCACCGCGCAGGCCTGGGCGATTGTCGGCGTGGCCGCGGCCGTCACGGTCGAGGCGGGCACGATCACCGGTGCGAGGATCGCGCTCACCAACATGGGCCCGCGGCCGGTGCGCGCGAGCTCGGTCGAGGCGGCGCTCGTCGGTGGTCCCGCCACGGCCGAGGCGATCACCGCTGCGTCCGCCTCGGCTGCCGACGGCACCAGCCCCACGACCGACACCCACGCCGACGCCGATTTCCGCAAGCACCTCGCACGAGTCCTCACCGCCCGAGCAGTGGCAAAGGCAGCCGGCCTCTAGCCAGCTGCACCACGCAGCACGACAGCGCGTCGAAGCGCCGCACGAAGAAGTGGCCTTGATCGCCCCTAGGGGACGATCAAGGCCACTTTCGTCGACTGTCGCGTCCACAACTCGTGATCTTGGTTGGTCTGATCCCCGGGCTGCCCCGCGCTCCTCAAGGCGTTGGGCACGGTGCCGATGGACATGAGGGGGCGTCGATGGCGTCCGCGCGCTCGGCGAGAGACGGGGGATCGCGGTGACGCCGCACGTGTGGCTGCTCGTCCTCGCCTCGTCCTTCGCCTGGGGCTACCTTCACCCGGTCGTCCACGAGGGCGGCCACCTGATCACGGCACTGGCGACCGGGTCGGACGTGGTCGAGGTCCGGCTCTGGAACGGACGGGTCTGGTTCGCCGCCACGATCGCGGGCGTTCGGCTACGGCTCGGGTCGAGCATCGACGGCGGCTACATCCTCAAGCTGCCGCGAACCGCTTCGCGGGCGCTCGGTGGCGACATCGCGACGGTTGCCGCCGGCCCCGGCGCGAACTTCCTCTGCGCCGTGGTGCTGCTCCTGCTGGTGGGTCGCTGGGGCGGCGACTGGGACGTGTTCCTCTGGGTGGGCGCAGCAGCGAACGCCTACATCTGCCTCGCGAACGTGCTGGAGTCGGTCGGCAAGGGCCACTCCGACGGCCGGACCCTCGCCTGGCTGCTCGCGGACGACCCGCTCGTGCCGGACATCCGGATGGCGCAGATCGCTAGCCGGGCCGTGGCCGAGCCCACGACGGCACACGACCACCGTCGCGTCGCCGCCTATGCGGCTGCCGTCCGCTGGTCCCCGGCCGTCGAGGAGCGGCTGGTGCGATCCCTGCGGCCGTCTGCCCTCCAGGACCTCGTGACCGCTCTGTCCTACGCCGGGCTCCGCGCGAGCGCACCGCGGATCGTCGCGGCTGCCGGGGACCCGGACGAGCCACCGTCGACAGGTCCGCGCTGACGGCGTACGCCGACGGCCGCTACATCACGCCATGGGTCGGCGCGACGAGCCCGGCTGTCTCGTCGTCGGTGAACAGGCGCGACCGGATGAGGAAGCGCTGACCCGTCGGTGCCTCGAGCGAGAAGCCGGCACCGCGACCGGGGACGACGTCGATGGTCAGGTGGGTGTGGCTCCAGTAGGCGAACTGATCGCGACCCATCCACACGGCGACCGGTTCGTGCGCGCCATCGCCGTCTCCGTCGATGTCGAGCTCGCCGATCAGGACGTCGGCGGATCCGGTGATGAAGTCGCCGTCGGGGTAGCACATCGGCGAGCTGCCGTCGCAGCAGCCGCCGGACTGGTGGAACATCAGCGGGCCGTGCTGCGCCCGGAGGCTACGGAGCAGCTCCGCAGCCTCCGGGGTGACAGCGACCCGCGCGACGACGTCGTCTCCCGCCGGACCGTTCGTCATCGTCGCGTCAGCCATCGGCTTAGAAGAAGCCGAGCTTCTGCGGGTTGTAGGACACCAGCAGGTTCTTCGTCTGCTGGTAGTGGTCGAGCATCATGTGGTGGTTCTCGCGGCCGACGCCGGAGCCCTTGTAGCCGCCGAACGCCGCGTGCGCGGGGTAGGCGTGGTAGCAGTTCGTCCAGACACGACCAGCCTGGATCCCACGGCCCATGCGGTACGCCGTGTTCATGTCGCGCGTCCACACGCCGGCACCGAGGCCGTAGAGCGTGTCGTTCGCGATCTTCAGCGCGTCGTCGTAGTGGTCGAACTTCGTGACGGACACGACCGGACCGAAGATCTCCTCCTGGAAGATCCGCATCGAGTTGTCGCCCTCGAAGATGGTCGGCTCGACGTAGTAGCCGCCCGACAGGTCACCACCGAGGTCGGAACGGTGGCCGCCCGTGACCAAGCGCGCGCCTTCCTTCTGGCCGATGTCGATGTAGCTGAGGATCTTCTCCAGCTGGTCGTTGCTGGCCTGGGCGCCGATCATCGTGTCGGTGTCGAGCGGGTTGCCCTGCTTGATCAGCTGCGTACGGGCGGTCGCGTCGGACAGGAACTTGTCGTAGATCGAGGACTGGACCAGAGCGCGGCTCGGGCAGGTGCAGACCTCGCCCTGGTTGAGCGCGAACAGCGTGAAGCCCTCGAGCGCCTTGTCGTAGAAGTCGTCGTCGTGCCGGGCGATGTCCTCGAAGAACACGTTGGGGCTCTTGCCACCGAGCTCGAGGGTGACCGGGATCAGGTTCTGCGACGCGTACTGCATGATCAGGCGTCCGGTCGTGGTCTCACCGGTGAAGGCGATCTTCGCGATGCGCGACGACGACGCGAGCGGCTTTCCCGCCTCGACGCCGAAGCCGTTGACGATGTTGATGACACCGGCGGGCAGCAGGTCGGCGATGAGCTCCATGACGTAGAGCAGCGAGACAGGCGTCTGCTCGGCCGGCTTGATGACCACGCAGTTGCCGGCCGCGAGGGCGGGCGCGAGCTTCCACGCCGCCATGAGGATCGGGAAGTTCCAGGGGATGATCTGGCCGACGACGCCCAGCGGCTCCTGGAAGTGGTAGGCGACGGTGTCGTCGTCGATCTGGGAGATCGTGCCTTCCTGGCCGCGTACGACGCCGGCGAAGTAGCGGAAGTGGTCGACCACGAGCGGGATGTCGGCGGCCAGCGTCTCGCGCACCGGCTTGCCGTTGTCCCAGGTCTCCGCGACGGCGATCTTCTCGAGGTTGGCCTCGATGCGGTCGGCGATCTTGTTGAGGACGTTGGCGCGCTCGCCGACGGACAGGCGGCCCCACGCCGGTGCCGCGGCGTGCGCCGCGTCGAGGGCGCGCTCGATGTCGACCTCGTTGCCGCGCGCGACCTCGCAGAAGACCTGGCCGTTCACGGGGCTGGGGTTCTCGAAGTACTGCCCGCTCGCCGGCGGCACGTACTCGCCACCGATCCACTGGTCGTAGCGGGGACGGAACTCCACGATGCTGCCCGGGGTTCCGGGTGCGGCGTAGACGGCCATGTGCTGCCTCCTGAGGGGGTCGGACGACCCGGCACCGCCGGGTGGATCCCCGGAAGGTAGGCGCGCGCACGTTGCACCAACGTTGCGCCGCGGGTCGTCCGTGCGTCCTCAGCGCGGTGCGGGGATGCCGAACTCCTCGTCCAGCGCGGCTAGCCGCATCCGGGCCAGCGCGTGCTGCGGCGACCCGGAGCCCATCAGCCGCAGCGCGGCCGTCCAGACCTCCGGGTCGTCCGAGCCGAGGCCCTCGCCCCACTCGAGCAGGAGCCCCACGTCGCCGGAGCCGATCACGGCGGCGCGCAGGCGCTCGTGCAGCCGACGGCGGATGCGCACGACGCCGGGCGCGTCCGAGTGCGGCAGCACCACGCCCCGGTAGGCGCGGACAGCGGGGCCGACCTCACCGCCGCGCAGCGCGGCGTCGAGGTTCGAGGCGTCGGTCTCGAGCGGCCGGGGCAGGCGGTAGGGACGGGACTCGGGGGCCATGTCGCCGAGCGCGGTGCGCAGGCGCGACATCTCGGCGCGCACGGTGACGAGCGGGAGGTCGTCGGAGTTGAGCTCGACGGCGAGCTGCTCGGTGGTGAGGCCCTGCGGGTGCGTCGCCAGCAGCAGCAGGATCTCGGAGTGCCGCTGCGACAGGGCACGGGAGTCGCCGCCCACGTGGAGCACGGCGTGGTCGACGCCGAGGACGTCGAGCCGACGGGTCAGCGGGAGGCTGCGCGTGGCGCGGCGTATCCGACCCTTCGGACGCACGATGAGCGCCTGCAGCCGCAGCTCGGTCTCGACCGCATGCACTGCTGCCTGCACGAGAGCCATCGACTGCGGCGTGGCCACGACGTCGCCGCCGGTGACGTCGAGGACGCCCACGATGCGTCCCGAGACGGGGTCGTGGATCGGTGCGGCCGTGCAGCTCCACGGCTGGACGATCCGGCTGTAGTGCTCGTGGCTGAAGATCTGCACGCCGCGGTCGAGCGCGAGCGCCGTGCCGGGCGCGTTGGTGCCGGCGAGGTCCTCGCTCCAGCGTGCGCCGGCGAGGAAGTTCATCGCCTCCGCCCGGGCCTTGAGGCCCGGAGCGCCCTCGACCCAGAGCAGGCGGCCGACCTCGTCGGAGACCGCCACGAGCAGGTCGCAGTCCGCGGCGTCCTCGACGAGGAGGCGGCGTATCACCGGCATCACCGCGGCGAGGGGGTGCGCCTGCCGGTACTCCTCGAGCGCCTCGCCCTCGAGGTCGACCGGGGCGAGCACGGCGTCCGGGTCGACTCCGAGCTCGCGTGAGCGGCGCCAGGAGGCGAGCACGACGTCGCGGACCGCGGCGGAGGCCGTGCCGGAGGTGACGAAGCCGTCGTGGGCGAGCGCGACCGTGCGCGACCGGTCGGCCGGCGCCATGCCGTGCGGCAGCGCCAGATGGGGTCGCGTCACGTCACACCTCCGTCCCGGCACGCGAGCGATGCGCCGAGAGTACGACCCGCAGTCAAGGACCCGCCGTCCGAGAGTGGCGGACGTGCGCCCGTCCTCAGCCGGGGTAGACCTCGAGCTCGGTCGCCTTCGCCGAGAGCCAGACCGCGTCGCCGAGCGCGACGTGCAGGTCGGCCACCGCGTCGGGCGTGACGTCGACGAGCACGCTCGGCGCACCGGCGACGCTCACGCGGACCCGCTCGCCGAGCGGTTCCACGCCGTCGACGACCCCGGGCCACACGTTGCGGGCGCTCCCCTCCGGCGCGGTGGTGTGCAGCGCGATCGCGCTCGGCCGCAGCGCCACGAGCACCGGACCCGTCACCGTGTGGTCCGGCACGTGCAGCAGTCCGCCGCCCTCGACCGACACCTCGCCGCCCGCGGCCTCGCCGCGCAGCAGGTTGAGGCCGAGCAGCTTCGCGACGTAGTCCGACGCAGGGCGCCGCGCGACCTCGAGCGCCGTGCCCTGCTGGGAGATGCGCCCGTCCTCGAGCACCACGATCCGATCGGCCAGCACGAGGGCGTCGAGCGCATCGTGCGTGACGATCACCGTGGGTCCGGCGAAGTCCGCGAGGTGCGTGCGCAGGTCGCGGCGCACGTCGATCCGGGTGGCGGCGTCGAGCGCGGCGAGCGGCTCGTCGAGCAGGAGCACGCCGGGCCCGCTGGCCAACGCCCGGGCGAGAGCCGTGCGCTGCTGCTGTCCGCCGGAGAGCTGCTCCGGCGGGCGCTGCGCGAGGTCGTGGAGCCGCAGTCGCGCGACCCACTCCGCCGCGTCCGACCGGGACTGGGCCTTGGACCGGCCCGTGGAGCGCGGGCCGAACGCGACGTTGTCGAGCACCGACAGGTGCGGGAAGAGCCGGTACTCCTGGAAGACCACTCCGACCCGACGCCGCGCCGCGGGCACCAGGACGTCGGCCGCGGGGTCGTCGAGCACCCTGCCCGCGAGCGAGATGCTTCCCCCGATGAGCGGAGCGAGGCCGCAGATCGCCCGCAGCAGAGTAGATTTCCCTGCTCCGTTCGGTCCGAGGACGGCGAGCACCTCGCCCGGTCGCACGTCGATCTCGACGTCGAGCCGGAACTCGCCGCGCTCGACGACGACGTGCCCGTGCAGCCCGCGCGTCGCGGTCGCCACGGCGTCCGCGCTCATGCTGCCGCCCCCGTGCGCAGCCAGCGGTCGCGCAGCGCGACGAGCACGATCACGGAGACGGCGAGCAGCACGAGGCTCAGCGCCACCGCTTCGGACGGATCGCCCTCGAGGCCGACGTAGACCGCGAGGGGCAGGGTCTGCGTCACCCCAGGGAGGTTGCCGGCGAACGTGATCGTGGCGCCGAACTCGCCCAGCGCCCGGGCGAAGGTCAGCACGGCGCCCGCGGCGAGCGAGGGAAGGATCATCGGCAGCGTGACCCGACGCAGGACCGCGAGCCGCGTGGCACCGAGCGTGGCCGCCGCGTCCTCGAGCTTCGTGTCGAGACTGCGCAGCGCCCCCTCGACCGTGATCACGAGGAAGGGCATCGCGACGAACGCCTCCGCGACCACGACACCGGGCGTGGTGAAGGGGAGGGTGATGCCGCAGCAGGAGTCGAGGTACTGGCCCACGAGCCCGCGCCGACCGAACGCGAGCAGCAGCGCGATGCCACCGACCACGGGCGGGAGCACGAGCGGCACGGTGACGAGCGCACGTGCCAGCCGGCGACCCGGAAAGTCCGCGCGGGCGAGCACCCAGGCCATCGGCACGCCGACGAGGAACGCGATCACCGTTGCGGCAGAGGCTGTTTCGAGGGAGAGACGCAACGCCTGCAGGCTCGTCTCGGACGTGAGCACGGACCACATCCGGTCCCACGGCGCCCGCGCGACCAGAGCCAGGATCGGCAGTCCGAGGAAGAGCAGCGCGAGCCCCGCCGGGACCGCGACGGGCCACGGCGGTGACGTGACAGACCGGTCGCGACGGCTCACGGGCTGGTGAACCCCGCTGCGGTGAGCACCTTCTGGCCGGCCGGCGAGAGCACGTAGGCGACGAACGCCTGCGCGGTCGCGGCGTTGGCGCTGCCGTTGATCGCCGCGATGGGGTACGTCGTCGTCACGTTCTGGTCGGCCGGGATCGGCACTCCCACGACGGTCGGTCCCGCTGCCAGGACGTCGGTGGCGTAGACGATCCCGGCGTCAGCCTCGCCGAGCACGACCTTCGACAGCACGGCCTTGACGTCGACCTCCTGGCTCACCGGCGTGACGGTCAGGTGGTCCTGGGCGAACAGCCTCTCGGCGGCCGAGCCGCACGGGACGTCCTTCTGGCACACCACGACCTTCACGCCCGGCTTGGCCAGGTCGGCCAGCGAGGTCACCGGCGTCGTGGGATCCGGCGGGGTCGCCACCTCCATCGTGTTGACCGCGAACACGTGGTCACCGGTCGCGTCGCCCGCGGCGATCACCGTGTCCATCGTCTTCTGGCTCGCGGACGCGAACACGTCCGCGGGCGCCTGCTGGGTGATCTGGGTGGCGAGCACGCTGCTGGCCCCGAAGCTGATGGTGACCTGCGCTCCTGGGTGCGTGGCTTCGTAGTCCAGCGCGATCTGGGTGAAGGCCTCCTTGAGCGAGGACGCGGCGAAGACGGTGATGGACCCGGCCGCGCTGTCGGACCCGCTCGGCGCCGTGGACGAAGCGACCGTGCTCGTCGAGGTGGCGCTGCAGGCCGCGAGGGCCAGTGCGGCGAGCGCGACGAGGGCACTGCGGTGACGGCGCACGGACCTGCCTCTCGAAGGATCAGCATTCGCAGATGCGTCTCTGCGATGGCCAGTGAACCTCACAGGCGTAGATCTGGCCAGCAATACGCCGATTCCGAGTCGCCATCCAGTGCGGGTCGGCGCCCACCGAGGGCCCCCGGGGCGAGGCTCCCGCGTGAGACGCTGGCGGTCACCGACAGCCCGAGCGGAGGACCCATGTCGCTGTACGACGTGACCATCGACGACCCCGACCCCGACGTCGTGGCGCTGGCCCGGGTCACCTCCGCGGTCGGCCTCGGCGCCCGCTGGCCCGGCCAGGTCGCGCTCGTGCGCGCCGACGGCAGCGTGATCGGCTCGCTGCTCGGCGGCGCGTTCGACACCTCGACCGTCGCCGACGTCCCTGCCGCGCTCGACCCGGCGCGGGCCCACCTCGGCGGGATCGTCCTCGAGCTCGAGTTCGACCACGACGAGGCCGAGCGGGTCGGTCTGCCGTGCGGCGGCGCGGCGACCGTGCTCGTCCAGCGGCTCTCGGCCGTCCCTGACTGCGTGCGCGCCGACCTCGCGGCGCGACGGCCCACAGCGCTGCTCACCGAGCTCGACGATCCTGCGTTCGCCACGCGCGCGGTGCGGGACGACGGCGACCCGGCGTATGCCGACGAGGGCTCGCCCGACTCGGTCGCCCGGTCGCTGCTCGCGCGCGGCGAGCCGAGCGACACGGTCGTCGAGACGACCGCGGGCCGGGTGCTCGTGAGCGTCGTGCTCCCCGCGCCGCACCTCGTGGTGATCGGTAGTGGGGCGCTGGCGGCTGCGCTCGAGTCGCAGCTCGCGCTGCTCGGATGGACGTGCGCGGCGCTGACGCACGCGGGCGACGGCGTCGCCGCCGTCCGTGCCCTCGGCCCGGGTGACGGTGTGCTCGTCATCGACCATCGCGGCGAGGTCGACCTGCCGATCCTCTCGAGCGCGCTGCAGGGGGAGGTCGGCTACGTCGCCGCCCTCGGGTCACGGCGCACCCAGGACGCCCGACGCGAGCGCCTGCGCGGCGCCGGCGTCGCGGAGGAGACGATCGCCCGCCTGCGCGGCCCCGCAGGACTCGACATCGGGTCCCGCACGCCCGCGGAGATCGCGGTCGCGATCGTCGCGGAGATGCTGAGCGTCCGAGCCTCAGCCAGCGGCGGAGCCCTACGAGACCGGAGCGGAGCCATCCACGCCGGTCGCGCCTGACGAGAGGGAGTCGGCGGTCGGCGCGGATGCTCACCAGGCCGTGTTAGGCGGCGCCGACGGACCCGGCGTCGATCTGCTCCCCCACCGAGGTGCTCACGACGACCTTGACCCCGTCGGGGATCTCCCCCTGGAGCCCGGTGACCAGCGCCTGGGTGTCGGGGACCTTGCCCGGCGTCGTGACGTGCACGGTGACGGTCGGCCAGGAGATCTTCACCGAGTCCACCGAACCGCCGGGTACGCCGGAGATCCAGGTGGTCGCGACCTGCTGCACGCGATCGGTCCAGATCGTGAGCGCCATGGCCACCAGTGTGTTGGCGGCGAGCGGGATCATCACGGCGATGAGCATCCCGGCGAGCGCGGCGTACGCCTTTCGGCGCGAGCCTGCCAGCGTCAGTCCGCTCTCCTGGCTGTAGCCGAGGACGGCGTAGACCAGCGTCCCGGCCAGCACGAGGGCCACGAAGTTGGAGACGAACAGCAGCAGCGCCCCTAGCGCGAGCGCGTACGCGGTCTGCCCGAGACAAACTCCGACGACGGCCAGCGGCGGCACCAGGGAGATGGCGATGGCCACTCCCGGCAGCACGGCCGCGACGTCTCGCCGTGCGAACGCGATCGCTCCGGCGAACCCGGTGGCGATGGCCGCGATGAGATCGAGCAGCCCGGGCGACGTCCGCCCCGCGATCTGACTGTTGGCCAGCAGGTCGTACGAGCTCGGGACGACGAACGAGAACACCACACCGATGCCGACGACGAGCGCCGCGCCGAGCGTGACGAACACGATCGAATGACGCGTCGTCCGACCGTCGCGCTTGGCCAGGCCGAGCGCGACCGCCATGATCGGCGTCGACAACGGGGCGATGATCATGGCTCCGATGACCGTCGCTGTTGAGTCGGACAACACGCCCGCGGTCGCGATGACCGCGGAGAGCGTGAGCATCGACCAGAAGGCCGAGCGCTTGGCGGTGGCGTCACCGACGGTGAGGTCGAGGTCCTCAGTGAGATCCTCGAGCGTCCGTCGTTGCTGCGGCGGCAGCAACCAGGCCGTGACCGCTCCAGCCATCCTGATCAGTCCTCCTTCGGGCCCGAGAACGGGACGCCGTTCTGGAGCATCTCAGGGCACGGCAGGATTCCACAGCGTGACGCGCAGTGAGGACCTGTCACTCAGCGGTGCTCGGGGATCTCGATCCCCACGTTCGTCGCCTTCACCGTGGCGACCGCCAGGACTCCCGGTTCGAGGCCGAGCTCGTCGGCGGCCTCGCGGCTCATCAGCGACACCATCCGGTGCGGACCCACCTGCAGCTCGACCTGCGCCATCACGGTGTCACGGACCACGCGGGTGACGATGCCGACGAGGCGGTTGCGTGCCGACGCGCTCACGACGGGGCTCTCGAGCGCGGGCTCCTCGCTGGCCCGCTCGGCCATGAACCGCGCGAGGTCCGCGCCCTCGACCACGGCGCGGCCGGACTCGTCGGTCGAGGTCGCGAAGCGCCCGGCGTCGGCCCACCGGCGGACCGTGTCGTCACTCACCTGCAGCAGTGCCGCGACCTCGCTGATCCGCAGTTGCGTCATGCCGGGAGGGTACGGCGTACCCGTCGAGGTCGGCTCGACCCCGACCACGATCGCGGGTTGTGGAGGCGAGGTGCCCTTCACGGGCGCTGATCATCCTGAGAGTTCAGAGAGT
>Ga0302299_10001145_pt1 | contig 15785 bp, 14 predicted proteins | sample III_Fen_N3_4_FD_198795 | JGI IMG/M metagenome (GOLD analysis project Ga0302299, IMG submission 198795) | Peat permafrost microbial communities from Stordalen Mire near Abisko, Sweden - III_Fen_N3_4 | ecosystem: Environmental > Terrestrial > Soil > Wetlands > Permafrost | place: Sweden: Abisko... | reverse complement strand
CCCCGGGCCGCCGACACGGGGGCCGCGGCCGTGGAGGGCCACGAGTCCGCGGAGCACCTCGGCCGCGGCGAGCTCTGCGCACTCGTGCCCGACCTCTCGGCCCAGGGCGTCGAGAGCCTCATCAACGACGAGGTCTTCGCGGGTGCCATGGGCGTCGTGCGGCTGCCCGGCGCCACGACGTCCGCCTACCTCGCCAATGCCGTCGCGTTCGCGAACGACGTGCTGCCCGGCACCCTCGGGGCCTCGATCGTCATCGACCCCGCGACCGCGAAGCGCGACAAGGTGGCGCTCGACACCGCGATCGCCGACCTGCGCTACGGCTCCATCGGCATCAACGCCTGGACCGGCCTCAACTTCCTGCTCGGCTACACGCCGTGGGGTGCGTTCCCCGGGCACACGGAGGAGGAGATCGGCAGCGGCATCGGCTTCGTGCACAACGCTTTCCTGCTGCAGGACGTGCAGAAGGGCGTGGCGTGGATGCCGTTCCGGCCCCTTCACCGGGCGGCGCTGAACGGCCAGCTGCACATGTCTCCGAAGCCGCCGTTCTTCGTGACCAACAAGACGGGTGCCACGACGGCCCGGCGGCTCTCGGAGTACCTCGCCACCGGCAACCACGTCGGCCTCGTCGGGATCTTCGCCTCGGCGCTGCGCGGCTGAGGCGGCGTACGACGCGGACGCTCAGCCGTCGGCAGTGAGGACGATCTCGAGCCGCTCGCCGGTCACGCGCTCGACCGCGTCGGCGAGCGCGACGACGAACGACGGCTTGTTCGCGCGCTCGAAGCCGTGCCCGCCCGAGAGCTTCGTCGCGTCGGAGAAGTCGAGGGTGAGGACGCCGTGCTCGAGCCGGGCGAGGCGCCCGTCGAACATCGCGAGCCAGGCCGTCCGGTGGTCGGCCTCGAGGTCGTAGAGGACCTCGTTCCACCGCGACTTCAGGTCGACGAGCGTCATCGTGTCCACGAGCGAACCGTAGCGAGCCACCGTCGGCGTCGGGCACCCGGACGGTTCTGCACGACGACACGTGCGTGCGCAGCGCAGGAGCGCGCGTCCGCGCGGTTAGCGTGAGGGCGTGAAACGGGGCCTGTACGTCACTCTCGGCGTGATCCTCCTGGTCGCGGGCATCGCCCTCGCGGCGCTGGGGACCACCGTGGCGCTGTCGGTGGGATCGGACGACGCGATCTCCACCGCTCCGGCGCGGGTCCGCGGCACGGGCGTCGCCGTCGTGGCCGAGGACTTCCGCGTGGACACGAGCGCCATCCCCGTGCCCGACAACCTCGGGACGCTGACGCTCACCGTGACCGGGCGCAACGGGCGGGCGGTCTTCGTCGGCGCAGCCAAGACCAGCGACATCGATACGTACCTCACGGGAGCACCGTACGACGTGGTCGTGGACCTCACGGCCGGCGAGAAGGCGACCACGCGCAAGGTGCCCGGCAGCCAGCAGCCGCAACCTCCCGCTTCGCAAGGGTTCTGGGCCGCACAGTCCTCCGGGGCGCCCGCGGTTCTGACGGCGCACGTCCCCAGCGGCGACACGCTCGTGGTGATGAACGCCGACGCCACGCCCGTCGTGGACGCCGACGTCGTCGTCACGCTCACGGTGGCGAAGGTGTGGACCTACTCCTGGATCGCCGCCGGCGTCGGGGTGCTCCTGGCTCTGCTGGCGTTGCTCCTGTTCTGGCGGGCGCGCGTCGCCGGTCGCCGTCGTCGCGAGGCGGCAGCGGTGCTGGCCCAGGACGACGCCGCCGTGGTGGCCGCCACGGTCCTGCCCGTGTCCGCCGTCGACGCACCGCCTCTCACCAGGCCCCCGACGGCCCCGCTCGCCGCCCCCGTCTCGGTGTCCCCGGTCGACGAGGACGTCGTCGTGGCGCCGCCGTCGGCCGCGCTGGCGGCACTCGTGGCCGATGCCGCCGACGAGGCGGGTCCGACGCCCGACGACACGGTCGAGGTGCCGCTCGTGGTCCCGGAGACCGCGGGGGAGCAGGAGGAGGCTCCCGCGCACGGTGCCGACGTCCCCGACGCCCACGGCCCCGGCGAGGTGCCCGACACCGTCGATGCGGACGAGGACGCGGCCGAGGACCCGCTGTTCGACGAGCTCGTGGCCGCGCACGGCGCGGACCCGGTCCACGACGACCTCCCACCGACGGCCGACGCGACGACCGACGAGGCTGCCCCGCCGACCCCGGAGGCGGTCGACCCGTCGAGCACGCCGACGAGGACTCCGACGGGCACGCCGACGAGCGGCGACTAGGGTCGGTCCGTGGACGTGCAGGAGACCGAGGTCCAGACCGATCGCGTCCTCACGATCCCGAACATGCTGTCGTTCCTGCGGATCCTGGGCGTCCCCCTCTTCCTCTGGCTCGTGCTCGTGCCGCAGGCCGACGGCTGGGCCGTGGTGCTGCTCATGGTCAGCGGGTTCACCGACTGGCTCGACGGCACCATCGCCCGGGCCACCGGTCAGATCAGCCGGCTCGGGCAGCTGCTCGACCCGATAGCCGACCGGCTCTACATCGCCGCCACGCTCGTGGGCCTCGCGATCCGGGCGATCATCCCGTGGTGGCTGGTGATCCTCCTGCTCGTCCGCGACCTCGTCCTCGCCGTCGTGCTGGCCGTGCTCAAGCGCCGTGGCATCACCGGGCTCCCGGTCCACTTCCTCGGCAAGGCAGCCACCTTCTGCCTGCTCATCGGATTCCCCCTGCTGCTGCTCGGCGCGGCCGCGACCGGCACGGGGATCTCCCTGGCCGAGGTGTCTCGCGCAGTCGGCTGGGCCTTCGCGATCTGGGGGACCGCGCTCTACTGGTGGGCCGGGGTCCTCTACCTCGTCCAGGCCCGCCAGATCCTGCGTACGCCGACCGCCTGAACCGATCCGTCCGGCCGGTCGCGTTGCAGCGGCTCTGCGGCCGTCAGTACGCTCGCGGCGCCGCGCGCGAGGCGTGACCAACGAGGAAGGCATTCCCATGGCTGGCCAGATCCCGGAGAACCTCGGCTACACCCGCGAGCACGAGTGGGTCGACACCACGGCCGAGGGCCAGGTCCGCTTCGGCATCACCGACCACGCGCAGGACGCGCTGGGCGACATCGTCTTCGTGACGCTGCCCGCGGTGGGCGCGGAGATCGTCGAGGGGCAGCCCTGCGGCGAGGTCGAGTCGACCAAGAGCGTCTCGGACATCTACGCGCCGTGCTCCGGCCGCGTGGTGGCCCGCAACGACGCCGTCGAGACCAGCCCGGAGACGATCAACACCGACCCGTACGGCGCCGGCTGGCTCGTCGAGGTCGCGGTGGCCGACCCCGCGACCCTGGGCGACCTGCTCGACGCCGCGGCCTACCGGGCGGTCATCGAGGGCTAGCTCGGCTGCTCCGATCCCCGCCCGCAGGGACCCGGTCGAGCACGGATATCCCTTACCCTTGACCACAGGTTAAGACTTCTGCGCCATTGACCCCTGCCCGTGCGGTCCGTAGGGTCGTGCTGAGTCTCGACTCCGGGTCGAGAGCAACGTCAGGAGGAGCGCCATGAACCGCCAGTGCGCGCGGTGCGGCCATCTCGCCGACGAGCACGACCACTTCTGCGCCGCCTGCGGGTCCGCGCTCGAGCCGTTGGCCCAGGTCGAGGACGTGACCTCGCAGACCGGGATCCTGGGGCTGCGCACCGCGACCGAGGGCGACTCGGCACCCATGCCGGCGGTGGACTCGACCAGCGTGAGCGGGCTCGGCGTCGGTCAGGCGGTGCTCGTCGTCCTGCGCGGACCGCAGGAGGGCGCGCGCTTCGACCTCGACCCCGCGTCTCCCGCGATCGTCGTCGGACGCTCGCCCGAGTGCGAGCTGTTCCTCGACGACGTCACGGTGTCGCGTCGGCACGCCGAGCTGCACGTGGCCGACGGCGGCTGGGAGCTCGTCGACGCGGGCAGCCTCAACGGCAGCTACGTCAACCGTCGCCGTATCGACCGGCAGGTGCTCGTCGGTGGCGACGAGGTCCAGATCGGCAAGTACCGGTTCGTCTTCCTCGAGGCCGCCGCCGGCGGCGCTGGTGGTGGAGCATGACCGCGGTCGCCTCGCGGGGGCTCATGGGGATCGGCGACGTGCTCGCCGTCCTGCGCCCGGACTTCGACGACGTCACGATCTCGAAGATCCGGTTCCTCGAGTCCGAGGGGCTCGTCCAGCCGGAGCGGACCTCCAGCGGCTATCGCAAGTTCAGCCACGCCGACGTCGAGCGCCTGCGCTACGTCCTGGCCTGCCAGCGCGACCAGTACCTCCCGCTCAAGGTGATCCGCGAGCACCTCGAGGCGATCGACCGCGGCCTCGAGCCGCCGACCGGCATCGAGGGTCCGCGGGTCCCGCGTGCGCTCGTGTCCACCGACGGCATGCCGTCGTCGGACGCCTTCCGCCCGGCGGCCTCCGAGGTGCGCCTGTCCCGCGGTGAGCTGCTCGAGGCGAGCGGGCTCGAGGACGCCCTGCTCACCCAGCTCGAGGGCTACGGCCTCATCACCAAGCGCGGCTCGCACTACGACGGAGAGGCCCTCACGGTCGCCAACACCGTCGCGGAGATGTCGGCGTTCGGCATCGAGCCCCGGCACCTGCGCACCTTCAAGGTGGCGGCGGACCGCGAGGTCGGCCTCGTCGAGCAGGTCGTGACGCCGCTGCTGCGCCAGCGCGACCCCGAGGGTCAGCAGCGCGCCGACGACGCCATCCGCCAGCTCGCCTCGCTGTCCGTGCGCCTGCACGCCGCGCTGGTCAAGGCCGGCCTGGCCTCCGAGCTTCGGCGCTGACCCAGATCCGCCGGCCGGGTCGCGCAGCGGCCCGTCGTGGTTAGGGTGGATCCATGCGCCAGATGGACGTCGTGGGTGTCCGCGTCGAGATGCCCTCGAACCAGCCGATCGTCCTGCTCCGCGAGATCGACGGCGAGCACTACCTCCCGATCTGGATCGGGGCTGCCGAGGCCACCGCGATCGCGTTCGCCCAGCAGGGGGTCGTCCCCGCGCGGCCGTTGACGCACGACCTGCTGCGCGACGTCCTCGAGGGTCTCGGTCGCACGCTGCTCGACGTGCGCATCACCGAGCTCACCGACGGCATCTTCTACGCCGTCCTCGCCTTCGACGGGGGAGTCGAGGTCAGCGCCCGACCGTCGGACGCCATCGCCCTCGCCCTGCGCACCGGCTCGACGATCCACTGCGCGCAGGCCGTGCTCGACGAGGCCGGCATCGCCGTGCCCGACGAGCAGGAGGACGAGGTCGAGAAGTTCCGCGAGTTCCTCGACCAGATCAGCCCTGACGACTTCCTCGGGGGCGCTAGCGCCCCCGAGGACAAATAGCGCAGCCTCGGGGGCGCCGGCGCCCTCGAGGACCGGGCACCAAGTCGTCGGCCGTCCGACTCAACTCTCTACCTCTACCTGAGACTTGCTCCGGTCGAGTGGCCGTCCGCGGCGTGTCGCGGGTCCGGACGTTGACCCGTACCCCCGGTCGGCCTAGCGTGCGAGGTGAACGTCGACGGTGTAACTCTCGCGGTGTGCTTCCCCCATCCCGCGGCATCGAGGCGGATGCGGGAGGTCGGGCGATGACCGGAGTGGACGAGGGCCTCGGGCCGGTCGACACGCACGACCCGGTGGCACGCGCGAGCGCCAGCGACGAGGCGGGGCGCCAGGGTCTGCTCTTCGGCGACGACATCCTGGGCATGCCGGCCGACGTCGGCTTCCGCGGCCCCATCGCCTGCTCGGCGGCCGGCATCACCTACCGCCAGCTCGACTACTGGGCGCGCACCGGGCTCGTCGAGCCCAGCGTGCGCACCGCTGCCGGCTCGGGCAGCCAGCGCCTCTACAGCTTCCGCGACATCCTCGTGCTCAAGGTGATCAAGCGACTGCTCGACACCGGCGTCTCGCTGCAGAACATCCGCACCGCCGTCGAGCACCTGCGCGACAGCGGCGTCGAGGACCTCGCCCAGGTCACGCTCATGAGCGACGGTGCGAGCGTCTACGAGTGCCGCAGCAAGGACGAGGTCATCGACCTCGTGCAGGGCGGCCAGGGCGTCTTCGGGATCGCCGTGGGCCGCGTGTGGCGCGAGGTCGAGGGATCGCTCGCCGTGCTCCCGAGCGAGCGTGTGGACGGCGCCGCCCCGGCCCCGGCCGCCGACGGCGACGAGCTCGCCGCACGGCGCGCCGCACGCGCCATCGGCTGAGCCACGACCACCCGCCCGAGGTACGCTCGGGCCACGCCGTACACCCCGGGCGGGAGAGATCCGTCGCAGCCAGCGACGGGCGCCGAAGGAGCAACTCCCCGTCAACCTCTCAGGCATCCGGACCGTTCGGGCAGGCGTCTCTGGAAAGCGGGACCGTGACGGTCCCCGCCGACGGTGCAAGCCACGGGCCACGCCCGCGGTGAAGCTCTCAGGCGCGCGGAATCGCGCACAAACAGAGGGGGATCTCCGGCACGCGACCGCGTGATCGGGTGATCCCCCTGCGAAAGAGCGCGCCGTGACCGAGATCCTCGAGCCCCAGCCGTCCGTCCTCGACTCCGGCGTCCCGTTCGCCGACCGGCACATCGGGCCCACGTCCGACGCGGTGACCCGGATGCTGGCCGTGGTCGGCTACGACTCCCTCGACGCGCTGTCGGCCGCAGCGGTCCCCGAGTCGATCCGCTGGACCGAGGGGCTCGACCTGCCGCCCGCGGCGTCCGAGGACGACGTCGCCGCCGAGCTGCGCGCGCTCGCCTCGCGCAACACGGTCGCCCGGTCGATGATCGGACTCGGCTACAGCGACACCCACACTCCCGCGGTGATCCGTCGCAACGTGATCGAGAGCCCGGCGTGGTACACGGCGTACACGCCCTACCAGCCCGAGATCAGCCAGGGGCGGCTCGAGGCCCTGCTGGCCTTCCAGACCGTGGTCTCCGACCTGACCGCGCTGCCCGTGGCCGGCTCCAGCCTGCTCGACGAGTCGACGGCCGCGGCCGAGGCGATGACGCTCGCCCGGCGATCGTCGAAGGTGGCGTCGACGACCTTCGTGGTCGATGCCGACACGCACCCGCAGACCCTCGCGGTGCTGGCGACCCGCGCCCGGCCGCTGGGCATCGAGCTGGTCGTGACCGACCTCGCCGAGGGGCTGCCGGAGCCGGACTTCTTCGGCGTCCTGCTGTCCTACCCGGGATCCTCCGGCCGCGTGCGCGACATCGCCGCCGTCGTCGACGCGGCGCACGAGCGCGGCGCCATCGTCGCGGTCGCGAGCGACCTGCTCGCGCTCACGCTGCTGACGCCCCCTGGCGAGCTCGGCGCCGACGTCGTGGTGGGGTCCGCGCAGCGGTTCGGCGTGCCGCTCGGGTTCGGCGGTCCGCACGCGGGCTTCATGTCGGTGCGCCAGGGCCTCGAGCGGTCGATGCCCGGGCGGCTCGTCGGCGTGAGCGTCGACGCGGACGGCAACCCCGGCTACCGCCTCGCACTGCAGACCCGTGAGCAGCACATCCGTCGCGAGAAGGCGACGAGCAACATCTGCACCGCGCAGGTGCTCCTCGCCGTCACGGCCGCGCTCTACGCCGCCTACCACGGGCCGGACGGGCTCACGCAGATCGCCGAGCGCACCCACCGGCACGCGACCACGCTCGTGGCCGGGCTCGAGCGCCTCGGTGTCGTGGTGACGACGCCGCTGTTCTTCGACACGGTCCAGGCGGAGGTGCCGGGCCGGGCGCGGGCCGTCGTGGAGGCAGCCGAGGAGCTCGGGGTCAACCTGCGCCTGGTCGACGAGGACCTCGTGGGGATCAGCACCGACGAGACGACCACGCGGCGTGACCTGCTCACGGTCTGGGCTGCGTTCGCCGAGGTGCTCGGTGTCGTGGGGCTCGACGAGCGGGAGTCGGTCGCGCTGGAGTCGGACACCCGTTTCGTGCTGCCCGAGTCCGTACGGCGTACCTCGGAGTTCCTCACCCACCCGACGTTCCACGAGCACCGCAGCGAGACAGCGATGCTGCGCTACCTGCGCAAGCTCTCCGACAAGGACATCGCGCTCGACCGCGCGATGATCCCGCTGGGCTCGTGCACGATGAAGCTCAACGCCACCACGGAGATGGAGCCGATCACGCAACCCGGCTGGGCCGGCATCCACCCGTTCGCGCCGCTGCACCAGGCGGCCGGCTACGTCGACCTGATCCGCGGCCTCGAGGCCTACCTCGTCGAGATCACCGGCTACGACGCCGTCTCGCTGCAGCCGAACGCCGGAAGCCAGGGCGAGTTCTCCGGACTCCTCGCGATCCGCGGCTACCACCACGCGAGCGGTGAGGAGCACCGCGACGTGTGCCTCATCCCGAGCAGCGCCCACGGCACCAACGCCGCGAGCGCCGTGATGGCGGGCATGCGCGTGGTCGTCGTGGCGTGCACGGACGCGGGCGACGTCGACCTCGACGACCTGCGCGCGAAGATCATCGAGCACGGGGATCGCTTGGCAGCGCTGATGATCACGTATCCGTCGACGTTCGGCGTCTACGAGGAGACGGTCGCCGAGATCTGCGCGCTCGTGCACGACGCGGGTGGTCAGGTCTACGTCGACGGTGCGAACCTCAACGCCCTCGTCGGTCTCGCGAAACCCGGTCGCTTCGGCGCCGACGTGTCGCACCTGAACCTGCACAAGACCTTCTGCATCCCGCACGGCGGAGGCGGTCCCGGCGTCGGCCCTGTCGCGGTGCGCGAGCATCTCGCTCCCTACCTGCCCGGTCACCCGCTGCGTCCCGAGGCCGGCCCGCTCGGTCGCGGCCACGCCGACGGCGGAACCGGTCCCGTGAGCGGCGCCCCCTGGGGCAGCGCCGGCATCCTGCCGATCCCGTGGGCCTACATCCGGCTCATGGGCGGTGACGGGCTGACCCGCGCAACCCAGGTCGCCGTGCTCTCGGCGAACTACGTCGCCGCGCGCCTGCGCGACCGCTACCCGGTCCTCTACACCGGTCGAGGTGGCCTCGTCGCGCACGAGTGCATCGTCGACCTGCGCGAGATCACCAAGGACACCGGCGTGACCGTCGACGACGTCGCGAAACGGCTCATCGACTACGGATTCCACGCGCCGACGATGTCGTTCCCCGTCGCGGGCACGCTCATGATCGAGCCGACGGAGAGCGAGGACCTCGGCGAGCTCGACCGCTTCTGCGACGCGATGCTCGCGATCCGCGGCGAGATCGACGACGTGGCCGCGGGAGCCTGGCCGGTGGAGGAGTCACCGCTGCGCGGCGCCCCCCACACGGCGTCGTCGCTGCTGGGCGAGTGGGACAAGCCCTACTCGCGCGAGGTGGCGGCGTTCCCGGTCGAGTCGCTGCGCGCGCAGAAGTACTGGCCGCCCGTTCGGCGTATCGACGGCGCCTACGGCGATCGCCACCTCGTGTGCAGCTGCCCACCGCCGGAGGCGTTCGTGGACTAGGTCGTCGGACTGCTCTCGTGGGGACGTGGCGGCCCAGGGCTTGTGGTGAGGGGCGGACGCGCGCATGCTGGTGAGGCGACCCTTACTCGTTCCTCGAGGTCGCCAGGCACGCCGACCGATCACCGACCGCTGGGCCGAGTGAGGACGACGACCGCGGCGACGAGCGCCCCGGCCCCGCCCCTCGCCGAGGCGCTCGGCGTCGGTCCGGGTGCCAGTGATCCGTGTGGGGAGGTGGAGGCGCGTGCCGGCCGGCTACACCCCGTACGCGCCTGTGGACGCCGTGCACGTTCTGCTCGCGGACGCCGACGGCGGCGTCTACCCGCACCGCATCACGGTCCGGGACCGGGTCCTGGCGCGGGTGCACGCGGACCGGTGGGACCGCGCCCTGGCCCGCGGTGTGAGCCCGGAGTCGTGCGCTCCGTTGGCGTTGCACGCCCAGACCCTGGCGTCCCCGAGATCTCGTCGGGAGCTCGCGTCGAGCCTGACCAGGATCCTGGACGACGCGCAGGGCGGGCACGTCCCCGACTGGAACGCGCTGGGTCCCCGGCACCACTCCGCCCACGTGCTGTCCGCCCGGGGTGAGATCAACGCGCTGGTCGGGCTCCTGCTGGCCCCGGCACCCGTCGGGGGACGCGGCGTGGCGCTCGTGCGCCTCCTGCTCACCGACGGCGGCGGACCGCTCTACCGCCGCACGGCCCCGTCGGTGCTCGTGCTCGAGATCGGCAGAGCGGTGCGCGCCCTCGACCCGACGGCCGACTGGACGATCTAGACCGGCAGGCACCGGCGAGATCGACCACGTCCCGCCGCGTTACGCCTCGACGGTGAGTCGCGGTCCGTTAGGTTCCCCTTCGTGACTGCTGAGCCGGAGATCACCGTCGAGAACCGCAAGGAGCTGACGTACCTGCTCTCGCAGGGCGCCGAGCTCGAGCACGCGCTCATGTGCCAGTACCTCTACGCCGCGTTCAGCCTCAAGAGCGCGGCGGACGGGCTCACGCCGGAGCAGGTCGAACGCGTCGAGCGCTGGCGCACGGTGATCCTCAAGATCGCCGGCGAGGAGATGCTGCACTGGGCTGTCGTGCAGAACCTCCTCGCAGCCGTGGGGTCTGCGCCGTTCGTGAGCCGGCCGCACCTGCCGCACCAGGCGCAGGGCTACCCGCCCGGTGTGCAGCTGTCCCTGCTGCCGTTCAGCGAGAGGTCGTTGCAGCACTTCATCTTCCTGGAGCGCCCGCAGGACGTGGAGAGCGTCGACGGCGAGGGCTTCGAGCCGGTCGGCGACGCGCTGGAGCCGATGCGCGCCGACGAGATCGTGCCCAGGGGCCAGGAGTTCGCGACCGTCGGTCACCTCTACCGGTCGTGCGCGCGGGGTCTCGCGCACCTCGCGGAGAAGATGGGGGAGGAGCGGCTGTTCATCGGCCCTGCGGTCCACCAGGCGGAGGAGTCCTCCTTCGGCTGGCCGACCCTCGGTGCGATCACGAACCTCGCCCAGGCCGAGGCGGCGATCGAGCGCATCGTGGAGCAGGGGGAGGGCGCGACCGGCGACTGGCAGGACGCACACTTCGGGCGGTTCCTCTCGGTGCGCGACGACTATCTCGCGATGCTGGCGGAGCACCCGGGACTCGACCCGGTCCACCCGTGCGTCGGCGCCGGCATGCGCGCGGTGGAGGGAATCGAGCCGCCGGTCTACATCACCGACCCCGCGACGGGTGCGTGCTCGGACCTCTTCAACGCCGTCTACGAGCTCCTGCTGCAGATGATCGCGCGCTACTTCGCCTTCGGTCACGAGACAGCGGAGGAGCGGGCGGTGCTCGCGAACTCCGCGGTCGACCTCATGTTCACGGCCATCAAGCCGCTCGGACTCCTGCTCGCCCGGCTGCCGGTCGGTCCGGAGCACCCGGGCGACACGGCCGGCGCCAACTTCCAGCTGCCCTACCGCGCGAGCTTCCTGCTGCCGCACCGCCGTGCGGCGTGGATCCGGTTCGCCGAGCGCCTCGAGGATCTCGCGGACTTCGCGGCCGAGCAGCTCCCCGCCCAGGGCGGGGACACGCTCGCCCAGGTCGCGGGGGACCTGCGCGCGACCGCGGCGAGGCTGCTGGCCCACGTCGAGGCGGTCTGAGCCCGACCCCCGCCGTCTCTTGACTGATTCCAGAAAAGGGGCCACACTCACGTCGTGCCCCCCATGCCGGACGTCGAGCAGCTGCTGCGCGGCGCCGCGCTGCGGGTGACGCGTCCGCGTGTCGCCGTCCTCACGGCGGTCTACGCGCATCCGCACGCCGACACCGACTCGATCATCGGCGTCGTGCGCGACGACCTCGGCGACGTCTCGACCCAGGCGGTCTACGACGTGCTCCGCGCCCTCACGTCCGCGGGTCTCGTGCGCCGCATCGAGCCGTCGGGCTCGGTCGCCCGCTACGAGTCACGCGTCGGCGACAACCACCACCACGTCATCTGCCGGTCGTGCGGCGTCATCGCCGACGTCGACTGCGCCGTCGACGAGACCCCGTGCCTGATCGCGTCCGACGACCACGGCTTCGTCATCGACGAGGCCGAGGTCATCTACTGGGGCGTCTGCCCCGCCTGCTCCGCCGCACGCACAGCCTGATCCCGTCCCCACCGCCCGTCCGGCCCTGGAAGGATTCACGTGTCTGACAGTCATGATGCAGTCGTAGGAGACATGAACACGGAGGAGACGGAGGCCCGCTGCCCCGTCGTCCACACCCCCGGTGGCACGAGCAACCGGGACTGGTGGCCGAACAGCCTCGACGTGAGCGTGCTGAACGCGAACTCGCCGAAGAGCGACCCGCTCGGCGCCGGCTTCGACTACGCCGCGGCGTTCGCCACCCTCGACCTCGCCGCGGTGAAGAGCGACATCGGCGCCGTCATGACCACCTCGCAGGACTGGTGGCCCGCCGACTTCGGCCACTACGGCCCGCTGTTCATCCGGATGGCCTGGCACAGCGCCGGCACCTACCGCATCTCCGACGGCCGTGGCGGCGCCGGAGCAGGGCAGCAGCGCTTCGCCCCGCTCAACAGCTGGCCGGACAACGGCAACCTCGACAAGGCGCGGCGCCTGCTCTGGCCGGTGAAGCAGAAGTACGGCGCGGCCCTGTCGTGGGCCGACCTGATGGTCCTCGCCGGCAACTGCGCGCTCGAGTCGATGGGCTTCGAGACCTTCGGGTTCGGCGGCGGTCGTGCCGACGTGTGGGAGCCGGAGTTCGTCAACTGGGGCGCGGAGGCCGAGTGGCTCGGCGACGCCCGCTACACCGGCGACCGGCAGCTCGACGACCCGCTCGGCGCGGTCCAGATGGGCCTCATCTACGTCAACCCCGAAGGGCCCAACGGCGAGCCGAGCGCGCTCGCCGCGGCGCGCGACATCCGCGAGACCTTCGCGCGCATGGCGATGAACGACGAGGAGACCGTCGCGCTCATCGCCGGCGGCCACACCTTCGGCAAGACCCACGGGGCCGGCGACCCGAACGAGTACGTCGGTCGCGAGCCCGAGGGCGCTCCCATGTCCGAGCAGGGCCTGGGGTGGAAGAACTCCCTCGGCACCGGCAGCGGCGGCTCCACGATCACCAGCGGCCTCGAGGGCACGTGGACCCCCACGCCGACGACCTGGGACAACAGCTTCTTCGAGACGCTGTTCGCCTACGACTGGGACCTCGTCAAGAGCCCTGCCGGCGCGAACCAGTGGATCCCCACGGACCCGGCGGCCGCAAGCCTCGTCGTCGACGCGCACGATCCCTCGACGACGCACCCGCCGGTGATGCTCACCACCGACCTGGCCCTGCGGATGGACCCGGCGTACGCCGTCATCTCGCGGCGCTTCCTCGCGAACCCGCAGGAGTTCGCCGACGCGTTCGCGCGCGCCTGGTTCAAGCTCACCCACCGCGACATGGGTCCGGTCTCGCGCTACCTCGGTCCCGAGGTGCCGTCGGAGGAGCTCATCTGGCAGGACCCGGTCCCGGCCGCAGCGGCACCGCTCGTCGGTGATGCCGACGTCGCCGCGCTCAAGTCCGCGGTGCTCGCCTCGGGACTGTCCGTGTCGCAGCTGGTCTCGACAGCGTGGGCCTCGGCGTCGACGTTCCGTGGCACGGACAAGCGCGGTGGCGCCAACGGTGCGCGTATCCGCCTCGCGCCGCAGAACGGTTGGGACGTCAACGATCCCGCCGGGCTGGCCTCGGTGCTCGGCACCCTCGAGGGCGTCCGCGCGGACTTCAACGCGAGGGGCGGCGCTCAGATCTCGCTCGCCGACCTCGTCGTCCTCGGCGGAGCCGCCGCCGTGGAGAAGGCGGCCAAGGACGCCGGCGTCGACGTGACCGTGCCGTTCGCGCCCGGCCGGACCGACGCGACGCAGGAGCAGACCGACGTCGACTCCTTCGCCGTGCTCGAGCCGACCGTCGACGGGTTCCGCAACTACGAGGGCAAGGGATCCGGCAGACCTGCGGAGTTCCAGCTCGTCGAGAAGGCGAGGCTGCTGACGCTGACGGCCCCCGAGATGACCGTGCTGGTCGGCGGACTGCGTGTGCTCGGCGCCAACGCGAAGGGCTCGTCGCTCGGCGTCCTCACGGCGACGCCCGGGACCCTGACGAACGACTTCTTCGTCAACCTGCTCGACCCGGCCGTCACCTGGTCGGCGACCTCCGAGGCGGAGGACGCGTTCGAGGGTCGAGACCGGGCGAGCGGCACGGTCCGGTGGACCGGGACGCGCGCGGACCTGGTCTTCGGGTCCCACTCGGTGCTGCGCGCGCTGGCGGAGGTCTATGCCGGCGACGACGCGAAGTCGAAGTTCGTCGCTGACTTCGTGGCCGCGTGGGACAAGGTCATGACGCTCGACCGGTTCGACCTGGCCTGAGCGACAAGCACGCGTTCGACGACGAAGCCCTGCGAGCCTCGGCTCGCAGGGCGCTTCGTCGTGCGTGGGGGTCAGATGCTCGCGCAGCCCTTGACGCCAGCGGTCACCGAGCTCGTCACGTTCACGAGGCCGGCTACGGTGCCGTCGCTGATCGTTGCCTGCACCCAGTAGTAGTAGGTCGTCGTGCCCGCCGCGCACTTCTGCACGTTGGGGCCGAAGGCGTAAGCCTTCGCCTTGGTCGAGGAGATGCTCTTGACGAGCGAGCTCGTCGTCACTTTCACCGGGCTCGTCTTGGCCGACGACGTGCTGCGGTAGATGTTGTACGAGACGGTGTAGATGCCGGTGTAGGAGGCGGTGTACTTCACGGTCGTCGACACCGTCATCGCAGAGCCGCTTCCGGAGAAGGCGATCGAGGCGCTGGCGCTGGTGGCTGCGCTGGCGAACGCGGGCGACGCCGCGAGAACTCCGGCCGCGAGCCACGCCCCGACTCCCGCGCCGATCGCGAGAGGTCGACGCGAGCGAGACGGGCCATCGGCCTGGCGGACGCGAACGCGACCTGTCCGTGCCATGGTTCCTCCTCGGGCTCAGCGGATGCTCTTCCACCTAAGGAAACGCCATCCGGGAGCGAAGTGCCCACCCAGATCGCCCGTGTGCGCCTCAAGATTCGCGCAAGACGTACCGCGGCTCAGCGTGCCGACGCTCGGGCGAGCTCGGGGAGCGACTCCAGGGCGGGCACGGGCTGCGGACGGCCGTAGAGCCAGCCCTGTCCGTGCGTCCAGCCCTGGGCGAGCAGGATCGAGGCCTGCTCCGGCGTCTCGACCCCCTCGGCGATGCTCTGCAGGTGCAGCCCGTCGGCCAGCCCGGCCAGGCCCGCGGCGAGGACGTTGGGAGGGCTGTCCTCCACGGTCAGCAGCGACGTGAACGAGCGGTCGAGCTTGATCCCCGTCACGGGCAGGTCGCGCAGCAGGCTGATCGAGGAGAAGCCCGTGCCGAAGTCGTCCATGTGGATGCCGACCCCGAGGTCGCGCACGTGGAGCAGGTCGTCGCGGGTCAGCTCCAGGACGTTGAGGACCGCCGTCTCGGTGAGCTCGATGACGATGCGCGCCGGGTCCACGCCGTGCGCCTCGAGGACGTTGACGAACAGGTCGCGCCACCCCGGCCGGGCGATCTGCAGCGGGGACTTGTTGACGCTGATCGGTCCCGGGAGGTCGGGGTGGGCGGCGATGAGCTCGCACACCTGGTGCAGCACCTGGTGACCCATGTCGACGATGAGGCCGGAGTCCTCCGCGACGGGCAGGAAGTCACCGGGATAGAGCAGGCCGCGCGTGGGATGGTTCCAGCGCACGAGCGCCTCGTGGCCGACGACGGCGGCGTCGGAGAGCCGGACGATCGGCTGGTAGTGCACGACGAACTGGTGCTCGTCGATCGCCCGGTGCAACTCGTCCTCGATCGTCAGCCGGGCGACTGCCTGGGCGTGCATCTCCTCGTCGAAGAAGTGCCAGCGCGCACGACCGGCGCCCTTGGCGCGGAACAAGGCGGAGTCGGTGTCACGCAGGAGGC
>Ga0302299_10001144_pt1 | contig 15798 bp, 15 predicted proteins | sample III_Fen_N3_4_FD_198795 | JGI IMG/M metagenome (GOLD analysis project Ga0302299, IMG submission 198795) | Peat permafrost microbial communities from Stordalen Mire near Abisko, Sweden - III_Fen_N3_4 | ecosystem: Environmental > Terrestrial > Soil > Wetlands > Permafrost | place: Sweden: Abisko... | reverse complement strand
TGGTCGAGCGGGCCCGAGCCGGCGACGTGCCGGTGGTGTGGGTCCAGCACTCCGACGAGGCGCTGGAACGGGGCAGCGACGACTGGCGGATCGTCGACGAGCTCTCACCCGGCGAGGGAGAGCCGGTGATCCAGAAGAACTACGGCGACTCCTTCGAGGCCACCGACCTCGAGGACGTCCTGGCCGGCCGGGGTGTCGGGCGAGTCGTGGTGACCGGCGCGCAGAGCGACGCCTGCATCCGGGCCACGCTGCACGGGGCCCTGGTGCGGGGCTACGACGTCACGCTCGTCGGCGACGCCCACACCACCGAGGACCTCACCGACTACGGCGCACCCGCCCCCGAGCAGGTGATCCGCCACACCAACCTGTACTGGTCGTTCTCCAGTGCGCCGGGGCGGCGCGGCGACGTGGTGTCCACTCACGAGGTAATGTTCACCACCCAGTCCCGATGAGCGCGGTTCCGTTCGTGTTCGTGGGGCTTGGCAGCGGAATCCGAAGGCAGGTAGGGTTATCCCCAGCGATATCCGAACCTGTGATTCTCGAGAACCCTTGACCGTTTACCCCGCCGCAGGGTGGGGGAGGAGGCACCCGATGACCGACCAGCTGCAGACCGCACCAGCCGTGCCCGCGCACGACCCCGGCACCTACCGCCGCCTCCCGGCGCACAGCCGGCCGGTCGACCCCGCCGTCGTCGAGCGGCTGCTCGCCGCCGAGTGGGAGCGGTTCACCTCGTGGTCGGGGAACTCGGGCGAGCACAACGAGCGGGCCAGCAGGTCGCTGCCGCTCGGGGTCACGAGCTCGTTCCAGCACTGGGAGCCCTACCCGATCTCGATCGCCTCGGCGCGCGGGGCGTGGCTCACCGACGTCGACGGCAACCGGCTGCTCGACCTGTCGATGGGGTTCGGGGCGATGCTCGTCGGGCACCTCAACCCGAAGGTCGTCGAGAAGGTCACCGAGGCCCTCACCGACACCGGCACGCTGTTCGTCACGCCGTCACCGCAGGCCACCGAGATGAGCGAGCGGTTCTGTGAGCGCTTCCAGCTCGACATGATCCGGTTCACCAACTCCGGCACCGAGTCGCTGATGTACGCCATCCGCTGCGCCCGCGCGTACACCGAGCGCAAGGCGATCGTGAAGATCGAGGGTGGCTACCACGGCGGCTACGACGCGCTGCAGGTCTCGGTCAAGCCCGGACTCGACGAGATCGGCCCGGCCGACGCGCCCACCCCGCAGGTTCCCTTCGACGTCGAGGCCGGCACCGTCTATGTGGTCGCCTACAACGACCTGGGGCAGCTCGACCGGGTGCTGGCCGAGCACGGGAGCGAGATCGCCGCACTCGTCGTCGAGCCGGTCATCGAGAACCTGTCGATCGTGGTGCCCGACGAGGGCTACCTCGCGGCGGTCCGCGAAGCGTGCGACGCCCACGGGGTCGTGCTGATCTTCGACGAGGTCAAGACCGGGCTCACCGCGGGCTACGCGGGCGCGGCCCAGCGGCTGGGCGTCACCCCCGACCTGATCACCCTCGCCAAGTCGATCGGTGGGGGACTGCCGCTGGCGGCGTTCGGCGGCAAGCGCGCGGTCATGGAGGTCGTCGTCGACGGCCGGATGGCCCACTTCGGCACCTACAACGGCAACCCGCTGGTGATGGCGGCCGCGCGGGCCGTCGACGAGATCTGCACCCACGAGGCGCTCGCCGAGGCCGAGGCCGTCAACGTGCGCGCCCTGCAGGCCATCGACGCCATCATCGACGAGTACGAGCTGCCGGCCCACACCGTGGGTCTGGGCGTCAAGGGCTGCGTCACCTGGTCGACCACCCCGGTGCGCAACTACCGCGACTACAAGGCCACCGACTTCGCCCTTGCCGAGCTGTCCTGGCTGTGGGGGGTCAACCGGCACATCCTGACCCCGCCCGGGCTCGACGAGCAGTGGCTGGTCTCGCTGGTGACCACCGACGACGACATGGCGACGCTGGTCGACGACTTCCGCCAGCTGGCCCAGGCGCTGCGCGCCTGACCCAGGCGCACCGGTCGACCGGCGGAGCTCGGCTCCGCCGGTCTGCGTCTGGGGTCTCCGGTCGGTGCTGGACGTCCGGGGCGTCGGGCGGCACGCTGGCAACGCCGGAGCAACTGCCCGGGGGAGCAGCTCGAGGCTTTGCCGATCTCGAACGCGCTCTACGTGACATAATGTCGATTATCGGCGTTATTCCGTCAGGGCACCCGGCCCCGACCCAGCGCTCAGTTCGCCCCGATCGCCCCAGGGCGGCGGGCCTGCGCCAGAACGCGCTCCCACGGCCAGGTCGACGTGTCCTCGTGCTCGCGCGCCAGCGACACGACCGGCATGACGAACCGGTGCCGGCGCACGCACCGCACGTGCACGTGCTCGATCGGCCCGTCGGTGCTCGGCCAGACGTCCCGGTCGACGACCTCGGCGATCTGGCCGCACTGCGGGCACCTGGTCCACTCGATCCACTGCATCTGCTCGACCTCCCCGCGGACTTCCCCTGATGCGCTCAGGAGCCGCACCGGTGCGGGCGTGATACGTCGACCCAAGGTCGATGGGTCACAATGTTCGCTCGCGCGACACGACCACGACGCACGTGAGGAGCACCAGGGTGAGCAAGTCGTCCAGGCCGCAGGGTGGTGCCCGGGCCGGCCGGGCCAAGGTCGACGAGGTGCGCCAGGCGCAACGGGCCAAGGAACGCCGGTCCCGCATCCTGCTGGCCGCCGCCGTGGCCGCCGTGGTGCTGGTGATCGCCGGCGTCGTCGGGTTCACCATCGTCAACGACGTCTCCAACCGCCCGACGCTCGACGCGGTGAAGACCTACAAGGTCACTCGCGACCACACCAACGACCCGGTGAAGTACGCACAGACCCCACCTGTCGGCGGCAACCACGCCCCGGTCTGGCTCAACTGCGGTGTCTACACCAGCCCGGTGAAGAACGAGCTCGCCGTGCACTCCCTCGAGCACGGCGCGGTCTGGGTCACGTACGACCCCAAGCTGCCGGCCGACCAGGTGACAAAGCTCACCGCGTCGCTGCCGGACACCTACATCGTGGTGTCCCCGTACCAGGGACTGCCGGGACCGGTCGTCGCCAGCGCCTGGGGCACCCAGCTCGTGCTGACCGGTGTCGACGACCCCCGGCTCGCCGAGTTCGTCAAGGCCTACCGGCAGGGCCCGCAGACCCCCGAGCCGGGCGCCGCCTGCACCGGCGGCAGCGCCGGCGACCTGCCCCCGGCCAGCGGATGACGGCCTCGACCCCTGCTGCGGACGACGTGCGGCAGCCGCCGGACGGCGAGCCGGTGGGAGACCCCGCACGGCCCGCCCACGGCGCTGCCGCCGACATCGACCCCGAGCCCCCCTCCGCAGGGCAGCACCTCGGCCGCATCCGGCTGGCACTGGTCGCGCTGGCCGCGCTGCTCGTCGGGGTGCTCGGAACGCTCTGGGTGGTCCAGGCACGCAGCTCGGCGCCGTCCGACTTCGGTGCCGACGCCGGCTTCGCCCGTGACATGCAGACGCACCACGCCCAGGCCGTCGAGATGGCCTTCCTGGTGCGTGACCGCACCGACGACGCGGAGGTGCGCACCGTCGCGTTCGACATCATCACCAGCCAGCAGCAGCAGGCCGGCCAGATGTACGGCTGGCTGGTGCAGTGGGGGCTGGACCAGACCGGCTCCCGCCCGCCGATGGCCTGGGTCGGTGGCGAGCACGCCGCGGCCCACGCCGGCTCGGATGGTTCGATGCCCGGCATGGCCACGGCGGCACAGCTGGCGCAGCTCCAGGCCGCCATGGGTGTCCAGGCCGAGCGGATCTTCCTGCGCCTGATGATCGCCCACCACACCGGCGGCATCGCCATGGCCCAGGCAGCGGTCGCCGACGCCCGCACACCGGAGGTGCGCACCCTGGCCCAGGCGATCGCCACCGCCCAGGCCTCCGAGGTCAAGCTGCTCGAGCAGATGCTCGCCGCCCGCTCCTAGTCCGGACGACGCCGGATGATGCGGCGGGCCTCGACCTCGTAGCGGCTTGCCACCGAGTCGCCGGCACGGAAGAACCGGCGGCGCAGCGCCCCCTCCACCTCGACGTGGTCGTCGACCGCGCACCGCGACGCCGCCCGGCGGGCCGCCGCGGTCCAGCAGGCGACCTCGATGGTGTCGACGCCCGGCCGGGCGGTGTTCCGGCGCTGCTCGCGAGGCACGACGACCCGCAGGGTCAGCACCGTGTCACCGCTGGGCAGCTCGCGCGGCTCCCCCGTTGCAGTGACTCGGCCCACGAGGTGTACCACGTTGACATAATCCACGTCCGCCCCCTTCGGGAGCCCGCTGCCCCCACCCCTGCAAGCCTGCGGCGATCTGGCCCCGAGCCACAACGGTCGACGCCCGGGCTGTGGACGAGCGACCACCTGGGCGCTGCCTGTGGACGACGCCATGGCCCGATCGGGTGGTATTCGGCCGACGGGGTGTCGGGCGTGCGGTCCTACGCCTATCGTGTGAAGTGGTTCGCGCAGCAGGGGCGCGCGCCGGACGCCTTGAGGGCGTCGTCGACATACACAGGAAGACGGAAGTCGTGCGCTGGGCGCCTTGGATGCGGGTGACGGCTGGATCGCTCGCGCTCGCCGCGACCGTCGCGGCAACAGCGGGAACTGCCGCAGCCGCGCCGATGCCCGCGCCCACCACCTCGGTCACCCGCACCTCGAGCCCGACCCCGACCCCCACTGCGACCCCCACCCCGACGACGACGTCCCCCTCCCCCACTGCCAGCACCCCGACCGCGACGCCGAGCGGCCCCTCCACCTCCCCGCCCGCCCTGGCAGACGGCGAGCCCGACCACCAGGCCGCCCTGTCCGGTGCGCTGCTCGCGGCGCAGATCGCCGAGGCCGACCGCATCGCGGCCGCGCTCAGCGCGAGCAACACCACGGTCGCCGCGGCCACCCGTGCGATGGACGCGCTGGCCGACAAGTCCAACGCCCTGCTGGAGTCACTGGTCGCTGCCCGTGAGACCGAGCGGGCCGCCTCAGACGAGGCCGCCTCGTCACACGCCGACCTGGCCGTGCTCGAGGCCCGGCTCGCCACCGCACACCAGCTCCTGCGCGACTGGGTCTTCTCCGTCTACGCCGGCGGTGGCGGCGACGCCGACCTCGCCGGGATGATCGACGCCCTCGGCTCGCAGCCCGACCGGGTCGGTGACCCGTTGGGCGACCTGTCCTACCTCACCGAGCAACGCACCCTGGCGCTCGAGGACATCAAGGTGCTCACCGCCGAGCAGGTCCGCCTGAGCGCCTCCGCCGACGCGGCCAGCGCGTTCGCCGCCGAGGCCACCCGAGCCGTCCAGCGCGACAAGGGAGCCCTCGACAAGGTCGTCCTGGCCCAGCGGGCCCGCGTCGCGCAGCTGCGCACCCTGCAGGTGGCCGAGGTCGAGAAGGCCGGCCCGGTGGCCAGCCTCCTCGTCGGCGCCCGCACCCCGGCCGCCAAGGCTGCGGCCAAGCGGCTTCGCGACGCCCTTGGCTCGGCCTCGGTCGACGTCATCTCGGTCGGCAAGCCGTGCACCACCGACTCCGCCATCTACCCCAACGGGATGCTGCCGGCCAGCGCCCTGTGCCCGATCTGGGGCGCTCCCGGTGAGAGCCTCGCCCCCGCTGCTGCCGCCAGCTTCAACGCGATGAGCCACGCGTATGCCGCGCAGACCGGTGTCCCGCTGTGCGTCACCGACTCCTACCGCTCGCTGCCGGACCAGATCACGACCAAGGCCAACCGGGGCCGCTTCGCCGCGACCCCGGGCACCAGCAAGCACGGCCTGGGCCACGCGGTCGACCTGTGCGGCGGCGTGCAGGACTTCGGGGCTCCGGCGCACCAGTGGATGCGACAGAACGCACCGCTCTACGGCTGGTTCCACCCGTCCTGGGCCGCAGCCGGCGGAAGGCTGCCCGAGCCGTGGCACTGGGAGTTCGCGGGCTGATCCGCCGCCCCGGACACGGGCACGGCGCAGTGCCACAACCTACGGTGAGCACCCCCGAGGGTGTGGAACGCTTCGCGCATGACCACGCAGTCCGAGCAGGTCGACGCCTACGCCGAGACCGGCCGCTACCACCGCCCCTGGTACTGGTACGACTGGGCCAACTCGGCCTTCGTCACCACCGTCGGGACGGTGCTGTTCGGGCCCTACCTCACCACGGTGGCCAAGCAGGCCGCCTGCCCGGGGATCTCCTCCGACGACCGCTGCTCGACGCCGTTGTACGTCATCCCGGCCGCCGAGGGCCTCCCCCGCTGGGTCTCGACGATGGCCTTCACCGCCGTCGTCGTGCTGTTGGTGGCCCTCGTGCTCGGCATCGTCGCCTACGTGCGCGGAACCCGCGTGCCGGTCCGGCCCGCGGCGGTCGTCGTCCCCCTCGCGGTGGCCGCGGGAGTCCTGGTGCTCACCGCGCCGATGGACCCGGGGTCCATCGCGCCGTACACCATCACCCTCGCGACGATCGCCTCCGCGCTGATCCTCATCGTCATCGGCGCCATCGCCGACCGCTCCCAGCGCCCGGCGCGGCTGCTCGGCCTGTTCGCCTGGGTCGGGTCGGCCGCGGCGATCGGCCTGTTCTTCCTCGTCGGCAGCAACTGGCGGTTCGGCGCGGCGATGATGGTCATCGCCTCGATCAGCCTGGGCGCGTCACTGGTCGTCTACGACGCCATCCTGTGCCGCATCGCCAGCCCTGACGACCGCGACAAGGTGTCCAGCCGCGGGTGGGCACTGGGCTACCTGGGTGGCGGTCTGCTGCTCGCGATCAACCTGGTCATCGTCAGCGCGCCCGACCTGGTGGGCATCACCACCGAGACCGCGGTGCGGGTCAGCCTGCTCTCCGCCGGGCTCTGGTGGGGGCTGTTCACCCTGATCCCGGTGATCGGGCTGTGGAGCCTGCGCGGCACGCCCCCCACCGACCTCGACGCGCCACGCGCCGGGATGGTGCGCGGCAGCGTCGCGCAGCTGGGCCACACCTTCCGCGACCTGCGGAACTACCCCAACACCCTGCTGTTCCTGCTGGCCTACCTGTTCTTCAACGACGGCATCCAGACGGTCATCACCTCGAGCAGCCTCTACGGCGCCGAGCAGCTGAAGTTCGGGCAGAGCCAGCTCATCGCGCTGATCCTCGTCGTGCAGTTCGTCGCCTTCGGCGGGGCGCTGCTCTTCGGCTGGCTCGCGGGCCGGTGGGGTGCCTGGCGCACCATCCTGCGCTCGCTGATCGCCTGGTCGCTCATCGTGGTGGCCGCCTTCTTCCTGCCTGCAGAGGCGTTCGTGCCCTTCGTCGCCCTGGGCGTGCTGATCGGCATCGTCCTCGGCGGCAGCCAGGCCCTGAGCCGCTCCCTGTTCAGCCAGCTGGTGCCGCACAGCCGCGAGGCCGAGTTCTTCGCGCTCTACCAGGCGATGGAGCGCGGCACGTCGTGGTTCGGGGCGTTCCTGTTCGGGTTCGTGCACCAGGTGACGCATTCCTACCGGCCGGCCATCGTGGCGCTGATCATCTTCTTCGTGCTCGGCTACGTCCTGCTGCGCCGGGTCGACGTGCGTCAGGGGATCCTGGACGCCGGGAACGAGCTGCCCCGCGTAGTGTGAGCATGCGATGTCCGAACTGTGGGACGACGGGGTACGTATCCATCTGTGAGGGCTCTCACACCGAACCCTGCACACGACGGCGAGGCGACGGAACAACGCCACCTGTCCGGTCGTTGGACGCGCTAGACCCGGTCGGGGCGACCTGCCGACACGGGACACCACAGACTCCGGGAGAATCCCATGGCAGAACGCAGCCTGCGCGGCAGCCGACTCGGCGCCCTGAGCATGGAGACCGACGCGAACGTCGTCCCCAGCGAGCGCAACATCACGACCTACCTGTGCCCCAACGGGCACACCATCAAGCTTCCGTTCTCCGTCGAGGCCGACGTCCCGCACATCTGGGAGTGCCGCTGCGGTGCCGAGGCCAAGCTGCAGGGTGGGGGCCCGGAGCCCGAGGCGAAGCCCGTCAAGCACGTTCGCACCCACTGGGACATGCTGCTCGAGCGCCGTTCGATCCCCGAGCTCGAGGAGCTTCTCGAGGAGCGGCTCACCCTGCTGCGCGAGTCGCGTGGCGAGCGCCCCCGCAAGCGCAAGTCCGCCTGACCGAACCCTTTCGGATGCCGGGTACCCCTCGTGGGTGCCCGGCATCCGGCCGTTCAGGGGTGGTCGGGGTCGACCACGACGCCCTCGACGACCTCGCCCGGGATGACGTCCGGCCGACCCCCAGCCGGGGGCTTGGATGCCGGCCACTCCCCCATCGGGCCGAGCAGCCGGCGGGCGACCACGGTCTCGAGCCACGTCCGGGTGATCGGGCGGGTCAGCGGCAGGATGAAGAAGAACCCCGCGATGTCGGTGACGAAGCCCGGTGTGAGCAGCAGGGTGCCGCCGATGAGGACCAGCGCCGCGTCGGACAGCTGGCGGCTCGGCATCCGTCCGCTGCGCAGGGCGTCCTGGAGCGCGACCCAGGTCCTGCCGCCCTCGCGCTTGACGATCCACGCCCCCAGCAGCGACTCCAGCACCAGCAGGAGCAGGGTCTGCCATCCGCCGATGACCCGCCCCACGGCGATGATGGCGGCGATCTCGACCACTGGGACGACCAGCAGGGCGAGGAAGACCCAGCGCATCACCCGGGGACGCCGCCGACGGGAGGCGTACGGGGTGGTGCCGGTGCGGCTCACAGGGTGTGCCACCTCGGTTCGCGCGCGCCGCCGACCAGCTGACGCACCTGCTGGGCGCGGTGCCGCACGCCCCACCCGGTGATCAGGCGCAGCGACTCGGTCATGATGTCGCGACTCATCTTCGAGTCGCCCATCTCGCGCTCGACGAAGGTGATGGGCACCTCGACGACGGTGAGGCCGGCCTTGATGGCGCGCCAGGTCAGGTCGGTCTGGAAGCAGTAGCCCTGCGAGGCGACACCGTCCAGGCCCATCGTGCGCAGCGCGTCGCTGCGGTAGACCCGGTAGCCCGCGGTGGCGTCGTTGACCGGCATCCCGAGGAGCACCTTGACGTAGAGGTTGCCACCGACCGAGAGGGCCTTGCGGTGCACCGGCCAGTTGACGACGGAGCCGCCGGGCACCCAGCGCGACCCGATCACGGCATCCGCGTGCTCGGCCGCGGCCAGCATCGTCGGCAGGTGCTCGGGGCGGTGCGAGCCGTCGGCGTCCATCTCGACGACGGCGTCGTAGCCGGCATCCAGCGCCCACCGGAACCCGGCGAGGTACGCCGCCCCGAGACCCTCCTTACCGGCCCGGTGCAGGACCTGCACCTGCGGGTCGTCGGCTGCGAGGGCGTCGGCGACCTCGCCGGTGCCGTCCGGGGAGTTGTCGTCGAGGACGACGACGTCGACCTGCGGCACGACCTCGCGCAGGCGGCGCAGAGTCACGGGCAGGGTCTCCCGCTCGTTGTACGTCGGGATGAGGACGACGACGCGGCGCAGCGGCGGTCTGGCGGTCTCAGTCAACGGATCGGTCCTCGGGTGCTCGGTGGTGTCGGGTCGGGTGATCGGGGCTCGGAAACCCTAACGCTCCGGGCCGCCGCGGTGCTCCCGACCACGAGGAGCAGCAGGACGAGGGCGGCCACCCACTCCGGCGCCGCACCGAGCCGGTCGGCCGGGGTGCGTTCGGTGCGCACCACCGGAGCGGCCACCCGCTGGTCGGCCGTGAACAGCGCGGTCTTCTCGGTCACCGACCCGTCGGGCGCGACGAAACCGGACACCCCGACGGTCGAGACGTGCACGACCGACCGGCCGTGCTCGATGGCCCGGATCCGTGAGATCGCGAACTGCTGCTCGGACTCGGCGGTGTAGCCGAAGGTGGCGTTGTTGGTCTGCACGACGAGCAGGCTCGGCACTTCCCCCGCCGCCTCGACGCTGTTGCGCATCAGCTGGTCGTACGCCACCTCGAAGCAGATCGTCGGCAGCGCGGCATAGTCGCCACCGGCGGCCGGCACGGTGAACACGCCGATCTCGTCGCCCGCGATGAAGTTGCCCGCGAGGTCGGCCATCGGCGTGAAGATCCGGAAGAACCTCCTGCTGGGGATGTACTCGGCGAACGGCACGGGGTGCAGCTTGACGTAACGCTGCGGCTCGGCGACCCCGGGCAGGTAGAAGAGCGAGACGTTGGAGCCGTGGCCCGGCGGCTCGTCCAGCACCGCACCGATGAGCAGCGGCACCCCGACGGCCCGACGTGCGTTGTCGATCTGCGCCGCGGCATCGGGGTTGCGGAAGGGGTCGATGTCCGAGGAGTTCTCGGGCCACACGACCAGGGTGAGGTCGTCCGGGACGCGCTTGGCCAGCTGCTCGGTGCCGCTGACGTGGTTGTCGAGCACGGCCCGGCGCTGGGCGTTGAACTCCAGGCCCGCCTGCGGCACGTTGCCCTGCACGAAGCCCACCGACACGGGGCGACCGTCGGTGGGCAGGGGGATGGCGAGCGGCGCGAGGACGACCAGCGCGACGCCGGCGACGGCGGCTGAGGCAGCGGGCAGCCAGGCGCGGCGGGCGGCTGCGGACCCCGCGACGAGCAGCAGCGTGCCTACCGTGGCGACAGCGAAGGTCACCCCGGGGGCGCCGAGCCACCGGGCGACGTGGGCGAGCGGGCTGTCTGCCTGGCTGAACGCCAGTCGCGCCCAAGGGAACCCACCGTACGGAGTGGCGCCACGGGCCCACTCCTGCACCACCCAGCCGACCGGGACCGCCAGGTAGGCCGCCCCCGGGCGGCCGGCGGCGGTGAGCCGCTTCCCGGCATACCCGACCACGGCCGACATGGCCGCGACGTAGAGCGCCTCGAGCACGGCCAGCGCGAACCACGGCAGCGCGCCGACATAGACGCCCGACCAGGACAGGACCGGCACGAAGAACGCCAGCCCGGCGAGCAGCCCGAGCAGGGCGCCCTGGCGCGCTCCGGCGGTCAGGGTCGCCGCCCCGAGCAGGGCCACCCCGACGGGTGCCAGCCCCCACAGGTTCGCCTCAGGGAAGGCCAGCCACAGGCACAGCCCCGCGGCCACGGCGGCAGCCGGGCGCGCGGCATACCGGAGCGGGGTGGGCACCCGCCAACGGTAGGTCACGTGGCCGAGGGCACCACCACGACCCCGCGTGCGGTGGTTGCCACCATGGTCGGGTCGATCACGTCGGCGGCCGAGGCGCCGCGACCAGGGGCGCCGCGCCCCACCACCCGCACCTCGAACTCCATCTCGCGGGAACGGGTTCCGACGCGCACGAGGCGTGCCTCGATCTCGATCACGTCACCGGCCCGCACGGGCGCGAGGAACTGCACCGACGAGTAGGAGGCGAACAGCCCCTCGTCGCCGTCGGTGCGGATGCACAGGTCGGTGGCCACGTCACCGAAGGCCGCGAGGGAGTAGGCGCCGTCGACGAGGTTGCCCGCGTAGTGCGCGTGGCTGTACGGGACGTAACGACGGTGGATGACGGTGGCGCCGACCTCTGCACGGGTCATCGCTGCGCTCCTCGGGGGTCGGGTTGGGTGCGGGACGCGACGAGCTCGTGCACGAGGTAGGACGCGACCTCGCCGGGGGTGGTGCCGCGGCCGAAGACCCGGTCGACCCCGAGCGAGGCGGCCGAGCCCTCCTCGAAGCGCGGCCCACCGACCACGAGCAGCGGGACCGACCCCGCGGGAAAGGCTTCGCGGAAGGCCGCCGACATCGCCGTGGTGTTGTGGATGTGCGCGTCCTTCTGGGTGACGACCTGCGAGACCAGCACGGCATCCGCGCGCACCTCGCGGGCGGTGTTGACCAGATCGGGCACGAGCACCTGGGCGCCGAGGTTGACCACCGTCATCTCGCGGTAGTACTCCAGCCCCTTCTCGCCGGCGAACCCCTTGATGTTCAGGATGGCGTCGATGCCGACGGTGTGCGCGTCGGTGCCGATGCAGGCGCCGACGACGACCAGCTTGCGCCGCAGCCGCTTCTTGATCTCGGAGTTGATCTCCTTCGAGGTGAGCAGCGGGAACTCGCGCTCGGTGACCTCCACCTCGCGCACGTCGACGAGGTGGGTCACCGAGCCGTAGACGACGAAGAAGGTGTAGTGCGGCCCGATCGCCTTGGCGTGCACGAGGAGCGCCGGCTCCATCCCCATCTTGGCGGCCAGCTGCAGCGCAGCGCCCTCGGCCCGCTTGTCGTGCGGCAGCGGCAGCGTGAACGAGACCTGCACCATCCCGTCGCCGGTGGTGTCGCCGAAGGGGCGCACGATCGGGCCGGGCCCGGTGAGGCTGAGCTCGCCCTGCTCGGCGTGCTCCATGCGGCGCTGCGCGTCGTGGGCGTCGCGGCGGCGGGTCATCGGGTGGCCCCTTCCTCGAGCAGGGTGGTCGCTGGGTTGTCGTAGGCGTCGGCCTTGACCACGACCCCGTCGAGACCCTTGCCCTTGGTGGGCGGGCGCTTCATCGAGCCGAAGGTGCCGTCGGCGATGGCGGCCAGCAGGGGCTGCGGGTGCGCGGTGCCCTTGGTGGTGGTGTCGCTGACGATCTCGTCGAGCAGGTCGACGGCCTCGGCGAGCACCTGCCGGGCGCGGGTCTGGATCAGCCCGTCGTGCGGCGGGGAGAAGTCCTCGGTGAGCCCACCGGCGGCGTTGAGCACGTAGCGCACGTTCTGCAGCGCAAGGTCGCGGTCGGACAGCCAGGGGGTCACCACGGCCTCGGTCATCATCCCGACGAGCAGGATGCCCTGGCCGGTCATCGCGCCGACCAGGTTGAAGAAGCCGTCGAGCAGGTAGCCGCGGAAGACGTCGCCGGTCATGTGCTTGGTCGGCGGCATCCACTTCAGCGGGGCGTCGGGGAAGAGCTGGCGGGCGAGCAGCGCGTGGGCCAGCTCGAGGCGGAAGCTGTCCGGGATCTCGGGGTTGATCTCGAAGGCGTGGCCCAGGCCGAGCTGCCAGTCCTCGAGGCCGGCCTCCTTGGCGAAGTACTCGTTGAGCAGCTGGCTCACGGTGACCGTGTGGGCGGCCTCCACGGCATCCGCGGTGGTGAGGTAGTTGTCCTCGCCGGTGTTGATGATGATGCCGGCGCGCGCGTGCACCTGGCGGCTGAAACGCTGGTCGACGAAGGTGCGCACCGGGTTGATGTCGCGGAAGAGGATGCCGTACATCGAGTCGTTGAGCATCATGTCGAGCCGCTCGAGGCCGGCCAGCGCGGCGATCTCGGGCATGCACAGCCCGGACGCGTAGTTGGTGAGGCGCACGTAGCGGCCGAGCTCCTTGCTCGACTCGTCGAGGGCGGCGCGCATCAGGCGGAAGTTCTCCTGGGTGGCGTACGTACCGGCGTAGCCCTCGCGGGTCGCGCCCTCGGGCACGAAGTCGAGCAGGCTCTGGCCGGTGGAGCGGATCACCGCGATGACGTCGGCGCCCTCGCGCGCGGCCTGCTGCGCCTGCGGGATGTCCTCGTAGATGTCACCAGTGGCGACGATGAGGTAGATCCACGGCTTCTGCTTCGGGTCGCCGAAGCGGCGCACCATCCGGTCGCGGGTGGCCCGCTGCCGGTCGATCTCGCGGATGCCGCGGGCGACCGAGGTGCGCGCCGCCTTGCGGCTCGCGGTGGCGTCCCTGCCCTCGGGGAGGCGGAAGGTGACGGCGCCACTGGCCGACTTCTGCGCCAGGGTCAGCAGGTCGGGGGCCTCACCGCGGCGCACGGCGTCCCAGACCGGGGTGGTGACACCGTGCTCGAGGCCGACGCCGTCACGGACGGCGTCGACGAGGTGGTTGACCCAGGGGATGTTGGCGTGGTCGGCACCGGACAGCCCGGCCAGGCGCAGGGTGGCCCGCTCCACCGACACCGTCGTGTGGCTGCGCGCGAGGTCGACCACCGGCTTCCCAGCCCGTCGGGCCAGGGTGCGCGCACGGCGGACGGTGGCTGGGTCAAGGTCGAGGAGAGGACGCCGAGGTGAAGACACGACGCCAATCTACCAACTGAACCGACAGTATTTTCGGCGCTGGTGGCTTATCGCGACAGGATCTGTCGGTGACGCGAGGTATGGCGTCCCGGTGCGGCAAGGTGGGCGCATGACCGAACGACTGCCGCGCCTGCACCCGCCGTTCGCCGATCCGCACCGGCAGGCGCTGCACGCCGCGCTGATCGGCGGTCGGCGTGGCAAGGGGCCTCACGCGTTCGACCTCACGGCGCCCGACGGGTCGATGGTGGGGCCGTTCGGCCTGATGTTGCGAGCGCCCCACCTCGGGGGTCCCCTGCAGGAGCTCGGGGCTGCGGTCCGCTTCGAGACCTCCCTGACCGACCGTGCCCGGGAGGTCGCCATCCTCACGGTGGCCGCGGTCACGGGCAGCGACTACGAGACGTACGCCCACGAGCGGGTCGGCGCGACGGTGGGCCTCAGTGATGCCGAGCTGCACGGCATCCGCTCGGGTGAGTTCGCGCACCGCCCCGGCGTCGACCCCGTGGAGGCGATGGCCTGCGCGGTGGCGCGCCGGCTGGCCGAGCGGCGGTCGCTGGACGACAGCGACTACCGGGCTGCGGTCGGGGTGCTGGGCGAGCAGCAGCTTCTCGAGCTGGTCGTGCTCGTCGGGTACTACACGATGCTGGAACAGCTCATGTCCGTCTTCGGGGTGGGTGCGCCGGACGAGGTCACTCCGTCCGACGGCCGCTGACCCCGGCTCGGCTCAGGCCGTGTGGAGCAGCACACCGTTGCGGACGGTGACCAGGCACGAGGGTGGCGCCGCGTTGCCGTGCACCTCGGGCAGGCCCTGCTCATCGAGGTCGGGGGCGTGCCAGGCGGCGAAGGTGGCAGGGCCGCCGACTCGCAGGATCCCTCCCCCGTCCTCGCGCGCCGCGGCGTACCCGCCGGCAGTGTGCGCGTCGAAGGCAGTGGCGATGTCGAGGCGTGAGCCGGGGTCGTGGTGCTCGGCGGCGCCCCGCACCGCCGCCCAGGGGTCGAAGGGGGTGACGGGTGAGTCCGAGCCGAGGGCGAGGCGCACGCCGGCCCGGGCCAGGCCCGCGAACGGGTTCGTGCCCGGGACGCGGGCGGCGCCCAGGCGCGCCTCGTACATCCCCGCCGCACCGCCCCACATCGCGTCGAAGGCCGGCTGGACGCTGGCGACCAGGCCCAGGTGCGCCATCCTGGCGATGCCGTCGGCGTCGACCATCTCGGCGTGCTCGAGCCGTGGGCGGCTGGCCCGCACGACGTCGATGCCGACCAGCCGCGCCGCGGCCTCGTAGCCCTCGAGGACGAGGTCCATGCCGGCGTCACCGATGACGTGGAACCCGCTCTGGATGCCGGCCACCGCGCACGCCGCCACGTGGTCGCCAACATCGGCGCTGGACCGGTAGGCCGTGCCGGAGCACCCGGGGTCGTCGGCGTACTCGGCACGCAGGTGCGCGGTGTGCGAGCCGATCGACCCGTCGATGTTGAGGTCACCGCCGAGGCCGGCCGCGCCGTGCAGCGCAAGCAGTGCCGTGGCGTGCTCCGGGTCGGTGACGGCCTCGGCCCAGTAGCCGACGGTGCGCGGCAGGTCCGGGTGCCGGCCGAGCTCGAGGACATCGGCGAAGTCGCCGGCGGACGTGAGTAGCGGTCCGCCGCACTCGTGCACGACGGCGATGCCCTGTGCCGCGGCGGCCCGCAGGGCGTCCTCGATGTCCTCGCGCCGCTGGCCGGCGGTGCGTGCGGCGTCGAAGGCCGCCCTGGCGGCGTTCTTCGCGTCCCGGGTGACGCACCCGTTGTTCAGCCAGCCGTCGAGCCGGTCGGCCCCGGACAGCATGGCCAGTGCGCTGGACACCACGGCCGAGTGCCCGTCGATGCGCGACGCGTAGACCACTCCC
>Ga0302299_10001142_pt1 | contig 15804 bp, 15 predicted proteins | sample III_Fen_N3_4_FD_198795 | JGI IMG/M metagenome (GOLD analysis project Ga0302299, IMG submission 198795) | Peat permafrost microbial communities from Stordalen Mire near Abisko, Sweden - III_Fen_N3_4 | ecosystem: Environmental > Terrestrial > Soil > Wetlands > Permafrost | place: Sweden: Abisko... | reverse complement strand
TGCGTCCAGGAGCTCAACGGCCAGCTCAACCGCTGGGAGACGATCAAGGACTTCAGGATCCTCGACCACGACCTGACGGTCGAGGGCGACGAGCTGACGCCAAGCATGAAGCTCAAGCGCAAGGCGCTCGAGACGAGGTACTCCTCGCTGCTGGAGTCCATGTACACCGGCTGAGGCCGGGCCGGCCGGGCCGGCAGGGGCGCGGGTCGCGCTGGGTCCACACCAGGATGAGCCGATCCAAGCGCATGGCGTGATGGCATCAGGGGTTCAGGCGGCGCCGAGACGCGGGTGCAGGTTCCCAGCGGTGGCGCTGAATCGGGACCTTCGGCGCCCGGGCCCCGAGCAGGGAACTTGGATGGACGGCGGCGCAGGTTCCGGCTCTGGCCCTACCATCCGTTGTCATGGCAGATGGTGCTGAGGGCGAGTTCGCGGGGCAGGTCGCGCTCGTGACGGGTGGTTCGTCGGGGATTGGTTTCGCAACCGCGCAGGCCTTCTTGGAAAGTGGTGCCGCGGTGGCCATCTGCGGGCGGTCCGCCGTTCGGGGGCGTCAGGCTGCTGAGTCGCTGGGTGCGTTCGGGGAGGTGGAGTTCTTCGCTGCCGACGTCACGGACGACTCGGCGGTGGCGGGCATGGTCGGTGATGTGGTGGCGCGTTTCGGCAGGATCGACCACGCGTTCAACAACGCCGCGAACACCGAAGCCGCGACTGGGGAGGGTGGCTTCACCGCGATGGAGCTGGCCGAGTTCGAGGGCATCGTGCGTGCCAGCCTGACCAGTGTGTGGCTGTGCATGAGGCACGAGCTCCCGGCGTTGCTCGCCGCAGGGGGCCGCTCGATCGTCAACACCTCCTCCATGGACGCGCAGCTGCGGATGGCGGGTACCGGCAGCTACGCGGCCGCCAAGTCCGGGGTGGAGGCGCTCACCGTGGCGGCCGCGAAGGAGTACGCCGCCCAGGGCGTCCGGATCAACGCGATCCGGCCGGGGGCCATCCGCACACCGATGCTGGAGAAGAACCTGCAGGCGGGTACGGCTGCCCAGCGCCGGGTGCACGAGGACAGGTACCGGTCGATGATCGCCATGCGCCGTATCGGGGAGCCGAGCGAGATCGCTGATGCCGTGCTCTGGCTCTGTTCGTCGCGCTCGTCCTACGTCACCGGTCAGGTGATCACTGTCGACGGGTCGTTGGGGCTGTGAACGGCGAGCTCTGAGCGGACGGGCTGTGGCCGCTGCGCCGGCAGCGCTCTGACCCGCTGACGGCCGAGTGCGACACCTTCTCCACCCTGGGGTGGAGAAGGTGTCGAGCCGGTTTCCACCCGGGAGGCGACGCGACGGCACGCGACCGCTGGCGACAGTGGTAGCACACACCAGTTGGACGACCTCAGCCAGGAGCAGTAGCCATGACCACCAGCCAGTACTTCCTCAACCTCGCGCTTCTCGCCTGGATCATCTCCAGCAACCTGGGCACCCGCACGCTGACCAGGCGCCGGGTGACCGTGCCCCTGTTCATCGTCGCCAGCGCGGGCTGGTTCTACCTCAACGACCTGCCCAGCGTGGGCAACGACGGGCAGCTCGAGCTCGTCGGTCTCGTGGTGGGGGTGCTGCTGGGGGCCGTGGCGGCGCTCACGGTGCGGGTGCACCGCGACGGCGAGCGGGTCCTGGCGACCGCGGGCACCGCGTTCGTGGCCATCTGGGTGGCCGTCATCGGCGGCCGTGTCCTGTTCGCCTACGGCGCCGAGCACTGGTTCAGCCGTGAGATCGGTGAGTTCTCGCGGGCGCACCTGATCACGGGGGCGGACGCCTGGACGGCGGCGTTCGTCATCATGGCGCTGGCCATGGTCGTCAGCCGCCTGGCCGTCACCGGCATTCGCGCGGCCCGCCTGTCGAACCAGAAGGTGCTGACCGACGGCCCCGTCGCCATCTACCGTTGAACCGCACAAATGTGTGGCGTCACGCGAGGAGCACGATGGTCGAGAGCACGACTCGCGACGACCGGCCCGCCGATCTTCGGCGGGTCCTGGTCGTTGCCGGCTGGGTGGCCGCGGGGTTCGTGGGCGTGGGAACGGCGCTCGGCGAGCTCCCCGACGGGACGGCCGAGGTCGTGGTCGTGACGTTGACCGTGGTCGGCCTGGGCCTGTGGCTGGTCTCGCTCAGCCCCCGGGTGACCGACCAGCGGCTCCTGTTCGCCTGCCTGGTCGGTGCAGGGCTCCTCGGGGCGGTCATCGACCGGCTCAACCCGCACGGCCCGGCCTACATCCTGGCGTTCATGGCGGTGGCCGGGATTGGCCTGAGGTTGCGCCGTCGCCCCGCGATCGTGGCGGGGGCCGTCGTGGTCGCCGCCCTGGCGTGGGCGGAGGGCTCGACCTCGAGCAACCCCACCGGGGCCGCCCTGAACGTGGCCATCGGTGCCGGCTTCCTTCTCGTCGCCGCGGCGTTCGCGGGGGCCAACCGTGACGCGAACGACCGCGCGCAGGAGATGCTGCGGCTCGAGGCCGAGACCCGCCGGGCCCGCGAGGAGTCCGCCGTGCTCGCGGAGCGCGGCCGGATCGCGCGAGAGCTGCACGACGTGCTCGCCCACACCCTGTCCGGCCTGGCCGTGCAGCTCGAGGGCGCCCGGTTGCTGGCCGAGCACACCCACGCCGACCCCCGGCTCGTGGAACAGGTCAGCAACGCGCAGGGCTTGGCCCGGAGCGGGATGGCCGGTGCGAAGCGGGCGGTGGCGACGCTGCGCGGCGAGGCGCTGCCCGGTCCCCAGCAGATCCCCGAGCTCGTCGAGCACGCCCGGCTCTCCACCGGCGCGGCCGTCACCTACCGGGTCGAGGGGGAAGCGGGCACGCTCGCGCCCGAGCTGGGTCTGCCCCTGTACCGGGCGGCCCAGGAGGCCCTGGCCAACGTCGCCAAGCACGCCAACGGGGCGCTGACCGAGGTCACCGTCACCTGGGCCGCCACCGACGTCACCGTCGAGGTCACCGACCGCGGCGGCACCCCGACCGGGTTGCCGTCGGGCGGGTTCGGGCTGACCGGGCTCGCCGAACGGGCGGCCCTGGCCGGCGGCCGCCTCGAGGCCGGGCCGCACGCCGACGGCTGGCGGGTGTGTCTGACCATGCCGCGAGCCAATCCCGAGGTGCACCTATGAACCCCACCACCCCCGTGACGGTCTTGGTCGTCGACGACCAGAAGGTGGTCCGAGACGGCTTGGCCATGATGCTCGGTCTGCTCGACGGCATCGAGGTCCTCGGCGTGGCCGTCGACGGCGCCGACGCGCTGCGCCAGATCGAGAACCTCGACCCCGACGTGGTGCTGATGGACCTGAGCATGCCGACCATGGACGGCATCGAGGCCACCCGGCAGCTGGCCGCCCGCGGCGCCCGGGCCCGGGTGGTCGTACTCACCACCTACGCCGACGACCAGTGGGTGTTCGGGGCGCTGCAGGCAGGAGCGCGGGGGTTCCTCACCAAGGACGCCGGTGCCGACGAGATCCGCACCGCGGTGCTGTCCGTGGCCGCCGGCGACGCGCAGCTCGACCCGTCGGTGCAGCGCCGCCTCCTGGAGGCCCTTGCGTCCGGCGCCCACGCCGGCATCCAACCGGCGACACCGGAGCCGGTCGACGACGGCCTGACGGCCAGGGAGCTCGACGTGCTCACCGAGATCGCGCGTGGGCTGAACAACACCGAGATCGCGCAGCGGCTCTACGTCTCCGAGGCCACGGTCAAGACCCACGTCAACCACCTGCTCGCCAAGACCGAGTGCCGCGACCGGGCCGCCCTGGTCGCCTACGCCTACCGCACCGGCCGGGTCCCACAAGACTGACACCCGCCTGCGATCGCCTGCCGACGGCATCCGACGATGCCGCGGCGCCGCGCTCCACCCTGGGGTTGAGACCCGGCCTTCCGGGTCTCAACCCGTGCGGCGATGGCCGAACCGGTGCATGTCGCGAGAGTGGTGACCAGCCCCAGTCACCCACTCTCGAAGGGAAACCCGACGATGCGAAGCACACCGCAGACCAGACCCGAACGTGTCGAGCACGGGACATCGAGCACGGCGGCAGCCACCACCACGATCGGGGATGCCGTCGTCGCCAGGACTGCCGGCAACCGCCACCTCGCCATCGCGATCGCCGCCATGTTCCTGATGCCCTGGGCGGTATGGGGTTCGGCGATCGCCCAGGCCCACGGCCTGATCGGCTGGCGGCTGCCGCAGGGCATCGCCCTGTGGGTGCTGACCCCGAGCATCGTCGTCGGGGTGCTGCTGATCGGTGGCCGCCCGGCCCTGGCCGACCTCACCCGCCGGGTCCTGCGCTGGCGGGCACCCCTGTGGGTCTACGCGGCGGCGGTCGCCGTACCGGTCGTCATCGGAGCCACCACGCTCGGCGTCACCGTCGCCGCCGGGCGCCCTGCCCACCTGGGCCAGAGCGAGGGCCTGGCCGGCTGTGCCCTGTACTTCTGCTACGCCATCGGGCTGTTCCTGCTCACCGAGGAGGCCGGGTGGACCGGGGTGCTGATGCCGCGCCTGCAGGTTCGGCGGCGACCGCTGGTCGCGAGCCTGGTCCTCGGCGTGATCTGGGGGCTGTGGCACCTGCCGCTGCTCAACGTGCCCGGCGAACGCGACCACGGGCTGCCCTTCCTCGCCTTTCTCCTGCTGATCGTCCCCACCCGCGTCCTCATGAGCACCCTGGCCAACGCCGGCCGTGGCGCGGTGCTCGTCGCGGCGCTCTTCCACGCGGCGTTCAACGCCACCTGCCTCTACGTCGGCGTCGTCGGCGCCGACCACGCCCTGATCTGGACCGCCGGTGCCGTCACCACGGTGCTCGCGGTCCTCACCGCAGCCGCGACCCACGGCCGGCTTCTCCACGGCACCCCCGCCTGACCCCGGCTGCACGCTCCCGAACCCAGCTCACCACCACAACAAAGGAGCTCATGATGAACCTGGACGACCTGACTGCACAGATCGCACGCGCCCTCGAGGTCCTGCGACCGATCGTCGACGGCATCCGCGTCGACGACTGGGGCCGACCCACGGCCTGCCTCGACTGGGACGTCCGAGAGGTGCTCAACCACACCGTCGGCGGCATGCGGATCTTCGCGGCCGAGCTGTCCGGCCGGCCGCCGGGGGCGGACCACGAGTCGGACTGGCTGGGCGATCACCCGATCCAGGCCTTCGCAGGTGCGGCCGCCGCCGACGTCGCTGCCTGGCATGGGCCCCTCTCACCCGAGCAGATGGTCACCATCTCGCTCGGTCGGCTGCCCCTGGGGCTCGCCGCGGTCATCCACCTGACCGAGCTCGTCGCCCACGGTGTCGACCTCGCGTGCGCCACCGGGCAGGAGCGCCTCCTCGACGAGGACCTGTGCGCCGGCCTGCTGGGGGCCATGCACGCAATGGGCGGGGTTGACGACTACCGGATGCCGGGCGTCTTCGGTCCCGTGGCCGCTGCCCGTCCGGGCGCGGCCCCCCACGAGCGGCTCGCCGCCTACCTCGGCCGCGATCTGTCCGCCCGAGTGACGCAGAGTTCACTCACCTGAGTGTGAAAGCCTCCTCCGATAACGGCCGGCGCGGCCATCCAGTCCTACCGGCTGCCACGCCAGTCTGTTGTCCACCACGGCATCCATTCCTTCATCAGGAATCCGTAGGACGGGCGCCTACGGCGCGTGGCACCGGCGATTCCAGTCGCTGACGGAGGTCAGGCGTTGTGACGCACGTCCGCACGTCACGGACGCGCCTGGGATGGGCCACCGATCAGGCAGCTCACAGTGCGCGCAGACCCGCAGGCTGGGACCATGGTGGATGAGCGAGACCACCCGCATCCTGGTCGTCGATGATGACGCCGATGGCCTGCTGCTGATGCGACTGATCCTTGGCTCACGCCCCGAGTACGACGTGACGTTCTGCCGCAGCTCCGCGCAGGCCCTCGAGCTCGCCCCCCGCCCCCCGTTCGACGTGCTCGTCACAGACCTGCAGATGCCCGGCCTGGACGGGCTGGACCTCGCGGCCGCGCTGCGCGAATCGGATCCCACCCTCCCGGTGCTCCTCGTGACCGCCCACGCCACCGTGGACGCAGCCGTCCGTGCGGTGAGAGGGTCCATGACCGACTTCCTCACCAAGCCGTTGACGGCGGATGTCGTGTGCACCGCCATCGACGCCGCGGCCAGAACCCGCCGCTCCGCCAGCCGCGCGCGTGAGGGCGGCGACGTCGATGGGACATAGGAGGGCGTTGAGAGACTTCTGGGTCTGACGTTGGGGACGTCCTCCTGGTCGATGGCCCCATGACCGCGGAAGTCCGTCAGGTCCGGGACTGCAGTTGGTCTCCAGCCAGTGACCGAATCACCGGCAGGCCCCCCGGCACGCTGCGACGGGATCAGTGGCCGCCGCGACTAACTCGTTGACCTTGCCGGAGTGCCCTGGTCATTCGACGGTTGGTGCTTGCCGGCCCGGTGCTGCGCCAGCGAAACTCACCGGGCTCCGCAATCGGGGCAGCGGTCCTCGGGACGTGCAAGAGCGCCCATCAGGGGCGGAGCACCTGGGACTGTTCGTCAGGTGCCGCTGCGGCCACGGGGCTGCGGGTGGTGTCGAACGAGGCCCCGTAGAGGACCTGGTGGTATTTGGCGCCGGGCCGTGGGGGCGTCGAAGCCACGACCCACACGGTGTACAGGCGGCCCCGGGTCATGGCCGAGCCGATGTAGTCGCCCGGGAAGACCCCCTCGGCGAACGCGGCGTAGGCGTAGTTGATCTGCGGGCCGATCGCGGTCGGTGCGAGGAACCGTGTGCCGCCGTCTCGGGAGGTGGCCACGAACTGGCGTCCGAACCTGCCGCTGCTGGTGTCGGCGTTGGTCAGGCCGTACGACACGGACACTGATCCGGCGTAGGCGGACACGTCGACGTTGACCCCCAGCACACTCGGCGTGGGTCGGTTGGCCACGACCGGGGACGACCAGGTCCTGCCGTCCGTCGACTTCGAGAGCTTGACTGTCGCGACGTTCTTGGAGTTCCACGCGGCATACAGAGTGCCCGTGACGGGATCGGCGGTAGCGGAGGCAAGGCAGCAGCGGAAGCCGGGGGGTCCATCACCCAGGTCCCGGGTGATGGCGCTGCTGCGGTTCCACGTGGCACCGCCGTCGTGCGACGTTGCCGTGGTCAGGACGGGGTAGGTGATGCTCGCGCCAGCCGTCGGGGACGCATGGCGCGCCGCCGGAGCGGCCCGGTTGGCGCTGGCGCGGGCGGCCGCGGCCTCTGGTCCCTCCGCGGACCCGTTGGGGCCGTAGTCCAGATAGGCGTCGACGATCGTCCCGTCGGGTCGCAGCATCGGTTGCGAGTTCTGCGTGTTCGCGTGCGGGGCAGTGACGTTGACGGGGTCGCTCCAGGTGGTGCCGCCGTCGTCGGACCAGACCAGCGCCTGAGGCGACCCGTCCGGGTTGCCGAACATGTCGGTCAGGAACGGCGTCCAGAACTGGTAGAGCCGACCGCGGTGGGGGCTGGTGGGGCTGGTGTCGACGACCAACCAGTTCTTGTCGTCCGAGACGTCGCACGTGGCACTGCGGTGTGCGACCACCGGCTTGCCGAACGTCCTGCCCCCGTCGACGCTCTTGGACACGAGCACCCCACTGTTACACCCGGTGTCGAAGACAAGTGTCGAGACGTACGCCGCCCCGTCGGGTCCGTATGCGACCACCGGGTCGCTCGCCCGCGCCCACGCCGCCTCACCGCCGGTCGTCACCGTCACCCCCGGCAGGGGAGCGTGATGCCATGTCGCACCGCCGTCGTGGGTCCACGCGTGCTCGATGCCGACCGCGCCACCGTCCGGGTACCGACCGTCATGCGCGACCGCAACCGCCAGGTCAGGGTTCACCGGCGACACGGCGACATCCGGTTCGACCAACGTGTCCGGCTCGGACCCGGGCAGCACCGGGACGTCCTGTCGGCCGATCTGGCCAACGTGCAGAACAGAAGGCGATCCCGGCTGCACTGCCGTGGCTGGACCAGCCGCCACGACAACCGCGGCCGCTAGCCCACCGAGTACCCCGGAGCCCCAGCGCCACCGAATTGCGCTCCCGGCCTTCACTGACCGGCACGACGGCAACGCTCGACGTGGACCTGCGCTGCCACCGGCACTGCTGATCCTCAGGCTCATGGTGCCCTCCAGCCGTTTGAAGGAACCGGTGACGTCGACACCCGGTGCAAGCCTTCTCATGGTGGCAGCGTTCCCGCTGCGTCGCTAGTCGGCATCAAGTCGCCCGGCAGCCGCCGCGCCTCGCCACGGGCCCGCCCGACGCCGACCCGTAGTGGCCACCACGGCCCCATCGCGGCGAGTGACGCGAGGTCGCGCTCAGCCCCTGGTCGGCTGCGTCGCGTCGGTCTGCCGAAGGTGCGCAGGGCTACGCCGCGCGGGTGACCCGGAAGAGGTCGCCGAGTATGCAGGGTCGCTGCCGCAGGTCACGCGCAAGGGGACCGGGTCCTGTCCTGCCTGGCCCGGTGGCCGGATGCGGGTGCCTACCGGCTGGGTGGCCGATGATGTGGTGTGCTCTCCCGACTCGCCCCGGCTCGTCGACGAGTCGTGCTCGCGCTGCTAGCACTCGTGGTGCTCGCCCTGCTCGCCGGACTCCTCGCTGCGGTGCTGTCGCGGCAGCCGTCCAGCCCGGTCGACCAGTCGGTGGCTGGGCCGGTGTTGCTCGTACCGGGATATGGCGGGTCGACGCAGTCCCTCGACGGGCTCGCGCGGTCCTTGCGCGGACAGGGCCGCGACGTGACCGTGGTCGCCCTCCCCGACCGCGCACAGGGCGACCTGGACGACCAGGCCACGGTGCTCGGCGTGGCCGTCGACGCCGCACTGGCCCGGACCGGGGCCCCGTCGGTGGACGTGGTGGGCTACTCCGCCGGCGGCGTCGTCGCTCGGCTGTGGGCCACCGAGGGCGGCGGCAGCGACCACCTGCGCCGCCTGGTCACCCTCGGCTCACCCCACCACGGCACGGACCTGGCATCCTTGGGCTCGCTCGTGCCGGGCTCCTGCCCGGCGGCCTGCCGCCAGCTCGCGCCCGACAGCCCGCTGCTGGCGCGGCTCGACGCGGAGCCGGTGCCTGCCGGGCTGGTCTTCGTCTCGCTGTGGACCACCCTCGACGAGGTCGTGGTGCCGGCCTCCTCGGCCGTGGTCGACGGGGTGCCGAGCCCGTCGTTGCAGAGCATCTGCCCACGGGCTTCAGCGCGCCACGGCGACCTCCCCAGCGACCCCCTCGTCCAGGCCCTGGTGGGGGAGGTCCTGAGCCGCGAGGCCCCGCCGAGCTGGACGCCGGCGGACTGCGCCAGGCTCGGTGGTGCGCCTAGCTCGTGACATCGCGCGTCGTGAAGTTCGCCCAGGCGGCGCCGAGGAAGGCGGCGACGTAGACGAGCTGCAGACCTATCCCGCGCTCGATGTTGCTCCACAGCATCGGGTCCCGGTAGAGGTCGACGAAGGAGAGCCAGTACCGCGTGGGGAGGTAGGGCTGGAGCGGGCGGGCCGCGTCGACCGTGAGGAGGAGGGAGGAGCCGATGAGGAAGGCAAGGGCGCCCAGGGTCGCCGACTGCGGGGAGTCGGTCAACGTGGAGAGCAGGAGCGCGAGCGAGGCGACCCCCAACATCGAGATCGTGACGAACGCGATCGCGGCGGCGCTGCGCCAGGCGACCTGCCCAGGTGTCAGGGCCGAGCCGGAAAGGCTGAGCACGGCTCCGGAGATCGGGGCGTTGCCCAGCAGCAGCCGACCCACCAGGAAGCCGACCCCGGCCACCGACAGCACCGCGACGAGCACGAAGACGGTGATCGCGGCCAGCTTGCGCACCAGGAGCCGGGTGCGACCCACCGGCCGGACCAGCAGGTAGCGCAAGGTGCCCGCCTGGGCCTCCCCGGCCACCGACTCCCCGGCCACGACGGCGATCGACACCGGCAGGAAGAGGGGCAGGACGATGGCGAGCGCCGCTATGGCGAACAACGACCCGTTCGCCATCACGGCACTGAGAAAGGCAGGGCCGGTGCCGGGCCGTGGTGCGATGCCTGTCCATGCCAGCAGGGCCGCCACGATGGTGGGCAGGAGGTTGAGCAGCAGGATCACGACCCAGGTTCGTCGCCTCCCGAAGAGCTTGGTGAGCTCGACGTGGTTCACCGGGCCACCTCGTCCTGACTGCGACGGCTGGTGTGCTCGTCGATGACGTCCTCGAGCGAGCGCCGCTCGGGGCCGAGCTCGCGCACCACGACTCCGGAGCCGACCAAACGGGCGTTGAGGTCTCCGGGATCCCCCGCCCGTACGACCAGCCGCTCACCGTCGCGTTCCTCGACCGCCCCGCCGAGCAGCGCGGCGGCGCGGTGCGGCTCCGGGGTCACGATGACGACCCGTCCGGTGGGCGCCCGGAGCACGGCGAGGTCCTGCTCGAGCACGAGCCGGCCGCGGTCCAACAGCCCGATCCGGGTGCACAGCTGCTCCACCTCGGCGAGCAGGTGGCTCGACAGGAAGATCGTCGTCCCGCAATCGTGCAGGGTCCCGAGCAGCTCGCGGATCTCACGGATGCCGCTCGGGTCCAGCCCGTTGGTCGGCTCGTCCAGGATGAGGAGCTCCGGCTGGCGCAGCATGGCTGAGGCCAGGCCGAGCCGTTGCCGCATCCCCAGCGAGTAGCCGCGCACGGGTCGCCGGCCCACAGACTGGAGGCCGACGAGACCCAAGGCGTGCGAGGCGCGGTCCCGGCGGTCGCGCCGACCACCTCCGAGCGGGCCTGCGGGTGTCTTCCCACTCGCGTCCAGGAGCATGAGGTTGGCCAGCCCGGAGAGGTGCCCGTACGCCGCCGGCCCCTCCACCAGGGCACCGACCCGCTCCAACACGGCGCCGGACGCCTTGGGCATCTCCTGGCCGAAGAGCTCGACCCTCCCGGAGGTGGGCAGCACGAGCCCCAACAGGCAGCGCACCGTCGTCGTCTTGCCCGAGCCGTTCGAGCCCAGGAACCCGTAGATGTCCCCCGAGCGCACGGCCAGGTCGAGGTCGACCACCGCCGAGACCGAGCCGAAGACCTTGGTGAGGCCGTCGGTCCGGATCACGGTGGCCGTGCCGTCAGGGGAGGTCATCAGTTGTTCGCCGAGCGCAGGTCGGCGGCCGCCATTGACAGTCCTTCGGGGGTGAGCGTCCCAGCGAGCAGCATGGTCCTGCCGGTGACCGCGGGGTCGGTCAGCAGCAGAGCCAGCGGCCCCACCGAGAGCGCCACGCCCTCGGGCAGCGCGGTGGACCCCACGGCCAACGAGAGCTGCTGGCGCAGCGAGCGCGCGGCGCGCTCGGGCAGCACCCCGATGGCGAGCTGCGTGGTGCCGCGACCGTACTGCGCGATCCCTTCGAGGCCGGGCGTCGTGGGCAGCCGTGAGTAGCCCAACAGTTTCTGCGGCAAGCCGGGGTCGGGGATCCTGCCCACCGCGCGGACCAGGTCGAAGCGCCGGCCCCTGCCAACCCGGGAGCCCGGTGGCGGCACGAAGCGAGTCGCCGACGGGTCCGGTGTGGCGGTGCTGAAGTCGAGGAAGGTGCTCGACATGGCGGGAACCTGCGCCCCTCGACCGTAGACATCGACGCGCACGGGGATCCCGGACCCACGGTCGGACCAGACATCGACCCGCTCGATGCTGCCGAGCGGGTCGTCAGGGCGGAAGCGCAGACCCTCGGCCACGCCACCTGCCACCAGCCGCGGCGGCAGGGGCGTAAGGCGATGAGCGGTGGCCCCGCTGAGCAGACGAGCGGCGAGTTCCGGCGGCACCACGTCCCGCGACCGCGGCAACCGGACCTGAGCCACATCGGCCTCGCCGTAGGACATGCGATTGTCCTCGGAGTCCCAGGTGGCGGTCCCGAGGTCGACGGCGTACTGGTCGTTCTCGCCAGTGGGGGTGAGGGTGTCGACGCGCCAGTCATCCGCCGCCCGCCACCACACCCGCACCTGGGTCCGGCCGCCGAGGAGCGTGCTCACGTCGTCGAGTACATCCGACGCAGGGAGGGCCAGCGAGCCCGAGGACTCGGCATACCCGGCATACGGGCGATCGGCGGAGGCGCGCATCCGGGTCAGGAGGGTGGCGGCGTCGGTGGCCGACCCCAGCGGCAAGCTTCGGACGAGGAGGGGCAGGGCGGCGAGTGTCGCCACGACGGCGAGCACCACCAGCCAACGCCACGAGCGTCCCATGGAGGCACGCTATGTCACTGTCCACCAACCACGGACCCGGCGCCGTCAGACGTTGTTGATTCGGATGGACTCCCGCGGCCCCCCAGGGAAGGGCACTGACGGGCTGGTGCCACAACTCTCGGGCACGCCCTACACGCCGGCGACCGGCAGGGGCCCGGTGGGCCTTGGGTGCTTCGGGTGCCCCTGCCGGAGGCCATCGGTCTCAGCGTGAGGTGATTCGCAGGACGGTGCCGGTGGTGCCGGACAGGAGGCCGGTGGTGTTGCCGAGGACGTAGAGCTCGCCGCGGTTGTCCTGGGCGAAGCCGAACAGGGCGATGCCGGGGTCAGGTAGCGAGGCGACCTGGGAGCCCTTGTTCACGAACAAGCGCCCCAGCGTCTGCGCGAAGGCCCGCGAGTAGTCGCCGAGCAGGTAGTGGCCGCCAGGACCTTGACGTCGTGGCCCCGGTACACGTACCCGCCCACGACGGCGATGCCCTGGCATGCGCTGGGCGGTGCGCCGCCACCGCATCGGACGCCGCCGGGGGCCGTGTGGTCGTACTCGAGCACGGGGTCGACCAGACCTGCGGGGATGCCGGGTGAGCGCTGGGTCACGAAACCTGCGCCGTCACCGCCGTTGTCGAACAGGAAGCTGCCCTCCTTGACGGGCCAGCCGTAGTTGCGCCCGGGGCGCACGGCATCGACCTCCTCGATGTCGTTCTGGCCCACGTCGCCGACCACCAAGGTTCCCGAGCGAGAGTCGACGGAGAAGCGGTACGGGTTACGGAAGCCGTAAGCCCAGATCTCGTCGGCACCATCGCGACCGACGAAGGGGTTACGCCTGGGGATGCCGTACCGGCCGTTTGCCGAGTCGTGTCCACGCGGGTCGATCCGCAACACCTTGCCCAGCACGTTGCCCGGGGCGAGGCTCTGGGCGTTGCCAGCCGAGACATGTCCGGGGCCCTGGTCGTCGGCCGCGCCACCGTCCCCGACCGCGATGTACAGGTTTCCGTCGGGCCCGAAGGCGATCTCGCCACCGTTGTGGTTGAACTGTGGCTTGTCGATGCGCAGCAGCTCACGCCGTGAGGACGGGTCGACCATCAGGTGCGTGGCCTTGCGGTCGGTAAGCCGCCACTGCGCGACCACGGACTGACCCCCTGCTGGTGTCACCCCCGGTTGGGTCGTGAAGTCCGGCGAGGAGGTCGGGTTCTCGGACGTGAACGTGTAGAGCAGGCCGTTGCGCTCGAACCGCGGGTCGAAGGCGAGGCCGAGCGGACCGCGCTCGTCATAGGGCAGGCCAGGAATGACCTTCGCCAGGAATGACCTTCGCCAGGTCTGACACGAGCCGGCCGGACAGGTCGGCGACGAGCGACTTCGGCGATCTGCCAGGTACGTCGATCTGCCAGATATTGCCGCCCTGGTCAGCGACGAACAGGTGCTTGTCGTCGCCTGGCGCCGCGGTGCCGGTGACCGGGGAAACCAGGCCGGTGGCGACGGGTTTCAGGCCAATCCGGATGTTGCTGAGGGGGATGGGTGCGGGAATCGGATCGGAGAGTGCAGGGGCCGCAGCCGCAGGTGCGGCAACAGCGATGACCGCGACCGCGGCCAGAGCGATGGATCTCGGAACTCGCAGGGGACTCCCTCTGCTCAGGCGCGCCGAGACGCGCGTCGTCGATAGTCGATTTCACGGGACGCGCGCGCGCGAAGGGTTCATCTCTGACCGCACGTTCCCGTAGTTTCGGCACGGCCTGTAGCCACCCCCTTTTCGTCAAGGCCGTCAGTCAGAAATCTGGCTGGAGGACCAGACCTCGCCATCTGTCCAAACGTCGGCCAGAAATGGCCGACTGCCCCATCCGGTGGGGCGCCGCGGGCCGACCGCGGCGAGGTGGCTCGCTTTGTTCTGACTGCCGGGTCCCACTGCGGTGACAGCCCGGCTGCTTCTTCGGCTACTTCCGCCCGAACGATGGGGCAACGTGGCGTGGGTGGGACCATCGACCGAGTCATCCGTGACGTGGGCGCAGGCGCTGTCGTGGCGGATGGGGCGCCAGCTGCTCGACCCCGTCGGGTCTGAGTCCGTCGGGGGTGTCGTCCGTCGGCTCGGCGCGGTGCTGTCGATGGATGAGTCGCTGGCCGAGCTCGCTGTTCGCACGCGCAGCGCAACACTGCACCCGGGCGAGCTCGCGGCGGCCCTGACCCGTGGGGAGGTGATCAAGGTGTTCGCGTTCCGGGGGTCGATGCACTACCTCTCGCCGCAGGAGGGTGGGATCTACCTGGCGCTACGGTGTGCGGGCCGGCAATGGGAGCGGGCGAGCTGGGTGGAGTACTACCGGCTCGCTCCAGCTGACTGGCCCGACTTCAGGGCCGCGGTGCGCGAGGCACTGAGCGACGGTCCGCTGACCGTCGTCGAGCTCGGTCAGGTGCTGGCCGGCCACCGCGCGTACCGGCACCTGAAGCCGGTCTTCGACGAAGGCGCGGGCACCTTGATCAAGCCGTTGACCTGGCAGGGGGACATGGGGTTCGGCCCGCCACGGGACGGGCAGCACACGTTCCAGCGCCTCGACGCCAACCCGAGGTGGCACGGCATCCCGGACCTGGATGACGCGGGTCCAGCGGCGGTCATCGCTTACCTGAGAACCTATGGGCCGGCGACGCTCGACCACCTTCACTACTGGCTCGTCGACGGCCTGAGTGCTGGTCGTCGACGGCTCGAGGCCTGGTTCGGCGAGGTCAGCGATCAACTGGTCCAGGTGGACGTGGAGGGCACGGCGGCGTACGTCGTCCGTGAGGACGTCGGCGCCCTCGAGGCGTCGCTTCCCTCCGATGCGGTTCGGTTCCTCCCCGGGCACGACCAGTGGGTGATCGGCCCCGGTACGAAGGACGCCCACGTCACTCCGTCGGCGCGACGTGACCTCATGACCCGTAAGGCCAACCCGGTCATCGTCGCCGGAGTCGTGTGCGGAACGTGGGCCCGAAGGGGTGACGAGCTGATGGTGGCCGGGCTCGACCAGCGCCGACGCCCCGACACGGCGATCGCACAGGAAGCCGCCCGGTTGAGCAACTTCATGGGCCGCGACCTGCGCCTGCACCTGACCCCTTGAGCAGTTGCCGGACTACCAGCACACCCAGCCGATGAGCGGCGCAGTGATGCAGGTCGACGGCCAATGCGTCCGACGCCGCGACAGCCCTTAGTCCAATGACGCAACTGCATCAGCGAGCTCGCGTTCGGCTCGGTTCAGCCACGCCAGTGCCCTGACGGCCTCCCACGAGCCACTCTTCAAACGCGACGCAGTCTCTTGGGCTGTAGCCAGCAGCTGGGGTCCATCGGGCAGACCCCTGGCCTCCATGGCCAGGATCGATAACGCCTCGACCCCATCCCAGGTGCCGGGCTTGAGTCCACGCGCTGTCTCGAGGGATCGGGCAAGCGCCGAAGGCTGATTGTTCATGCTGCGGATGGTACGTCCGAAGCCAACGGGCCTGCCTCGGCCCCACGCTGACCCGCCGTGAAGTCCAGCGCGGTGGCCTGGGAGGGTGATCCGCTGTGGCCACGCGGAATCTTCGACGAAGGGCGCTAGGCGGCGATGAGACTCTCGGGGTCAGCCGCGTCGGCGAGGCAGCAGCTGGCCACTGGGGTGAGTGCACCTGATTGTTCGAGGGGCCGGCGCACGTCGGA
>Ga0302299_10001141_pt1 | contig 15810 bp, 19 predicted proteins | sample III_Fen_N3_4_FD_198795 | JGI IMG/M metagenome (GOLD analysis project Ga0302299, IMG submission 198795) | Peat permafrost microbial communities from Stordalen Mire near Abisko, Sweden - III_Fen_N3_4 | ecosystem: Environmental > Terrestrial > Soil > Wetlands > Permafrost | place: Sweden: Abisko... | reverse complement strand
GATCGGCCAGCGCCTCGACGATCATCAGACCACGGCCGCTGAGCTCGTCGCGGCGGGGACGTCGCGGTTGCGGCTGGCCATCGGCCTGGTCACGCACCTCGACCCGGAGACGTTCGTCGCTGAAGTCGAGCTGCAGGGTCACGTCGGTCTCGGCATGGGTCACCGCGTTGGCCACCAGCTCGCTCACCAGCAGGCGGGCCGTCTCGTAGCGATCGGCATCGATCGACCACCCCGTCATCGTCTCCTCCGCGAACCGACGCGCCAGCGTCGTGCTCTCGAGATCAGCACCGAGGGACACCCACGCGTTCACCACGCGCCACCGTAACCAGGGCCACCCCACCAGCGGAGGCATGGATCGGTCAGCTTCGGGGAAGGTGCTGCGAATTCGTCCAAGGAGCACGGATGTGCCTGTCGAGCAAGTAGCCATCACCGTGACCCCTGAGGCCGAGAGCGTCGCCGTGGTCCGCCACTTCGTCGCGACTGCCCAGGACCTCCTCGGCGTGGCCGTCGATGCCGATGTGGTGGCTCTGCTCACCAGTGAGCTCACCGCCAACGCGGTCGAGCTCGGTGCCGGTGAGGTCACCGTGACCGTTCGGTGCGTCGACCGCCGACTGCGGGTCGAGGTGCGGGACTTCGGCTACGGCCGGCCCGAGGTGCTGCACCCCGACGCCGTCGACCTGGGCGGTGGCCGGGGGCTGATGATCGTGGAGCAGCTCGCCGACGACTGGGGTGTCGACGAGTTCCTGCCTGGCAAGATCGTGTGGTTCGAGATGGCCTCGACCGTGCGAAGCGGGGAACCCCTTGACCGACGAGTGCCCTAAGCCGCTCCCGCCCTGGCTCGCCCGCATCGACGACTGGCAACGGCTGCGCCGGGTACCCGGCTTCGTGGTGGCGGTCTTCCGCAAGTCCGGTGACGACCGGGGCGGTCCCCTCGCCGCGCTGATCGCCCACTACGCGTTCTTCTCACTGTTCCCGTTGCTGCTCGTGCTGGTCACCGTGCTCGGCCGGGTCTTGGCCGACAACCCCACGCTGCGCCAGCAGGTCCTCGACTCGGCCCTGTCCCAGTTCCCGGTGATCGGCGATGACGTCACCTCCAACATCGGCTCGATCGAGAGCAGCGGCATCGCCCTCGTCATCGGCGTGCTCACCGCGTTGTGGGCCGGCATGGGCATGGGGCTCGGCATGCAGTACGCGTTCGACACGGTGTGGGCCATCCCCCGGCGCGAGCGGTCAACCGCGGTGACCCTTCGATTGCGGGCGCTGGCCGCGGTCGCCATCCTCGGCCTGGCGCTCGTGGTCGGATCGGGTGCCGCGGCCGCGGTGGCCACCGTCGGGTGGTTCCCGGCGATCGGCCGGTTCGGGGTCGCCATCGTCGCCTTCGTGGTGGTGACGGTCGCGGTCCTCGGGGTGTTCGTGGTGCTGACCCCGAGCCAGCCGTGGAGCCGGCTGTGGCGAGGGGCGGTGGTCACCGCGGTGGGTTGGGCCGTCCTGCAGGTGATCGGCACCTGGTTCGTGAGCCGCGTCGTCGGTCGGGCCGGCAACACCTACGGCGTGTTCGCGGTCGTCATCGGCCTGCTGGTGTGGTTGTCGATGCTCGCCCGGGTGCTGGTGATCGGAGCCGAGGTCAACGCGGTGATCCGCTTCGGGCTGTGGCCCCGCGCCTTGCTCGGGCCGCCCAGGGACGCCCGCCACACCGAGGCCGACGAAGCGGTCTACGCCTCGAAGGACTCGTCGCTCAGCTCGCCCCTGAGGTCCACGAGCGTGCGCCGGATGATGCGCGACAGGTAGGACTGGCTCATCCCCATCCGCTCGGCGATCTCAGGTTGGGTGAGGTTCTCGAAGAACCGCAGGCGGATGACCTCGCGCTCGCGCTCGGGCAGGCTGGCCAGCAGCTCGCGCACGACGAGCTGCTGGTCGACGTCGGCGTAGCCGCGCTCGCCGATGCCGAGGAGTCGATCGCCGATCACCCCGGCGTCCGGGTCGCTGTTCGACGGCTGGTCGATGCTCGTGGCTTGGCGGGCCACGCCGGCCTCGAGCGCCTCGATGACGTGGTCCTCGGTGGCGTCGACCTCGACCGCGAGCTCGGCCATGGTGGGTGAGCGGCCGAGGCGATGGGTGAGGTCCTCGTCGGCCCGCCGGAGCGCGAGGTGCAGCTCCTGGGCCCGTCGAGGCGGGCGCACCGACCAGGTGCGGTCGCGGAAGTAGCGCTTGATCTCGCCCTCGATGGTGCGACTGGCGAACGTCGAGAAGGCCACGCCGATCTCCGGGTCGAACCGCTCGACGGCATGGACGATCGCCAACAGCGCCACCTGGCGGAGGTCGTCGTCGGCCACCCCGCGCCGGGCGTAGCGCTTGACGAAGTAGTCGGCCAGGGCTCGGTTCTGCTCCACGAGCGCGTTGCGCAGACGTCGATCGCCGGTGCGTCGGTACTCGACGAACTGTTCGGAGGCCATGCTCGAGCTGCCGGGTCAGACCGTCAGGTCGGAGCGCCGTTTGACGAGGTGGAAGCGCCGACCGTCGGCATCGGCGTCGAGGGTGAACTCGTCGGCGGTCATGGCCAGCAGCTCGCGGGCGACGGCATGGAGCTCGGGGACCACGCCCACGTGGGGGCAGGTCCCGTCGATCTCCAGCGCACCGTCGGTGATGCGATAGGCGATCTCGAAGTCGGTGTCGGGATCGGCATCCTCGATGAGGGCGGCACACATCTCGTCGACCGCCACCCGCAGGTCCTCGACGTCCTGGAGGCCGAAGCCGAGGTCGCCGGCAACCCCCGCCGCGGTGAGCCGGGCGATGCGGAGGAAGCGGAGCTGGGCGGGGATCGACAGACGGATGACCGCGTCACCGGCGCTCATGTGATGGCGACGTGGTCGGCCAGACCGGTGATCTCGAGCAGGCGCAGCGTGTTCGGCGACGGCGAGCGAAGCGTCAGGCTCCCGCCCCGGTCGGCCATGGCCTTGTGGGCCGAGATGATCACCCGCAGGCCAGAGGAGTCGATGAACAAGAGGCCGGCCACGTCGAGCACGAGCGAGGTCGTGGCGTCGGTGACGGCGCCGTCGACGGCGCCGCGCAAGGTGGGAGCGGTGTGCGGATCGAGCTCGCCGGACACGACGAGCACGACCTCGGCGCCCTCCGAGGCGACCTCGATCGTCAGGGGTTCTTCGAGTGCAGGCACGATGGAGAGGATATCGATCGATCAGAGATCGATCTGGCCCTCGCCCTTCACATCGGCGCCTCGCTCGATCGCTTCCTTGTACGCCTCCGCCGATTCGGCGGGCAGATCGCCGTGGCGTTCGGCGGCAGCTTCCTCATCGGCGGTCGGCCCGCGATCGGCCTGGTGATCGGCCTTGGCGTCGCGCTCGTCGGCGTCCACCGTCTCGTCAGAGACCTGGCCCGTGGTGTCGTCATCGGTGGTCATGGCCAACTCCTACCCCTGTCGTCCCGGGTCCAGACCGCGTCCGAGACGAATCATCGGAAAACGAGGAACGCCAGGCCCGGACGGGAGGGACGTGCCCGGGCCTGGCGTTGGACCTGCGTCGGTCACCGTTCAGTCGCGGTGGACGGCGTCCTTGACCTTGTCGACGACGTCGGCCTTGCCCTCGCGCTTGAGGTCTTTGTTGCCGGTGAGGTCGCCGGCTGCTTCTTTGACCCGGCCCTTGGCCTGATCGGTCTTGTCACTCATGGTGATCTCCTAGTTCGCGGGGGAACGGCTGGTGAATCGCACGTACCCGGCGGGTGGCCGCGGTAGACCCGAAGCCACCTATCCTCCGACGGGTGGACAGGCTCGAACGGGCGATAGCGAAGGCCGGTGACGCCGACGAGGTGTTGCGCCTCGTCGTCGAGGACGGCTGTCGCGAGCTCGGCGCCATCCAGGGGCTGATCGTCGTGGTGCGTCCCGATGGCGTGATCCACGTCGCCGCGAACTATCGCTACTCCGAGGACGTGCTGTCCCGGTTCTCGCCCATGTCCGTGACCGACCGGCTCCCCATCGTCGAGGCGGTGCGGTCGGGAGTGGCGGTCTATGTCGAATCGGCCGAGCACCGCAAGGAGCGCTTCCCGGAGCTCGGCTCCCAGGGAGCGATCGCGTCCGCGTCGTTCCCGCTGGTCGTCGACGAAGTCGTCGTGGGCGGAATCGGGCTCTCCTTCGACACGGCCCGGTCGTTCTCCGAGGAGGACCGTGTGGTGCTCGAGCGGATCGCGGCGGCGTGCTCGAACACCATCGACCGCCTCCGGGTCCACGCGGTGGGCCACCAGGTCGGCGATCTGCTGGCCAACCTCGTCGACGTCAGCTCGATCGGGGTGATCCATGGCGAAGACGATCGCATCCTCGAGGCCAACGACGCGTTCCTGGCCATGCTCGGCTATCGCCACGTCGACCTCGATGCCGGTCAGCTGCGGTGGCCCGAGCTCACCCCCGACGAATGGAGCTCCACCGACGACGACATCGTCGCCCAGATGATCTCCACTGGCACCTCCCGGGCCACCTCCAAGGAGTACATCCACCGCCTCGGCCACCGCGTGCCGGTCCTGGTGGCGGCCAGCCTGGTCGAGGCCGTCCCGTTCCGCTGGATCGCCCTGGTGGTCGACCTCACCGAGCAGAAGCGGGCCGAGCAGCAGGCCAGCGAGATGACCAACCAGCTCGACGCGGCCCTGCGGGACGCGGACGCGGCCCGGGCGCTGGCCACCATGACCCGCGAGCTCGAAGCGGCCCAGCGCCTCGCCCAGGTCGGCAGCTGGCAGTGGACCTGCGCGACCGACGAGAACACGTGGTCGCGGGAGATGTTCCGCATCCACGGGCTCGACGAGGCCGACCGCACCCTCTCCAGCGCCGAGTGGCTGGACTTCCTGCACCCCGACGACCGCCAGACCCACATCGACCAGCGCACCGCGGCGGTGCAGCGGGGCGCGCCGATGTCCTACGAGAAGCGCATCGTCCTGCCCGACGCCTCGGTTCGTCAGGTGGTCGTCAGGGGTGAGCCCATCCGCGACGCCGATGGCACCGTGGTCGGCGTTCGGGGCACCAGCCAGGACGTCACCGAGCAGCGACGGGCCGAAGCCGACCTCACCCGCACCCGCGAGGCCCTGTTCCTCACCGAGCTGCAACGTCGACAGGAGCACCGCACGGTCGAGTCCCTCCAGGAGGCCGTGCTCCCCGAGCACCTCCCCGACCACCCCTCGTTCGACGTCGGGGCCTGCTACACCCCGGCTGGCCCGAACGTCGACATCGGCGGGGACTGGTACGACTGCTTCCCCCTCGACGACGACCACCTGGCCCTGGCCGTGGGCGATGTCGCCGGCCATGGGCTGGGCTCGGCCGCCCTCATGGTGCAGCTCCGCAACGCGCTGCGGGCCTACGCGGTGCGCGAGGTCTCCCCCTCCGAGGTCGTCGGGCAGCTCAACCAGTTCCTGGCGCACCTCGACACCGACAGCTTCGCCACCCTCGTCTACGCCGTGTACCAGCCCTCCACCGGGACGCTGCGGTGGACCCACGCCGGCCATCCCCCGGCGTTGCGGTTCTCGCCCGGCCGACACGAGTGGCTCGAGACCCCCGGCGTCGGCGGCCCCGTCCTCGGTGTCTGGGAGGACGCCCGCTACACCGATGCCACCACCGTGCTCGAGCCCGGCGAGGGGGTGCTCATGTACACCGACGGCCTGATCGAACGGCGGTCGTCGGCGCTGCAGGAGGGGCTCGATCGCCTGGCCGTGGCGGTGGCCAAGAGCATCGATCTCTCCTGTCAGGACCTCTGCGACGGCATGGTGCGCGTGCTGTTCGACGACGAGGACCGTGAGGACGATGTCTGTCAGCTGGTGCTACGACGGACCGAGGCTGGGTAGAGAAGGGGTTTCGTCCCCTGAAGCCCGAGGAGTTGGCTCATGTCCCCGAACGCCTGGAGCCCCGAGCGCGACGCGTCACCGCAGTCCATCCGCCGTCCCGGCAGTCGTGCGTCCGAGAACGGCCGAACCTACGAGGAGCTGTACGAAGAAGCCAAGCAGCGCAACATCAAAGGTCGGTCGAAGATGAGCAAGACGGAGCTCGAACGAGCCCTCGGCGGTCGCTGAGCACCTGCTCGACGGCGTCGGCCACCGCGCCGGGCGCCTCGGCGGGGAGCATGTGGCCCGCGTCGACCTCGTGGACCCGCGCCCCGTCGATGCGGTCGGCCAGCGAGCGGGCGGCGGTGGGTGACACGATTCGATCGTTGGTGCCGGTGACGACGACCGTGGCCATGTCGATGTCGGCGATGCCGTCACGGATGAAGGCGAGCTCCGACACGAGCGAGCGCTGCTCGACCGCCGCGCTGCGTCGGGCCTCGGTCGAACGGGCCGCTCCAGCCATGCGCTTGGCCTGGATCGGGTCGAGATCACCGAAGCCGGCCGGGAGGAAGCGGCGGGTGCGGTCGCGATCGAGGAGCCAGGAACCGAGGCGCAACCCGCCCCGCAGCAGGCTCCACCCGACGACCGGGACGGCGAGCAGGTGGTCGAGGAAGGTCACCGACTCGGGAGCACCGACCGGAGCGAGCAGCACCATGCCGTCGATGCGCTCGGGAGCGAGGTTGGCGAGAGCCAGGGCGATGCCCGACGCCCAGCTGTGGGTGACGATGGTCGCCCGCTCGATGCCGTGGTGGTCGAGGAAGTCGATGACGGCCGCAGCGTTGTCGGCGAAGCCACTCGCGATTCCCGCGGTGCGGCCGTAGCCGGGCCGGTCGACGGCGTGGCCGTGCATGCCACGCGACGCCAGCTCCTCGCCGACCTGGCGCCACACCGAGGCCCGACCGGGCTGGCCGTGCAACAGCACGATCGGCGCCCCCGAGGCCATGGCCGGGTCACCGAACGGGAACGCGTGGAGCGGCCCCCGATGTGCCTCTGGCCTGGTGGCGGAACCGAACATGGACAAGACCTACCCCTCCGTCGCTGGCCCATGCAACGGAGTTCGGCGCCGATTCGTTCCCGATCCGGGTGACTCATCGGTCACATGCCGCTGGGCACCTGTTGGGTGATGCAGTGGATGTTGCCCCCGCCGAGGAGGATCTCCCGGGCCGCCACCGCCACCACCTGGCGGTCGGGGAACAGCTCGCCGAGCGTCGCCGCCGCCGCATCGTCGGTGCGCTCGTCGAGCAGCGGCATCACGATCCGGTCGTTGGCGATGTAGAAGTTCACGTAGCTGCCGGCCAGCCGGGCCCTACCGGTCCGAGGCTTGGCATCGGCGCCCGGGTCGACGCCGGCGGCCTCCTCGTCGGTCATGAACAAGGGTCCGGGCTGGTGCACCAGGTGGACCTCGATCGAGCGACCTCGGGCATCGGTCGCCGCCTCGAGCCGCCGACGGGCATCGACCGAGATGGCGTGCTGGGGATCGTCGGGGTCGTCGCACCAGGTGAGGGCCACCACCCCGGGCCGCACGAAGCAGGCCAGGTTGTCGATGTGCCCGTCGGTCTCGTCCTCGAACACCCCGGCGCCGAGCCAGATGACCTGCTCGGCCCCGGTGTAGGCGCGGAGGTGGCGTTCGATCTGGTGCCGGTCGAGCGACGGGTTGCGGTTCGGCGAGAGCAGGCACTCCTCGGTGGTGAGCAGGGTGCCCTCGCCGTCGACGTGGATCGAGCCGCCCTCGAGCACCAGAGGCGCCCGGTAGCGATCGGCGCCCTCGACCTCGAGCACCCGGGACGCGGCCCGATCGTCGTCGTCCCACGGGGCGTAGAGTCCGCCGTCGAGACCGCCCCATGCGTTGAACGGCCAGTCGACGCCGCGGCGCCGGCCGAGGCGGTCGGTGACGAAGGTGGGACCGATGTCGCGCATCCACGCGTCGTTGGTGGCCATCTCGACGATCCGGATCGCGTCCGGGAGCAGCGCTCGGGCCCGGTCGAGCTGGCTGCTCGACACGCCGACCGTGACCGGCTCGGCCGCCGCGATGGCCGTCGCGACAGCGGCAAACGTCCGCTGGGCGGGCTCGGCCCCGAGGCGCCAGTTGTCGGAGCGCTCGGGCCACGCCATCCAGCAGCCATCGTGGGGATCCCACTCGGCCGGCATGGCGAAGCCGTCGTCGGCCGGCGTCGAATCGAGCATGCCGCTCAACGTACCGGGTGCGCCATCACGACCGCCCAGGATGAAGGATGACGAAAGCCCAGGCCGGTGACCTGGGCTTCGTGTGCTGACTGTGCTCGGGGGGGAGGACTCGAACCCCCAAAGGCAGGATCAGAACCTGCTGTGTTGCCAATTACACCACCCCCGAAGGTGGGCTCCGGAACTCTACCGACTCCGGCGGGGTCGACGGAAACTCAGTTGTCACACGAGGCTCGACAGCCGCCGGTAGCCGATGATGCGGCCGACGGCGACTGCGGCGGTCTCTCGGGCGAGGGACTTCAGCGGTGAGGACGTGTTGTCCGGGGAGAGGTGCGGGGTGAGCCCCACCTGCTCGGCGATCTGGGAGATCCGCAGCGAGTGGTAGGGGTCCGACACCAACACGACGTCGGGGCCGAGGCCGGCCTGACCGATGATGAGCGCGGCGGCCGAGAGCTCCTCGTAGCTGTTGGTGCCCTCGACCTCGACCTTGATGTCGCTCTCGGGGATGCCCTGCTCACGGAGGTAGTCGAACCCGGTGAGGCCCTGGGTGATCCGGTCCCCCGGCTTCTTGCCACCGGTGACCACGATCATCGGCGCGACGCCCTCGTGGTAGAGGTCGGCGGCGTGGTCGAGCCGGGCCTTCAGTACGGGCGAGGGCTGGCCGTTGTACTGCGCCGCGCCCATCACGACGATGGCGCTGGCCTTCACCGAAGTCGCGGGCGCCTGGCGCGATGCCCACCACACCTGCACGAAGGTGAAGGCGAGGTAGAGGACCAGCACCGCGAGGAGGCCCACCACCACCTTGACGCCCAGCTTGAAGAGCCGGATCACGCGAGCACCGGTCAGAGCTGGGCGCGAGCGGCCCGCAGTCGCTCGATCGTGCGGTCACGACCGAGCGCGGCGAGCGACTCCCACAGCGGCGGACCGACGGTGCGACCGGTGACGGCGACCCGGATCGGGGCCTGGTCCTTGCTGCGGCTGAGCTCGTTGGCGTCGATCCACCCGATCACGGCGTCGTTGATGGCGGGGGCGGTCCACTCGACCGTGCCGAGCAGGTCGATCATCGCATCGAGCACCAGCACAGCCCGGTCGTGGCCCTTGACCATGACCTTCTGCCACGAGTCGTCGTCGACCTCGGGTTGGTCGAGGAACAGGAAGTCGACGTAGCCCGGCACCTCGTCGAGCCGCTTGACGCGCTCCTGCACCAGCGGGGCGAGGGCGGCGAAGGCATCGGCGTCGAAGGCATCGGCGGCCCACGGGACGTCGGGGCCGTGCACCCAGGGCTGGACCCGGGCGATGAAGTCGTCGAGGGCCAGCTGGCGGATGTACTCGCCGTTGAAGTGGGCAAGCTTCTTCAGGTCGAAGAACGCGCTCGACGCGTTGACGTCCTCGAGGCGGAACAGCTCGACGATCTCGCTCAGCGGGCGGATCTCGACCCCATCGGGGGCACCCCAACCGAGCGTGGCGAGGTAGTTCACCATCGCTTCGGGCAGGTAGCCACGGTCGATGTAGTCACCGACCGAGACGTCGTCGCGACGCTTCGACAGCTTCTTGCGCTGCTCGTTCACGATCAACGGGAGGTGCGCGAACACGGGGACTTCGGTGATGCCGAGAGCCTGGCGCAGCAGCAGCACCTTCGGCGTGACGTTGATGAGATCCTCGCCCCGAACGATGTGGGTGATGCCCATGGCCGCATCGTCGACGGCGTTGGCAACGAGGAACATCGGCAGGCCGCTGCTGCGGACGATGACGAAGTCCTCGAGGTTGGCGTTCTCGAACGACACCTCGCCGCGGACCAGGTCGTCGAACGATGTGGTTCCCTCGTCGGGGGTGCGAAAGCGGACGACGACGCCGGGGCCGGGCTGGACGTCACGGTCGCGGCAGAAGCCGTCGTAACCGGGTGGGCCGCCGGCCTGCTCGTTGCGGGCCTTGACCGCGTCCTGGGTGCAGTCGCAGCGGTAGGCCGAGCCGTCGGCGAGGAGCTTCTCGGCTGCGGCGACGTGGTCGGCCAGGCGATCGCTCTGGTGGACGGGTTCGCCGTCGAAGTCGATGCCGAGCCAGTCGAGGGCGGTGAAGATCGCCTCGATCAGCTCGGGCTGGCTGCGCTCGGCGTCGGTGTCCTCGATCCGCAGGAGCATCTCCCCGCCCATGTGGCGGGCGAAGAGCCAGTTGAACAGCGCCGTGCGGGCACCTCCGATGTGGAGGTATCCCGTCGGGGAGGGGGCGAATCGGACGCGAACGTCGGCGGCAGGCACCCGGCGAGCGTAGTGGGAGGACCCACACCGTCCGGATCGCCCACCGCCGACCTCGAGCGGCGGGCGCCTAGATTCGCGCTCGGCCCCGGCCGGTGCTGACCAGGGCGAGGATGAGGCCGACCACGCCGATGGCGGCCACGATCAGCCCGATCGTGGGCTGTAGGAACACGGCGATCAGGACACCTACGACCACGACGGCGAGTGCAGCTCCAACGGTCACGATTGTTCTCCTTGTGCTCGAGCCCGACGTTCGGGCAGTTGTCGTTGCGACAAAAGGTCACCTACCCCGTCGGCGAGCGACGTAGTCCGCCTGCCCATGACGTTGGAGCCGCGCTGAGTACGCTCGACCCTCGTGCGTCGCCGCCTCCCCGTCCTCATCATCCTGCTCCTCGCGCTGCTGCTGCCGGTCGCCGCCTGTGGCGGCAGCAAGAAGGCCGATGACGCCGGGCCCGCCGACACCGAGGCCCCGGCCACGACCGACGCCCCTGATCCGTGGCGCACCGTCGTGGCGACTGCGTCGGTGGCCGTGGTCCACGTGTACGAGAACCGGCCCGACGGTGCGGGTGGTGGCGACACGTCGGTCACGGCCACCGACGCGGCGTTCACGGCCAAGGAGCTGCCCGCCATCCCCCGGATCGGTCTCAACTCGGCGGGCATGGCCCGCACCGACGACGGCTACACCTACGAGAACCCGACGTACTTCAAGAACCCGCTGGTGTTCGTGGTCACCCAGGACGACGGCGAGTGGCTGAAGGTGCGGCTGCAGGCTCGGCCCAACCAGAGCGAGGGGTGGATCAAGCGCTCGGATGTGACGCTCAGCGACATCCACACCCACATCGAGCTGGTGAAGTCCTCGTTCCACCTCAAGGCATGGGACGGCGACAAGCTCGTGGCCGAGACCGATGTGGTCATCGGCAAGGACACGACGTTCACGCCGGTGGGCACGTTCTACATCGCCGAGAAGATCGAGAAGAGCGCTGGTGGGGCCTACGGGCCGTGGATCCTCGCGCTGAACGGCTACTCGGAGTCGCTGGACTCGTTCGACGGGGGCATGCCGCAGTTGGCGTTCCACGGCACGAACAAGCCGGAGCTGATCGGGACGCAGGCATCGAACGGGTGCGTGCGCATGCCCGATGCAATCGACCAGATGCTGGCCGATCAGATGCCGCCGGGCACGCCGATCACGATCTCGGCCTGAGGTCAGAACACCCGACCTCGACCGCGCCCTCGTCGCGGTGGTGCCCTTTGGCGCCGAATCGGCGCCGATTCGGCGCCTAAGGGCCGATGTCGGTGAGTGGGGATGGCTGACCGGTGGGGGCGTGCAGCTACGAGCCGGCGAGGTGGTCGAGCAGCAGCGCGTTCACCGCGTCCGGCGCGTGCTCACCCACCCAGTGATCGATGCCTGCGAGCTCCTCGAACCGATACGGCCCCTCGACGAACTGCCCCGTGGCCTCCGCCGCCTCCCGCCCGAGGGCGACGTCGTTCGTGCTCCAGATGTAGAGCGTCGGACTGACGATCGGCCCGAGCCCGTCGACCAGCGTGATGTCCGCGGCCCGATACCAGTTGAGCGCCGCGCCCAGCGCCTCGCGGGTCGACATGGCCTCGAGGTAGGGCGCCGCCTCCTGCTCGGTGAGCCCGCTGCCGAGGTAGACGAGCTTCAACAGACCGCCGTCTTCCGCGAGCATCACGTCCTCGCTGCCCTCGGTGCGGAAGAACTCCATGTAGCCCGACCGGCTCGCCTGATCCCCCCCACCTTCACCGGCGAGCGCCGCCCCGAACGCCGCGGGATGCGGGGTCGACAACACGGTGAGCGTCAACAGCCGATCGCTGTGGCGACCACCGACCTGCCAGGCGACCGCGCCACCCCAGTCGTGGCCGACCAGATGGAACTGCTCGACCCCCAGCGCATCGGCCACGGCGATCACGTCGGCCACCAACCGGTCGGTGCGATAGGCGGACACGTCGGTCGGGCGGGCACCCGGCGAATAGCCCCGCTGATCCGGCGCCACCACCCGGTAGCCGGCACCGACGAGGGCCGGCACCTGCTGCAGCCAGCACTGCGACGTCTCAGGGAAGCCGTGCAGCAACAGAACCGTGCCGGCCCCACCGTCACCCTCGACGACGGCGTCGAACCGGAGCAGACCGACCTCGGGGTCCTGGACCTCGATCACGGTGCGATCCATGTCAGCTCGAGGCGGCAGCAGAGCTCGCGGCCGAGGCCGAATCCGGAGCGGCCGGAGCCTTGGCCGGCGCGGCCGCCGAGCGCCGCTTGAAGAACGCCCGCCAGTCCTGCGCCGCGACCTTGGCGATCTCCTGGTGCGACAGGCGGAGCACGGCTTGCGGCACGAGGTCGGCGATCTTGCGCCGCTCCATGTAGTGGTGGACGTTGGCCACCTCTTCGAACAGCGGCTTGCGCAGCCGCACGAGCTCGGCGTCGGCCTCGGCGAGGAAGCCCCAGATCGTGAAGGCGGCGGTGAGGTCGTGCACCATCGGCGCCCGACCGAACAGCGAGGCCCGCTTGAGCGCCACACCGGTGCACCCCGACATCACATCGGCCTGGTGCTCACCGGGGGCCAACACCAGCCGATCGGCGAAGCCGTTGGCCAGCTTGATGGCGAAGCCCTGGTCGGGACCGGGGTAGCCGAGCCTGGGGCCGAGCGGCTGGCGACCGGCCAGCTCACCGGGTCGGTCGGCCAACCACGCCTCGCCGTCCCACGGCGGGGACTCGTAGACGCGGGGCTTGTCGGTCGGTGGGCGAGGGACGTACTCCGGAGCAGCCATCGTCGCTCAGCCTAGGAGGTGTGCAGCAGGCCGTAGACGAACGAGTCGATCAGGGCCCGCCAGGCAGCTTCGATCACGTTGGTGTCGACGCCGACGGTCGTCCACACATCGTCACCGTTGGTCGAGTCGATCAGCACCCGGACGACCGCCCCGGTGGCCGCGCCCCCGTCGAGCACCCGCACCTTGAAGTCGGTGAGGTGGATGCGCTCGAGGGCCGGATAGCGCCCGTTGAGCGCCGCCCGGACCGCGACGTCCAGGGCGTTGATCGGGCCGTTGCCCTCCCCCACCGCGGCGATCCGCTGACCTTCGATCCAGAGCTTCACGGTGGCCTCGACGGTGACCTCGACCTCATCGATCGGCATCACCGGGCCTTCTCGGTGGTAGCTGGTGACCCGGTAGGCCTCGACCTCGAAGAAGTCGTGGGACCACCCGCCGGCTCGGCGCATCAGCAACTCGAGCGACGCATCGGCGGCCTCGAACAGCCAGCCTCGTGACTCGAGCTCCTTGAGCTCCTCGCTCAGCACCCCCGCCGCGCGGTCGTCGAGCTCGACACCCAGCTCGCGGGCCTTCATCGACATGCCGGCCCGACCCCCGAGGTCGGAGACGAGCACCCGGGTGTGGTTGCCGACCTCGGTCGGGTCGATGTGCTCATAGGTGGCCCCGCCGGCCCGGCCCAGGGCCGAGGTGTGGAGGCCACCCTTGTGGGCGAACGCCGAGGTGCCCACGAAGGGGTCGGCCGGATGCGGCGGCAGGTTCACCAGCTCGGCGACGTGGCGGCTGACGGCAGTGAGCCGCTCGAGGCGGCCCTCGGGCAGCGTGGCGATGCCGAGCTTGAGGGTGAGGTCGGGGATGACCGTCATCAGGTTGGCGTTGCCGGTGCGCTCGCCGTAGCCGTTGATCGTTCCCTGCACCTGGGTGGCGCCACCGAGGACGGCCGCCACCGAGTTGGCCACCGCGCAGCCCGAGTCGTTCTGGGTGTGGATGCCGATGGGCACCGAGCCGAGGTAGGCGGAGACCTCGCTGGTGATGCGCTGCACCTCGTGGGGCAACGAACCGCCGTTGGTGTCGCACAGCACCACGCAATCGGCGCCGTTCGTCGCCGCCGCCTCGAGCACCCGCAGGGCGTACTCGGGGTTGGCCTTGTAGCCGTCGAAGAAGTGCTCGGCGTCGAAGAACACCCGGCGGCCCGCCGCCTTCAGGAACTCGACCGATTCGGCCACCATGGCCACGCCCTCGTCGAGGTTGGTCTGCAGCGCCTCGGTGACGTGGAAGTCCCAGCTCTTGCCGACGATGCACACGGTGGAGGTCTCGGCGGACAGCAGGGCCTGGAGGGTGGGATCGACGTCGACCTTCCCGGCCGGACGTCGGGTCGAGCCGAACGCCAGCAGCTCGGCGGTCGAGAGCTTCAGCTCCTTGGGGGCCCGCCGGAAGAACTCCTCGTCCTTCGGGTTGGCCTGCGGGTAGCCGCCCTCGATCCAGCGCACGCCGAGCCAGTCGAGCTGCTCGGCCACCCGGAGCTTGTCCTCGACGGTGAGCGAGATGCCCTCGAACTGGGCCCCGTCTCGCAGCGTCGTGTCGAAGATCTCGACCGATGCGGGCAGGCCGGGGGAAGCCGGGAGGTCGCTAGTCGACATAGTCGAGCCAGTTCTTGTAGCGGTCGACCTGACCGCGCACCGCCTTGGCGTACTCCGCGGCGATGGCCGTGGTCATCGGGCCGGGGCAGAAGATCTCGCGGTCATCGACCGAGTTCACCGCGCTGATCTCGGCGGCCGTGCCGCACACGAACATCTCCTCGCAGACGTAGAGGTCGCTGCGGGTGAGGTAGTCGAAGCGGGTCTCGAAGCCGAAGTCGCGGGCGATCGTCATCACCGAGTCCTGGGTGATGCCCTCGAGCGCGCCGGCCGCGATCGGCGGGGTGATCAGCACGCCGTCGCGCGCCGCGAAGATGTTCTCGCCGGTGCACTCGCTGACGAACCCCTGTGGGCTGAGCATGATGGCCTCGTCATAGCCGGCCTTGAGCGCCTCGACCTTGGCCAGCGACGAGTTCACGTAGTTGCCGGTGGTCTTCGACGCCGGCGGCATCGTGTTGTGATCGTGACGGACCCACGACGAGATCTTCATGCGCACACCCTTGGAGACCGCGTCGTCACCCAGGTACGCGCCCCACGGCCAGCACGCGATGGCCACGTCGACCGAGCACGGGATGGTGTTGAGGCCCATCTCGCCGTAGCCGTAGTAGGCGATCGGGCGGATGTAGCACGAGGGCAATCCCGACGCCCGCACGACGTCTCGCGTGGCGGTGACCAGCTCGTCGACGGTGTAGGGGATGTCCATCATCATGATGCGAGCCGAGTTGAACAGTCGCTCGATGTGCTCGGTGAGGCGGAACACAGCCGGGCCGTCCTCGGTCTCGTAGGCCCGCACGCCTTCGAACACGCCCATGCCGTAGTGGAGGGTGTGGGTGAGGATGTGGATCTGGGCGGCGTCCCAGTCGACGAGCTCGCCGTTCATCCAGATCTTGTCGGTCGGCGTGATGGGCATCGGGGGTCTCCCTGACTAGAGGCGCGCGGCGACGAGGTCGCCCACGGTTGCGGTGGGGCCGACGAGCGTGGCGGTGTCGGCGCAGGCCTTGCGGATGCGGGCGGCGGCGTCGGCCTCGCCCAGGAACTCGAGCATCATCGCGGCCGAGAGGATGGCGGCGACGGGGTTGGCCTTCTGCTGGCCG
>Ga0302299_10001140_pt1 | contig 15820 bp, 12 predicted proteins | sample III_Fen_N3_4_FD_198795 | JGI IMG/M metagenome (GOLD analysis project Ga0302299, IMG submission 198795) | Peat permafrost microbial communities from Stordalen Mire near Abisko, Sweden - III_Fen_N3_4 | ecosystem: Environmental > Terrestrial > Soil > Wetlands > Permafrost | place: Sweden: Abisko... | reverse complement strand
CCATCAGCTGCTGCAGGAGGCGCGAGAGTCCCGTCTGCGCCGTCCCGAGCCGGCCCGCGATCTCCGATGTGCGCTCGGCCCCGCGCCCGACGGCCTCGAGCAGCGCCAGCGCCTTCATGCCACTGACGCATTCGTCGCGCAGGATGCGCTGCGGCTCCTGCTCCATGTAGGGCGCGAAGTCGAAGTACAGCGCCTCGGCCAGCCCGAGCGCGTCCTGGCCGCGCTCGACGAACTCCCAGTACTTGGGGATCCCGCCGACGCAACTCCACTGCTCGAACGAATCCATCTGTGCCGAATCGAGTCCGCAGGCCTCGCAGAACGCGGCGTAGTCCATCGGGCGGACATGCAGGAGCTTGTGCGCGCGCCCGTAGAGCGGCGCCGAGCGGTGCAGGAACAGGTCGTTCATCATGCGCGTGCTCGAGCCTGCCAGGATCAGCAGGCAACCCTTCGGCAGCGAGTGATCGACCCACTTCTGCAGTTGGCTCGGCAGCGAGGCATCGACCGCGGCGAGGTAGGGAAACTCGTCGATGCACAGCGTCCAGCGCCGCTTCTGCAGCGAGAGGATCTCGAGCAGCTCGGGCCAGCTCTTCGGCGCGATCTGCGTCTCCAACTGCGGCCGCAGGTCGTGGAAGAGCTGCTGCAGCTGCTGATCGGCCTGCGCCTCGATCGCCTGCGTGTACAAGCCGTCCTTCTTCGCCAGCCACTGGCGCAGCATGCGCGTCTTGCCCACGCGCCGGCGGCCGAAGACGACCAGCAGGCCGCCCTTGCGGGAGGCGAGGTCGAGCTCGCGCAGCTCGGCGTCGCGGTTGACGAACTCCAGTTCCATGGCGGGAGGCCTCCTCGGCAACATTATGCCTGCCAGGCATTATGCTTGGCAGGCATAATATCGGCGCGACTTGCTTTCGACACAAGCGAAGGCCGACGCAGCGACGCTCCGCTCAGCGCGCCACGATCCGCAGCACCAGCGCGAACAGCGCCAACTCCCCCGCCACGACCGCGATCCGCTGCAGCACCGGATGGAGCTCGGAGAAACGCATGGGAGACCTCCTCACGCTGCTTCCGAGCCCGCCGCGGCGCACGAGGGCCACTTTTTCGGGCCTTCCCGCGGGCGAGCCTCGCGCGGGACGCGTTTGCTATCCTCCGCCGCTCGTTTTTCGTACCCAGGACCCCCCGCTACGTGAAGATCGCCATCCTCGGCGCCGGCGTCTCCGGCCTGGCCCTCGCCCGATTCCTCGTCGAAGGCGGCGTGTCCGCCGATTCCATCTCGCTCTTGGAGGCCGGTGCGCGCGTCGGCGGCCTGTGCCAGTCGAAGACCGTCGAGGGCTACACCTACGACGTCGCCGGCGGGCACATCCTCTACAGCAAGGACGCGGCGGTGCTCGCCTGGATGAAGCAGTGTGCCGGCGGCGACGCGGCCTTCGTCGAGAAGCAGCGCAACACACGCATCCGCTTCGAGCACCGCTGGGTCAACTACCCCTTCGAGAACGGCCTCGGCGATCTGCCGCCGCAGGCGAACTTCGAGTGCATGCGCGGCTACGTGCAGGCCTGGCACAAGCGCGAGATGGAAAAGAGCAGCGCGCCGGCCTCGTTCGGCGCCTGGATCCGCTGGCGCTTCGGCGAGGGCATCGCGCGCCACTTCATGGAGCCCTACAACCAGAAGATCTGGAAGCGCGAGCTCGACACGCTCACGAGCGACTGGGTCGCAGGCCGCGTGCCCGATGCGCCGGTCGAGGACGTGCTGCGCAGCTCGGTCGGGATCAAGACCGAGGGCTACACGCACCAGTCGATCTTCTTCTACCCGCTGAAGGGCGGCTTCCAGGCGATCACCGACGGCATCGCGAGCACGATCCTGCCGCGCGTGCGCCTCTCGACGCCCGTGCGCGAACTCGTGCGCACGAAGTCGGGCTGGAAGGTCAACGGCGAGGAGTTCGACCTCGCGGTCAGCACGCTGGCGCTGACCGACCTGCCGAAGCTCCTGCCGGGAATGCCCTCCGAGGTCGCCGAGGCGATGCGCACGCTCGAGTACAACGGAATGGTCTCGATCCTGCTCGGCCTCGAGCGGCGCGAGCACCCCGATCTCTCCTGGATCTACCTGCCGCATGCGGTCCAGGGTCCCTCGAACCGCGTGACGTTCATGTCGAACTACTCGCCGCACAACGCGCCCAAGGGAAAGAGCTCGTTCCTGTGCGAGGTCACGCTGCCTGGCGGCCAGGCTTTCCCCGGAGCCGAGCTCGAGCAGCAGGTCATCGCCGGGATGGCGGCCGCGGGACTCCTGCGACGGGACGAGGTGCTGCTGACCGACCGCAGCGAGGTGCGCCACGCCTACGTGGTCTTCGATCACCTCTACGCAGCCCGGCGCAAGGCGATCTTCGCCTGGATGGACTCGGTCGCCCTGGTTCCGCTGGGTCGATTCGGCAGGTTCGAGTACGACAACTCGGACCAGTGCGTGATCCGGGCGCGCGAACTGGCGGGGAAGCTGCTGTCGAAAGTTCGCACAGGCGCCTGACCTGGAATCGATTTCTCCCGGAAATCACATTCGGAGCAGAATTTCCGACGTGCAGGCGCACCTTTTGGGTGATGGGATAGTCTTTATCTCAGCGGCTGCTGTGGACCCGCATGGTCCGCCGCAGGAGCGTACCGACTCTGGAAGGCTGGACCTTGGCAGGCTGGCCCAACTAGAGACCCGACCGGGGCAAGACGGTCGGACGGGCATCAGGTCCCGTGAGGACGCTCCAGGCCGCCACCCACGATGATCAACATGAACAATCGCTCGAAGCTCCTCTGGACCGCGATCCCGCTGATTCTGTTCCCGGCCTGCGGTGGCGGAGGAGGCGGCGGCCATTCGGGCACGCCCCCCTCGGCGCTGCAGTACTCGGATCCGTTCTCGGTCTACATGGTGGACCAGTCGCACGCCCCGCTCACGCCCAGCATCACCGGGGACGTGACCGCCTGGAGCATCGCTCCCGCGCTGCCCTCGGGCCTGGTGCTCGATCCGCTCACCGGCGAGATCACGGGCACGCCGCAGGCCTCCGCGCTGCGCGGCAGCTATGTGGTCAAGGCCTCGAACCACTCGGGCACGGCACAGACCACGATCGAGATCTCGGTCGAGAAGCCCGAGCGCTACGCCTACGTGACCTGCCCGGACGACCGCACGATCAGCATCCTGGCGCTCGACGCGCAGAGCGGCAGCGTCTCGCGCCGCGGGTTCGTCGTCGGCCAGCCCTGGGAAGGACACACCGAGTGCTTCGTGCCCAACACGCACCGGCCCTTCGGCTACTCGACCACGCACGAAGGCGTGCTGACCACGTGGTCCGTCGACGAGACCAGCGGCTGGCTGACCGAGCTCGACGCACTGGCGGTCGACTTCGGGCCGCATGCGCTGGCGCTCTCGCCGGATGGCCGCTTCGTCTTCGTCGCCAACTGCAACGGCAACAACGTCACGGTCTTCCGCGCCGACAACGTCAATGGCCTGCTGGTGCAGGTCGCGCCGGGTCTGGGCGTCCCGGCCCAGCCGGTGGCGATCGCGATCAACCCCGCGGGCACGCGCCTGGCGGTCGCGAGCCAAGGCGACTCCTCGAGCGGCATCGGCAGCTCGCTGACTCTGTACTCGATCAACCCCAACAGTGGTGAACTGCTCGCCAGCGGCGACGGGATCGTGCTCAATGGCGCCCAGCCCTCGAGCTGCGCCTTCTCGATCGATCGGGACGTGCTCTATGTCGGCCTGCCGCAGGTCGGCCGACTGCTGGCCGTCGCCTACGACACGGCGAGCGGGCTGATGACTTCACTCGGCAGCGCCGCGAGCGGCACCGGTTGCGGCGCGATCGCGCTCGACCCGCTCGGTCACCACGCCTGGGCCGTGAACGCGACGGCCGGCACGCTGGCGGCCTTCTCGATCCAGTCCAACGGCGCGCTCAGCGCGCTCGGGGCGCAGACGACGGGCAGCGCGCCGGCCTCGCTGGCGATCGACCCGATCGGACGCTTCCTCTTCGCGCTCGACTCGACGACGCAGGAACTGGGCCTGTACGACCTCAATCCTCAATCCGGCAGCGCGACGCACCGCACGGGCTGGCTGACGCGCGGCGCGCCCGCGCACGTCTCGTTCGGCCGCGGTGAGCACGCGCTCAGCGCCACGAGCTCCGAACTGCTCGCGGCGGCCTTCGTGTCCGACGAGTTGCACTCGCACCCGGTCGACGGCGTGAGCGGCGCGATCGGCGCCGGGACGCTCGTCCCGACCCAGCCCGGTCCGCTGAGCCTGACGGTCGACGCGCGCCAGCGCTTCGTGTTCACGGGCAACGCGCAGGACAACTCGATCGGCCGCTACCGCATCGATCCTGTCACGAGCGCGCTCACCTCGCTCGGCGCGGTCGTTCCGACGGCGGGCGTCCCGATCTCCGTCGCGGCGGATGCATCCGGCCGCTTCCTCTACGTCGCGACGCGCGAGGTCGCGGATCCGACCGACGGCTTCGTCGTGACCTACTCGATCGACCCCTCGAACGGCGCACTCACGCTGCAGGGCAGTGTCGCCTCGGGCTTCGAACCCAACTGGATCGGGATCGACCCGACGGGCCAGTTCCTCTACGTCGCCAACACCGGCAACGGAACCTCGGGCTCGGCCACGATCGCCGTCTTCCGCCTCGCTGCGGTCAGCGGTCTGCCGACGGGTCCTGCCGTGACGCACGCAGCCCCGGGTGTCTGGACGCTCGGCTTCCACCCCAGCGGCCGCTTCCTCTACGCCGCGCTGCGCAACGCAAACAGCACCGTGCCCTACCAGATCGACAAGACCGACGGAACGATCTCGGCCGTCGATGCGGGAGTCAGCGGTGCTGCCGAACCGATGTCGGTCGTCGTCGGTCCCGACGGGCGCTTCGCCTATGTCGCCTACCGCAACAACGGCGGAGCCGGCACGATCGGCCAGTACGCGATCGACCCGACGAGCGGCGTGCTCGTCCCGCCGGTCTCGCCCTTCCAGGATGGCATCGCCCCGCTCGATCTCGTGATCGACGTCACGGGCCACTTCCTGTACAGCGCCAACAGCGGCACCGACTCGGTCTCGGCCTATGCGATCGGCGCCGCCGACGGCTTCCTGCAGCCGCTCACTCCGGCGCCTTCGGGTGTCGCTCCGAGCGCGATCCTGCTCTTGCAGCGCTGGCAGTGAGCCGGCAGCGGCCTACCCGGATCCGCGCGGGTTTCGTAGCCTGCGCGGGCCCAGGAGGCCTGCATGCCCGCTCTCTTCGTCCTCGCCCTCGCACTCCTCGCGCCCGGTGATCGAATCACCGGGCGCGCGTTCGTAACGCGCTCCGAGGTGATCGCGCGCCACGGCATGGCCTGCACCAGCCAGCCGCTCGCGACGCAGGCGGCGCTCGCGATCCTGCAGAAGGGCGGCAGTGCAGTCGACGCCGCGATCGCCGCCAACGCGGTGCAGGCGCTGATCGAGCCCGTGAGCTGCGGCCTCGGCGGCGACTGCTTCGCGATCGTCTGGGACGAGAAGGCGCACAAGCTCGCGGGCTACAACGGCAGCGGTCGCTCGCCCGCGTCGCTGACGCTCGAGGAATTCCACAAACGCGAGCTCAAGCACGTGCCTGCGACCGGTCCGCTGCCGGTCAGCGTGCCCGGCTGCGTCGACGCCTGGTTCGCGCTGCACGAGCGCTTCGGCAAGCTGCCCATGAGCGAGGTGCTCGCACCGGCGATCGCCTACGCGCGCGAGGGCGCGCCGATCGCGGAGCTCGTGGCCTACTACTGGGCGCGCAACGCCAAGACGCTCTCGAAGTTCGCGCACTTCTCCGACGTCTTCCTGCCCGGCGGCAAGCCGCCCGCAACGGGCGAGAGCTTCGCCAACCCGGAACTCGCGAACACGCTCGAGAAGCTCGCGAAGGGCGGCCGCGACGTCTTCTACAAGGGCGAGATCGCGCACGCGATCGACGCCTACATGAAGGCGAACGGCGGCTTCCTCTCGTACGAGGATCTCGCCGCGCACCAGGGCGAGTGGGTCGAGCCGGTCTCGGTCGACTACCGCGGCTACGACGTCTGGGAATTGCCGCCCAACGGCCAGGGCATCGCGGTGCTGCAGATGCTGCGCCTGCTCGAGGGCTACGACGTGCGCGCGCTCGGCTGGGACAGCGCCAAGTGGGTGCACCTCTTCGTCGAGACGAAGAAGCTCGCCTTCGAGGACCGCGCGCACTTCTACGCCGATCCGCAGTTCGGCAAGCTGCCGGTCAAGCAGCTGCTTTCGCGGGAGTACGCGGCCGAGCGGCGCAAGTTGATCGACCTCGAGAGCGCCGCGAAGAAGGTGCCTGCCGGAAATCCGGCGCTCGACCAGGGCGACACGATCTACCTCTGCACCGCCGACGATGCGGGCAACATGGTCTCGTGGATCCAGTCGAACTACCGCGGCATGGGTTCGGGCATGACGCCCGAGGGCTGCGGCTTCGTGCTCCAGGACCGCGGCGAGCTCTTCGACCTCGAGGCGGGCCACGCGAACAGCTACGCGCCGAAGAAGCGTCCCTTCCACACGATCATCCCGGGCTTCGTGACGAAGGACGGCGAGGCCTGGGAGGCTTTCGGCGTGATGGGCGGCGCGACGCAGCCGCAGGGCCACGTGCAGGTGCTCGTGAATCAGATCGACTTCGGCATGAACACGCAGGAGGCCGGCGACGCGCCGCGCATCCTGCACGACGGCTCGTCCGAGCCGACCGGCGAAGTGATGAGCGACGGCGGCAAGGTCAGCCTCGAGTCGGGCTGGGGCTGGGAGGTCGCGCGCGAACTGCTGCGCAAGGGCCACACGGTGGTCTGGAACAACGGCGACTACGGCGGCTACCAGGCGATCCGCGTCGAGCGCAAGACGCACACGTACTTCGGCGCGAGCGAATCGCGCAAGGACGGCCAGGCGGCCGGATACTGAGCATGAAGACTCGCGCACTGCTTCCCGTGCTCATTCTTCTCGGTGGCTGCGTCACCGACGCGGCGCTGCGCAAGCTGACGCTCGAGGACGAGGTCATGGACGCCGACCGCGCCTTCGCCGCCGATGTTCAGCAGCGCCGGCTCGAGGGCTGGGTCGCGGCCTTCGACGAGCACGGCTCGCAGGTGGACGAGAAGGGCGCGCCCGTCTCGGGCCACGACGCGATCCGCGCCTACATGAAGGGCGCTTTCGACGACCCGAAGTTCCAGCTCAGCTGGGAACCGGTCGAGGCGAGCGTGCCCGAGGAGGGCAAGCTGGGCTTCTGCTGGGGCCGCTGGACGCTGCGCTCGGGCGCGCAGGAGTCGCACGGCCACTACCTCGACATCTGGAAGCGCGGCGCCGACGGGAAGTGGAGGCTCTACTTCGACGTTGGCGAGGACCAGAAGCCGCGTTAGCGCGCCGGCCGCTTCCAGCTGCGCATCGCGTTGCCGATCCAGCTCTCGATCTCGGCCACCTTGAGCTTCTCCTGCACCATCGTGTCGCGATGGCGGATCGTGACCACGTCGTCCTTCATCGTGTCGCCGTCGACCGTGACGCAGAAGGGCGTGCCGATCTCGTCCTGGCGGCGGTAGCGCCGGCCGATCGCGGCGCTCTCGTCGTAGTAGGTGCGCAGGCGCGCCGCGCGCAGCATGCGCTCGATCTCGGCGGCCTTCTCGGGCATGCCTTCCTTCTTCACCAGCGGGAAGATGCCGACCGTGATCGGCGCGATCTCGGGGTGGAAGTGCAGCACCACGCGCTTCTCCCCTTCCACTTCCTCCTCGTCGTAGGCGTCGATCAGGAATGTCAGCGCGGCGCGGTCGATGCCCGCGGCGGGCTCGACCACCCAGGGGAAGTACTTCTCCTTCGTCTCCTGGTCGAAGTAGCGCAGGTCCTTGCCGCTCGCCTCCGAGTGGCGCTTCAGGTCGAAGTCGGTGCGGCAGGCGATGCCCTCGAGTTCGCCCCAGCCGAAGGGGTACTCGTACTCGACGTCGGTGCAGCCGGTCGAGTAGTGCGCCAATTCGTCCTTGGCGTGCTCGCGCAGGCGCAGCTTGGCCTTGTCGATGCCGTAGTCGGAGTACCAGCTGCCGCGCTCGGCGACCCAGTACTTGTACCACTGCTCGTTCTGCGCGGGCGGAATGAAGAACTCCATCTCGGCCTGCTCGAACTCGCGCGTGCGGAAGACGAAGTTGCCGGGCGTGATCTCGTTGCGGAAGCTCTTGCCGATCTGCGCGATGCCGAAGGGCGGCTTGACGCGCGAGCTCTCGAGCACGTTCTTGAAGTTGAGGAAGATGCCCTGCGCCGTCTCGGGCCGCAGGTAGGCGACCGAGGAGGAGTCCTCCGCCGCGCCGACGTGCGTCTTGAACATCAGGTTGAAGGCGCGCGCCTCGGTCAGCTCGCCGCCGCACTCGCCGGGCTTCTTGCTCGGCCGCTCGGGGCAGCGCGCGTCGTCGATCTTGTCGGCGCGGAAGCGGCCCTTGCACTTCTTGCAGTCCACCATCGGGTCGGTGAAGCCCGAGACGTGGCCCGAGGTCTCCCAGGTCTTGGGATTCTGGATGATGGCCGAGTCGAGGCCGACGATGTCGTCGCGCAACGTGACCATGCGCGTCCACCAGGCGTCCTTCACGCGCCGCTTGAGCTCGACGCCCAGCGGACCGTAGTCGTAGGTGTTGCCGATGCCGCCGTAGATCTCGGAAGCCTGGAACACGAAGCCGCGCCGCTTGCACAGCGAGACGATCGTGTCCATGAAGGACGTGTCTTTGGTCTGACTCATGCGGGCGAAGAGGGTAACCAGCCCGCGCCGCCGGAGCGAGGCCCCTAGCCCTTCTGCTCCAGCGCCAGCAGCGCCATGGCCGTCGTGTAGAGCGGCCCGGCGGCGTAGCTCCAGCGGTCGGGCACGAGCCAGCCACCGCTGCCGCAGCCCTGCGTGGCCTGTTCCTGCAGCCCGAGCAGCGCCTCCTTCAACGAGCGGCCCCAGGCCTGGAAGTAGCGCGGCTGCCGTGCGCGGTCGTAGCTCGCGAGCGCGAGCGTGCCGTGCAGCCAGTAGTAGTAGTCGATCGAGAGCCGGTCCTCGGAGACCGTCGGCGCGTCCATCGAGATGCGCTTGGCTGCGGGCTCGACGAAGTCGTCCGCTGCCTGCGCATCGGACTCGAGCGCCAGGCGCAAGCCGATCGAGCTCATGCAGGTCGGGTGGTAGGGGTAGTGGTCGTTGCGCCCCTGAACCTTCAGTCCCGCATTGCGCGGGTCGTTGTAGCCCACGAGCCCATCGCGCGCGCTGCACCAGCGCACGAACTCGGCGGCGCCCTTCAGCGCCGCGGGATCGACCTTCAAGCCGGCCTTCACGGCGCTCGAGAGCGCAGCGGCCGCCCAGCCCGTGATCGAGACGTCGGAGTCGTAGAGCTCGCGCTTCTCCTGCTCGCTCGGTTCCTTGGCGGCGAACTTCTGCTCGATCTCCATGCGCGAGTTGTAGCGCCAGCCCCAGACCCCCTCCCCGCTCGGGCTCGGACGCTGCGCGTGCACGAGGAAGTCGACCGCGCGCTGGGCGGGCACGCGCTCGCTCTCGTCCTTCGTCGCCGCGTAGTGCTCGACCAGCGCCAGCGTGGCGAGCGCCTCGTTGTAGATGAAGGAGCGCTCCTTCGAGAAGAAGCCCTGCTCGTTCTGTTGCGCGCGCAGCCATTCGAGCGCCTTCGCGAGCGCCGGGTTCGAATCGCCCGCGCGGATGAACGCCAGCGCGCCGAGCGCCGTGCTGCCGACGTCGTAGTGGTCGGTCCACTCGATCTTCGGGTTGCCCGGATCGAAGCTGCGGTTGCAGTCCGCATCGACCGCGCGCGCGCGCCAGCTGCCGTCGGGCGATTGGTGCCGCGCGAGCCAGGCCAGCCCGGCCTCGATGGCGTGCTCGCGCGTGCTGGGCTTGGGGGCGGAGGGCAGAGGCGCCGCCGCCTTCTCCAACTGGGTTTCGCAGCCGCCGAGGAGAACGAAGAGCAGGACGGGGAGCTGGTTCTTCATCGCACCGGAGGCTAACGCTCCGGCGCAGTTCCGTTACAGGCTTTCGTGGCTCACTTCTTCTGACGCTTCGCTTCGACCTCGGAGACGAGCTTCTCGATCAGCGCCTGCTGCTCGGCCCAGGGCAGGTTGCGTCCGCGGATGATGCCCTCGCCATCCACCACGAAGACGGCCGGCATGAACTGGATGCTCCACAAGCCCGGGACGTCGCTGCCGCGCGAGCCCAGGATGGCGCAGCGCCAGTCAACTCCGGCCGCGCCCAAGTTCTCGTGGAAGGCGCGCGGATTGAGTCCCTCGCACACGCCTCCGATCCAGCGGAAGGGCCGGCCCTTGAAGGGCTTCTGCGCCTCGCGGCGGCGCGCGATGTCCTCGGCCGTGAGGCCCTCCTGCGACGTGCCGAAATCGATCACGCAGATGAATCCGGAATAGTCGCCGAGCTTGAAGGCGACCCCGTCCTGATCGCTGCCGCGGAAGTCGGGCGCCGGCGTGCCCGGCCAGACGGCGAGCAGGCTCGCGAGCAGGTCCTGCGCGCGCTTGGCGATGTCCTCGGTCGGGTACTTCTGCAGCACGAGCTCGAGGTCCGGACGCCCCGCCTGCCAACCGGCCCACTCGTTCTGCGCGCAGCGCGCCATGCCGCGGATGAAGTAGGCCAGGGCCTGGGCCTTGGGAGACGCATCGTCGGCGAGCACGGGCGCGAGTGCCGGCTCGAGCAACTCGAGCGGCAGGGAGCTCGCGTCCTTCGACAAGTCGACCAGCGCGCTCGTCACCAGCGGCTGACCGTGGAATTCCCGCGCGGCGATCTCGATCAGGCCCAGGCGCGCGCGCACCCAGTCGGGCTGGCCCATCGGAGAGTGGATCATCCACCAACTCTGCAGCCAGACGAGGCCGAAGCCGATGCCGTTGCCCTCGGCCTGCTGGTAGCCCGGGAAGACGTGGTTGACGAACTTGCTCGCCTCCGGGCCGCCGGCCGCCGCGACCGGCAGGAACTTGTCGTTCCAGGCGTACATCGGCTGGCGCGGCCAGTCCTTCGGGCCCTTGCCTTGCTTCTGCAGCCCGCGCACCGCGTCGATCCAGGCGAGCTCGGCCTGCAGGAACTCGCGTTCGAGCCCGCTGTAGACCCGCCCGGCGACCTCGCGCGCGGCGCGCGTGCCCGGATGGCCGATCAGGATCTCGTCGTAGAGTCCCTGCACCTCCTGCGCACACTTCTCCGAAACGTCCTTGAAGCGGTCGGAGACGGCCCAGGCCTGCACGAGCAGCGCGCGCGCCTGGTTCTCGCTGCCCTTGGCCTTGGCGTGCGCTGCGCTGATCAGCGCGACGAAGCGAGCGTGGCCGAAGGATTCATAGAGCGGGCGCAGAGCGTCGAGAGCCTCCTCCAGCGTGCGGTGCTCGGGGTAGTTCTGGAGCAGAGCATCGAGCGCCTTCTGCGCGGCGCTCGTGCGCGCCGCGGGATCGGAGAAGGCGTTGACCGCCTGCTCGATCTGCCACAGCAGCGCGTCGGGATCGCCGTGCTCGCCCTTGGCGCCGAGCTCCTCGAAGCGCTGCCACCACGCGGCGGCCGGGTGAACGGGTGCGTTCTTGGTGTCGCGCTTGTCCAGCGGCAGCCCCGCGTTGGCGCGGTCGAAGCGCAGCAGGCTTCCGCTGTACTCGTTCATCACGCCCTTCCAGGCGTTCGAGAGCGTGATGAACTCCTGCGACTGGTCGGTCGGCTTGGGCTTGTTGTTGAAGGCGCGCTTCTTCGGCCCATCCTGCGCGGGCTGCGGATCCTGGGCGCGAGGCGCCGCGTGCACGGCCGGCAAGCCGGCGCAAAGGAGGACGAGGCCGAGGAGCTTCCGGAGGGCGAGGTGCATCGTGATAAGAATCCCCTGTGGAGGCGCGAGATGCCAGCCGCAGTCCTACGGACGCAGCCCAGCGGCGTTGGATCCCTCTACTCGGGCCTTTTTTTCGGCCCTGAGCGCGCTCAGTTCTTGGCCGGAGGCTTCACGGGCGCGGCGGGCTGCTTCGCGAGCTCCTCGAGCAGGGAGTCGACCGCCTGGTCCATGGCCTCCTCGCGCACGTTCGTGAAGCGGATCACGCCCTTGCCATCGAGCACGTAGATCGTCGGGAACGAGTGCACGCCCCAGGCGTGCACGAGCGCTCCGCCGCCTTCGCCCTCGAGGATGTTGCGCCAGCTGACGTTCTCCTTGCGCGCGCGCTCCTTGAACGTCTCGGGCGGGTCGGTGTTGATTCCGATCAGTGCGAAGGGCTTGTTTTTCAGGCGCTCCACGAGCGTCTTTTCATGGGGCAGCATGGCCCGGCAAGGGGGTCACCAGAAGCCCCAGAAGTCGAGCACCACCACCTTGCCGCGGTAGTCGCTGAGCTTGAACGCGACTCCGTCGGCGTCCTTGGCGCTGAACTCCGGCGCCTGCTTGCCGATCGAGAGGCCGATCTCGACTTCGCCGCGCGAGAGGCGCGCCGCGGCCGTGTCGGCGTACTCGGTCGCAAGGCGCTTGCCGAACTCCGCGGCCTTCTGCGAAGCGAGCGTCTGCGTGCCGCGGCGCTTCGCGATCGAGCCGCGGTAGAGCGCGTCGGCCGCGAACTCGCGCTCGCCGGTCTTCTTCACGAACAGCTCGAGCGCCTCGTCCACGGTTGCAGCGGGTGCGTCGAGGTAGAAGATCGTGAACGAACGCGCCACGTCGCGCGCGCAGCTCGCGCTGGCCCCGCTCTCGGCCGCCGCGAGCAGCTGCACGCGCCAGGCGGCGTCACGCTCCGCGGCCGCGAGTGCGGGATGCGCGTTCTGGAACTGCAGCGCCAGCCACAGGCGCGCGCCGGCCGAGCCGCGCTGGCCGAGCGACTCGATGCGCGGCCAGAAGGCGACGGAGGGGTGCTCCACCTTCGTCTCCGGGTGCGCCTCGCCCTGCTTGCGCAGTTCGTCGAGGCGCTTGTCGTACACGGCGCGCGCGAGGTTGTACTCGCGCGCAATCGCGTTGAGCTCGGCGTCGAGCGGATCTTGCGCTTGCACCGGGGCGGGAGCCGCAGCGCGCTTCTCCGCCTGTTGCATCGGCAGGCATGCGGCGAGGGTCAGAAGGATCGGCAGCATGTCAGTGTTTCTCCTCGAGCTCGGCGAGCAGCGTGTCGACGGCCTGGTCGAGGGCCGCGCCGCGCACGCCGGTGTATCGGATCACGCCCTTCCCATCGAGCACGAAGATCGTCGGAAAGCTCGTGATGCCCCAGGCGCGCGGCAGCACGCCGGCGGTCGAGCCCTGCCAGGAATTGCGCCAGCTGACGCCCAGTTCCTTGGCTTTTGCGCGGTAGGCGTCCTTGTCGGGATCGGTGTCGATGCCGATCAGCGCGAAGGCGCGCCCCTTCATGCGCGCGTCGAGCTCCTTCAAGTGCGGCAGCGTCTCCAGGCAATGACCGCACCACAAGCCCCAGAAGTCGAGCACGACGACCTTGCCGCGCGACTGCGAGAGCTGAAACGTCTCGCCCGCGACGTCCTGCGTGGTGAAGTCCGGGGCGAGCATGCCGAGCTGCAGGTGTTCCCTGCGGAAGAGCAGCCCGGCGGCGCGCTTGCCCGAATCGGTCTCGCCGAACTCGCCCGCGAGGCGGCTGTAGAGCGCGAGCACTTCGGGCGGCATGTCCGCCTCCGCGGGCAATCCCGCGAGCAGGATCGTCGTCTGCGTGTGCAGCGCGAGCGCCTTCGAGTCCGCCAGCGCGAGCTTGTCGAAGAGCTCGTTGCACAGCGCGATGGCCTTCTCCTTGCCGAGCAGCTTGCCAGCGCCGCCGAGCGAGCGCAGCAGGTCCGACACACCGTAGTCGATGGGCGGCGGGTTGCCCTGGCCGCGCGTGCTCTCGGCCCAGAGCACCTGCGGCACGAGCTGCGCTTCGCAGTCGAGGTAGAGCGCGCGGCGTTCGGCCTCGGGCGTGTCGGCGATGAAGTCCAGGCACCAGCGCGCGGCGCGCGGGTGGCCGAGGCGCCCGAGTTCGGCGTAGCGCGCCGCGAACTGCTTGTGCGGCCGTTCGGGCGCCGGCGCCGACTTGGCCCGCGCTTCCTCCGCGGCCTTCTGAAATCGGCCGACCGCGGCGGAGAACTCCTGGTGCAACGCGACGAAGCGCTGTTCGAGCTCGGGCGGGACCGCCGGACGCGTCTCCTGGGCCGGCAGGAATCCGGCCATCAGGGTCACGAGCAGCGCCAGCAGCGAAGCGTTCACGACTCCAGGGTAGCGCAGGATCGGCGGGCGCGCCTTTCTCTATACTGCAGGGCCATGACGAGCGAGCTGGAAGCCCCCGTTGCCCCCACTTGGCGCGCCCCGCGCGCGAGCCGCGCCTTCGACGGAAAGGCGGGCGACGAGATCGCGCGCATCACCGAGAAGGTCGAGGAAGGCCGGCGCATCACGCCCGAGGAGGGCTTGTTCCTGCACGAGCACGCGGACCTCGCCACGCTCGGCCAGCTGGCGGACTTCGTGCGCGCGAAGAAGCACCCGAACGACGTGGTCACGTACATCGTCGACCGCAACATCAACCCGACCAACGTCTGCATCACCGACTGCGGCTTCTGCGCCTTCTACCGCCGGCCGGGCGACAAGGAGGCGTATGTGCTCCCGCGCGAGGAGCTCTTCCGGAAGATCCAGGAGACGGTCGATCTCGGCGGGCAGCAGCTCCTGATGCAGGGCGGGCACCATCCGTATCTGACGAGCGAATGGTGGGTGCGCCTGCTCTCCGACATCAAGCAGCGCTGGGGCATCAACGCGCACGCGCTCTCCGCGAGCGAGGTCGAGCACCTCGCCAAGCTCGAGAAGCGTTCCGTGCGCGAGGTGCTCTCCGACCTGAAGGACGCGGGCCTGGGCAGCCTGCCGGGTGCGGGCGCCGAGATCCTCGTCGAGCGCGTGCGCCTGATCATCGCGCCCAAGAAGACCACCACCGACGACTGGCTCGCGGTGCACCGCACGGCGCACGAGCTCGGCCTGCGCTCCTCGGCGACGATGATGTTCGGCCACGTCGAGACGGCGGCCGAGCGCATCGAGCACTTGGAGCGTCTGCGCACGCTGCAGGACGAGACCGGCGGCTTCACGGCGTTCGCCTGCTGGCTGACGCAGCCCGCGGGCGTGCCCGAGGAGCACATCTATCCGAAGAAGTCGACGCCGGGCGTGTATCTGCGCGTGCAAGCGCTCTCGCGCATCTACCTCGACAACTTCGAGAACATCCAAACGAGCTACGTCACGCAGGGCATCAAGATGTCGCAGGTGACGCTGCGCTTTGGCTGCAACGACTTCGGCGGCACGATGCTCGAGGAGAACGTCGTCAGCGCCGCGGGCTGCTTCCACCTCGCCTCGATCGAGAAGATCGAGAACGTGATCCGCCGCGCCGGCTTCCGCCCGATGCAGCGCAACAGCTGGTACGGCATCGTCGACAAGCGCTGGGAAGGCAGCCGTTTCCCCGAGAACCGCGAGCAGGCGGCGACGCACAGGGCGGCGAAGCGCGCGAAGGAGCTCGTCGGTTGAAGGTTTCGCACGCGGAAGAACGCGCCAGCAAGCTCGCCTGCCGTGCCGGCATCGGGGATCTGTCGCGCAAGGTGCTCGCGCGCGAGCGACTCTCGCTCGCGGACGGCCTGCGGCTCTACAAGGCCGACCTGCACGCGGTCGGCGCACTCGCGAACCTCGTGCGCGAGCGGTTGCACGGCGACTTGACCTACTTCAACGTCAACCAGCACGTCAACTACACCAACATCTGCAACAAGCTCTGCCGCTTCTGCGCCTTCCAGCGCCTGCCCGGACAAGAGGGCGCGTACTGGATGAAGCCCGAGGAAGTCGCGGCGAAGATCGAGGCGCAGCTCGGCGAGCCCGTGACCGAAGTGCACATGGTCGCGGGCATCCATCCCAAGCTCGACTACTCGTACTACCTCGACATCCT
>Ga0302299_10001139_pt1 | contig 15822 bp, 12 predicted proteins | sample III_Fen_N3_4_FD_198795 | JGI IMG/M metagenome (GOLD analysis project Ga0302299, IMG submission 198795) | Peat permafrost microbial communities from Stordalen Mire near Abisko, Sweden - III_Fen_N3_4 | ecosystem: Environmental > Terrestrial > Soil > Wetlands > Permafrost | place: Sweden: Abisko... | reverse complement strand
CGAGGTCGATCACGCCGTCGCCGATCAGCTCGGTGTGCAGCCCGAGGTGCTCGTGGTCGCAGAGCGCCGAGAGCACCGCGTTGGGGATCGCGCCGATCCCGATCTGGAGCGTCGCGCCGTCCGGCACGCGCTCGGCGATGTACGCGGCGATTCTGTGGTCGTCCGGGCCGGGGACGGCGGGCGGGACCTCGACGAGCGGGCGATCGACGTGGCACCAGCCGGCAAGCTCGGAGATGTGCACGATGTTGCTGCCCATGGTGCGCGGCATGCGCTCGTTGACCTCGAGATAGAACGGGACGCGCCCGATCATCGACGCGACGTAGTCGGCGTTCGTCCCCAGGCTGAAGTACCCGTGGCGGTCCGGTGGGCTTGCGGCGGCGAGCACGAGCGAGCAGCGGGTGCTGCCGCGCAGCAGCGCGGGCATCTCGGAGAAGTGGTTGGGCACGAGGTCGCACTGCCCGTCGAGATAGGCCTTGCGGTCCGCGCTCGAGAGGAAATAGCTCACGTGGCGCAGGTGGTCGCCGAACGCGCCCTGCATGTAACGGCGCGTCTGCAGCGGATGCATCTGGTGGATCCGGACGCCGGACAGGTCCTGGGCATGCTCCTCGATCGCGTCGACGACCGCGGCGGGCTCGCCGTTGGCGAGCGGCACGATCAGGTCGGCGCCGGGCTCGATGTGCTCCAGCACCGCCGCGGGCGGCGTCGGCGTGAGAACGGTGCGCGCGCGCGTCATCGACCGAGTGTCGCTCAAGCAGGCGCGGCGTGTCCGCCGGGTGCCATCAGCCGCTCGATCTCCTCGCGGCGCTCGGGCAGGACGCGCCGCCAGGCGGGGAAGTATCCGAAGGTGTCCTCGACCGTGCGTGAGCGGTAGCCCTCCTCCATCAGCTCGAGCTGGTCGGGCGTGACGAGCGCCGGGTGCGGCTCGCCGCAGGTGCGCGCGAGCGACAGCAGCTCGTGGCGCAGCGCGCGGATGTAGTTCGCCGCGCGCACCGACTTGAGCTCCGGGTCCAGGCCGCGGACCAGCCATGGATTCTGGGTCGTCACGCCCGTGGGACAGCGGTCGGTGTGGCAGCGCTGCGCCTGGATGCAGCCGATCGACATGAGCGCCTCGCGACCGACGTTGACCATGTCGGCGCCGAGCGCGAACGCGAACAGCGCGGTGTGGGGAAGCCCGAGCTTCGCGGATCCGATGAACACGACGCCCTCGTTCAGGCCGGTGCTCGCGAACGGCGCGTACACCCGCGCGAACGCCTGCTTGAACGGCAGCGCGACGTGGTCGGCGAACGCCAACGGTGCCGCGCCCGTCCCGCCCTCGCCGCCGTCCACGGTGATGAAGTCGGGGCCTTGCCCGGTCGCGCTCATGCGCTGCGCGAGGTCCTCCCAGAACGGCTGCTCGCCGACCGCCGACTTGATCCCGACGGGCATCCCCGTCGCGTCGGCGAGCGTCTCGCAGAAGTCCACGAGCTCGTCGACGCTGCGGAACGCGGAGTGGCTCGGCGGGCTCTGGCAGTCCACGCCGGCCTCGACGCCGCGGCAGCGAGCGATCTCGGCGCTCATCTTCGCCGCCGGCACGAGCCCGCCGACCCCGGGCTTGGCGCCCTGCGACAGCTTGATCTCCAGCGCCAGCACCGGCGCGCTCTTGACCGTCTCGAGCAGCTTCTCGAGGTTGAAGTTGCCCGCCGCGTCGCGGCAGCCGAAGTACCCGGTCCCGATCTGGAAGATCAGGTCGCCCCCATTGCGGTGGTAGTCGGAGACACCGCCCTCTCCGGTGTTCTGCAGGCAGGGAGCCATCGCCGCGCCGCGGTTGAGCGCCTCGACCGCCGGCGGCGAGAGCGCGCCGAAGCTCATGCCGCTGATGTTGATGACGGACTGCGGGCGGAACGCGTGGGGCCGCCCGTGCAGCGCGCCGAGGACCTTGCCCGCGGGAAGCAGGTGGTCGGGCGCCGAGCCGTTCGCGCCGTCGGCCGGCGGCGGGGAGGGGAAGGCGTCCGGCTTGACGATGAGGTACCCGAGCCCGTTCTCCATCTCGTTGTCGGAGCCGAACCCGATCGTGTTCGTCTCGCGCTTGGACGACGCGTAGACCCAGCTGCGCTCGTCGCGTGAGAACGGCCGCTCCTCGTTGTTCGATGTGACGATGTACTGCCGCAGCTCCGGCCCGAACGTCTCGAGGATGTAGCGGAAGTGCCCGACGATCGGGAAATTGCGCAGGATCGCGTGGCTTCGCTGCGTGACGTCATAGGCGACGACCGCGCCGACTGCGAGCGCGCTCCCGGCCGCCACGCGCCGTCGCCGGCTCATGGCCTGAGCGCCTCGTTGTCGTGTCGCGTCCGCATCTGAGGTCTCTCTCTACCAGACCGGGGCGCCCGCGTGGTGATGGTGGGTACCGTCCTGCGGATGCTCGCCGCGCTCGCCGCGCTCGCGCTGGCCTTCCCAGCCGCCGCGCCCGCTCGTCCCCCGATCGCCTGGACGCCGATCCCGTACCCGGCCCGTCGGCGCTCGGAGATGGCCGCGTACGCGCGTCGCCACTACGGGCTGGACCGCTACCGGCTGATCCGCCCGCGCGTGATCGTCGAGCACATGACGGACGGCGCCACCTTCTCGTCAGCGTTCAACACGTTCGCTCCTGATGTCCCGGACGTTGAGCTGCACGAGCTGCCTGGCCTCTGCTCGCACTTCATCATCGATCGCAACGGCACGATTCACCAACTCGTGCCGCTCGGCCTGATGTGCCGGCACACCGTCGGGCTGAACTGGACGGCGATCGGGATCGAACATGTCGGCTTCAGCGAGAACGAGGTGCTCAACGGCCCGCAGCGCAGCGCCTCGCTGCGCCTGACCGCATGGCTGCGCTGCCGCGAGGGCATCGCGGTGCGCAACGTGATCGGTCACGCAGAGAGTCTCTCCTCGCCCTACCACCGCGAGCATGTGGCGCGGCTGCGCACCCAGACGCACGGCGACTGGCCGTCGGCGCCGATGCGCCGCTACCGTGCCGCGCTGGCGCGGATCCCCTGCAGCTAGCCGTGGGGCTGCGCGCAGGCGCGGTGGCCCGACGGCCGCAACGGGAACGTCGCGATCCGGCGCTCCCCGACCGGATGCCCCGCGCGGAGGAACACCGCGACGATCTGACCGCGTCCTGAGGTGTTCGGGAGCGCGACCGTGACGCGGCCGCCGTGGGGCTTCGCCGAGCCGAGCATCGTTCGCCGTTCACCTTCCTGTGCGTAGAGGAGGATGTGCTCGCCGGCGCCGCGGACGGTGTAGCTGAGCACGTCGCTGCAGCCGGCCGGCTTCATGCGCCCGACGATCGCCGGCCGTGGAAGCGGGTCGGCCTCGCGGACGTCGCGCAGCCGCGCCGAGCCCGGCAGCGAGTGCACCGTCCAGGTTCCGGCTGCCGGGCGCAGCAGCGAGACGTACGTGGTGTCCGTCTTGGGATCGGCGTAGATGATCTGGCGAGCGCCCGCCACCGGGTGCCGCCTCGGCACGGCCGTGATGTGCTGCCGGCCCCCGCTGAGCTCCACCTTCGGCGGTGCCCCGCGCCCACGAATGGCGAGCATCGTGCCGGTGAGCCCGCGGGGAAGGCGGAGCGACAGGCCGCCTGCCGCGCTCGCGTGCGCGGCGCTGGCCATCGCGCTGGGGCGGTGGAGGGTCCCGAGGTTGCAGCCGACGTTCGCGCGACCCGTCGCGAAGTCGAAGTCGAAGCCACTCGTGTAGGAGCCCGCCGTGACGCAGTCGGCGAGGATCGTGTTGTCGAGCAGAACCTCGTTGGTCCCGCTGCCCCCGAAGATCCGCACACGCTGGCTGCCGTCGAGGAGCAGGCCGTTCTTCGCGTCCTGGTGGCCCGCCAGGTCGATGCTGAGCCCGCCGACGACCGGGAGGTCCGCCCCGGCGTGACCGCGCACGTCACCCTCGCCGAACCCCGGCTTGGCGATGTAGGTCACCGCGAGGTTCGCGAACTGAAGCTCGAACGGCGTCAGCCGGCCGATCGTGGCCGCGCCCTTCAGCGTGTAGGTCCAGAAGTCATTCGTGGTCTTCGGCGGGGCGAGCACGAGCTCACCGTCGAGCCGGACCAGGGTCAGCGGGAGGTGGTTGAGCTGGAACTCCGGCCCGAAGGTGATTCCGGCGGTGCCGTTGACGCTCGTGACGGTGCCGGTGGCCAGATCGTTCGAGAAGCCGCCGCCGAGGCTCTGCAGGAAGAAGCCACCCCCGATCGGCAGGCCCGACGAGCGGATCTGCGGATCGAAGCCGGGCAGCGTGAACGTCTGCGTGTTGAGGTGGTCGAACTGCACCTGGAAGCTCTGCAGCTGATAGCCCTGCAGTTCGGCGGTCCGCGCCGACGGCACGTTCTGGGAGGTGAACTGGATGTTGATCTCACCGGCGAGCCGCGCGAGGCCCGAAGGCAGTTCGAACTGACCCTGGCCGGTCCACAGGCGCTGCGTCGGGTTGAAGCAGAGCTGAGCGCCGAGGATCTCGCCGAAGTCCCCCTTGAACGGCTTCCAGTCGTTGACTGAGAGGCAGAGCTGTCCCTGGACGCCGGACCGGTTGGTGGCGGTGATCGTCCCGCTCACCCCGGCGCTCGGGACGTCTTCGAGGGCTTCGTCGATGAACTTCCCGCCGACGATGCTCCAGCGCGCGCGGGTGTCCAGGGGGAACTGGAAGCCGGCGTTGAACACGGTCTGGCCCGTCGTCTCCTGGACCGGCAGAAAGCCGACCGGGCCGCCGCTCACGAACAGCGGGATCCCGAACAGCTTGGGGGCGAACGGCGTGGTCTGCGCGCCGAGATCGTCAACGCTCACCGGCGCGGCGGCGGCGCCCGGGTGGTAGGTGAGTCGCAGCGGGATCTCCGGCGTGATCGGGAAGCCGCCGACCAGCATCTGGGCAAAACCGTCCGACGAGACGGTCAGTGCCTGCGCGTTGAGCGTCAGCGTCGTCCCCGGGGCGGGCACGACGTCGATGCCGTCCAGGCGCGCCGGCTGCGTCGTCGTGTAGGACGTGGGATCGCTGCCGCCGCCGTTCTGCGGCTTCCAGCAGCCGATCGCCTCGAGCGGCGGCAGGACCACGGCTCCCGGAATCGGGTCCGGAGCGCTCGGCGGCAGCTTGCCGCCGCCCGGGTCGGGAACCACGCAGCCCGAGAACGCGACCGCACGGTCACGGTCGAGCGTCACCCTGCAGGCATCCCCGAAGATCGCGCAGTCGAATCCCGGCACGGGGAACACGGTCCCGGCGGTCTGCGGAGCGACGCTGTACGAGCCGTCCGGCAGATCGATCGAGAAGTGGCCCTGCGCGTCAGTCGTCGCGGTGGTCGTCGTCGCCCCGGTGATGCTGAACGTCACGCCCGCGCTCGGGGCCCCCGAACCATCGGTCACGACACCCTTGAGAATGTGATTTCCGGCGGGCGGCGCGAACGTCGGGAACCGGATGTTCGCGTCGGACGGGTTGAGGTCCGTCGCCGCGCCCCCTGTCGCCGGCATCACCGCGACGCGGTCGGTGCTCAGTGCGCCGCTGGTGGCGATGTGCTGAAGGGCGAGCGTCTTGCCGTCCGGGGACCATTCCGGGTACTCGTATGCATCGCCGCTGTTGCCCTGCTGCGTGTAGAGGACCCCAAGCGCCCCGGCGCCGGCCGCGGGGACGGTCGCGAGCACGAACGCCGCAGCCGACTGTGAGAGCGGGTACCCCGCGATCGTCGCCCCATCGGGGCTGACCGAGAGGCCGTCGTACCAGTCGCTGCTGCGCTCGACCCCGGTCAGGATCGGGTGCGGGTCCCCGCCGGCCGCGGGAAGCACCCACAGGCCGTTCTGGTAGCCCGAGACCACGAGGTTCGAGTTGTCCACCCAGTCGAGCGTCTGGTCGTTGTTGCAGACGCTCTGCCTGTTCGGGTAGGTCCCGAAGGTCGTGTTGACGAGGTTGATGCAGTTCGCGAACGGCAGGATCTGGTGCGGGTGCGCCGGGTCGCTCACGCTCGCGACGAGCACCGGTGCCGGAATGCCGTTCGAGAACGGCCCGATGTACGCGACCTGCGTGCCGTCGGGCGAGATCCGCGGATCGCATCCGCCACTGCCGATCGCGACGACACCCGAGCCGTCCGCGTTCGCCACCTTGACCTGGCCCGCGTTGTCGACCTGGCACGCGACGCTGCCGCCGACCTGGTACGTGAGCTTCGTGCCGTCCGCGGAGAAGTCGGCGCCGTCGGCGCCCGCGAGGAACGAGTGCGGGCCGCCGCCGTCGGCCTGCATGGCCCACAGCCCCGCCGGCGAGCTCTGCGAGTGGAAGACGATCCGCGGGGCGGCGGTCGCCACCGGCGCGAACCCGAGTGCCCCCAGGGCCAGCAGCGCGGCGACGACGCCCGACAGGCAGGCGTGTCCCCGGTGACCACGGCTTCCGTGAAGCATCGTCTCCCCCAAGTCGACTCCGGCGAGCCTAACCCGCGGGCGCCGGAGCGGCAAGGCGAGGTCGTCCCGCAGCTAGCCGCGGGACGCCGGCAACAGCCGGCCGATCCGCGCGAGCACCCGCATCGGCAGCAGCTCTCGCCGGCGGCCGGGCGCGAGCGTCTCGTCGAAGTCGAGCATGATCATCGACACGTAGAGCGGCACGCGCGGATCGCGCTTGCGCGTGACGCCCGCCGAGCGCAGCGTCGTGCTCATGCGCTCGATGAAGTCCTCGAAGCGCAGCGCGGGCAGGTGCCGGTTGCGAACGCGCACCGTCGCGCCGGAGCTGTTGCGGAACGTGTGCAGCGCGCCGACCGGGACGGCGGCGACGTCGCCGGGGCCGAGCGTGCGCCAGTCGCCGTCGACCACGACGTCGAAGCTGCCCTCGAGCACCTCGTACTCCTCGACCTGCGAGCGATGGACGTGCGGGGGCGGGGGAACGCACCCCGCCGGCAGCACGAACTCCATCTCCACGAACTCGCCGTCCGTGTCGGCGCGGGCGCGGCGCACGATGTAGACGCTCCCATCAGGCATCTCGAACCGGTCGCCTGCGACAGCCATTCGCGGAACCTACTCCGCTGCGACTAGCTGCTCGCCCTGATCCGCAGGATCAGGTCCTGCCGGTGCTCGTGAAAGCGCACGTACTCGTAGACGACGAGACCGACGAGGATCGCGCTCACCAGCGCCAGCGCGGCGAGCGCGTCGATCGCATGGACGAGCGGGATCAGGGCGAGGAGGACGATCGCGATGACGAGCCGCTGCTTGTTCAGCGTGTGCACGTTCCGCAGCCGGAAGGCGATATGGCCGAGCAGATACAGCGCCGGCCCCGCGCAGAGCGCGACGGCCGGCACGAGGTGCAGCGGCTCCCCGGTGTCGAGCAGGACCTTCTTGATCCCGAGCGCCAGCAGCACGATCCCGGCGATCATGAAGAAGTGGATGTAGCTGTAGGAGTCGCGGGCGATCTGGGCCCGCTCGCCCCCTCGGGCCTGCTTCATCCGGTGCTCGGCGACGATCGCGACGATGTCGAAGTAGAGCCACCACAGCGTCGCCGCGACCGCCACGCCGAGTGAGGCGCCGACGATCAGCCGCAGGTCGACCGTCCCGTTCGTCACGCCGGAGCCGAGCGCGACGATCGACTCGCCGAGGGCGATGATGATGATCAGCCCGTGCCGCTCGGCGAAGTGCCCGGCGTGCACGCGGAACTGCCCGACGTCGCCCAGCAGCACCGGGGTCATCACGTCGAGCACGATCGCGAGCAGCCAGATCCAGGGCTGGGCCGCGCCCCCGATCACCGCGCCACCGATCACGAGCGTCGCGCTGAGCAGGAACCCGGGGGCGAGCCGCAGGATCGCGCCGTGGTTGGGGTCGTCGTCGTCGGTCCCGTAGGAGTAGAGCCCGACCTGCATCGCGCGGACGACCGCATAGGCGAGCGCGAACGCCAGCGCGTCGTCCCCGAAGGCGCGCGGGGTCGACAGCGCGACGACGGTGAACGCGGCCATCGCGACGAAGAACGAGATGCGCGTCTTGGGGTCATCGACATCGATGCTGTTCGTGAGCCACGCGTAGCCGACCCAGGACCACCAGAGCAGCGCCAGGACGAGCAGCCCGCGCAACATCCCGGAGATCGTCAGGTGCTCGGCGAGCAGCGCCGTCACCTGCGTGATCGCCAGGACGAAGACGAGGTCGAAGAACAGTTCGAGGACGCTGACGGGGTGCGCATCCTCGTCCTCGGGGACGACGCGGCCGTCGGCGGTGCGCTCGACGTCCGCCGGCGGGCTTTCGGTGCTCATGCCCCGAATCCTGTCAGCCCGGACGGGCACCAGTGCCCTTGGCCGCAAGTTCTGCGGGCTTCGGGGGACGGTCGCTCGCGCCTGAGTCCCGTCGGCGTCCGGCCCCGTGCAACCAGCACGAAACCGGAACACCGCCGAGCCTCAGATCACGACCGACCGAGCCCCGGATTCCGCGCAGAACTTGCGGCCACGGGCGCTAGCGTGCGCGGCGTGGACGAGCGCATCACCTTCCTCGGGCACGCGACGCTGCTGATCGAGACGGGCGGCGCGCGGCTGATCACGGACCCGGTGCTGCGCTCGCGCCTCATCCACCTGCGCCGCCACGGACGGGCGGTCGACGAGGACGTGCAGCGCGACCTCGACGGCATCCTCATCTCGCATCTGCATCGGGACCACTGGGACACGCCGTCGCTGAAGCTGCTCGAGCGCTGGACGCCGATCGTCGTCCCGCGCGGTGCCGGCGCGCTCGCTGCGGACGCCGGCTTCACCGACGTGCGCGAGGTGGTCGCGGGCGACGTCGTCGAGCTCTGCGGCGTGCGGGTCCGCGCAGTCTCGGCCGAGCACGATGATCGCCGCGGCCCGGTGGGCGGTCCGCGCGCGGACCCGATCGGGTTCGTGGTCGAGGGCCCGACGCGCGTCTACTTCGCAGGTGACACCGATGTCTTCGACGGCATGCGCGCGCTGCCGGGGGACGCCCGGCTCGACGTCGCGCTGCTGCCCGTCTGGGGATGGGGGCCGACGCTCGGCCCGGGGCACATGGACCCGCGCCGCGCGGCCGAGGCGCTTGCGCTGCTGCAGCCCCGGATCGCCCTGCCGATCCACTGGGGCACGCTCTATCCGGTCGCGCTGCACCGCGTGCGACCGAACCCGCTCACCGGGCCGCCGCACCAGTTCGCGCGATTCGCCGCGAGCCTCGCGCCCGATGTCGACGTGCGGATCGTCCAGCCCGGCGGCTCACTGCTGCTCGACGGGCCGCTCGCGACGGTGGAGTAGGAGGCCGACCCGGTCTGGGCTGACGGAGTGTCGTGGATGACGGGCGGCAGCCGGTTCCGAAGGCGATGTTGGTTGCATCGCCGAGGGGCCGGATGGCGCTCCGTCGCCGCGACAAACCGTCAGCGGCGCATTGCGGCGCGGGCCCACGCGATGAAAACCGCCTGGAGCGGCAGTCGCGCGTACAGCGCCTGGGCGCCGCCCGGCACCTCCGGGTAGTCCTCGGGATGCTGCGCCATGTGCACGTTCGCCGGGAAGACCGCGAGCAGCGTGGCGATTGAGAACCAGCCGCCGAAGCGGCGCAGGCCCGGGCTGCGCGACATCAGCGCCGCGCCGCCGAGGATCTCGGCCGCGCCGCTCGCGACGTTCATCGCCTCGTGCGCCGGCAGCCACGGCGGCATGATCCGCAGGTAGAACCGCGGGCTGACGAAGTGGTTGACGCCCGCGAGGACGAAGACCGGGCCGAACAGGAAGCGGACGATGCGCATGGGCGATGACCCTATTAGCGTGCGCTGGATGACCGCGACCGCCGCCGGGCTGGCCTACCGCGAAGCGCTGCCGTCCGGGCCGCCGCTGGGAACGTTGCTGTGCCTGCACGGCTACCCCGAGTCCTCGCACATGTGGCGCGCCGTGCTGCCGGCGGCCGCGCGCGCCGGGTGGCGCGCCGTCGCTCCCGACCTGCCGGGGTACGGTGACTCCCCGCTCGACGGGGCGCCGGGGACCTGGGAGTCGCATCTGCAGGCCGTGAGCCGTTTCCACGCCGAGCTCGATCTCGGCCCGGTGGTGCTCTGCGTGCACGACTGGGGCGGGCTGATCGGGATGCGCTGGGCGTGCGATCACCCCGCGCACGTGCGCGCGCTGATCGTCAGCGCCGCCGGCTTCTTCGCCTTCGGGAAGTGGCACGGCCTCGCTCAGGCGATGCGCACGCCGGGACAGGGCGAGGAGTTGATGGCCGGCATGACGCGCGAGGGCTTCGCGGCGATGCTCGCCTCGGTCTCGCGGATGGACGAGGACGCGATCGCAGCCTCCTGGAAGGCGTACGACGGCGACGAGCGGCGCGCGGCGCACCTCGCGCTCTACCGGTCGGGCGACTTCGAGAAGCTCGAGCCATACGGCGGGCTCCTCGCCGCGCTCGGCGTGCCGGCGCTGCTGATCTGGGGCGCAGAGGACCCGATGGCGCCGGTCAAGAGCGGCCGCGTGCTCCGCGAGGAGCTGCCCGGCTCACGGCTCGTCGTGCTCGAGGACGAGGGGCACTTCGTCTTCGACGACGCGCCGGCGCTGACGGCGGGCCTCGTCGCCGGCTTCCTCGACGAGGTCGCCGGTCAGGCCGCGACGTCCGGCGGCTCGTCGGCCGGCTGACCGGGCACGGCCAGCTCGAACTGGTCCTCGCCGATCGCGATCACGACCGGGTCCGAGCCGCCGGCGCGGGCGGTGATTGCGAGCGGCGTGTCGTCGTCGTTCGTCTCGAAGACGGCCATGGCGACGTTGCGCCCGCCGAGCGCGTCGGCGAGGCCGCGGACCCCGTCGACCAGGTGCTCGAGGCCGCCGATCGTTCCGGCCACCTCACCTGTGGCGGGATCGACGTCGAAGGGCGGCAGCTGGCGCACGTCGGGCAGGGGCGGGATCACGACGTCGAGCTCGATGCCGTGCGGCAGATGGACGATCCGGTCGCCGAAGTCGACCTCGATCGGCGCGAGCCGCCCGCATTCGACGACGACGGGTCCCTCGCCGAGCGCGCGGTCGACGAGCCCGACCGCTCGCAGGGCCCCGGAGCGGTGTACGAACTCGCGCAGCGTGGCGGCGGCGCCGTCGAGCGCCCCGACGCTCGTGACGATCTCGATGGCGTCCTCGTCGGGCTCGGACATCGGCGGCGACGCTAGCACCGATACCTCCACACCAAAGTCCGGTGTGACCTTGCACCGGGCCTTCCCGCCCCGTCTGGATATCACCCGTCCAGAAGCACCTGGACACGTTCAAGGGGCGGGCGAGGCGACGCGATACCCACGGGAACGCGTGTACCGATTCCCATGACCGACCTCCACCGATCCCCGTTCGCCGACCTCGCTCTCGAGGCCGGCCTGGCGCCCGCCACGCGTCTCCTCGTCGTGGAGGCGCGCCCCGGGGACGGCCGGATGATCAGCGACCTGCTCGCCGGCGCGGGTCGCCTCGTGGACGTCCGCTCCCTGGCGCGAGCCGGCGAGGCGGCGACGGAGCTGGTCGACGCACCCGCCGACGCGGTGCTGCTCGCCGGCGACGACGACGCCGCGGTCCTGACCGCACTGGCCGAACTGCGGTCGATGGTCGCGCACGTTCCCGTCGTCGTTCTCGTCGACGAGGACGACGAGGACACCGCGCTCAGCGCGATCCGCGGCGGGGCTCAGGACGTGATCGTCCGCAGCCGCCTCGACGGCCCCGGACTCGTCCGCTCGCTCGGGTTCGCGGTCGAGCGCGAGCGCAGCGGCAACGAGCTCGCGCGCCAGGCGATGCACGATCCGCTCACCGGCCTCCCGAACCGGGTGCTCCTGCGCGACCGCCTCGACCAGGCGCTCGGCCGCCTCGGCCGCCGGGAGGAGACGGTCGGCGTGCTCGTGCTCGACCTCGACGGCTTCAAGGCGGTCAACGACGCGCTCGGCCACGACATCGGGGACCTTCTGCTGATCGCCGTCGCGCGCCGTCTCACCGGCGTCCTGCGCAGCGGCGACACGGCCGCCCGCGTCGGCGGGGACGAGTTCGTGATCCTCTGCGAGGACGTTCGCGGCGCGCACCAGGCCGTGGCCGTCGCCCAGCGGATCATCGCTGCGCTCGCCGAGCCGATCTCCGTCGGCGCCGGGGAGGCCCATGTGCGAGCGAGCATCGGCATCGCGCTCGCCGACGGCCCCGGCACCGTCGCCGAGCCGCTCCTGCGCGACGCCGACGCGGCGATGTACCGCGCCAAGAACCACGGCGCGACATACGAGGTCTTCGACGAGGAGATGCGCGCCCGCGCTCAGCAGCGGATCGACCTCGAGGCCGATCTGCGCCGCGGCCTCGACGAGGGCGAGTTCACCCTGCACTATCAGCCGGTCTTCCGTCTGCGCTCAGGCTCGATCATCGCGACCGAGGCGTTGCTGCGGTGGGTGCATCGCGGCCGCGGACTCGTGGGGCCAGGCGAGTTCCTGGAGGTCGCCGAGGACGCGGGCCTGATGTTCCCCATCGGCGCGTGGGCGATCAGCTCGGCCGCGCGCCAGGCTGCGATGTGGGCGGCGGACCGCGCCGGCGGCGAGCCCGCGGTCGTGTCCGTCAACCTCAGCCCGCGGCAGGTCCTGCACAGCGACACGATCGGCGTCGTGCGCCAGGCGCTCGAGAGCTCGGGCGCCGACCCGGCCACGCTCTGCCTGGAGTTCACCGAGGCTGCGGTGATGGCGAACCAGGGACGCGCCGGGCGGGTGCTGCGCGGGATCAAGGAGCTCGGCTGCCGCCTCGCGATCGACGACTTCGGGACGACCCAGTCCTCACTGCGTCTGCTCGAGCAGCTTCCGGTCGACACCGTGAAGATCGACCGCTCGTTCATCACCGGCATGGCCGAGAGCGAGGAGGAGGCGGCGATCGTCGCCGCCGTGATCGGCCTCGCGCACGCCTTCGGCCTGCAGGCAGTCGCCGAGGGGGTCGAGACGCTGAGCCAGGTCGACCGCCTGCGCGCGCTCGGCTGCGACGCCGCCCAGGGCCACTACTTCGCGGCCGCGCAGCCCGCGGGCGACCTCACCGGCCTCCTGCTGGCGCTGGGCTAGCGCCCCGAGAGCCACCCGCACATTCCTCGACGGGCGGCCGCCGACCCGCTACAACCATCGCATCGACCTGGGAGGCCTGTCGTGCCGCGTCGCAAGTGTCTCACCGCCCTGATCGCCGCTGCGCTCGTGAACGCGGGGCTTGCTGCCGCGAGCGGTGTGGTGTTCGCCGCCGCCCCCGTGCTTGACCCGACCTTCGGGACCGGCGGTGTCGTGACGCTCGCGCCCGGCCCAAACGCCTCGTTCGGGGCGGTGCTGCCGCTGTCGGGGGGCAAGGTCCTCGTGGGCGGGCGAGCGAACACGAAGGATTTCGTCCTCGCCCGGTACCTGGCGAACGGCACGCTCGATCCGTCGTTCGGCTCGGGCGGCGTCACGACGCAGCAGATCGGGACAGGTGGGGGCGGCGTTTCCAATCTGGCACTGCAGGGGGACCGGATCCTCGCGGTCGGAGCGACGTTCGACGCGGCGTTGGACCCGGTGTCCACGCTCGCCCGCTTCACGTACGACGGCGCGCTCGACACCACGTTCGCCGGCGGCACCGGCTACGTCCAGGAGAGCTCGGCGATCGCCCGCGACGGGACCGACGTGGCAGTCCAGCCCGACGACAGGATCGTCGTCGCAGCTTCCTCTGCAGGGGCCGACGGCGGGACGCTCGTCCTGCGCTACGACAAGGACGGCGGGCTCGACCCGACCTTCGACGGCGACGGCGCGGCGCGGACGGCGAACGCAGGCGCGTGCGGTACCGACGCGCAGAGCGGCGCCAACACCATCGTTCCGACGAGCGCAGGCCTGATCGTCGGTGCGCTCTGCGGGGGACGCAACGGCACCCTCCAGCGCGCGGCCGTGCTTCGCTTCCACGCCGGCACGACCCCAAGCAACGGCGCCCTCGACACGACCTTCGGCTCGGGCGGCGTGTCGACGCTCATACTCACCCCAGGTACTCCGACCTTCGCGACGGGCATGGTCGTCCAGCCCGACGGGAAGATCATCCAGGCCATGCAGGACGGCTACGGCGGCACGACGTCCGGGCTTGCAGCCGCCCGCTGGAACGCGGACGGCACCCTGGACACCACGTTCGGCGCCGGCGGGCGGTCGGCGAGGTTCGGCTTCGTCGACGGGATCGGCAGCAGCGAGAGCTTTCCGGCGCTCGCACCCGACGGACGGATCTATCTCGGCGGGACGATCGCTCCGCAGACCGGGGGCGTCGGCATCGCCCGCCTGAGCAGCTCCGGCGCGCTGGATGCGCTCTGGGGCACGGACGGCAGCTTCGTCCAGCCCTTCGGTGAGCCGGCCGGTCCGATGGACGTCTCGTCCGAGCCGCTGAGGCTCGCCGTCCAGCCCGACGGCAGGGTGCTCGCCGCAGGGTTCGCCAGGCAGTCCGGCGAGCGCGTCGGACTGCTGATGCGGTTCATCCCGCCGCCCGAGCCCACGCCGCCAGCATCGCCTGTACCGTCGACCGCGCCGCCCCCGGCCGGCGCGGTGAAGGCCAAGCTGCGCTTCGCGGACCTCGTCGCGCTTCCGTCGGCCAAACGCTGCGTCAGCCGCCGCGCGTTCCGGATCAGGCTGCGCAAGCGCAGCGGCGTCACCTACCGCTCGGCCACAGTCTCGGTCAACGGTCGCCGAGTCAAGGTCGTCAAGGGCAGGCGCCTGACGGCGCCGGTCGACCTGCGCGGGCTGCCGACAGGCCGGGTCGTCGTACGGATCAGCGTCACGCTCGCTGACGGCACGAGACTCACCGGAAAGCGCAGCTACCGAACCTGCACCCCCAAGAAGACGCGTGGACGCCGCTGACCGGGCCGGGGCGTCTGTCTGGCTCCTCCAAAGCTCACCGCGAACCCCTTGGTCAACGCCGGCCTCAGCGGGAAGCCCTGAGGAGCCGGGCGTCTCAGAACGCGGCCCTCAGCAGCGCCGCCGTCGCCGCCGCTGAGAACACGACGACGAGGAACGGCGCGCGGCGCCAGACCAGCAGCGCGGCGACGCACATGGCCGGCACGCGCGCGTCGATCACGAGGCGTCCCCCGCCGTCGAGGGTCTGCACGAGGATCAGTCCGGCGAGGACGGGCACCGCCACGAGCTCGAGCACCTGCGTCAGCTCGGGTGCCAGCGTGCGCCGGCCGATCACGAGCGGGCCGATCGCCTTGAATGCGTAGGCTGCGGCGGCCAGGACGAGGATCCCGGTCCAGGTCATGCCGGCTCCGGGGCCTGCGCGGCGCGGCGCATCGCCCGTACTCCTGGGATCACGCCGAGGACCGCGGCGAGCAGCGGCACACCGGCCGGCACGAACGGCACGAGCACGACCGCGAGCAGCGCGCCGTAGATCGCCGCGGTGCGCGCACCCGGCCCGCCGAGCTGCGGCGCCAGCAGTGCGAGGAACGCCGCGGGGAACATCGCGTCGAGCCCGAGCGCGCGCGGGTCGCCGAGTCCGCTGCCGACGAGCGCGCCGGCCAGCGAGCCGATGTTCCAGCAGATGAAGACGCTCACCCCGGTGGCGAGGAAGGCCCGGCGCGCCGTCACCGGATCCGGCTGTGCGCGCGCCATCGCCGTGGACTCGTCGATGATCAGCTGCGACTGGACGGCGCGCGTGGCCAGCCGCCCCCGCAGCACGGGAACGAGCGAGAGGCCGTAGACCGCGTTGCGGGCGGCGAGCAGCAGCGCCGGCGCGAGCGCCGCGGCCACGCCGCCGCCGGTGCCGAGCACGCCGACGACCGCGAACTGCGAGGCGCCCGTGAACACGAGGACCGACATCGCGCAGGTCTGCGCGACGCTGAGCCCGGCGGCGACAGCGAGCACGCCGTACGAGATCGCGTAGGCGCCGGTCGCGAGTCCGATGGCCGCGGCGTCACGCCTGATCGAGCCAGA